>Ga0226835_1000030_pt1 | contig 345124 bp, 313 predicted proteins | sample LAC_MetaG_1_FD_163627 | JGI IMG/M metagenome (GOLD analysis project Ga0226835, IMG submission 163627) | Anaerobic ammonium oxidizing microbial communities from anammox membrane bioreactor (MBR) in UC Berkley, California, United States -... | ecosystem: Engineered > Bioreactor > Anaerobic >... | reverse complement strand
CAAATCCTGCATAATCCGAGGCTTAAAATTTCATTATTGCCATCTTCACCTGCTCTTGCCGGGGCAGAAGTTGAATTGATCAATCTCAAAGAACGGGAATTCTTGCTACAAAAAGCTTTATCTCAAATCACTAATCGTTATGATTACATCTTAATTGATTGCCCGCCCTCCTTATCGTTGTTAACGGTCAATGGCCTCATTGCAGCAGAATCCGGGGTGATCATCCCGGTGCAATGCGAATATCTGGCATTAGAGGGTTTAGGTCAATTGACCCAAACCATAAAAAAAATTCAAGAATCATTATTTCCCGAGTTGAGAGTTAAGGGTGTCGTTCTCACCATGTTTGATGGACGAACCAGACTGGCTCTAGATGTGGTTAGTGAAGTAAAGAAATATTTTGCCGATCAGGTTTATCAATCCATTATTCCGAGAAGCGTTCGTCTCGCAGAAGCGCCCTCTTATGGCACGCCCATTTCGATTTACGCTCCTGAATCTTCAGCTGCAAAAGCTTATGCATCTTTGGCAAAGGAAGTTTTGGCACAAGACGGTATAATAATTCCTGTATTAGACGAGTGAGGTTAAAATGGCAAAACGCCCAGGGTTAGGAAAAGGCTTAGACGCCCTCATACCAGGTTCCAAATCGCCACAAGGCATGGCATCGAACCAATCATTGGAAGTTGACATTGAAAAAATCCGTCCCAACCCTCATCAACCCCGCTTTACCATCCATGATGAGGAACTGCAGGAATTAAGCCTCTCAATTCGTGAGCATGGGATCATCCAGCCTTTAATTGTTATGCCTGAAAATGATGCTGAAGAGTTCATCTTAATTGCCGGGGAACGCAGGCTACGAGCCGCCAAATTAGCCGGGCTCACCATGGTGCCAGCTATCATTCGGCAGGCAAGTGAGCAGGAACATTTAGAACTGGCTTTAATTGAAAATGTACAGCGTGAAAACCTTTCTCCTCTGGAAACCGCTGCAGCTTATCAGGAATTAATCGATAACTTTAATCTTTCTCATGATGAAATCGCAAAGCGGGTTGGGAAAAGCCGCGTTTCAGTTACTAATACCCTGCGGTTGTTAAAGTTACCTGAAAAGGTAAAGCAGGCGCTGGCTCAAAATCTTATTTCAGAAGGTCACGCCAGAGCAATTTTAGGGTTGGCAACTCTCCTGGCACAATCTGCAATTCTGGATATTGTGATCAAACATGAATACTCCGTCCGCCAAACGGAGGAACTCGTAAAAAAATATAGCGGCGATCGTGAAAAGAAATCAATGGTAAAAATAAAAGATCCGGAAATTAGTGCCCTTGAAGAACGATTTCAGGACAAATTAGGAATGCATGTGAATTTCGATCATAAGGGAGATAAAGGGAAAATCACAATTCATTACTATTCGAATGAGGAGCTTAATTCTTTTATCGATCATTTTTTTGGAGATTGATTGAATGTTAATTCTTCATAATGGGAAAATTTATGGGTCAAAACCCTTTCAACATTTTTCTGAAGCCATTGCCATTCATGAAAATAAAATTATTGCGGTTGGAAAAAATTCTGATATTCTGAGTTTATCCGATCGAAAATCGAAGGTAATTGATTTACATGGGAAATCTATTTTGCCAGGCCTGACTGACTCCCACCTGCATTTATTACATTTAGCTGAGAGCCTATCCAAAGTAAATTGCGACACAAAAAATATTCATGAATGTTATAACCATCTAGAGAGTAGAATTTGCAGTTCCAATTCTGAAGAATGGATTCTCGGACATGGATGGGATCAAAACGCATGGGCTGGCGGCTTTGATGATTTAAATACTCTAAAAAACTTGCCCGGCCAAAATCCAATCTACCTGACTGCCAAATCTTTGCATGCGGCCTGGGCTAATCAAAAAGCTTTAGAATTTGCTGGAATAGATCGCGACACACCCGACCCTGAAAATGGAAGAATTGAAAGAGATGCTGCGGGAAATCCTACCGGTTTATTAATCGAGACTGCAAAAAGATTATTGGACGATTGCTTGCCGCTAATGAGCAATATCAATCGTTTGAAAGCCCTAGAATTAACTCAACAGGAACTTTGGAAAGTTGGTCTTACAGCAGTTCATGATTTTGATCGATCGGATTGCTTTTTCAGCCTTCAACAGTTGGATATAGAGAAGAAATTACGGCTGAGAGTGGTAAAGGGAGTTCATTTAGCAGGTTTGGATGACGTCCTTCAGACAGGATTAAGATCCAATTTCGGCTCAGATTATCTTCACCTCGGTGCTGTGAAACTATTCGCTGATGGTGCTCTTGGCCCCCGAACTGCCGCAATGATTTCTCCTTATGAAAATGACCCCAACAATTTTGGAACTTTAATGCTTTCCGAAGAAGAAATTATCCAGACAGGTATCAAAGCTGCCCAAAATGGTTTCCCCCTTGCAATTCATGCAATTGGAGATCAAGCAAATCACGTTGTCATTTCAGGATATAAAAAACTTAGAGAATATGAAACCCAGCAAAAAATCCCTCATTTAAAACATCGTATTGAGCATGTTCAAATTCTTTCGCCAGGTGATGTCGCTGAATTAGCAAATAATAAAATCGTAGCATCCATGCAACCGATACATCTAATCCTGGATATGGACACTGCTGATCGTCATTGGGGCGATCGATCAAAATTTGCTTACGCTTTTAGGAGTTTGTTAAGCTACAACACCCAGCTAATTTTTGGCTCTGATGCTCCTGTTGAGTCATATAACCCCTTTTTAGGAGTCTATGCTGCGTTAACTCGGCAGAAATATGGACAAATTAATTCGGTAAGCTGGTATCCCCAGGAAAAAATTACTTTCCCTGAAATTTTATCTGCCTATACGATTAACCCTGCAAACGCTGCAAACTGGGATTCAGAAATCGGCAGCCTGGAACCAGGAAAATATGCTGATCTTACCGTTTTTCCCAAAGACCCATTGCTGTTGGACCCAGCCGAATTATTACACCTTTCCCCGCTGGCTACAATGGTTTCAGGAGAATGGGTTTGGAATGGAGAAGTGTTTCGATGACATCTCAACAGAAGAAGATTTCCCCTGAAATTTTAATTCCTAGAATTGGTGAATATCTGGTACAAAAAAAATTCATCTCTCTCTCCGATTTAAATCAAGCACTTTACCAACAACTAGAAAGAGCCAAAGCGGGAGATGAACAGCTACTCGGAAAAATCCTGATCGAGCTCAACCTTATTAATCAGGAAACTTTAGATGAGGTCATTACAGGTCAATTAATCCAATTACGAGATGCTCTCGAACAAAGCAACCGGCTTTTAGAACAGAAAGTCGAACAAAGAACAGTTGAATTACAAAAGGCGCTTAAAAAATTAAATGAGTTAAACGAATTAAAAACAAATTTTGTATCCAACATTTCACATGAATTGAGAACCCCTTTGACGCATATAAAAGGGTATCTGGATTTAATGATTGCCAATGATTTGGGACCATTATCACAAGATCAAATGCAAGTATTAGAGATTATGGTTAAGGCGGCTGATCGTCTCGAAAAGTTAATTGAAGATCTCATCATGTTTACCCATACAGATCATGAAGAAATCAATATTTCCCGGACAAAATTCGACCTCCTCAATGTTATCAATGAAATTTCAAATCGTTTCAAACACTCAAATGCCCAGGTCAAAATTGAAATTCTTAATGAAACCCGGGGATCTGCTCCTCTTGTCTTTGCTGATCAAAAGAAGATCTCCTGGGTCATTATTCAACTGGTTGAAAACGCGATTAAGTTTTCAAAAGATGATCCCTCGATCATCATTTCAATTAAAGATGATTCAGAAAAAATACAAGTTTCAATTAAAGATAATGGAATTGGTATTTCTACTGGTCGTTTACAGGAAATTTTCGAGCCTTTTCATCAATTGGATAGTTCTTCAACCAGAAAAGCTGGTGGTGTTGGCCTGGGACTTGCACTGGCAAAGAAGATTGTTGAATCGCATAGTTCCGAACTAATTGTGGATTCTCAAATTGGTATAGGCAGTAAATTTGAATTTTCATTGGAGAAATTGATACAATAAAAAAATGATAGAACCAACTCTCCCGATTAAAACCGATACTTTATATACCCTAAGTAAAATCTGCTGGGAATCCTCAAATTGGAAACAGGCGCTGGATGTTATTTGCAGTGAAATCCGGCCCTATTTTGTTTTTGACAATTTAGCTGTTTACATTTTTGATGAAACCCATTCCGATCTGGAAATTGCATATGCACGCGCAACCGGCAGAGGGAAAAACAAAGAAGCAGATGTTGCCTGGGGTGAAAGTATTATTCAGGATGTTGTCAATAAAAATCAGACGATCCTGTCTGAACCAAAAAATGATGAAAAAGATCGCCTTAAAAGACCTCACTTGCTGGGCATCCCGCTTCACTCCAAAAAAGCAGAGTTGGGCGTTGTTGTAATCATCCGGTTTGGTACCCCAATCTTTACAAAAGATCATATTAAATTTGCTGAATTTATGTCATCTCAAATTTCATCCATGATTTTGAGACAGGAACGGGAAACCATCATTCATCAGCTCAATGATCACATTCAAACTTTACAAATTCAGGATGATTTTATTTCGACACTATCGCATGAACTTAAAAGTCCGATCGGATTTATAAAAGGTTACACAACCACTTTATTACGCTCTGATATCAATTGGAGTACGAAAGACCAAAATGAATTCTTACAGATTATTGATAAAGAAACAGATCGTCTTCGAGATTTAATCGACAATTTATTAGACTCTTCAAAATTTCAGTCAGGGAATGCTGTGTTGAATATTCAATTATTGAGAATTGACGCCCTGCTAAATGATGTTGTTTCGCATGCTAAAGTTCACCATCCAGAATTACCCATCAAGGTCGATATCCGCCAGGAATTACCCACGATTAAAGGTGATCCTCATCGATTAAAACAAGTCTTTGACAATCTGGTATCAAATGCTGCAAAATATGCTTCAAATGGTCCATTAATCATGCGGGTTTTTCGGGAACCCAATGGAATCTCCATTGACGTGAAAGACTCAGGTGTAGGCATTCCGTCTAAAGACCTGGAACGAATTTTTGATCGCTTTTACCGATCGGAAGCTCACAATCAAGATACCCGCGGTTCCGGATTAGGGTTGTTTATTTGTAAGAAAATTATCGAGGGTCATCAGGGAACTATCAATGTTACGTCCAATATCGGCAAAGGAACAACAATTCATGTTTTTCTTCCATTTCTTGATAGTGATATTTCTTAAGCCCGGAGGGTTCTATGTCAAAAGGTAAAAAAATTCTGGTTGTTGATGATGAAAAACTTTATCGCCATCTATTAGAAATTAACCTTCAGACCGAAGGCTATGAAGTTATAACTGCTACCAATGGTGAAGAATGCCTTGATCTTGTTTCAAAAAAACACCCCGATCTGGTTATCTTGGATGTCATGATGCCAAAAATCGATGGTTTTTCAACATTAGAGCGAATTCGTCAGTTTAGTGAAGTGCCGGTCATTATGTTAACCGGTAAAACCGAAGAACATGATCGTGTTAAAGGGCTCAATTTAGGTGCCGATGACTATGTTGCCAAACCTTTTTCTGCGACGGAATTGATTGCACGCGTTCGGTCTGTTTTGCGACGTTCCGTATCAACAGAATCTTCAAAAGCAAATCGGTACTTTGAACATGGAAATTTAAAAATTGATCTTGCCAGAGCAGAAGTATGGCGGTCAGAAACTCCGGTATTATTATCCGCTACAGAGTACAAATTATTAATTCAATTTGCCCATAATGTGGGTAAAGTTCTTTCAGCGGAAGAGTTACTCTCAGCGATTTGGGGACCGCAATACCGCCAAGATAAAGAAATACTTTGGGTTAGTATTGCCCGCTTACGACAAAAAATTGAAATCGATCCTCATACCCCAACCCACATCGTCACAAGATCCGGCTTGGGTTATCTAATGCCCCCAATAGACAGCAAGAACTGATGGTGAAAAATTATGTTTAATGAATTCGAAGACAAAGGGAAAATCTTTACCCAAAAAATCACCAAAGAACAAAGAGAAGTCATCATTCAAACTATTCATCAAAAAATTTCCGGAACGGTTTATGTTCAAATGGACTTACGGCTTATTGATGAGCTAAATACTCAAAGTGGTTTCATTGCTTTAACCAACGTTAAAATCTTTGATGAACATGATCAAGTTAAAACAAAATCAAAATTCTTGGCTTTAAACACCAATCAAATCATATGGATATTACCCATAAACGAAATAAATGGCGACTGAAGGTGATATTTATATGAATTCAGACGATTTCTTAAAACTAAAGCTTCATATTCAAACGATTATCGCCAGAGAGCTGGAAAATAAACGCCCGCCTTATCGAGAACGAGAGGAATTTGTAAAAAAAACTCTCGATATGGCTTATCAATCATTAAATTTAAAATTGCCAACCACGATTCAGCAGCAATTGTCGAAGGAAATTGTTGATGAAATCCTTGGATTTGGTATTTTACAGCCGTTAATTGAAGACGATTCGATCAGTGAAGTTATGGTAAATGGACCTGATTCTGTTTATGTTGAGAAAAACGGTAAATTGGTAAAAACGGGCGTGAAATTTGAGAATGACGATGCGGTCATCCGAATTATTGAGAAAATCATACTACCTTTGGGGCGTAGAATTGATGCCGACAGCCCGACAGTTGACGCTCGGTTACCGGATGGCTCCCGGGTAAATGCAGTCATCCCACCTGTTACGATTGATGGTCCCACGATCACCATCCGAAAATTTGCAAAAGGAAGACTATCGGTAGATCAACTCATCGAATACGATTCATTATCAGCGAACATGGCTAAGTTTTTGGAAGCCTGTGTCGTTTCCAGACTCAATGTCATCATTTCAGGAGGTACTGGATCTGGAAAAACAACGCTATTAAATGTTCTTTCGAGGTATATTCCTTCTAATGAACGAATTGTCACCATTGAAGATGCCGCAGAACTACAATTACAACAGGACCATGTTGTTAGGATGGAGACAAAACCGCCCAACGTCGAAGGCAAATACCAGGTTACCATTCGAGACCTTGTTCGAAACTCCCTACGCATGCGCCCGGATCGAATTGTTGTAGGTGAAGTTCGCGGAGGAGAATCCTTGGATATGTTGCAGGCGATGAATACTGGTCATGATGGTTCACTTACAACATTGCACGCCAACTCCCCCAGAGACGCCATTTCCCGCCTGGAGACCATGTGTCTAATGGCAGGCATGGACCTACCCATTACCGTTATCCGTGAGCAGATTGCCAGTGCGGTTGATTTAATCGTACAACAATCGCGATTGAGTGATGGAAGTCGAAAAGTCACTTCCATTACAGAAGTTGCCGGAATGGAAGGTCCAACAATTGTGATGACTGATATATTTAAATATGAGAGGACGGGAATATCTCCTGAAGGAAAAGTGATCGGGGAATTAAAACCAACCGGAATTCGTCCATTTTTTACTACTCGATTGGAACAAAATGGTTTTGTACTCGGTCCGGAAGTGTTTGGTGCCAGTATCGCCCAAATTATGGCTGCTAATCGCCAACGTAGATAATTTGACAGGTATAATGATTTAGAAATACACCCACCTGGAGAAATATTATGAAAAATAATAAGCTCTACATTCAAATTAGAAATAAAAAAATCGGCATTCTCTTAATGGATGCTCGTCAATGTAAAGATTATTCCATCCGTGAGCTGGCTGAAAAAACAGGTATTCCTGAAAATCGGATTGCCGGTTTTGAAAACGGGAGTATCTCACCCAGCCTACCAGAATTGGAAGTTCTGGCTTACATTTTTAATATCCCATTTGAACATTTTTGGGGAAAACAGATTCTTCAAAATAATAATAACGGAAAAGAGGTTGAGAAGTATCAAAAATTGGTGATTCTCAGAAATAAAATTATTGGCGTAAATATTCAGTCACAACGACAAAAGAATGAAATGAGTCTCGAAGACCTGGCTCTATTATGTGAAATTGAAAATGATGAATTGGCAAAATATGAAAACGGTGAAAATGAAATACCCATTCCAGTCCTCGAGATTATCGCCAAAAATTTGAATATGAGAATTGAAGATTTCTTTGATGATCAAGGCTTCATTGGTGCGTGGCGAAAAGAAAGTGAAGAATTAAAAAACCTGAGCGCACTCCCTCAGGAGTTTCGTGAATTTATCACCAAACCAATTAATGCACCTTACCTGGATCTGGTAATGAAATTGAGCGAGCTGGATGTTAAAAAGTTACGATTGGTAGCTGAAGGATTATTAGAGATTACTTTATAAAATGGTAGACGTTGATTTTGAAATTTCAAAAGGCTTAAATTTATTTCGACAAAAAAAATATAGTGAAGCCGCACAATTATTTGAAAATATCTCTAACATCTTGAAAGAGAATGATTCTATTTTAAAATCAGCCGAAATCAGCAATAACGCCAGTGTGGCATATCTATTGAATGGCAATGCCCAAAAAGCTTTTGAAATGGCAAAAGATACCCATTTTATTTTTGAAAACGAAAATGACTGGAAGAATTCGGGATTGGCATTAGGCAATCAAGCTGCTGCACTTGAAGAACTAGGCGACAAGAAAAAAGCCTTCGATCTTTACCAACTAGCTGCTGAAAACCTGAAAAAAGCAGGGGAAATGGAATCCAGAGCTTATATCTTAAAAAGGATTTCATCTCTGCAAATGCAAAAAGGTGAACAATTTGAAGCTTTGGGAAGTATGTCCGCAGCGTTACAACAACTGCCAAAATTATCTCGGAAAGAAAAATTTATTAAGAAATTAACCGAAATAATTTTTAAAATTGGCAATTAATGGTTGATATTCAGATTAATGACTGAAATAATTGATATCCGTCCAGCAAATGTTGATGATCGCAGTAAATTGGAATATTTTCTAACCTATGAATTTTTTGTTCATCAACATTTGGATTGGCAACCTTCACTGGATTGGTTAGGAACGCAACCTTTTTACCTGGCTTTGAAAAATAATGAAATAATCGCCTGTATTGCTGCCCCAAGTGAGGTAAATAACATCGCCTGGATCCGTTTATTCGCCTGTTCTGCCTTGTATTCCAGAGATCAGATCTGGAAATTATTGTTTCCCCATCTGGTTTCATATTTGAAAGGAAATATCAATCTTCTGGCTGCCTTAGGGATCCATCAATGGTTTTCTAACCTATTATTAAATAATTCTTTTAATGTCCATCAGAATATTATTGTGTTTGAATGGAAAGACAATCCTCCAGCTTTTTATAACCCAAGGATTGAACTGGAGATAAAACCGCTGCAACATTATCACATCCATGAAACTGCTCTTTTAGATCGGCGATGTTTTGACCCATTATGGCAATTACCAGAAAATTCCATGAAAAAAGCTTTCAATCAAGCTGGCTATTCTACAGTAACAATTCATCAAAATCAAATTGTTGGCTATCAAATAACGACAGAAACATATCATGCTGCTCATTTAGCTCGCCTGGCTGTTGATCCTGCTTTTCAGGGATTAGGCATTGGAAAAGCAATCTTATATGATTTATTCGAATATTGTCACCAAGTTGGCAAAACTGATATATCGGTTAATACGCAAGATGACAACAGCCACTCACGGTCGCTTTATGAGGGCATGGGATTTATTCAAAACGAAGAGAAATACCCGGTATTTGTGTATAAACTCTAACCTTGCCTTGAGACTATACAAACTTCATTGACTCAAGCTTATTTTCCCGTAAAATTTTATTGATCTGGAGGAATAAATGGGAAAGCGTCATGAATTACGGAAGAAAAGAATACAAAAGTCTCGAAAGAAACGTAATGTTATATTGATCACTGTAATTACTTTTGCTGTATTGGTTTCTGTTTTCATTATTTATCAATCACTAAAGCCAGTTGGAGAAATTAAAGCATTGGAGCCAGTATCCCGGCCGGAAACAGACGGTCTGACTATGGGAAATCCAAATGCATCGATTGTTGTAGAGGAATTTGCTGATTTTCAATGTGTGGTTTGTTACCAGTTCTGGAAAAGCATGGAGAAGGAGTTTATCGCGAAATATATTGCCACCGGAGATGTCTTTCTAAAATTTGTGCCTTTTAGTTTTATCGGTGAAGAATCTGTTCAGGCAACTGAGGCAGCTTTGTGCGCAGACGAACAGGGTCAGTTTTGGAACTACCATGACATGTTGTTTTTAAATTGGAACGGAGAAAATACCGGAAACTTCAGTGATAAACGCCTAGTCGCATTTGCGAGCGCAATTGGCCTGGATGAAAATAACTTCAAATCATGTTTATCCAGTAATCGGCACAATAAAGAGGTTCAGGATGGGTTAAAGCTCGGACGCAGTGCTGGTGTCACGGGAACACCTACTTTCAGCGTGAATGGTCAACTGGTTTACGCCAATGAATTATTTTCCAAATTAGATGAACTTCTCGGAAAACAATAATTTTTCCAAGATAAAGGCCTCATAAAGCGAGGCCTTTTTTAATAGATTTTAAAATAATTAAAAAACCAGATAATCAATGGCAAGATGATGAACCCAGGTAGAAAATTGGCTACTCTGATTTTTTTGATTTCCAATAAGCTGCTGACACCAATGCCCATTAACATGATGCCACCTATAGCACTGAATTCTGCCAACACCTGATTTGACATAATAAATTGCAGTTGGCCGGCTGCCAGCGATAGGCCGCCTTGATACACGAAAATAACCAGGCTGGAAAATAAAACACCGATGCCCAGGCTGGAAGCAAAAGCGACTGCTGCAAATCCATCCATAATCGCTTTAATAACCAGTGTATTATAATCACCCGTTAAACCGTCCTGAATGGAACCTAAAATGGCCATTGGACCAATCGAAAACAATAAGGAAGCTGTCAAAAATCCTCTGATAAATTTGGCGCTTTCCACCCCTTTTCCACGATTAAAATGCTTTTCCAGGAAAATTCCAAGATGTGAAAGCAGATCTTCAATACGCCACCATTCTCCCAGCAAAACCCCAATTAACATGCTGATAAGCACAACCAAGGCGTTTCCTGTTTGCATAAATAAGCGGATACCATAAGCAAATGTAAACAATCCAAGCGCCATCATCACGGTATAACGAATTTTTTCAGGCAATCGATTGCCAATCAACAGTCCTAAAAATCCACCAAATAAAATTGTAATAACATTAATGATCGTACCGGTAAGATGCATTATTTCACCAAAGTCTGATTGCCTTTCCCACACACCTGATTTTCATATAGCTCCAGAACAAACAATAAAGAAGAAAGCCGGTTTAAATACCTGATTAATTCCTGATTTTCAACCAAACCACTATCAATCAATTCCACTAATCTGCGTTCAGCTCGACGAATAACAGTTCGGGCTAAAGCCAGAAAGGCACCACCTTTTGTATCACCAGGAACAATAAATTCGGAAGGGATTGATGTTTTATGACTGATCAGATCAATCGTTCTTTCGATCCAAATTGTATTCTCTGGATTAATTTTGCGGTACATTTCTGCAATTTCTTTTTCAGAAGCTACTTCGCCCATTAATAAGTAAAGATCTTTCTGAATTTTTATAACAATTTCCTTAATTTCAGTCGAACAAACAAAAGCTCTACATAAACCTAACGTAGCGTTTGCTTCATCCAGACTTCCAAGTGTCTCCATTCGAAGATTGTATTTTTTTACCCGTTCTTTTCCCAAAAAGCCTGTAGTGCCTTCATCTCCTTTTTTTGTGTAAAAACTCATTAATCACCTCCTGAATGGCTGACATATCTATACAAATACCAGAATTTTTCTTCAGGGAAATATTCTTCAAATTCTTTATTCCAAATAAATTGTTTTTTATAAGTAACTGCTAGGTACCTAACATCCAATTCATTCACATTTTTTGTAAAAATCAACTGGTCATCAAGGTTTAACTCATTGATTAATAAATCTAAGATCACCCTAATCAACAGTTGATTTTTGAGTTGAGTTTGCGAATAATCAGAATCTGACCGAAGATCTTTAACAATTCGTTCCCATTCTCGCATTCTGATAGGAATTTCTTTATTAATTTTTAATTGCCAGTTGGTCAGCCATTTATTTTTTAAATTTCTGTAATTTTGAAGATCAGCTTGTAACAGGGTATCATCCGTATGTTCAAACAGCTCTTTCATCGATAGGAAGTAATCAGAAAATAAAAATCGTCCAATCGTCAACCTCACCGATCGTAACTCTGATGGAATACTTTTACCCGTCAAACGAACTTGCCAGGCAATTTCTCTGGATAAAAGAAATTGCTCCCAGACTGAGAGCATTTCTTTATATATTTCTCGTTCAAGTGCAATATTAATCATTGGTTTTTATTTTATTAATTTTCGGTAGTTGTTGTGGGTAAGGTTTCTTGTTTCGGACCGATCATATACCAATTTTTTACTGTCATAAAACGATCACTCGAATCATACATTGGGCCAACTGAAATCCCCTGAATTTGTGAAGACACAGCAAAATTGTAAACTGGGTAGAAGAGTGGTAAGGCAGGTAATTCTTCCTCAAAGACGACCTGAAAATTTCGGTAGAATAAAGATCTATCTACCAGATTTGTCGTTATTCTCGCCTGTTCTAGGTAGTCGCTAACCACAAAATTATCCCATTGAGAATAATTTTGTCCTCCAGTGGCCTGCACTTGATCCCAAAATGGATAAGGGTCTGGATCAGGCGTCCAAGACATATCTAAATCAATAAGAGCAGCCTGATAAGATCTTGGGTTTAAATATGAATTTATTAATTCCGCATATGGAACGCCCTTAATATTGACAGATGTACCCAGAGCCTCCCAATTTTGTTGAATCATTTCAGCCACCTGACGATGAATTTCGTCATCCGGATACAACAATTCAAAGCGGAATTCAACCCCATCCTTTGCCCTGACAGTAGAATTCTCACTCCCTAACACATAACCGGCGTCTTTTATGGTTTGGGTTGCCAATTGTGAATCAAATTCGATCGTTTTTATGCCATCATAATAAGCCCAGGTTCCAGGCAGGATCGGCCCGTTCGCAATAATTGCCTGGCTGAATAAAATTTTATCAATCATTTTCTGCCGATTCAGTCCGCCTAGTAAGGCTTTACGAATATTTTCATCCTGAAAGAAAGGAACTTCTGTGTTTTTTAGATTAAGAAAAATGATGGTCAAACGTGGTTTTCGGGCTGTATATAGGGACAATTGAGGTTTCGTTAGCACATCATTTAAAATGGTTTCATCCACATAACTGATACCCTGTACCAATCCATCCTGATAAGCTTTTAGAGCATCCGTTGAATTCTCATAATAACGAAAAACCATCTGGTTGATCAGAGGAACACCATCAAAATAATCCGGGTTAGAGCGTAAAATAATTCCCTTTATATGGTTCTCTTCAGTGATTAGTCCATCAAATTTGAAGGGGCCGCTTCCTATTGGTTGCATATTAAAATTTGAAGAAATCATTTGATCAAAGCTGAGATCTCCCAAAATATGTTCAGGAAGTATCCCAAATGATAAGTAATCTAAAAACGGAGCAAATGGCTCTGGTAATCGGAATTGAATTGTTGTATCACTCAGAACTTTTACATCAATCCCTGCCCAAAAAGATCGAATATCATCTGGAACAACCCCTTCGCCAGCACGCATTAAATTAATCGTAAAAAGAACGTCATTGGTCGTCAGTGGTTTGCCATCATGCCACTTGACATCGGGTCGTAAGGATAAATTGTAAATCGTTCCATCCTGAGAGATTCCATACGTTTCTACCAACTCCATTTTTGGAATGCCACGCTCTTCAAAAGTTACAAGCCGGCTGAAAATTAACCGATCCAAATCCCGATCGGCGGAATTATAGTAATCCAGAACTGGATTCAATCTTTGAAATTTCCCGACTAACGCCTCCGTATATACTCCCCCGGATTGTGGTTCAGGAACTACAGTCGTTGGAGCTTTGGGCTTTTCGTTGATTAATAGAATACCAACAACCAAACCAGTCAGGAAAATGATAAGTAATTGCCAGCGTAATTTTTTCATAGGGAGTTTTTCTTAAAAAAAATAGGGCGACCATCTTTTCAATAGTGACTCGCCCATGATGGTTTTATATGTTTGAAAAATCAAGATGGATATAAAAAATTAATTCCGCACAATTACAGCAGCTAAGGTCAGGATGAAAAATAAAACACCTAACCCAATGGTGATATAAAAAAGTGTTTTCTCAATACCTCTACGAGCTGTAAATACTCCGCCGGTATCGCCACCGGTCAGACCTCCCAGCCCAACACCTTTATTCTGTAAAATTACACTGATGATCAGTGCAATTGAAGTTATAATCAAAGCCACATTAATATAATTAACCACGCTTATCCTCCAATCAGTATTTGCATTATTAAATAAATAACAGACCAAATTATAACGTTTATAAGGGAAAATAGTCAACCTGTGGAAGAATACACCATCAATCTACATATGCACAGTAATTATTCCGATGGAACGTGGCCCCATCGAAAAATTGCAGAAGCCGGGATGGATGCCGGGGTTGATGGCTTGATCATCACCGATCACAATGTTTTAATCCATGGCGTTGAAAACTATTTTCAGAAAAATAGAAAGAAAATTATCGTTCTTGTGGGAGAAGAAATCCATAACAAATCACGAGAACCTCAAAAAAGCCATCTGATTACCTTTGGTCAGTCTGTTGAATTATGTAATTATGCTGAAAATATTCAGCATCTTCTCCATCAAGTAAAAAAAAGTGGGGGTCTATCCTTTATTGCACACCCTTTCGAGAAAGCATTACCTCAGGTGAACGAAACTGATATTACCTGGGAAGATTGGGAAGTATCAGGATTTAATGGAATTGAGATCTGGAACCATCTCAGTGAATTAAAGAATGAATCAAGTAATTGGATTAAACTATTATTCTATGTTTTTAATCCTGCCTTTTATGGTCATGGTCCGCATCCGATGGCCATTCAAAAATGGGATGAGCTGCTAATTTCTGGTAAAAAAACTATAGCTGTTGGAGGTTCCGATGCGCACCGATTGGTAGTAAGAAAAGGGCTTATCAAGAAATTAATTTTTCCATACCAGTTTCATTTTAGATCGATTAATAATCACATTCTTACCAGGCAGCCATTTACCGGAAATTTTTCAACCGATCGAAAAATTATCCTGGAAGCTTTTCAAAAAGGGAATCTTTTTATTGGCTATGATCTGCCCGCTTGCACCAAAGGGTTTCGTTTTTACGCCCAGGGAAAATCAAAAACCGCCATCATGGGCGAAGAAATAAAAGTAGAAAAATCAATAACCTTCCAAATCCGATTACCTGAAGCGGTTGAATGCCGGTTAATTCATGATGGAACCATCATAAAGACATGGAGCGATCAAGAAATTTGTACCTTTATAACCAAATCGCCAGGGGTTTATCGGGTCGAATGTTATATTCAATTCTTAGGTAAAAGAAGGGGTTGGATTTTTAGCAATCCTATTTATGTAGTGGGTGATTAATCTTGACTAAGATTCAAAATAACATTACCCGATTCTTATCAGCCAGAAAGATCCCTTTTGAAGCTCATGAATTGACTGGCGAAAAGAAAAGTGCCAAAGAGGTCGCTGGCTTTTTGAATATTCCTTTATCCAGATTATTTAAGACCCTTGTTCTGAAACCTATTTCCCCGGGAAAACCAATCCTGGCAATTATCCCTGCGGATAAAATTGCGGATTTGAAAAAGATTGCAAAAATATTCAATGAAAAAAAATTAGAATTTCCACCTCCTCAGGAAGCCGAAAAATTAACAGGATTACAAACCGGAGGTATTTCACCGTTGGCATTAATCAACAAAGGTTTTCGAATCGTCGTTGATGACTCTGCCACTGAAATGAATTGGATGCATATTTCCGGGGGTCAAAGAGGATTAAATATCAAATTAAACCCTCAGGATTTGATCGCAATAATCAATGCAAAAACTGGGGCTATCAGTAAAGATTTTGAAGAAGATGAAAAAGATTCATCCCTTTACCACAGCTAATGGGATTAAACGGGCAATTTTTCTGGTTAATCCTGCTCCTGTTACCACTTCAATAACCTGGTCTACATCTTTATAAGCAGCAGGAGCTTCTTCAGCCAATCCTGATAGAGAACCTGCCTGGATTAAAATCCCCTTTTTTTCTAATTCAACTCTTAATTGGTCACCGCGGATCGACTTTTTAGCTTTTTGACGACTCATCACCCTTCCAGCCCCATGACAACTCGAGCCGAAGGAGCGTTCCATACTACCGGGAGCGCCTGACAACACCCATGAAGAAGTTCCCATACTGCCTGGCACCAAAACTGGCTGGCCAGTATGCAAGAATTCCTCCGGCAATCCCGCAACGCCCGGCCCAAAGGCTCTGGTAGCTCCTTTCCGATGAACACAAACTTTCTGATATTTTCCATCAATCAGATGTTCTTCAATTTTGCCAATATTATGAGCAATATCATACACCTGATGGAGATGCCAATTCTTAACTTTTCCAGCCAACACTGATTCAAAAGCATTTCTGGCTAAGTGAGCGAGTACCTGGCGATTACAAAAAGCATAATTTGCAGCAGCATTCATGGCTGCTAAATAGTCTCTGCCTTCTGGAGAATCAAGGGGCGCACAAACCAATTCACGATCCGGAATCTTAATTCCATATTTTTGAGTAGTTGACTGAAAGGCTTGTACGGTATCTGAACAAACCTGATGCCCCAACCCCCTGGAGCCACAATGAATCATAACGGCAATATTCCCTTGTCGCAAACCAAATACTTCGGCTGTTTTCGCATCAAAAACCTGATCAATTAAATCAATTTCAATAAAATGGTTGCCGCTACCCAATGTGCCTAATTGTGGTAACCCTCTTTTTTTTGCCCGATCACTGATTTTTTTTGCACTGGCTCCAGGGATTTTTCCATTCTCCTCAGTCCGGCGCAAATCCTGGGGGGTTGCAAATCCATTTTTCAGAGCCCATTCAGAGCCATTTTCACAAATTTTATCCAAATCCTGCGCGGATAATTTTATGCCGCCTTCTGAACCGACACCACTTGGACAATGGCGATTTAAAGCCACTACCAAAGAATAGATTTCATCTTTAACCTTATCATATGGGATTTGCGATGAAAGCAAGCGGACGCCGCAGTTAATGTCATACCCAATCCCCCCGGGTGAAATTACCCCGTTTCCAAGATCGGTTGCTGCTACCCCTCCAATTGGGAAACCGTAACCCTGGTGCATATCTGGCATAACAACGACGGCATCAACCAACCCTGGCAATGTGGCAGCATTAATCGCCTGCTCAACCGACAAATCCCCCAGACTTTGTTCTAACATTTTCCTGGATGAAAAGATTCTAACGGACACACGCATATCAGAGCGAAATCCTTTGGGAATTTCCCACTCAAATTCAGAAATTCTCTTAAAATCCTTCAGAGCAACCATAACCCTCTCCTACTATCATACATCAAAAACAATGATTACCGAATACCCGTTCTTGGTGTGTTGAATTCTTAGGTTATGGTAAGTTACAGCTTTGATTTCCTTAGGAATTTCGAGAATTCTTTTTTCGAGCACTTTTGTCTGCAATATTCTCTGATCGATAGAGAGTTCAATAATTTCTGAAAAGAGATATTCCATTTGTGCCAGATAATTGAATTCACTTAAAAATGAAATTAACAGATCTTCGTAATCAACCCCGGTTAAGATTATTTTTCTCTTAACACCTTTATCCTTATGATTCCCCTTAATATCCAGAAGTGCATACATGCCCTTTAAGGCATAATTAAATAGCTCTTCCATGGAAGTCGCCCAAACCTTGATTGATATGTCAGCAGTATGATTTAGTTCTTCATAACCCGGTAAATCATAAGGCTTCATTGCGCGTTTTTCCTTTCGTTTTATAATTATAAAATATGAAAAGTTTGTTAGAGAAATTAGAAACCCGTTTACAAAGCCTAATTGAAAGTACGCTCTTCCTAATTCCAGGAAATTCTGTTCAAAAAACAGTAGCGATGGGAATCATCAATCAATTAAGAATTATCCTAGAAAAATCGATTAATCAAAGCGAGAAAATCCCGAATACTTTTTCAATAACTTTACATCCAGAGATTTATTCCTCATTAGGGTTTGATCAGGATTGGATTACCCTCGTAAAGGAAGCCTTGACCGAAACAGCACTTGAATTAGGAGTGGATTATTCAGAAAATATATCTATTCAATTTTTCCAGGATTCGAATTTAAAGGCAAATGAGTTTACGATAAATTTTTATTCTGTTATTCATGAAATTGAAAGAACTGCAGTTTTACAAACAAAAGAACTATCTTTAGAATCCAATAAAAAACCCTCAAATGCTTTTTTAATTCTGCCAGATCGTAATATTTTCCCGCTATCATCTACGATTGTTCAAATTGGAAGAAAGACTGATAACCATTTGATCATTGATAATCCTACTGTCAGCAGAAACCATGCACAGATTCGGAATATTAATGGAAATTTTGTTGTTTTTGATTTGAATTCAACCTCTGGAACCTTCATCAATGGTATTCGGATGAAACAAGGAATGCTGTATCCGGGTGATGTCATCTCAATTGCAAATTACCCCTTGATCTTTGGAGAAGAAACCAACGATGATGATATCGATCATGGTCCCACAGCGGAAATTCCAAGAATTGTAGATCCAAAATGACTGCCATTATCATCTTAATCGTTCGTGTTTTACTGGCTGTAGCTCTTTTGTTTTTTTTGGGATTGTTATTTATCACAACCTGGCGGCAATTAAAAACTCAGATTAAATTACTTTCACCAGAGCTTTCCACCCAATTACGTCTCTCATATCATGAATTTCCAGACCAGGAAGCCTTCATTGTTCAGCAAACCGATGTTCTTCTGGGGCGCGATCCGAATTGTAAAATTCACATTCCAGATGAAACAATCTCGGCTCAACATGCCAGACTATATTTAATCGATCAAAACTGGTGGGTACAGGATCTGAATTCAACCAACGGCACTTTTTTAAATGATGAAAGAATCGATCAACCTTGTATCTTAACTGACAATGATGTCATCCAGGTTGGAAATGTAAAATTAATTATTCACGCCACGAACATGCATTAATAAGGAGCTAAAAATGTCGTATCAAATTGATCTTGGAATTATTGGGGGTACTGGTATTTATCAAATGTCAGGTGTTACCATCATCGAAAAACTCTCAATAGATACTCCTTTTGGAAAACCGAGCTCACCGCTTATTATCGCAGATGTAAATGGGAAAACTATTGCTTTTTTGGCTCGCCATGGTGAGGGTCACTCAATTCCTCCTTCTGAAATAAATTATCGTGCGAATATTTATGCATTGAAATCTTTAGGAGTCAAAAGCGTTGTTGGGATTTCTGCTTGTGGCTCTTTGCGTGAAGATTATGCTCCCGGAAATATTGTTATTCCAGATCAAATTATTGACTTTAGTAAAAACAGAGAGCGCACGTTTTTTGGCTCCGGTCTTGTTGCACATATTAGTGCCGCCGACCCTTTTTGCCCTCACTTATCTAAGCTTTTATATGAAGCAGTAAATCAGGAAACCTCAAGAGTAGTGAATGGGGGAACTTTAATAACCATTGAAGGACCTCGTTTCTCTACCAAAGCGGAATCTCATCTTTTCCGATCATGGGGAATTTCCATTATTGGTATGACAACTTCACCTGAAATATTTTTAGCCCGTGAAGCAGAAATGTGTTACGCCTCTTTCGCTCATGTTACTGATTACGATGTCTGGCATATCAACGAAGAACCGGTTACCGTAGATATGATTTTAAAAGTACTTCATCAAAATAGCGTGGCAGCCAATGAAGCATTATTAAATTTAATAAATCAGTATGAACCATACGAATGCAGTTGTCATCACGCTCTGGCAAATGCTTTAACTACCAATTCTGCTTTTATAGACCCTGAGAAAAAAGAGACCCTTAAACTACTGGTCGGTAAATATCTAAATTGAATCAATTAAAAAATATTTTTTTAACGGAGAAAGATAAGCTTCAATTAATCCTCTTTTGGATCGGAGGACTAATTTTATGTTTTTACGGTTTGATTTTAACTTTCGCCCCCGTTATTCGGACATTGAACTGGAAAACACCAGTTAAATGGGAACAGTGGATTGCCTTTGCTGCCTGGAGTGTTATCTGTTTCATAGTTCACAAATTTAGTGCGCGTTATTTACCTAACAGAGATCCATATATTTTGCCCATAATTTTTCTTCTTTCCGGATTAGGTCTCCTAACAATTTTTCGATTGTCAATATCTTTTGGATGGAGACAATTGCAGTGGTTCGTTATCAGTTCCATTTTTTTATTGATTGGGGTTAAGTATCGAAATTTCCTTACAGCACTCAGAAAATATAAATACTTATGGTTGACGCTGGGCTTACTGGTCACCGTCCTCACTTTTTTTATGGGTATTTATCCCGGCGGAGAAGGACCCCGATTATGGTTAGGCTGTTGTGGTCTTTATTTTCAACCATCTGAACCCCTTAAATTATTATTCATCATTTACCTGGCTGCTTTTTTCGCAGATAACTGGCCGATGCGCAAAGATCTTTCTGTTTTATTAATCCCTTCTTTGGTTATGGTCGGCGCTTCAATTTTTATTTTGATTTCTCAAAAAGATTTGGGAACAGCAACAATTTTCTTAATTATTTATGCATTTTTTATTTTTATCGTCTCCGGGAAAAAAAGAACCATTTTTATTTTTGTATTTTTGTTAATCATTGCAGGATATTTAGGTTATAAAAACTTTAACGTGATTCAAATCAGAATGAATGGCTGGATTAACCCCTGGCTTGATCCTTCAGGCGGATCTTATCAAATCATTCAGTCACTTCAAGCTATTGCTGCCGGACATTTCCTTGGCTCTGGCCCTGGTATGGGAAGCCCAGGGATTATTCCAGTAGCGATTTCAGATTTTATTTATCCAGCAATTGTTGAAGAATTAGGGATGGTTGGGGCAATTTTTATCATTTCGGCCTTCGCATTTTTGTCTTACCGGGGGTTTTCAATTGCCATAAAATCCAGAAACCAATTTCAACGTCTGTTAGCCTCCGGAGTTACTGTTTTTATAAATTTACAGGCTATATTAATCATTGGAGGAAACATCCGACTGCTACCGTTAACCGGTGTCACACTTCCTTTTCTTTCCTATGGAGGTTCGTCTTTACTAACTTTATTTGTGGCTGCGCTAATTTTGCTTGAAATCAGTCAAAATCAATCATCAAGAACGATATTGGAAGCGGAAGCCAAACCTTATTTACTGTCTTTTAGCGCCTTTCTGGCAGGTTTTCTTGCTTTGGGATTACTTACTTCATTTTGGGGAATCATTCGCTCGAATCAGCTTTTAAATCGCCCGGATAATTTTCGAAAGGTAATAAATGACCGGTATGTGCCGCGTGGTAACTTACTCGACAAACAAAACCAACCAATTCTTGAGACGATCGGGGAGCGTGGAAACTTCAGAAGAATCCTGCTTGAGCCATCACTATCAACCACTGTAGGTTACAACCACCCAATCATCGGACAAAGCGGCTTAGAAGAAGATGTGGACACATATTTGAGGGGAGAAGCCGGGCTCCCCGCTTCAGAAATCTGGTGGAATGAACTGCTTTATTCGCGCCCTCCAGATGGGCTGGATATTCGGACAACGATTGATTTGTCTCATCAAAAACTTTTAGTAAACTTGCTGAACGGTTATCATGGCGCAGCTTTGATCATGAACGCAAAATCGGGAGAAATCTCAGCAATCTGGTCATCTCCCAGTTACAATCCTGACCTTTTGGAAGAGAATTATGAAGAATTGTTGAATGATAAAAATGCCGCTCTTATCAATAGGGTTTCACAGGGAAAATATGGGTTGGGAAATCTTAGTTCAGTATTTCTCCTTGGATACTTAATAGAGAAAAATGGCAAAATTGACGGTCAGAATTTTTCAAAAAGTTCTGAATGTGCCATACAAATGCCAATCGATCAGAAAAATGTTCTTCAAACTTCAATCAAACATGGGTGTAATAATGCATATATCTATCTGGAATCGTTATTAGAAAATAATAATTTGCAGGTTTTTCAACAATTCAGGTTTGATGAAGAATTTGGTTTTGAATTACCTTTCTATCATGTTGAATTACCGGATCCATTCAATGAAAAATCGTTTCAATCAGTCTTAATTTCTCCTCTTCAAGTTGCCAGATCCGTAGCTGTTTTTTCTACTGGCGGAAAAATTCCATATCCGAAGTTAACGAATGCGGTTAACATCCCTGATCAGGGTTGGGTTGTTTTCTCCTCAAAAGATCCGGTTCAGATTTTGAAAACTTCATCATCGATCGAAGTCTCGAATTTCCTAAGCCGAACGGATTTCCCAGCCTGGGAAACGAGTGCTTCTAATTTTTCTGTTGAAAATCCAAACAACTGGTATGTAACCGGCACATTATCTGATTGGCAAGGCACCCCGGTTGTTCTGGTCATCATTCTGGAAAATGGTACGGCAAAAGACGCTCAAACAATTGGGCGCAACATTCTGGAGCAGGTGTTAACATCCAGTGTGAATTAAAATCTAATTGAGTTGCTATGTGATAATCTTAATTGACTTTCACCAGATGATAATTCTTTCGACCTTTTCGTAAGACCAGATAACGATTCTCAATCAAGTCGCTTGTTTTTACAGATTGTTCCAGTTCTGAAACTCTGACATTGTTCAGGTTGATCCCCCCCTCCTGAATGGATCGTCTAGCTTCACCTTTGGATTTCACCATGCCGCAATCCACCAGTAAATCCAAAATTGGTTTACCGCTCATTTCAAAGGAAGTTTTAGATAATAAAGTAGAAGGAACATCAGCGAAAATCTCTTCAATATCATTGCTAGATAGTCCTGCCAGGCTTCCACCAAATAATACCTGAGTAGCTTGTTCTGCACGGCTTAGGGCTGTCTCACCATGAACAATTGCTGTCACTTCTTTGGCTAATCTTTTTTGGGCTTCTCGTTCTTCAGGTTTTTCTTTGAGCGAGTTTTCCAATTCTTCAATCGTTTGTTGGGGTAAAAAGGTGAATAATTTTAAGTAATTGACTACGTCTTTATCATCGCTATTTAACCAAAATTGAAAAAATTTAAATGGGGATGTTCTTTCAGGTTTAAGCCAAACAGACCCAGATTCGGTTTTACCAAATTTTGTTCCGTCTGATTTAGTAATCAAAGGATAGACTAATCCATAAGCTGAATTTCCGGTTATTCGCCGGATTAATTCAGCACCAGCAGTTATATTTCCCCATTGATCACTTCCTCCTGTCTGTAACACCACCTTTTCGTGTTGATGGAGGTGTAGGAAGTCATAAGACTGCAACAACATGTAGCTAAATTCAGTGTAGGATATCCCCTCTTCCCGCTCCAACCTGGTTTTTACAGAATCCTTTGCCAGCATGTAATTGATCGTGAAGTGTTTTCCAGTATCCCGTAAAAATTCAATTAAATTTAATTTCAACAACCAATCGGCATTATTTAAAATTCGAGCTGGATTCGATTTAACATTGAAATCCAGAAAATGAGATAACTGTAGCTTGATGGATTCTATATTTTCTTCGATAGTTTGCCGACTCAGCAATTGGCGTTCAGAGGATTTCCCGCTGGGATCTCCAATCATGCTGGTGCCTCCCCCTGCCAAAGCAATAGGATGATGCCCAAACCTTTGTAACCTCGCCAGGGCTAATAAAGGCACCATATGCCCAACATGTAAACTATCGGCGGTGGCATCAAAACCATTATAAAGAGAAACTTTTTGGTCACGGAGAATGACATCGATGCCTTCAACGTAATCATAAACCATGCCCCGCCATTTAAGTTCGGTAAATGCATTTTCTTTTGAATTCATGATCCTGTACCACCTTTCTTTTGAAGTAACGGCAATTCTATCATGATTTAGCTGTGGATTTAACCAATAAATCTGATGAAAACTCACTTTTTCATTAAATCATTAACTGCCTCTTCAAGCATAGGAAACTTGAACTCGTATCCATTCTGGATCAGAACTTTTGGGATAACATTTTGACCATCCAAAACTAACGTACTCATTTCTCCCAGGATCAATTTCAGAATAAAAGCTGGTGTGGGAAACCAATAAGGTCGATTGATCGTTTTTGAAATAATTTTCCCAAACTCAACATTTGTGCAACCTGCAGGGGCAGTTATATTCACCACTCCATTAATTTGATCATTTTCAAGAATAAACTTGATAGCTCCAATCTCATCCTGTATATGAATCCAGGAAATTATTTGATTTCCACTTCCTAAAGGTCCTCCGATAAAAAACTTAAAGGGGGTTGTCATTAATGGAAACATCCCTGAATGAGAGTGAAGTACCGCTCCTGTGCGAATGATTACCCGCCGGACGGAAGTCTTATCTAAATCAGAGGAAGAATTTTCCCATTCCTTAGCTACCTCTGCCAGAAAATCATTTCCATTCGGAGAAGTTTCATCAAAAGTTTCTTCTATACTGGTGCCATAATACCCAACAGCTGAGGATTGGATAAATACCTTTGGTTTCTTATTAGCCTGAAGAATGGCAGCCGTCAAAGCTTTTCCAGCCTGTACCCTGGATTGGATGATGCGCTTTTTTTTATCTGTCGTCCATAATCCAGAACCGATATTCTCCCCTACCAAATTAATGATCGCATCGATTTCTTGCATCACTGAGTTAATTGGTTCAATTGAAACAGCATCCCATTGTAAAAATTTCTTCCCCTTTTCATCTGCATGCTTTGATTTATTTCTAGTGAGAATAATTACGTCACATCCGGATTTTTGCAGCAAATTGCTAAGCTCATTGCCAATTAATCCCGTCCCTCCGGCTATTAATACTTTCATACCATCATCCTTTCGATAAGGTCACTCATTTTGATTGTACATGTTTTGCTAATAGATTTCCTAGCCATGCAAAAAAAATTTTAAATCAGCCAGCGCAAGATCGTATTAAAAAATAAAAAGAAAAGAAAATTTTGATTCTGCTATAATGAGAACCAGAAAATATGTCCTCACAAGTTCTTGTATTAAATGCTAATTTTGAACCAATCAATATTTGTAATATCCAGCGTGCTTTTGGTTTAATTTTTACTGAAAAAGCCATGCTGGTCAGTAATGGTCGCGGATATTTAAAAAGTATTGATCGTGAATATCCCATTCCGTCTGTGATTCGTTTGCGGAAAATGGTTCAGCGGCCAAGAGCACAGGTGCATTTAACACGCAAAGAGATATTCAGAAGAGACCATTACACCTGCCAATATTGTGGTAACCATACCAACACACTTACGATTGATCATGTTTTACCAAAACATTTGGGGGGGAAATTTACCTGGGAGAATTTAGTGACCGCATGTTCTGTTTGTAATCATAAAAAAGGTGGACGAACAATTCAAGATGCTCATATGAGCTTGTTACGGGCTCCCAAACCGCCACCTAATAATGCAGTCTATATTTTCTCCAGACATAATGAAACTGACGAAGAGTGGATTCCATTTCTGCGGGGTTGGTAAAAATGTTATTTTAAAAGCCAAAGAGCAATTCTGGGTGTCAACCAGACTTCAACCATTGCGGCAACGAATAACAAAGGGATCACCAAACCAACCATTAATTTACTAAAATTCGCAATCGATTTAATCCAAATTTCTCCGATAGTTTGATCAGCATTGGGAGTTGCGATAATGACCCCAATTTGGAAGATTGCTGCCGTAGCCAGAATAGCGGCTGGGATTTCAATTATTCCGTGTGGGATGATAAAGCCCCAAAAATACAAGCTGCTATTAATACCCAGGTTGTTTAACAACCCCATGATATAGCCAACAACACCAATGGATGCGAATAATGGGAGAACTCCAAAAATCCCTAAGGTAATAATACCAATCACAAATCCTAATAAGATCACTCTCAGGTTTTGCCAAAATATCAGGATCACCGGAGAAAAATTTCCAACCGACCAATGCTCGCTTAAACCTAATAATTGTTGTTCTAAATTATCTACTCCTAAACGATCCATTGGGAAAACAAAGCGGTCAACTAGTGAATTTCCGACAAAAAGCGCAACAATTAATAACCCAACAATCAAAAAGATCGAATAACGAAGATCTTTAACAAATGGGAACACTTCCTGTTGATACCATTTCGTTATGTTAGTCGCTTTACCTGTAAATTGATTGGTAAAAACTTTCCAACCCCAGCGAATATTTAATACATCGATATCCCGACCCAGAAGTTCTTCCCGGCTAAAATGAGCCAGACCAATTCTCAGTAATAAGATTGCCAGAGCAAACAAACCAGCAACCACCCACCACAAGGTCACATAATTCCCCCAGAACATGACAATACTTTCCCCCTGAATTAACAAAGCCATCGGAATAATGATGAAGCTCGCCAACAGATTAGCAGCTCTGACAGAAGTCGCCTGGCTGGAAACGATAACCGCTCCGGCTACCATGACAATCGCCTGGATGATCGTGATGACAATTATTTGAAATACCAGGTGGAATTCTGGTAAGGGGACGTGATTGACAATTAAACCAAGGCTATAAACAGTCATACCAACGAAACTGGCAAATAATGGAGGTACAATCGATGAGATCAATTTCCCAATATAAATTTGCCAATCCAACAAGGGCGTATTAAATAATGGTTCAATACTGCCCCGTTCCTTTTCTCCAACAAAACTTTCTAAGGCGATTACCAGTGAGACAGAAATCGGGAAGAAACCAACGATCATCATAGAGAATGGTACCAGTCGTTCACCAATAATTGACGCTCCGTAGCGATTGACAAATTGAAGCACCTGAGCGGTTGTAAAATTCATTAAAAATGGAAAAAATATCGTAATCCCAAAAATAGGGAAGATAATTCTCCAATCTCTAAATTGATCGCGTACTTCTCTTTTCGTGATAATCAAAGCTTGTTTTAGTTGATCAATCATGACGAACTCTTTTTATGGGTAATTGCTTCAAGGTATGCGTCTTCTAATTTAATAGAATCCTCTTCGAAGGTTAATAATTCAAAATTATCTGCCAAATAGCGAATTAATGACGGGTTTTGTTTTTTGGGTTGTTTGATTAAGAAATGAATTTCATATTGGTTTTGGTGATGAATTTGAATGCCTTCCGGAATTAAAAAATCTTTTTCAATAATCGGCTTACCGAATTTGGCAATATATAATGATCCACCCAACAAAGAATTTTTCACTTCCTGCATAGTTTTGTTTAAAATAATCGTTCCATTTTGAATGATCGCAATTTGGTCGCAAAGTTCTTCTGCTTCTGCCAGATTATGGGTGCACAAAATTATTGTTCGTTCTTCATTGCGCAAACTTTTTATCGCTGAGCGAACAATCATGGCGCTTTCCGGGTCCATTGCCGAGGTTGGTTCATCCAATAGCAAAACTGGTGGTTCATGGATTAACGCTCTCACCAATGCCAACTTCTGGCGCATTCCTTTTGAGTATTCCCCCAGCTTTTTTGTCCGATGTTGGGCGATATCGAGTTGTTCCAATAAAGGTTCCATTTTCAATGATATTTGCGATTTAGATAATCCATATAATTCACCAAAAAAATTCAAATATTCAATCGCATTCATGCGGCCATATAACCCGTGATGTTCTGTTAAAACACCCACTTTACTCCGGACTTCTGCTGGTTGAGAACTGACATCATAACCAGCAATTTTGGCTGTACCCTGGGTTGGTTTCAACACAGAAGACAGCATGCGAACAGTGGTTGTTTTTCCAGCCCCATTTGGTCCCAATAAAGCCAAAATTTGTCCAGCAGGAACATGCAGATCGATATGATTTACTGCGAGAAAATCATCGAATATTTTTGTTAGCCCCTCAGCTTCTATCATTATTTCCTCTATTTGAATTTATAAACAAAGCTTTAGACAGGGTCAACTTTTTCAGGTATTTTTTTATAAGTTTCCAGGCTTTGTTTATTCTTCAACACCGTTCGTTTTAAAATAAATACAACCAGTGATGAGATTGCAATCACTGCCATTAATGTTTGATTCGCATTGATTCCCCCAACATTTGATGGATCCAGACGAATAAATTCCAACAAGAATCTGCCAAGAGGGTAAATGATCAAATAGATCAGAAAAATGTCTCCTCTATATAACTTGTCTTTCATTTTACGGCCCAGGATCAACAACAAGGTCATATTTGCCAGATTCCACAAAAACTCATAAAAGAACATTGGATGGTAATAGGCTACATTAAAATATTCAGGTAATCTTTTTGAAGGAGCAATAAAAATCGCCCAGGGTAAATTAGTCGGTGCACCATATAATTCCTGATTAAAGAAATTTCCCCAACGACCTACTGCTTGAGCCAAAGCTAATCCTGGAGCAATGATATCTACCCAGGAAGCAAAGTTTAGCTTCTTTTTGCGTGCATAAATCCACAAAGCCAGAGCTCCGCCCATAACAGCCCCGGGAATGCCCAGACCTCCAGCGCGGATATTAATCGCATCCAATGGATGAGTCAGGTAATATTTCGTTGTGATACCCATTTCAACCATTGACGCAGGAGGAGTAAGAACATGCCATATTCTTGCACCGATTATCCCCGCAATTAAGAGCCAGGGCATCACATCCCAAACAAGGTCTGGATTTAGACCGCGTCGTTTAGCTTCAACGGTAGATAACCAAGCGGCCAAAACTGCCCCAAACATAATAATGACACCATAAAAATGGATAAATAATTTACCTATATAAAAACCTTCTGGCATTTTTACCTCGATTTCTCGACTTTGTTAATTCCAACAATATCATTGGCAGCATAGGCTTGTTTTCGTACAGAAAGAACTCTTTGAAATGTTGTAAAAATGGTCAGTATTGCCAAAATCCATAAAGCTACCAAAGGGATATTGAATATTAAACAGGGGATTAAGATAATCATCCGTTCCAGTCTCCCCAACAACCCAACTTTAGCATCATAGCTTAATGCCTCCGCTCTTGCACGTGTATAAGACACCATAATGGAGCCTGCTGCAGAAAAGAAGACTAACATAATTGCGAGCGTATTCTGATGCAACGTATAATAATATAAGAGGGCAGCAAAGACTAATAATTCTGATACCCGATCTGTGACAGAATCAACAAACCCTCCAAAACGAGTCGGTTCATTTCTTAACCGAGCCATTGTCCCATCGAGTGCATCAATAGGCGCGAAAATAAGAAGTAAGATCCCTCCCCAGGCAATCTGACCAAAAGAGATCAGGATCGCTGAAATAATATGCCCCAATAATCCGAAAATCGTCATCGAGTTTGGTTTAAGCCCTAAATTATTTAAAAAATTCCCAATTGGGTCTAGAACGCCTTTAAATAACTTCCTCATTAAATCGGTAAAACTGGTTTTCTTCTTCCCGGAATCTTCCAAAACTCACCTGCATTCCCAAAAAATTGATTTGACTATCCTATCGTACGGCTAAAAAACTGTCAAGAACAAAGCTTAATCCTGTTCGTTTTTTCAATCTTCTTCCGAATTTGTGATATCCCCCCAGTCATCATTCGGATCAATTAAAACTTCGCGATCTTTTCCCCCACCCTGACTTGGGCCGACCACACCCATTTCTTCCAATTGATCCAACAACCTGGCCGCCCTTGGAAATCCTATCCGTAGTCTTCTTTGTAATAATGAAGCTGAAGCCCGGCGACTGGACTTAACTAAATCAATCGCTTGTTTCACCAGATTATCTCCGCCTTCTTCTTCCATCACTTTCATCATTTCTTCCCAGGGGGCCTGCTCTTCAGGCATATTCGTTTCGGACTCTCTCCAAAATTGAATGATCTTATTGATTTCAGGATCTGAAATCATAACCCCTTGAGCTCTTTGAGGAGCGCCAACATCCGGTGATAGGAACAACATATCTCCTTTGCCCATTAATCCTTCCGCACCGTTTACATCTAGGATTACCCTGGAATCGATTGAGGAAGCAACTGTGAACGCTATTCTGGCCGGAAAATTTGCTTTAATCAGCCCAGTGACAACATCCACACTGGGGCGTTGGGTAGCAACGATCAGGTGAATCCCAACGGCGCGGGCCATCTGCGCCAGACGGACCAGGCTATATTCGGTTTGATCCGGTGAAGACAACATCAAGTCAGCCAGCTCATCGATAATAATCACAATCCGCGGTAAAGTCGCTTGATTCTTGCGGAGCATTTTCGTATTGTACGCGTCTAAATCTCTGGCTCTGGCTTCTTCCAGCAATCGATAACGTTGATCCATTTCTGAAATTGCCCACCGCAAGACCCCTACCATACGTTCTATCGAAGTTTCTACTTTTCCTAATAAGTGAGGGGTTCCATTGAAGCGGTTTAACTCCACCATTTTAGGATCTAGCATGGCTATCCGCAGTGCATCCGGGGAATTGTTCATCAACAAACACGTCGTGATTGCACTGACACACACAGATTTTCCAGATCCGGTTGTACCCGCAATCAACATGTGCGGCATTTTTATCAAATCGGCTACCACTGCCTGTCCGGAAACATCCTGGCCAAGTGCCAGACTAAGGGGAGATTTTAATTTTTGGAAAACTTCGGATTCAAGAATAGGACGTAAGCGCACCATTTTTGATTTTATATTGGGAACTTCAATTCCGACATACGATCTGCCAGGTACCGGGGCTTCGACTCTGAGTCGTTCTGCCGACAAAGCCAATGCCAGATCTCGCGCCAGGGATGAGATTTGAGATACTCTCACTTTATGTTTTGAGATCGTGCCATCCGGGTTCTCTTTTTCTATGAAACCCGGTTCAACAGCAAATTGAGTAACCGTTGGCCCAATTCGATAGCCCGCTACTCTCGCCGGAATACCAAATTCATCCAGAGTTTTCTCTATTTGCTCTCCCATCACCTGTACCTGTACATTATCCATTACCAGGATTTGTTCGTCATCCAAGAGATCATACGGCGGCAAATTTTGTTGTCTCTCGATAATTGGCGCAGGAGTCATCACGGTTTGACTCTTTATCTTTTCAAGATAATCCTCTTTTTTTAAGAAAACACCTCGAATTTCATTATCCAAGGAATTCTGTTCCATTTCTGGTGCAGATAAATTTACTCCGCTTGTTTGAATATAAATTGCAGCCCATTGATCCAGCTTCCTCAAGAAAATTGAAAAAAGCCCAGTTCCAATCAGAAAACATATTAGAAACAATAAAATCAACAAAATTGTCAGAATCATATCAGGTATAAATTTGGTTAAAAGGCTGGCTAATCCCCAACCAATATACCCGCCATCTAACCCACTATCTGCCCGTTCCAGACTTAATCCACCATAAATTGAAAAAAGAGCTATTAAGCCAAAATATCCGAGCTCAAAGGCTAACACCCGGGAGAGTGAAAAATAATTTTTTCCAGTGATACGTTTTCTTAAACTCCAAACACCTAATGCTAAAAAAACCAGAACGAATCCGTAACTTCCCCAACCGAACCAATTTGATAAAAAGGTTTTAAAGGTTGAAATTAGGCTCCCACTTGTCCACCCTAACAACCCAAACATAAAAAGGACAGCCAAAGCAAACATAATAACAGAAAATACGTCTAAACCATAACGATTAAGAACAGGATGAATTTTTGAAAACCAATCCTGGGATTGGTCTGATATTTTTTGATCCTTTTCTAGTGAAAAGTTTTTATTATTTTTTCTTTCAGCTTTTTTACTCATCCAATAGACCTAAACCTAAACGTCTTCTTTCAATGTCAATGTGAAGAATTCTTACCGTCACGATTTGGCCTGTCTTGAACAGAGTTTCCAGATCTTTTTGGGCTGAATTCTGTTGAATGGAGGAAATATGAATAAGTCCTTCAATACCTTCCTCCAGGCGGGCAAAAACACCAAATCTGGTGATGGCAGTTACGGTAGCAGAAACAATATCACCAATTGAATACATTTCAGCCAATGATTCCCAGGGATTTCTAAATAATCGCTTAAGACTTAATGCAATTCGGGCGTTTTCTTCACTGACCTGCAACACCAGTACTTTAACAGGCTGCCCAAGCGATAATACTTCACCAGGATGCTGCACCCGTCCCCAGGAGAGTTCAGAGACATGAATTAATCCTTCAACTCCGCCGAGATCAACAAACACACCAAAATCAGTTACATTAGTGATGGTTCCATTGACGATAGAACCCATCTTTAGAGTTTGAAATAATGTTTTTCGGCTTCCCTCTCCAGATAGGGCGGCCCTTTCGGATAAAACAATTCTTTCCTGGCCTGGTTCACACTCAATAACTTTTAATTTTATCGTTTTGCCGACATAGCGCCCCAAAATTTCTCGCCGTTCTTCTTCAGAACATTCATTAGGTATATTGATCAAATGAGATAAAGGAACAAATCCTTGAAAATTATCGCCTTGGACCAGTAATCCACCACGATTAAATCCCTGAACAAACAATTCAACAATTTCATCTTGCTGGTAAACTGATTGAACTTTTTCCCAATCTACCAGAGTTCCCATTAAGAAAGATGACCTGGATTCATTTTCCTGCCATTCAGATTCCAGCAATTTTTCATCAGCAAGCACTGATTTCCACCAACCTTCATCCATTGGTGGTAAATCCGGCTCATTGTTATTTTTGCTTTGATGCACAACCATTTAATCTCTCCGAAACTTTCTGAAATGAGCAAGGGTAATAGATGACTGATAGATTTTTAATTAATCCTAATCAGGTTTCTATCCATTTTTACGAATTTTCTTTTCCATTTCAACGATTTTATTAGCCACCATTTCGATTGCGACTCTTTGTTTTCTATATAAATCTGCTTCAGACATGGACAATTTGATGGCAATTTCCCTTACCTTTCGGCCTTCTAAAAACTTCATCTCCAAAATATTATACAATATCCATTCAGCCGTGAAGCGTCTTTCTCCTTCAGGTTTTACTTGGTTAATTGCATCTCGAAGAATTGACCTTAAGGCATTTGCTTTGTTTCCTTCAGAATTATCGGCTGCATCTTTTACTACCTGTAAATCTAATAGAGGATTATCGGTCAATTTCGGGCCACCCCAAAAATGGGTCAGCGCGTCCTTCACCCAGGTAGTTAGGTCTTCGCTTTGCATTGGATCTTCAGTAGAAAAAACGCCTTCACGATCATACCGTCCCCTGGCACGTAACTTTTGGTAGATATTCGCCCTGGAACTTAATTCTTCCATGGAATTGAAAATTTGAATCTGCATTTGACGATCACTTAAAGCAATAGATACCCGTTCAATCATGAGATTTAGCGCTGTTTTTTGCTCTTCTTCTAAATCATCGATGGGACGACTATTGATACCCAAAAGACCTATTAATTGTTTTGGCTGAAATTCACCACTTGAATGAAGAGGGAACAAGAAATTATTTCCCCATTGAAATAGATCTGGGAACTCACCATTTTCCAATATTAATTCAGATAATTCTCCGGATATATCCTGTTCGCTTATTTGAATTTTTCCGTTTGTGAGGACCAGTTCAAGTCCCTCGTCATCGATAGAAACAATAAATGAACCATTTGCTTGAAGCCGATCCATCAAGGCAGCCAAATTCATTTCAAGGAACTCTAATAAGTCGTTACGTGTCAGTAAGCGATTTTCTAATGTTTGCAGAATCTCTATATCTTGCTGATCATTTCCATAAAAAAACCATTTTTCACCAATTGGAGAAAATAAGGTGATCAAATGTTCAAATATTACGATAGACCCCACCATGACGATCGGTATGATTACTTCAAAATCCAGCCCGAAGACAACAACTGTTCTTCTAACCAGCGTTGTTAATGCCAAAGCCACACTGGCTGTAACCGGTCCGCGCAGGATCCATTTTAATAATCTTGTTTTTACTACCCGATCTGACCAGGCTACACCAAAAAAAGCAACTGAATACGCCATTAACACAATTAAAAAGTAGAAGATCGTATTACTGACTGCAGCAATAATCCAAAACATCCCTTGCAATTGATAAGCTATACCAGAGCCATATAATAGAAATGGAAATGAGCCCAATGCAGGGGCTAAAGCACCGATCACAAGATATCCCATTCTTCGCCGGCTGATTGGAGTAACTGTTCGAATATAAGCCCGGAAGAAATTGATCCAGGATAGAAACATAATAATCCAATAATATATTGTGAATAATTCCGTGGCCAACGTTCTTTCTAAATGAGGAGTAGCAACCTGGGATAGGTTTACTGCCCCAACCAGAATATTCGTTGGGATTAAGAATAAAAGCAGAAGGGAGAATAAATAAGTTAATCGTACCGCCCACCGCCGGCGCCAACGGCTTGGTCGTCCAGTTGTTGCCACCAATGCATCCGAAAAATGCAAATAAGTTGGGGGTAATAATACAATTCCAACCCATTGGAGTTTTAACCAAAATTCAATATTTTCTTTATCAACCGCAATTCCGCCTAATGATTCCGAAGTAAACACGATAACCACGCATATCAAAATCATAGCGAATGAACGGGCGACCCGGTCTTTTAAATTAAAAGTTAACGCATACAAAAACAAAGAAAAAGCTGTAATAGCAATTCCCGCGGTCAAAATATCATTGAACGTTCGAACGAGATTTATAAAACCTTCCAACCAGTTGAGCATATACTTTTCTACATAAGGCTATTTGAGATATTTTGAGAAAAATAGGGCTATATCTCTGCCAGGATAATAAGTGTCATTATAACCAGAGAACTCAAAGCCCATTTTTTGAGCCAATTTAATCGCTGGATAATTCTTGGGGGGGATTTCCATTGTAAGTTTTCTGTTTGAGCGCTGTATTGCCCAATTTTGAGCAGCTAAAACCAATGCAGTCCCTACTCCTTGCCTTCGAATAGAAGGCTCCACTACCAGATCCCGAATAACAGCGGATTGAACCTCTACTACTTCAATCAAACGAATATAACCGACATGTTTTTCATTATGAATAGATACCATTAATCCGGGAGCCTGTTGCCAGTCACTTTCCAATAATTCTGCCTGTCTTGGGTAACTCACTTGCATCGGTCTGGGAAGTCGGATTTCCCGGAATGAAACAATAATTTGTCCATCCGTAGTAGACCGATCCATTTGCCAGACATAATTTGTGCGACAACTATGATCAAAAGAGATCAATTCGACAATATCGGCTGAAACTGCAGGGCGGATTTCAATTTTAGGCATTTCATCCTCCGTTTCTAAGGGTTAATAACGCGAACAGGAATTACGCAAGGTGGATATTCATTATTAGCATTATCCAATGCAACCAATCGTAATAAATAATCACCAGGGACTAACTGAGACGTATTCCACAATCCAATTTTATTTTCATTGTGATCGGGCAACTGATTAACAACCTGATTTCCACCTGCAATTGTCTTCCAGATTGGGTTTCCAGGTTCAGTATATTCATATTTAAAAAATCCAAAGTTTTCAACATCGACTGTCCCTAATAATTGGACAACATCTTCGATCTCATCTCCCGCGACGGGGTATATCCACTCAATTTTCCCTGGAACACAGCCATCCTGTTCTGCCGTTGCAGTAGGAGAAAATCCAGCTTCCTGTGTCTCAATTGCCACGGCTGCAGAAGTTGCGGAAGGCGATGCCAGAATGTCAATCGTAGGTGTTGGTAAAGTTTTTTGATCAGGCAATAAACTGCTGGAATAAGTCACAAAAAAAAACTCACCCATAAATAAAATTAAAAGCAACACCAGGATAGAAAGTGATGAGCGAAACTGTCTTTGAGCGATATCGCGTTCCAATCCGAAGGCTGCTTCACGCCAATTCCCAATTGCTTTAAATAGCCTTGCGAAAAAAATAATAGATATTAAACCAAGGATGATATAAAACCAAATTTCAAATTCAGTCAAAAAATTAAGGATTTCTGACATTTAAATCCGTCAAACCAAATAATTTCAAATCGAAGATAAAAATCCACGAATGATCCTTGATAATTTTGGAACCAGCATTTTTCCAGCCTCAAGCACTTCTTCATGCGTTGTGATAGTAGTTCCATCTAGATTGGCTTTATTACTGATCCCCGATATACCCAGCACGCGCATCCCGCCATGCCTGGCGATAATGACCTCTGGTACTGTGGACATACCCACTGCATCGGCTCCAATAGCTCTTAAAAAACGCAAATCGGCTGGTGTTTCAAAAGAAGGGCCGGATAATGATACGTAAACTCCTGAATATGTTTGTAAGTTACTCTCATCCGCTACTTGTTTGGCTTTTTGTAATAGCTCACGATCGTAAGCCTGGCTCATATCAGGAAATCGGGGTCCGAATTCATCCAAATTTGGTCCCCTCAATGGATTTAACCCGGTCATCGTAACAAGGGCGATATGGTCAGAAAGAAACATAACATCACCTGGCACATAGTTCGGGTTGATAGCCCCAGCGGCGTTGGTAACAATGATCATTTCTACTCCCAGTCGTTGCATCACCCGAACCGGTAAGGTAACTTCAGCCATGGAATAGCCTTCATAATAATGCGCTCTTCCCTGCATTGTTAATACAGTCTTTCCTTCCAGTTTGCCAATCACCAACTGCCCTTGATGACCATGAACAGTTGATTTTGGCCATAAAGGGATTTTTTCATAAGGAATGAAATCTGGATCTTCAATGGCATTGGCAAGCTCGCCTAAGCCTGACCCGAGAATTAAGCCTATTTTTGGTTGATACCTGGTAAGGTTTTTGATCGCTTGTGTAACCTCGTCAATTTCTACGAGAGTAAAGTATTCTTTCATTAATTTCCTCCACCAGCAAGAAAATAATTTTTAACCTAAAAGAGCAAGCCTTTAGAATCTTTAAAGCAATTTCATTATATCAGAATCATTTGGGTCAGTTCTAGAAAGCTCTGCCTAATACACTTTCAAAAGCCGACTGAACTAATAACAAATCTTCATCGCGAATTCCATAATGTGTAACCAGGCGAAACCCATTTTGTCCTGAAGGTCCAACCAAGACAGCAAATTCAGACAACTCAGTTATGATTTGAGCGCTCGTTTTCGCGACGTTTTCATCTAAATTAATAAAAACCATATTGGTTTGAGGTGAATTTTCTTTAAGAATTAAGCCAGGTATTTTTTTAAGGTTGTATGCTAAATTCTGTGCTCTAACATGATCCTCAGACAATCTTGTCAACATGGTTTCCAGGGCAACAAGCCCGGCTGCTGCTAATATTCCAGCTTGTCGCATCCCCCCTCCCAATTGCTTCCGAATTTTCCTGGCCCGCTGAATAAATTCATTACTCCCACAAATGATACTTCCAACAGGAGCCCCCAGCCCCTTACTCAAGCAAAACGTTACCGAGTCGACCCCTTCAACTAATTCTTTTGCTGGAATATTTAATTTTGCTGCTGCATTAAATATACGGGCGCCATCCATATGCGTCGCCAATTGATTTTTATTTGCCAACGCAACCACTTCTTGCGTATATTCTGGAGTAATTGCTACTCCTCCACAACGATTGTGAGTGTTTTCCAGACAAATTAAACGAGTTGTTGGAAAATGCACATTTTCAGACCTAATGGCATTTTTTATATCATTTAAAGCCAAAGTACCATTTGGCATGTTTGGAATGGTATGGACCATAATTCCACCCAAAGCTGACACCCCCCCAACTTCGTAAATGAAGGTATGCGCCTGATCTCCCATAATCACTTCATCTCCCCGCTGGCAATGAGTCAATATTGAGATCAGGTTTCCCATTGTACCGGAAGGAACGAAAAGTCCAGCTTCCATACCCAATAATTCAGCTGATATTTGCTGAAGATGATTAATAGTTTGGTCTTCACCATAGACGTCATCCCCTACAATGGCTGCTGCCATTGCACGGCGCATTTCATCGGTTGGTAAGGTCACAGTATCAGAACGCAGATCAATCATACCGCTCTCCATAATTATTTTTCTAACATTGAAATTAGTTGCTTCATATCATCTGGCAATGGAGCCTCAAAGGAACGTGAAGTTGTTTCTCCAGGTAGACAAACCTCTAGGCGAAAAGCGTGCAGCATCTGTCTTTTTACTCCGAGAGGTTGCCGTTTATGCCCGTAAACAGTATCTCCGACAATTGGGCAACCCAGGAAAGCCAAATGTAATCGAATTTGGTGGGTTCTACCTGTCAAAGGATAAGCTGCAATGAGTGAATTTTTTTCAAATTTCTCAATCACTCTATAATCAGTAACCGCTTGTTTGCCTTTTTGAGCAGAAACGATAGCCATTTTTTTTCGCTGAAGTGAATCCCTTCCTATGGGTGCGTCAATTTTACCTATAGGCGTAGGAGGAATTCCATCCGTGATGGCATAGTAGGTTTTATGAATTTTTCTTTTCTTAAATTGTTCCTGTAAAAGTAAGTGCGTTTTATCATTTTTTGCAATCAGTATTACCCCTGACGTATCCTTATCCAAACGGTGAACAATGCCAGGCCGGTGTTGTCCTCCTATCCCCTCCATTTTCGGTGAATGATGCAAGGCTGCATGAACCAAAGTTCCCGAAAGATGTCCGGCTGCTGGGTGAACAACCATTCCAGCTGGTTTGTTAACAACAATTAAATCATCATTTTCAAAAATGATATCCAACGGGATTTCTTCTGGCGTCAAAATGTTCTGGTCAATATCAGGGATTGAAATAGAAATTTCATTTCCATAATCGAGAATGAAACCGCCTTTAAAAACAGTTTTTCGATTTACACTTACGAAGCCATCTTGAATAAAGGACTGTAATTTCGTTCTGGAAAATTGAGGGAATTTTTGAACCAGGAATTTATCCAAACGGAGTTCTCCCTGGTTGTCATAATGAAAGACATATTCCTCATCCATGGTTTTACTCAGATTTTACTTTCTGGCGTAGGATCTAAATCGGATTCTTCCTTTTCTCCAGGTAGTTTCTTCTTTTTCTCCTCAATTTCAGTAACCCAAACACCAATAATTAAAACAACGACGCCTATCGTAATGCTGGCATCCGCAATATTGAAAACAGGAAAATTACCAACCGATATGAAATCTGTTACATGTCCTATGGTTAGGCGATCAATTAAATTTCCCAATGCTCCGCTTAGTTGCAAACTCATCGCGAGGCGTAAAGACCAATCTGATTGCGGTACTCTTGGAAAATAAAATAAAATGATGGCAATAACAAGAATCGCAACAATGGAGAAAACATTCCCCAAACCCTGCAACATACCGAAAGCTACTCCCGAATTAGATACGTGGACTATCCGAACATAAGGAAGCATCCAATCCCACGGTGCCCAGACGCCTGTCCACAATGGTAGATTTTGTCGGATCAGATATTTTGTATATTGATCTAAACTAATAATGATAGCTGCCACAATAATCAATAATGAATAATTTTTCCAAAATCTTTTCAAGAAATCCTCTTCAGGCATTAATTTTCGTTAAAGACAAAGAACGCCTTGATTTTACCGTACTTTGGTAGAAACATCTTTATACAGAAAAATCGGTTCTTTCCCAGGTTCTTCTCTTAATAAATTTGCCGCGAAAACAGCTTCCTCTGGGAGGTTGTTAGAGAAAAGAAGGTGTGTGCTGCATCCTCGAATACAATCACTTGATCCAAAACCTTGAACCGGTTTTATGAAACCAGAGTTGGTACTTATTGTCTGGCACCAATCACATTCCTTATTTATCTCAAAGGAATAGAAAGCAAACAAGAACAATAAATTTGGTCTTAAATAATCCAGGTGCCAGAAATTCTTCTTCTCAATTTGTAAATGTCGGAAAATTCTTGCTCTTAATCCTCCACTACCTTTGGCGCTGCCAAGATAGAAGTAATATCCTGGCAAAAAATCAATAATGCCTATTTTTCCAATTAACAACCGTTGTTTCTCTATTAATTGAAAAACCAAGCAATAACTCCCTTTTTGAGGAGGTAAATTGTTGCTATTGATCAGACTCATAATTGCTAATTAATCAAAAGAAAAAAACCGGTTATTTCAAAGAAATACCCGGATTAGTTTCCTGCTAAGTCGTGATTCTTTCTACACCCAATGTGACGGTTTCATCATCAAATTCACTGACAACCTGGGTTGCCTGTCCAGATGGTTCACTATTAACTAATTCAAGAGTGAGCGTTTCATTTTTAATGTAATCAGAAAATTCTTCCACCGCTTCCTTTAATTTTGGCGTTGCCACATAAGTCAATTTAATTCTATCCGCAATCTCAAAATCGGCCATCTTTCGTAAATCCTGTACCCGGCGAACGAATTCTCTTGCCAGCCCTTCTTTTTCCAACTCAGGCGTCAAATCTGTTACCAAAGCAGCCAGGTAAGCACCCTCGGAAGCGACTGCGTAACCTTCTTTTGCCAGAGTGCGAACTTCTATTTCTTCGGGTAAGATCAGGTAAGTTTCGCTATCCAGTCTTATTTCTAATGGTTTATTGGCTAACAATTTATTGGCTGCTTCTTCAGCATTAAAACCAAGAATTGCTGCTCTGAGTGCTGGGAATTTTGCTCCATATTTTTGACCTAATTGTTTCGGCAATGGTTTCAATTCATAGGCGACTGCCTCAGTGGCAGCATCTAAAGTTCTGGCTTTTTTCACGTTTAATTCATCTTCCAGAATGTCAGCATATTTTTCAATAACTTCTCGCTCCTCAATATTCCCTACCGAGAAAGCCACTTCTGATAGTGGTTGTCTTACCTTGCGGTTGGCTTTATTTCTGGCTGCATGCCCAACAGACGCCAGTTTCATCACTAACTCCATCTCGTGATTTAATTTTTCATCAATTAATGCTGGGTCAAAGGTTGGCCAATGGGAAAGGTGAACGGAAAGATCCTTAATGGGATCCTGGTTATAGACCAAATTTTGATACATTTCTTCCGCCATAAATGGCATGGTTGGAGCCAATAATTTGCTAATCGTGACCAGGGCTTCATATAAAGTAGCATAGGCCGCATATTTATCACCATCCGATTCACTTTTCCAAAAACGACGACGAGAACGGCGTAAAAACCAATTAGATAGCTGGTCCACAAAGGCTTCGATTGGTCTGGTAGCACCTAATACATCATAATTTTCCAGAGCATAGGTTACATCTCTGACTAAAGCATGTAATTCACTTAAAACCCATTTATCTAATGCGCTGTATTCCGGTTTGGTAACTGGATCAGGTTTCCAGCCATCCAAATTTGCGTAGGTGACAAAAAATGAATAGGTATTCCAAAGTGTTAAAGTAAAATTACGTAAAACTTCTGCAACCAGGTTACTGGAAAAGCGTCTTTCCTGACCAGGAGGAGTGGCTGTATAAAGGTACCAACGCATTGCATCCGCACCATTTTTTTCTATTACTTCCCACGGGCTAACAATATTTCCACGAGATTTAGACATTTTGTAGCCCTCTTCGTCCAGAATAAGCCCCAAACAAATAACATTTTTAAAAGCAACTTCATCATTCAGTAAAGTGCTGATCGCATGCAGGGAATAAAACCATCCTCTGGTTTGATCAACAGCTTCAGATATAAAATCCGCGGGATATTGTTGTTTAAATTTTTCTTGATTTTCAAATGGATAATGCCATTGTGAAATTGGCATGGAACCTGAATCAAACCAGACGTCAATCAACTCCGGCACACGTTGCATTTCACCACCACATTCAGAGCATGTTAATTGCACCTGATCTACATAGGGGCGATGTAAATCTAAACCTGTCTGGTCCTTTCCTGAACGTTCGCTCAATTCTGCCACCGATCCAACACATACCTGATGCCTACAGGAATTACATTGCCAGACTGGTAACGGTGTACCCCAGAATCTTTCACGACCCAAAGCCCAATCAACATTATTTTCCAGCCAGTTCCCAAAACGACCATTTTTAATATGGGCGGGGTACCAATTAATTTTGTCATTTAGTTCGACCATTCGTTTTTTATAAGCACTGGTGCGAATAAACCAGGTTGGTCTGGCATAATAGAGCAAGGGTGTGTTACATCTCCAACAAAATGGATAAGTATGGATTATTGTTCCAGAGCGGAATAATAGACCCCGCTCTTTTAGGTTTTGGGTGATCGATGAGTCAGCATCCTTAACAAACACACCTGCCCATGGTGTTACTTGCGGAATGAAAGTTCCATCTGGTGCAACCGTCTGAAGAATCGGTAAGTCGTGTTCAATTGAAACATTCATATCGTCAGCACCAAATGCCGGCGCAATATGTACTAACCCGGAGCCATCTTCTGTCGTGACAAAGTCTCCCAACACGACCCGATGGGCAGGTTTTTCCAAAGGCAGGAATTTGAAGAGGGGTTCATACTGCACTCCTTCTAATTTTTGGCCTTTAAAGCGCTCTAAAACAATGTATGGTTCATCACTAAATATTTTTTCAAGCAATGGTTCTGCTAAAATCAACTTTTCTTTATGGTCAGCATGTAAAACCCGTTCAATTTTTACATAATCCACATCCGCTCCAGCGGCGATGGCTACATTAGCTGGTAATGTCCAGGGTGTAGTAGTCCACACTAAGAATGAGGTATCTGGATCATCTACTAAACGCATACGCACAAAAACAGATGGATCTTCCGCATCATCATATCCCTGAGCAACTTCATGATCTGAAAGGGGTGTTCCACAACGCGGGCAATAAGGGACCACCTTAAACCCCTGGTAAAGTAAATCTTTCTCCCAATATTGTTTCAGAATCCACCAAACTGATTCAATATAGGGATTTTTATAAGTAACGTAAGCATTTTCCAAGTCAACCCAAAAGGCAATCCGATCCGTTAATTTTTCCCATTCCTGAATGTAAGTAAAAGCCGAATCTCTACAGAGGGCATTAAACTTGTCAATTCCGAAATTTTCAATATCCTGTTTGTTGGAAAAACCTAATTGTTTCTCAACTTCAATTTCAACCGGTAATCCATGGGTATCCCAACCACCTCTGCGTGAGACATTAAAACCCTGCATGAATTTATAGCGCGGAAAAATATCCTTAATAGCTCTAGCCAGGACGTGATGCACTCCAGGACGACCATTTGCAGTAGGAGGGCCCTCATAAAATACGTATTCCGGGTTTCCTTCCCTTTCTTCCAAAGTTTTATGAAAAACATCATTTTCTTTCCAGTATTTTAAGATGCCTTCTTCCATCTGGTTAACATTTAATTTTGGTGAAACTGGTCGAAACATCTTTCCTCCTTAAAATAAATACTCGTCCTAATACAAGGACGAGATCCTATCCCGTGGTACCACCTTGTTTCTCACATGAGTGAGCACTTGCTTGAAAATATCAATTTTTATTGACATTTTTCCACCTTTGATAACGTTTGGTGAGTTCGTCGCACTTACTGCTGTTTTCACAGGTTCAGGTTGAAGCTCCGGAAGGATTTTCAGCATTTTGTTCAGCCCGGCTTCCACCAATTCCAGGTTCGCTGTTTGTTGCTCCATGCTTACTCGTTTCCATCATTGCTTTTAAAGAATGCCCCAAATCATACCAGAATTTTCTGGAAAATTCAATTCTGAGGTTATTAGAAATCAAAAAGCCTTCGGTTTGTCACCAATTTTTTGAAGGATATTCGCAATCGTCATAAGGATAAAAATATACATCCCAATTAACAAAAGCCCTCCAGCTACCCATTGGCCAAAAAGCCCTAATAACAAACCAATAATGAGCACTGTGGTTAATGCCAACATCAATTTCTCATTATAATAATTATGCTTTCTACTCAAAATTGAAGATCGATACATTAAAAACACACCTGATCCAATCAATAAAGTTCCAAGCAATAATGCCAGCAAGAAAAATTGGTTGCTATTTAAAAATGGAAACTTAATGACCATCACCCCACAGGATGCAGTGGATAAAGATGATCCATAACTACTAATAATGTTCGCCCGGAACAAAACAAAGCGATTCCAAACTGCATCTTCCGGGTAAATGTACCAGTGCACCACTTTTGATTCACCAGGTTTTAACTCAAAAACATTTTCGTCAGTAGCAACATAAATGAGAAACCCAAGTGTTTTATTCCCTCTGACAACTAATTTTAAATTCCGATCATAGGGATTCTCAAACCCCATCGATATAACCCCAAAATCTGAAGAGGTAATGAGGTTGGGACATTGCAGGCTCTCTTTTGCACGTTCGGCATAAGTGGCTGGTTGAAACATATACCCTTCCAAATCTGCCCAAACCGAGCCTGTCCAAAGGAACAAGCCAATCAATAAGCCCATAACAAAAAAGATAATTGAAAACACAAACAAAATTTTTATTTTTAAGGACATTCGAGAACTCCAGGAATTAATTCCATCGCCAACTGTCACACTTCTAAAGAAAATTCATATCGAATCTACCAAGCGAAGTACATCTAAACTAAAAATAAATGCCCAACTAGTCTACAATTTCATAAAAAAGCGGCAATGGTTCACATTCACTATCCTCGACTTTGTGTGCATCCAAAACACGTTGTTTGGCATTTTCCAATTTTTCTTTTGAATTTGCATGAATAGTAAATAAGGGTTCGCCTGCAATAACATAGTCTCCAACCTTATGATGCACAACAATCCCAACTGCATGATCGATTTTGTCGCTTTTCTTTTCTCTCCCAGCACCTAAATCAACCGAAGTCTCCCCGATTGTTCGGGCGTCAACCCAATGAACAAAACCGTTTTTATTTACATTAACGGTCTCAATAAAACTGGCTTTAGGTAACAAATCTGGTTGGTCAATAAAATTAACATCACCACCCTGAGCGATCACCATTTGGCGAAACTTCTCCCACGCTTTCCCATTTTTCAGTACATCTTCGACCATTTGACGTGCATGAATTAAGTTTTTTGCTTTTTTACCCAACATCACCAAATAAGCGGCCGTTGAAAGGCAATGTTCGACAAAGTCATTAGGTCCACCTCCATGCAACGTGTCAATGGCTTCCAACAGTTCCAGGGAGTTTCCTACTGCATTGCCCAGCGGTTGATTCATATCCGATAACATACACATTGCTTTGCGACCACTGATCTGCGCGATAGATACCAGCAAGCGCGAAAGTGTTCTGGCATCTTTCAATGTTTCCATGAAAGCCCCGGTACCAACTTTAACATCCAGTACGATCACCTGCGCTCCTCCGGCGATCTTTTTACTCATGACCGACGAGGCAATCAACGGCATAGATGGAACGGTGCCAGTCACATCCCGTAAAGCATACAATTTACCATCTGCAGGTGCGAGATCCCCGCTTTGGCCGGATAGCACGATGCCAATGGTTTTCAATTGGCTAATAAACTCTTCCCTTGTCAAATCAACCCGGTAGCCTGGAATTGACTCCATTTTATCCAAAGTGCCACCGCTGTAACCAAGACCACGGCCGGACATCTTTCCAAATGGCAGCCCGCAAGCCGCCACCAACGGCTCAACAACCAATGTGGTTTTATCACCAACACCGCCGGTTGAGTGTTTATCCAGGCATATTTCCACAACATCTGTAAGATCAAGAATATCGCCTGAATGAGCCATCGACATCGTCAAGTTAGTTGATTCTTGATCGGTCATTCCATTCAGTAAAACCGCCATTGCCCAGGCAGCAGCTTGATAATCCGGAATATCCCCCGAGGTAAACCCTTTGATAAAGAAGTCTATTTCTTCTTTTGTCAGTTCATGTTTATCCCGTTTCTTAATGATGATATCAACTGCTTTCATCATTTCTCCTTTAAGGTGACAGATTAAATGAAAATAAAAGCATCCTCTGGCAAGGAATGCTCTTATGTTTGATTATTTCTGCTTCTTTAATACAATCGTAACTTTTCTATTTGGTTCTTCCCCAATACTTTCCGTGGTTACAAATTCATGATCGCGTAACTCCAGGTGAATAACTCGGCGTTCATTGGCAGGCATTGGTTCCAAATTTTGCTTGCGTCCAGTATGAACAACCTGTTCAGCCATTCGTCGCGCAAGAACCCGTAATTGTCTTTCTCTACGTTCCCGATATCCCTGTACATCAATCATAAGAGGAACCCATTCCCCTTGTTCTTTTGCAACAATGAGACTGCTAATATATTGAAGAGAATTTAATGTCTCGCTTCTCCGACCAATTAAAATGCTTAAATCTCTCCCAAGGATTTCTACGAGTACCATTCTTTGGTCTCTTTCGTCAATTGGAGGAACAAAACTGGCCTCTACTTTGGCAGTAATATGCATTTTTTGAAGCAATTCTGAGACAACATCTTCCGCCAGTTTCAAAACAGGTTCTTTTTCATCATTTTCAACTGAATTTTCAACTGGTTTTGAGGATTGCACTTGATTTTTTGTTTCAGGTTGTTGAATTCCCTCAGAGCGGAGAGAAATTTTTACACGAGCCTGGCGACTGCCTAATCCAAATAGGCCCTGCCTACCCTGGTCCAAAATTTCTACATCTAATTGATCAATGGTTGTTCCAAATTGTCGCGCCCCTTCAGCAATTGCTTCTTCGACTGTTGGAGCGATAAATTCCTGAGTAACTCTTTTGTTTTCCATTTTAGTTCCCACTTTCTATTTTTTCTTTTTTGTTGAAACTGTGGCTGGCTTACTCATTGGAAGCAGATTTCTCCAATTCACTTTTCCCAACATTGCATATTGGAGAATACCAAGCAAGTTAGAAACCAGGAAATACAAAGATAAACCAGAAGCCAAAGTCAACGCCAAATACCCCATAAAGAAAGGCATATAAATATTCATCATGTTACCCATCATTGCAGTTTGATCTTTTGGATTTTGCGATGGGGGCTGAATTAATTTCGACTGAACATAAGTTGAAATGACTACTAAAATAGCCAAAACTGGAATTCCAAAAGGTAAGAATGGCAGGTTTAATCGTTCTGGTTGTCCCAGATCCATCCACAAGAAATGGCTATTTAACGGAATCAAGCTGGAAACATCCAGAAAATTTGAATAAACATGTCTGACCAGATTTAATACTTCCACAGGGGTGGCTGCTAAAGCTGCAATAATGCTCTGGTACAAAGCTATAATGATGGGGAACTGAATCAGCGTTGGTAAACAAGATGCAAAAGGGTTGATTCCTTTTTCTTTGTAATAACGCATTTGTTCCTGAGCTAATTTTTCCTTATCACCCTTATATTTTTCCTGAATTTTTTTCCATTCTTCATCCTGCTGCATATTCTGCATCCCTTGTGCACCTTTGATTTGTTTCACCATCAAAGGGTGGGTAATTAAGCGAATCAAGATTGTGAATAGAATGATCGCCACCCCGAAATTCTTTCCTAAATAGGTGTATATGAAAAGAATTACATTAATAAAGGGAGTAATTACAATTGCATCCCACATATCTCATCCTCTACCTTTCTGGTTTGAATTTCCAGACTTCGTTACCATTAAAATCATAGGCTTTGATCACTTCATCGCCTTGTGAAATGCCTAAGATCAAGTGTCCATCAACGATTACAGGCCCGGTATACAATTTTCCACTGATGGAGCGTGTCCATAAAACATTTCCATTGAAATCCAAAGCCATTAATTTACCATTTTCCCCCGCAAAAACTATCCCTTCTGGCATAACCGCAGCAGCTCCGGATACCATTTCTCCCATAAAGTAGTCCCAAACTTTACTACCATCTTTGGCAGAAACCGCATAAATTTTTCCGGCGGTATCACCATAATAAACGATGCCATCGAAATAAATTGGTTGTGACCATAACCCAACTTCAGATTTGTTTTTCCAGATCACAGAGCCATTTTGGGCATTAACGGCCAAAACTTCATTAGCCAGTGTTGCGACAAAAATAGAGTCTGTGTCCAGAGAAGGGCTGTAGACAATCGCTCCACCGAGATCAGTCTCCCAAATTAATTGGCCACTTTTGATGTCTAAAGCATACAAGTAATGATCCATGGAGGAGAGGTAAACTGTTTCTCCCCGAACTACTGGGGTAGACCATAAAGCCTGCCGAACCGTATACTTCCACTTCAAATTGCCATTTAAATCAAGCGCAAACAAGTTATGGTCCGCATTTGGAGCCAGAATTGTATCCCCTACAACCAAAGCGCCACCGATATATCGGTTAGTTGCTTGGTTAAATGTCCAGGCGACACTCCCGGTTTGGGTATTTAAAGCTGTCAGTCCATTTTTATAATCTCCAACAATAACATTCGATCCATTGATGGCAGGATTTGCATAAAATGTTCTTGCAGCTTCAATTTTTTCTGGATATTTCCAGTTAAGAGAGCCGTCTTTAAGTCGCAGAGAATACACTTCATTCCCATATGCAACATAAACTGAATTCTCATCTCCTGAGATACCAGGCCAACCACTGGCACTTAACCTTGAACCACAAGCAGAAATGCTTATTGCCAGTATTAAAAACATCAGGGTTAGTAATATTTTTTTCTTCATTGGTCTCTTTATATTCCAGGAGTATAAAGAATGATCCATTCGGCTTTGTTAAGGCACAGGATCATACCCTCCAGGATTAAATGGATTGCATCGCAACACACGCCAAATTGCCATAATTAATCCTTTAAAAGCGCCATGCTTATAAATAGCCTGATAACCATAGTGAGAACAGCTGGGGTAAAAACGGCATGTATTTGCTGGTAATGCGGGAGATATTAGTTTTTGATAAAAACGAATTAAAACCAATAAAACCCATCGTGGAAAATTCCTTAAATTGAAAGGTAAAGAAACCAAAGAGGGTTCATTTGGATATTCGTGAATGTAACTCATAGCTCCTCACTTCCTTCCAAAATTAACCCTGCTCTTTTTAATACAAGGACTTCGGCTGCAACTATTTCTTCAAAGGCCGCCGATGTTATTGGTTTTCTTGCCAGAAACACCAGATCCCAACCAGGCTGAATATTTTTCATGATTGCATTCAAACTAGCTCGCATCCGGCGTTTCGCACGATTTCTGGTGACCGCATTTCCAATTGACTTTCCAGCAGATACTCCGATTCTTAGTGCCCCATCAGGATTAGGCAATTTGATCAAAATAATCAACGAATGGGCGTAGGATTTGCCATTTAGCTTTACTCGTTGAAAATCTATAGAACTTCGTAATCGGTAGTCGCGTTTCACTCATCTACCTGCCCAAATTAAATTGGCAGGCCATTCCGAACAAAGAATTGGCTTTACCAGCTAATTCTTTTAACATGCGTTAAAGTTGCAGCTAGTTTACTGCGCCCACGCAAACGACGTCTTTTTAAGACTTCTCGGCCGCCTTTGGTGGCCATTCGTGCGCGAAAACCATGCTCACGAATTCGATGTTTTTTCTTTGGTTGGTATGTCCGTTTGGGCATATACTTTTCCTTTCAAATTAAAAATTTTTTGATTCCAAAAACTGACAAGCGATTATTATACTTCAACGGCTGGCTATGGTCAAACTTCATCAAAATTTTAATTCATTTTCAAGCTTTTCGTGATTTTTGGAACAAATTCCAAATTTTTATCGTCTCTATTTATAGTGATTTAATTTTAAGGAGAATAAAATGAGAAAAATAACCTATTTGATCAGTATTATTATGTTAGTAATTCTTTCGGCCTGTAAACCAGCTCCCGCACCAACTGTGTCACCGGAAGAAATTGATAAAGCAGTAAACGCAATTCGTACAGAAATTGCCCAAACTTTAGCGGTTGATGCTATTCAGAATTCTACAGCAACTGCCTTACCCCCCATCCCAACACTTGAACCAACCCAAGAGGTTCTACCAACGCTTGAACCCACTCAGGAACCACTACCAACCTCCACTCCTCTTCCTACTTCTACCCCGGTAATTTTGCCAACCATCATTCCGGCTACTTCAACGCCCATAGCAACTGAGGTTCCACAAGCCATCATTACCATTATTGGCGTGGAGAAGAATGTCGCAGTATCTGTACAAGCAGATAACTTCCCCGCCAATACAATTTTTAAAATTCGTGTAGGACCATTCGAATCTTTTTCTAAAAACGCAGTGGATGTCGGTACGATTAATTCTGGCTCTGGAGGAACTTTCAAATTTACAGTGCTTCTTCCTGAAGCTGTGAAAGGAATTGAAAAAATTACCGTCAGACTGGATAGCAATACAGGAATTTATGCTTATAATGTTTTCAAGAACGAAACCAGTGGTTCTATCCCTGTAATTGCCACCCCGGTTACCTCCCCGCTTTGCGATGTAACCACCTCTCCAGCCCCTTACACAAAAATGAATCCTGGCTACGATTTTGATGCTGTCTGGACAATAAAAAATATCACTGGAAAAACCTGGGATACAGGAACTTTGGATTATAAATACATCCGTGGAACTGAACTTCAAAAATACGCGAAAATTTTTGATTTGAATGAAACCGTGAAATCTGGAGACAAAGTAGAAATCCGGGTTGATATGCTGGCTCCAACAGCTCCAGGAACTTACACCACCAATTGGGCGTTGGTTCAGGGCAATACTATTATTTGTAACTTACCCTTAACAATTATTGTGAAATAGACACTAAAGCGACGAATTAGGCCGCCTTTTAGGCGGTCTATTTATTTAATACTTCTCCCTCTAAACCATCCATTGAAAAAGAGTGAATTTTTACTTGATGGATTTGATTAACCAGATTATCTTTATCTTTAGTGGCTATGCGCAAATAATTTCCGGTCAAACCTTTCATTTGCCAATTTCCATCCAATTGCAATTCCCCATTTTCCCACAGCACATCAACTTCCTTGCCAATATAACTCGATTGATAAAGATGGGTCATCTCGGCAAATATCGCCCGCATTGCTGCTGATCTTCTTTTTTTTATCATGCCTGGGATTTGTTCCTGATATTTTGCAGCCGCAGTACCTGGGCGAGGTGAAAAAGGAAAAATATGCCCGGCTGAAAAATTAATAGCTTTAACAAATTCCATCGACTCAGCGAAAAGTTCATCTGTTTCTCCTGGAAACCCCACGATCATATCTGTTGTGATGGCTATCTCAGGGACGACTGCTCTGGCATCTTCAACAATTCGCATGAACTTCTCTGGGGTGGTCTTCCGAGCCATACGTTTCAATATTTCAGCGGAACCTGATTGTAATGGAAGGTGTAAATGTGGACAAAGACGCTGGTCTTCCCATAAACTGAAAAAACTTTCACCAAGCCCCCAGGGTTCCAGGGAAGACAGTCGTAAGCGTTGCACAGATGTTACTTTCAGAATTGTCTCAATTAAATCTCTTAAATGCTGTTTTTGTGAGAAATCTTTGCCCCAGGAGCCCAAATGAACCCCCGTCAGCACAATCTCTTTTACATCGCCAATTAGAGCGCTCTCAATATCCTTCAAAATTTCATCGGTTGGACGGCTTACTCCCTTGCCACGAGCTACCTTTGTAATACAAAATGTACAAAAGTTATCACAGCCGTCCTGAACTTTAATAAAAGCTCTTGTTCTTTGATGATCTCCTGGTAATGGTTCGCGAGCCAGTGGCTCAAGGTCGAAGATTAAAGGAGTTACTTTTAAATAATCGGAAACCAGATGTTCTTTATTTTCATTTAAAACAACGTTTTCTACACCGGGTAAAGTTAATGCCGCTTGAGGTTCAAGCGTAGCCCAGCAGCCGGTAGCAATAATTTGCCCTGCTCCTTTGTTGGCGGCTTGCCTGATCTTCTGACGGGAATCAGATGCAGCGGCACTGGTTACTGCACAGGTATTAACAATAACGAGATCTGCGTTGGAGGCATCTCCGACAACCGTATGACCTGCCCGGCGAAATTGAGATGCCATAATTTCAATTTCACTCTGGTTTAAACGACAGCCAATCGTATCAAAAAAAACATTCATAATTTTCCGATCAAGGTTGAAAAACTGTCAGATTATCAAAGAAGATATCCACACCAGGCTCATCAAAACTGCCAGCGATTAAACCTACACTTCCCTGAGTAAACTGATCATCCTGAATATCAAATTGTTTTTCACCATTAACATTAAAACTCAACATATTGCCCTGGCATGTTGCTGAAAGGTAATTGATAGATCGTCCCTGATTAACAGCTGGTGCAAATTCGAGGGTTGTACCATTGATCAACTGATAATTTCCTTCTACGACCTTGATAATCCCAGTATAGCCATCACTGCTAATGACAAAGGCGTAATAATTTTTATCGTCTTGTCTCCGGCAAATAATGCCATAGGTGTTATTGTCTGGACCATCTATTTTTATGGCTTCAACCTCGACGCGTACATCCGAGAATCGAAACCCTGGGCTGGAAATTAAATCTAAATTCGATTTTTCAATGAGAAAACGCAGTCCGTCCGCCTGATAGATCACAAAAGAGCCATTCTGATTGATGACAGGCCAACCACTATCAACAGAGGAAAATGTTTCACTTAATAACACGGTTCCGGAAGGTGGAATTTCGGTCGCCTTTGGAAATATTGTTTCAGTGATAACACATCCACCAAAAAAAATTAAAGAAAGTAAAGCAAAAAAGACTTTTTTCATCAACATTTAGTATTTTAACATGAATGCAGGCTTCTTTATGGCTGTAAGAATCTTGCTGCCAATCGCTTTATTTCCTGGTCATTCGTAAATTCAATACTTCTTGACAAAAAATAATTTCCCAATTCTTTTTTATCAACCAATATAAATAGCTGTCCTAAATGCAAATTGACCAAATCAGATTCCGGGTTACTTTCATAAGCCTTCGTCAGAAAGCGTTCAGCCGAACTATAATCTTCCAAGATAATCAGTAACCAGCCCATCACATCATTGGCTTCCCAATTTTTCTCATCAATAGATAGCGCTTTACGGGCAGCCATCAGTCCTTTTGTTTGAATCTCGTATTTATAATTTCCGCTGAATTTTGCTAACGCCAACCAGCATTCAATGTTTTCTGGTTCACTTTCTGTTGCCAAAACGAAATATTTCAATGCTTGCTCAAGGTCTCCTGCCACCACGTAAGTTTGCCCCAGTTCCTGCAACCAGACAATATTGTCTGGGTCTTCTTTGGAAAGGTTTTGATAAATAGACAAACTTTGATCAAAATTGTTTTGGGATCTTTCATAGGCAGCCAGATAAGCACGGGCTATTTTTGACTGAGGGGATAATCGGACAGCCTTTTCAAGTGCAAAATAACCACTTCTCCCGGTTCTTAGAAGCGCATTCCCATAATAAGCCCATCCTTCTGCATATTCGGGATCTAATCGGGTCACATAGGCATAAGCTGCAGATGCATAGTTCCATTCATCAATACTCGCTAAATAATTACCCGCTAAAATAATTTTATAAATAAAATTTTCATTTTCAGCAATTTTAGGAATAACAATATCAACAGATTTCAATTTTTTATCACCAATTTTTGCAAATGTATCACCCGCATTTTGGGGGTCAAAAATTAGTTGCGACAATGCCAAGTTGTATAACATCTCTTTGTTTTCAGGTTCTGCATGCTGCCAATGCAATAAAGTTTGAAAAGCACCAAACCAATCACTGTTCGTCTGCTGGGTTTGAACCAATTGATAATAATTGTCTGAGGTTAAATTTGGATAATTCACTAAACCCTGCCAGATAGAATATGCTTTTTCTGATTGATCAGAATTTAGGTAAGCTTGTCCTAACATGATCAATTCATCGAATTTAAGTGGTTCGGATGAACTTGCATTATTTAATGATTGGATCGTTTGGGAAAATTGATGATCGGTGAATTGTTTTTTCGCCAACCTGACCCGTAAATCGGATTGCCAGGGTTGTTGTCGCAAGATTAATTGCGCAGCATTTGTCCATTTTTCATTTTGAGATGGTTGATCGAAAGTTACTTCTTGCCAATTCAATTGCATAATTTTTGAATTTGGGTCGAGATTAAATAAAATAGAAAGAACAAATGGTAAGACAATGATAGCAATCATTGAAAAAACCTGATCAATTCTCTTCTTCATTTACTCATACCTTCTACACCGGTCTATTTATCCATAAATAAAAAAGACCGCCGTATTCAGCCAGGGTTTGCCGCCATCCTTGAACTGAAAAATACCAGGTCGTTGGCTTATACCAACTTTTTTCAACTGGATGAACCAAAACTTTTATTTTTGTTCCTTTGAATTCCTGGTTGAAAATAATTTTCGTTCTGCGAGTATGATAAGGAGCGGTTATGACCAGAATTGAATTTATATTTCGTTGGTGCATTAACAGTTTGACAGCTTTGGCTTCTTCTGCTGTGGTTGCCGATTCTCCTGAGGTAACGTAAATTGAATCAGCTGGAACCCCTCCATCAATTGCAATTCGCTGCAACATCTCACTGTAGGTTCGGTTTTCCCCAATCTCTTCTGTATGGGTTTTCGTAATGATGAAGTTTTTTCCATATCCTTGTTTATACCAAAGGATCGCTTCTTTAACCCTATCTCCATCGTCACCACTTAAAACAACTATGGCGTCAACTGGTTTTACCCGATCTCCCACAATCAAGTAAGATCCTGCCATGATTAAACCCGACCATACCAGAACAAACATCATTATCATAAAAAGAATGACAGTAAAACATCCGCAAGATTTTTTTGATGGAGGGTTTTGGTCAGTCGAATGATCAGTCATGATCGTAATCTAATTAATCATGTCCAGTGCTGCTTTCATTCGGTTCAATCCGTCTAGCAGCATTGATCGTGGGCAGCCAAAATTCAGACGAATAAACCCCTCTCCACCAGGGCCGAAAATCTTTCCGTCATTAAATGCCAGTTTTGCCTTTTCAAGAAAGAATTCATAGGGGCTTTTTTCGAGTGGTAACGAACGACAATCCAGCCAGGCCAGATAAGTCCCTTCAATTGGTGTTATTTTAATCAAAGGTAGATTCTGTTCCAGAAAAGTAATCATTGTGTTCCAGTTTTCTTCGAGGTAATCCATTAATTGACTGAGCCACTCATCTCCAAATTGATAGGCTGCTTTTGCGGCAGTCAATCCCAATAAATTCACTCCTGGCATAAGACCCCGTTTGGCTTTTAGCAACTGATCCCTCAGGTCCGAATTTTGAGCAATCGCGAAAGAACAGCCTAACCCGGCAATATTGTAAGTTTTACTGGGTGCCATTAATGTGATTGTTTTTTGGGCAATTTCATGATCCAGGGATGCAATGGGCACATGCTGAAAACCTTTAAAAATCATATCAGAATGGATTTCATCGGCACAAATAAACACATTTTTCCGCAAACAAAGGTTTGCCATTTTCAATAATTCTGATTTACTAAAAACCCGTCCAACCGGGTTGTGGGGATTACATAATAAAAATAATTTTGTTACTTCATCAATTTTTTCATCGAATTGATCAAAGTCAATAGTGTAGCTTCCATCAAGGTTGAGTGTAAGAGGAGCATCCTGCCGAATGGCATGAGCATTTTGTGGGGCCATCAAGAAAGGATGATAAACCGGAGGTTGCATTAATACCTTCTCCCCTGGTTGTGTAAGTGCATGGATTACTAAATTAAACCCATTCACCACCCCGGGTAAAAGAACAATATCCTCTGCCTTAATTTCCCAATTATATAAATCTAGAACTCTGTTTTTGATAATCTCTTTCAATTCCTGATCTTCGCTGGGGTAACCAAACACCCCATGCTTAACTCTGCTCTCTAATGCATCAATCACAGGTTTTGGAGAGCGGAAATCCATATCAGCCACCCAAAACGGAAGAACGTCTTCTCCGTAAAGATTCCATTTGACGCTTTCTGTTTTCTTCCTTGGGATGATTTCATCGAAATTGTATTGCATTCTTCCTCGATTCTAAAAACTTGGATTTAATAGTTACTCTTTTAAGAAAATAGCCATTCTAAAATTATACTTTCAGAAAATAGGATTGTCGATTATCTATGGATTGAACAATAACGAACTGAATTCATCAAATGTCAAGTAAAATTATTGAGAAATGATGGCAAAGCTTCCTGAAATCCATTTACTTTCAAACCCTGATTGGGTTGATTATGAATTGGTGGATAGCGGTAATGGTCTTAAATTGGAACGATTTGGAGCTTACCTGTTAAAACGTCCCGAACCGGAAGCCATCTGGCTGCCTTCTCAACCTGAAAAAGTTTGGAATCAAGCACATTGTGAATTTATTCCAACAGCGGAAAAAAATGGTGGGCATTGGCAGGATTACCGGCCAATGGAAGAACGTTGGCAAATGCACTACAAAAATTTGAATTTCTGGGTTCAAAAATCCGCTTCCCGTCATCTTGGAGTTTTTCCCGAACAAGCAGTCCAATGGGACTGGCTCCAGAACCAGATTAAATATACCAATCGAAAACTTAATGTCCTTAATTTATTCGGCTATACCGGAATGGCGAGCCTGGCAGCCGCTCAGGCCGGAGCGTTTGTGACCCACCTCGATGCTGCCCGAAAAGTTAATCTCTGGGGGCAGGAAAATCAATCACTTTCAAAGATCTCGGATCAAAAGATCCGTTGGTTGGTGGATGATGCGTTTAAATTCGTCAAGCGCGAAATCCGTAGAAATTCAAAATACGATGGTATTATTCTCGACCCACCAAAATTTGGACGGGGACCCAAGGGAGAGGTTTGGGAATTTTACAAAATTGTGCCAGATTTGTTGGATAGCTGCCGCCAGATCCTCACCGATCAACCGATCTTCATTCTGATTACTGCCTATGCCATTAAAGCCTCAGCACTGACTTTATTTTACGGACTTGAAGGAATAATGAGAAAATTCAAAGGCAATACTTCGGTTGGAGAAGTTGTTTTACAGGAAAAAAGCGGACAAAGAGCCATATCAATGGCGATTTATGGTAGATGGTCATCAATCGATAGTAATTAAAAGGAAATATTATGAATGATCAGACTAAATTTGCGATTATTGGTGCTGGTGCGATGGGAGAAGCCATCATTGGTGGTTTATTACGCCAAAACTTAACATCTCCAGAAAACATTCACGCTTCAGAACCTCGAGCTGAACGCTGTGAGGAATTAAAGAAAAAATATCATATTTTCGCATCCTCACATAATCTGGAAGTTGTGGATCAGGCTGATGTTGTTGTTTTGGCAGTCAAACCTCAAAATCTGGAGAAGATTTTAACCGAATTTTCCGGTCACATCCCTCCCGAAGCTGTCGTGGTAACGATTATCGCAGGTGCCACCATTGACAAAGTCTCTAAAGGGCTGAATCATCCTGCTGTTGTACGAACCATGCCAAACACACCAGGACAAATTGGAAAAGGTATTACAGTCTGGTATGCTCCACCAACGGTCACAGATATTCAGATGCAAAAAGCCCGCTTGATGTTACAAGCCTTGGGTGAAAATGTTCAGGTAGATGAGGAATATTATCTTGATATGGCTACCGCCATCTCCGGTACCGGGCCAATGTATGTTTATTTATTTATGGAAGCATTTATGGATGCTGCCGTACATCTCGGTTTCTCCCGTTATGTGGCTGAAAAATTGGTGATCGAAACCATCCGCGGTTCGGTAGATTATTATGAAAGTCAATCCGTACATGTAGCTGATTTGCGTAACAAAGTAACCTCTCCGGGGGGAACATCCGCTGCGGCGTTATATTATTTAGAGAAAGCCGGGTTCCGTACCGCCATTTCCCGTGCCATTTGGGCAGCTTACGAGCGCTCTCAACAGCTAGGTAAGGGAAAATTAGATCAACCCCCAGAAAAAGATAACGAGAATAAGTAAGTCGAAATAAACCACATCTTCATAAAGGATAAATTCATGAATTATCGTAAACTTGGAAATACAGGCGTTAAGGTATCAGTCATTGGCATTGGAACAAATCGGTTTGGTTCAGAAAAAACTCCTCAAGCTGAAGTAAATCGCATCATTGATCGTGCTTTAGACCTGGGAATTAACCATCTTGATACCGCTAATTCCTATCAAAATGGAAATTCAGAGATCCTTTTAGGCAATACCCTCAAAGGCCGCTGGGATCGTTTCTTTCTGGCGACCAAGTTTTACTTTCCCACCGGGGAAGGAGTCAATAGCCGCGGAACCTCCCGTTATCATATTTATAACGCCGTAGAAGCCAGTTTAAAACGCTTGCAAAGCGATCATATCGATTTATATTATGTGCATCGCTGGGATGCAGACACTCCGATTGAAGAAACATTAAGCACGCTGAATAGCTTGATTCAGCAAGGAAAAGTCCGTTATTTTGGTGCGTCCAGTTTTGCCGCCTGGCAACTGGCAAAAGCGAATTTGTTAGCCGAGATGAAAGGCTGGGAGGCCTTCGTAGCACTCCAATCTCATTATCACATGTTTGAACGTGAACTGGAAAACGAAGTTATTCCGTTCTGCAAATCTGAAAATTTAGCCCTTATCCCGTATTTTCCTCTAGCCGGTGGTTTCTTAACCGGAAAATACCAAAAAGGAAAACCAGCACCGACTGGATCTCGTGGGGAGAGCAGTGAGTATGTTCAAAATTATATGACCGAGAATAATTATGCAATTTTGGACAATCTGATGCAATTTGCAGCTGACCATGGGCGCAAGATGAATGAATTAGCCATTGCCTGGTTATTAGCACAACCGCAGGTTGCATCAGTCATTTCAGGAGCAACCAGCCTGGAGCATGTTGATCAAAATGCGATCGCTGGGGATTGGACTTTGTCTCAAAATGACCTGGCAGAACTTGACATAATTCTTAAAAATTAAGAAAAATTCCTCTTAATTCCGAATTGACATTATTGAATGTCTCTTCTACACTAATCAAATGCTTGCACGCGTTTTTTCCTGTGGCGTCATCGGGTTAGATGGTGTCATCATCGAAGTAGAAGTAGACTCAAGCAATGGCCAGTCAAAGGTATTGATTGTTGGACTACCCGACGCAGCCGTTCAGGAAAGCCGTGAACGGGTTCAATCTGCAATCAAAAATAGTGGCTATCAATTCCCCCGCAGGCGTGTCACCATTAATCTGGCACCGGCGGATGTCCGCAAGGAAGGCCCGGCTTATGATTTGCCGATTGCTGTTGGTGTGCTTGCTGCCAGCCAACAAATAAATCCGGTTAAGCTGCACAAGAGCCTGGTAGTCGGTGAACTTTCCCTGGATGGTACCTTGCGACATGTTCGTGGTGTGCTGCCAATGGCTGCCCTTGCTCGCCAGGAAGGTTTTCATCGGCTTATTGTCCCTAAAGTAGATGCCGAAGAAGCCGCCTTAATTCCGGATCTTGAAATTATCGCTGTTGAATCTTTGCGACAACTAACCGATTGGCTGGCGGGAGAAATAGAAATTGAAATTCCGAAACCATCATTTTCTCTGGATGATTTCAGTGCTATTTATCAAACTGATTTCCAGGACATCAAAGGACAGGAACATGTCAAACGTGCTTTGGAAGTAGCTGCCGCTGGCGGTCATAACGTCCTGATGGTTGGCTCACCCGGATCAGGAAAAACCCTGATGGCCAGAGCCTTACCCACCATCATGCCCACCATGACAATCGATGAAGCCCTGGACGTCACCCGTATTTATTCAGTTGCGGATCAACTCCCCTCAGATACACCTCTCATGCGTACCCGCCCATTTCGATCTCCACACCACACCATCAGCCATGCCGGATTGGTCGGAGGTGGCAATTGGCCGCACCCCGGAGAAATTTCTCTGGCACACCGTGGTGTCTTATTTCTGGATGAATTGCCAGAATTCGGTTCTCGGGTTCTGGAAGTGATGCGTCAACCGATGGAGGACAAAGTCGTCACCATCAGCCGCGCCCAGGGATCACTCACCTTTCCGGCTAACTTTCAATTGATCGGTGCAATGAACCCTTGCCCATGCGGATTTTTCGGCGATCCAGTCAAACCCTGCACCTGCGCCATAGGAATGGTTCAAAAGTATCAAAAAAGAATCTCTGGCCCCATGATGGATCGCTTCGATATTCACATCGAGGTCCCCAGGGTGGAATATGAAAAGTTAACCAATCAACGTCTCGGAGAATCATCGGCGGCAATTCGTGAGCGGGTCGAAGCTGCCCGAACACGCCAGATCGAACGCTTTGTGAAAAATGGCAGCACCCCAGAAGAAAACGCTAAGAATCTCATGACCTCCAATGCAGATATGGGGGTTGGCGAAATTCGAAAATTCTGCAAACTGGATGATGCCGGTGAAAACTTGATGCGTGTTGCAATGCGGCAATTACAGTTATCCGCGCGCGCATTTCATCGGGTGTTAAAACTTGCCCGCACTATTGCTGATCTGGCAGGTAATGATAATATCGCTTCCAATCATCTGGCAGAGGCAATTCAATATCGTCCCAAGACAGTGCTAGACAATTAGTGGTTCTGATTATCAAATTTAGGCTGAATCTGTAAATTGCTACTTTACAAAAAAGCGTGTTTTTTGAAAAATGATTGTATGGAAATAAAAATGCGATCAATTTTTCCAGCATTAAAAGAGGCTCTTGAAATCCAGCGTGTTATTGTTATTAATCGTGGTTTAGATACTAATCAATCTCTAACTGTCGCATTGGATGAAATCCAATATGATGATCTAAAACTGAAATGGATTGCGACAAAAAACAACCTGGTGTTTTCCTGACTTGGAGGAAAATACATACTCCGGGTTTTTCTAATTTCATCTGGGGTGGATCAATTTTCTTGTTAATTTTCATCTTTATATTCCGCTGATTTGATCGATGATCTTAATAATTTTTTCTTGTTCATTCATAAAATCAAGGGGTTCAGCGTCTGGTGGACTCGGTACGATTCTTTCACGCGCTGTTGAGATTTCTCCCTGCTCGAATGCCAACTGATCCAATCAAGCCTGAATTTCAGCTTTCTTACCGGGGAAAAGATCCTTTTATAGATATTTAAAGCGAGTTTATAAGTTTTATCCTTCAGAGAGAAGCCGGTAAACAAAATTGAGCAGTCGCTTCATTAAGGTGCTTTTAACCAGAATTGGTTGCAATCATCGCTACCCATTCTTTGTTCCTCTGTCCAAAAACGGTATCAAAGGAAATCCGAGTAAAAGCGGGATCCAGAACGAGATAATGCGGTAACCTAACACAACCACAACCGTTACCGCTTGCGGAACCCCCAAGCCCGTATACAATCCGGTCATCGAACTCTCAATCACACCCACACCACCCGGGATCATAAATGCCATTTTCCCTAAAAGCAGTGGCAAGCCATATCCCGTCAATAACACCCCAAAACTAACCCGGTGACCGGCTGCAATAAAGAGAAAATAAAGGGTTAGCATGTCAAACAAAACATTTATAAAAGCCCCCAAAAATGGTTTGCGCCAGGCATTATTTTTTAATGAATCCCAGGCTGAAAATAAATTGATCAGCCCCTCTCGGACAGAATCTGGATCAGAAGTTTTATTTAAAATTTTTTTGAATTTGTGAGAAATCTTTAAAACAAAATCTGTAGCTTTTTCTCGAAATTTTAGCGCCAAAAATCCTAACCCAATCACTAATCCCAAAAAACAGGTGATGCTTACAAATGCTATGATTTGAGTTTTTGATAAATTATGAACAATGATTAAATGGGCTAATCCAAATAAAGAGATTAATGCCAGCAACAGGTTATTTAAAATTGAAGGTAAAATACTGGCTATAATGGGACCTTCCGGATGATCATCTTTTTTATTTGTCCATCGAAAAATAGCCGTTGAACTTCCAATCATTCCCCCGGCGACCATACCAACGCTGGCTGAACCCAGTACAACAAAGACGCTGCGTAATAAGCTTATCGCTTCCTGTGACAACATCAGAATTTCTTTTAATAAATAACCACTTCCCAGATAACTACCCGCCTGAGCAAAAAAAGCCAAGCCAACCAGCCAGGTAGGCATTGAATTGAGAACCTGCCAGGAGTGCTCTAAAGATGTGATTTGCGGCAGCAACAAATGAACTGCAATACCAAGAATTAATAAAAAAGTAATTTTTTTAAGCGGATGATATTTTTTCAACTCCAAGAAAAAAGAACTCATGAAATGTTTCCATATTTTTTATAAAACCAACGTTTCGTAATCTCCGCAGAGAAAAAATACAAAGCAATTATTCCAAAAATCGGAATAAGGTAGGTTAAGGATAAAGGCTTAAAACCAAGTAAACTCGCCAATGGCGTATAAGGCAAAGTCAAGGCAATCCCGATTACAAACATCGTCATCCAAATTATATTTTTACTTGGTTTCCCTTTATAAAAAGGTAATCGGGTACGCACAGCAAACACTACCAATCCTGCTGAGAGAACTGATTCAATGAACCACCCTGTATGGAATGTCATTTCATCAGCTTTCATAATCCACAATAACACCGCAAATGTCGCTAAATCAAAAACCGAGCTGAGTGGGCCAAACACCAACATGAAGCGGCGAATGAAATCGATATTCCAGCGATGCGGACGTTGAATATAATAATCATCTACATGATCACCAGCAATCATCATTTCAGGCAGGTCAGTTAGAAAATTGATCAATAGGATTTGCTTCGGTAACATCGGTAAATATGGCAGAAAAACCGAGGCCCCGGCAACACTAAACATATTCCCAAAGTTAGCACTGGTTGCCATAAAAATATATTTCAAAGTATTTCCAAAGGTTTTACGCCCTTGTAAAATTCCATCCCTTAATACATCCAGATCTTGTTTCATGAGGACTAAATCAGCAGCATCTTTTGCTACATCAACAGCATTATCAACCGAGATGCCAACATCCGCACTATGCAGGGACGGGGCATCATTGATTCCATCTCCCATATAGCCAACTACATGACCACGTTTTTTCAAAGCCAGGATAATTCTCTCCTTCTGGTTTGGATCAACTTCTGCAAAGATGGTTGTCGATTCCACACTATGCCAAAGGGCTTCATCATGTAAATTATCAAGATCACCGCCACTCAGTACATTAAAATCACCCAATCCAATAACTTCCCCAGTATGCTTAGCGACCAGACGATTATCTCCAGTGATAATTTTTAGTTGAACTCCCATTTTCTTTAATTCATCTATCGTTGTATTTACACCTTCTTTGGGCGGGTCAAAAAACAACAAAAAGCCAACAAAAGCCATTTCTGTTTCATCTTTTACAGAATATGGGTGATCCTGAGTGGCAATTAACTTTGTCGCTACACCTAACACCCGATATCCCTGAGCGCTCCAATCAGCAAATCGTTTCTGAATATAATTATTCTCGCCGTCATCTAATGGGATTTCTCCATTAGGCGTTTGGATTTGTGAGCAAATTTGGAGAATATTACCCAAAGCACCCTTTGTGATCATAAGATTAGCGTTTTTACCCTTCGCTATGACAGTTAAGCGTTTTCGAACGAAATCATACGGAATTTCATCAACTTTTACATAATCTTTGGCTTCTGCTACATCCTGGTTAATGATGGCTTCATCCATTGGATTTGGTAATCCTGTTTGTAGTTTCGCATTTAAATAAGCAAACAAATTTACCTCTTTAGAAGGCTCTCCATTTACATCCAAAGCTCCATCTAACTTCACTACTCCAACAGTAAGGGTGCCGGTTTTATCTGTACATAGAATATCCATGCTGCCAAAATTTTCAATTGATTCAAGACGCCGAACAATAACACCTTTTTCAGCCATTTTCTGAGAACCTTTTGACAGATTAATGTTGATAATCGCAGGTAACAATTGCGGGGTCAATCCTACTGCCAGAGCAATTGAAAACAATAAAGAATCCATAACCGGTTTATGCAAAAGGACATTGAAGAAAAAGATACTGATGACCAACACAAACATAACCTCGGTTAACAAATAGCCTAATTTTTTAATTCCATGTTGAAATTCATTCTCGGGAGGGCGCAATGTCAACTTGTTTGCTATTTGTCCAAAAGAAGTACGTAAACCAGTTTCAACGATTAATACTTTAGCTGTTCCGCTGCGTACGTTCGTCCCCATAAAAACGACATTGGTGCGTTCTGTCAACCCCGCTTGTTCAGCAGTCGCGCCTGCCTTTTTTTCCACTGGAAAAGTTTCTCCTGTTAAAACAGCCTGATTGACAAAAAAATCTTTAGCTTCTAGCACTACCCCATCAGCCGGGATTAAACTTCCGGCTGAAAGTGAGATCAAATCACCTGGTACCACTTCTTCTGTTGGAATTACTGTAGGTTTTCCATCCCTGATACCATTCGCTTTTAATGAGATCTGATTTTTTAATTTCTCAGCAGCATTGTTTGCATTAAATTCCTGAAAAAAACTTAATAAGGCGCTTCCCAAAACAATCACCAGAATGATGGTTGCGTCCACCCAATCTTTAAGGAATGCTGACATAATCGTGGCAAAAAGTAAAATTAAAACAATAGGACTTTTGAACTGATTCAGAAAAAGAGAAAATGGAGTTACTTTCTTTTTAGAACTTAATACATTTAAACCTACTTCTACCAAACGTTGCTGGGCTATCTCTGAAGTCAACCCGTTATCAGAAGTATCTAAACTAGAAAACAATTCTTTCAGCGAAACCGACCAGTAAGACTGCGGCGTCTTTATCATAAGGACCTCTTAAAATTATCCAAAAAAATCTTTTTATCAATAAATAATTATTCATTAATTAGTAAAAAATTGGTAGTCGAAAATAAAGTTTTGCTCTGGTTTATAAAAGTGTTTAATTCAATTTCTTGAAAAATTCGCCAGTAAATCAAATTTATCCAAACCCAATGCTGCCACCATTTTATTTACATCGAATTCATTTAAGGGTTGTTTTTCAAATAAAAATATCTTCCAAACTTCTTCATGGCAAATGGTTCCCCCTGGTGGTAAGAAAGAAACAGGACCTTGTGTCTCTAATTCAAGAAAAAGATCACCACAATAACATTCACTTGAACTATTCAGATCATAATAAGTTTGATCTGGATCGTATGCTGCATATTTTACAAATAATTGCCCTGAAATCCAATAGGCCAACCATCCACGTTGATTTGGAAAACCAAGTTTTAATGGCGATTGCGAATTCGCGTGAATGAGTATGTAATCGTTTCCCCAAAGAATGGCAGGGTTTGATAAATCTGTATAAGGCCAAATTGCTAAAGATCGATTGGGTAACAAACCGGTTTTTACTCGTGTTTGTGGCAGGATAGCGATCCCGCCCGGTTTCAATTGAGTTATTGCCCAGGCCGCGCATTTGATTTCCTGGCTACCGCAATTTTTCAATAAATGCGTAATTTTCACCGTGGGATTATCTGAATCTAAACGAATTTTGATAGTTTTTTCTAAATTTGATTGATCTTCTTTTTTTTTCTTTATGGTCAAGGTGTTATTATTTTCCTGTATTTCAACAGGTTGATCATCAAGATCATAAGTAGTTGGAATCTCTTCAGGAGCCCTCCAGAAACGGTGTCCGCCATAATAATGATAAAAGCTTCCATCAGGCAAGGGTGTGGTAATTTCAGGTATCTCGGCAAAAATATTTTCCTTCTCCGGGGTTATTAGTGCCAAAATTCGTGGTCCAACCGTATAAGGAATAATTAATTGCAAAAATTTATTTTCAACAAGTAAACAATCTAAATTATTAAAGACAATGTTTTTCAATTAATACCCTGTTCAGCAGACACGAAAAATTCTAAGACTTTAATTTTATTTTTTAAAAATCCTGTTCTTGACCAGTTTATTATTTTATTAAATTAGCATATTTGTCTTCGAATTTTTTTACTTTAGGATTTATAACGACCTGACAATAACCGGCCCAGGGATTCTTCTCAAAATAATTTTGATGATATTCTTCTGCTGGATAAAAATTCTGTAAAATTTCTACCTGGGTTACGATTGGTTTGTTCCAACGCCCCTCTTGATCAATTTTCTTGATTTTTTCTAAAACTGCGTATTTTTCATCTTCATTATTTACCAGGATAATTGATCGATATTGTGTCCCTACATCTGCACCCTGACGATTTAATGTTGTCGGATCATGAACCTGAAAGAAGATATCCAGCAGACGGTCCAACGAAATAAGTTTCTCATCATAATTTACTTCTATTACCTCAGCATGACCAGTTCGGCCAGTGCATACCATCTCATAACTGGGATCAGAGGTTGTCCCACCTGAATAACCTACTATTACGCTTTCGACACCTTTTAATTGAGAAAATATCGGTTCCAAACACCAAAAGCAGCCACCCCCCAAAATTATTTTCTTCTGTTTTTTATTCATATTATTTCCCTGGTTTTAAAATCTCAATCCTAAGCATAAATAGAATTTAAATAATAGCAAAAATGAGCATAAGCTATTTAAAAAGAAAACCGATTTTCACCGGTATTCTTTTTAATCAATTTAACAAAAATCTATTTATTGACCTGAAATTGAACATCCCCTTTTTCAAAGAAATCGATGATTTGTCGAATAGCTGCTAAACCTGCATTTACATTGGCTTCTTCAGTCTGTGCACCCATCTTTTTGGGAGTAAAGAAATAACGTCCTGTATATTTTTCTCTGATTTCTGCAACACAACCTGGCTCCACATCGGCAATATACTCAAAATCTTTGCGTTCTTCAAACATTTTAATCAAATCAACTTCGTTGATCACTTCTTTTCTGGCAGTGTTAACTAAAGTGGCTGGTTTTGGCATACTCATGAGTAATTGGTAGTTAATTGAATTATTTGTTTCATTATTCGCTGGAATGTGCAATGAGACATAGTGAGAACCTGAAAACAATTCCTCAAGCGTTTTCACAGGAAAAACTTCTTCAGCTTCAATTGCCTTTATGGATTTATATGGATCAAAGGCAAATATTTTCATCCCAAAGCATTTAGCAATATTTGCCAGGCTCATTCCAACATTACCAAAACCATACAACCCTAATGATTTTCCGCGAAGCTCGGATCCTGATTTTCCGCTAAATTGTTTTCTCGCCTGATAAATCATCATACCAATAGCAAGTTCTGCAACTGCGTTGGAGTTTTGTCCGGGTGTATTCATCGCCACTACATGGTGGTTTGTTGCAGCCGTAAGGTCTATGTTGTCATATCCTGCTCCAGCTCGAACAACAATTTTTAGCTTTTTCGAAGCATCCAACACTTCTGCATCGACAATATCGCTGCGAATAATCATTGCATCCACATCAGCTACAGCGTTAATTAAGTCAGCTTTTTCGGTATATTTTTCTAAAAGAACCAGGTTATAACCTGCACCGGAGGCGATTCCTTTAATCCCTTCAACCGCTTCACCGGCAAAGGGTTTTTCTGTTGCCAAAAGAACTTTTTTCATCGTTACCTGCCTGTTTCCAATCTAATTAATGGGATCTTTCAAATTCTTGCATACAACTGACAAGGGCTTTCATACTTTCTAAAGGTAAGGCATTGTAAAGAGAAGCTCTAAAGCCACCCACATCACGATGGCCTTTTATTCCAACCATTCCTTTTTCACTGGAGTAAGTCTGAAAATCTTTTTCCAATTCTTTGTATTCATCTTGCATCACAAAACATACGTTCATTAAAGAGCGATCTTGTTCTGCAGGAACAGTAGCTTTAAACAGTTTATTTCGATCAATCTCTGCATATAAAGTTTTAGCTTTTTCCTGGTTAATTTTATAAATTGCTTCCACGCCTCCTAATTCTTTTAACCATTTCAAAGTTTGTAATCCTGCATAAATAGCAAACACTGGTGGCGTATTAAACATTGAATTATTCTTAATATGGGTGCGATAATCAACCATCGTTGGGAGTGGGCGGCTCACTTTACCGAGCAGATCTTCTTTTACGATCACAAAAGTTAAGCCAGCAGGAGCCAGGTTTTTTTGAGCACCCCCATAGATTAAACCATATTTGGTAACATCTATAGGGCGGCTAAAAATGTCCGATGACATATCGGCCACCAATGGTACTGGAGAATCCAGATCCTCTTTTATCTCAGTTCCAAAAATCGTGTTGTTGGTTGTAATATGGAAATAATCAACATCTGTAGGAATGGAATAATCACGCGGAATATACGTAAAATTCTTATCTTCAGACGAGGCTACCACAGTAACTTCACCGAATAATTTAGCTTCTTTTGACGCTTTTTTGGCCCAACTTCCGGTTATAAGGTAAGCAGCTTTGTTTTCCAGCAGATTGTATGGTACTGTAAAAAACTGGGTACTTGCTCCGCCACCGAGAAACAAAACTTTATAACCTTCAGGAATGTTGAGGAGTTCCTTAAATAACCCCATCGCTTCTAAATTCATGGCATCAACTTCTTTACTACGGTGGGATACTTCCAATAATGAAAGACCAGTCCCAGCAAAATTGATCACCGCTTCGGCGGTCTTTTCAATAGTAAATTGAGGGAGAATCGATGGTCCCGGATTAAAATTATGTTTTTTCATGCGCTCTTCTTTCTTTTTTAAATTGGAAAAATTTGGAGTTAATATTTCAAGAAAAAGGAAAGTAGATTAACCTTCAATTGAAAATTAACCTCTTACCGATATTTTAATTCTTTTCTTTTCAAAAAACAATAAATTGATAAATATTAATCGTGTTTTGAACCATCTGGCATCGTAGTTTTATGCAAAGATTTTGCTTTTAAAATTTTATAGTCCGGGACATTGGAACCAGTCAAATCTGCGCCTGTTAAGTTTGCATTCGTTAAATCCACTCCCCCTAAATTTGCATTCAGTAAATTTGAGCCTGAAAGATCAGCTTCCATTAATTCAGCTTCAGCCAGATTAGCTTCGCGTAAATCCGCACCTTTTAAATTTGCTCCCCGAAGATTTGATTTCCGTAAATCAGCACCCACCAAATTTGCATTTTCAAAATTACAGCCACCCATTTTTGCCTCAGAAAGGTTGGCTCCCCGTAAATCTGCCCCACTTAAATTTGCATTAAATAATATTGATGTAGACAAATTAACTCCGCGTAAATCAAAATCACTGAGGTCAACAAAACTTAGCCATAATGGTTTGGATTGGTTGAGCAACATATAAATTTCAAACCGGGTGAATTCAGCCATAAAACGAGCCTTTCAAAAATTTATCGTGCGAAGACGAAGGTTGCTAGTCTATCTGGTTATCTAAATCAATTGTATACCATGTTAATTGTTTTTCAATATATTATTATTTTTTTTAGAGAAGGCTGATGCTTAATTATCTGCAGCACAGCGAAACCCCAAATTGTTATACCAGTATTTTGGAACAGATTTATAACGGAGAGAAGCCCTTTCCCACCAGATCCCATTACTCCAAGGACCACCTCTCCAAATATGTAGATAACCGTCATCGGCTTCCCTGCCATCATTTGGGTCATAAGGATAAAGCATCGGGATGGTACTGGTCCATTCCCAAACATTACCGATCATATCCATAAGGCCATATGGGCTGGCTCCATTAGGGTAACTTCCAACAGGAGCTGTATCACCATATCCATCATCAAAGATTGGGTTAGCATGATCTTTCGGGCAGTTAACATCACAAAAATTTGCTTTGTCGCCAGAAATTGGTTCATCTCCCCAAGGGAATCTGCGGCCGTCTGTTCCCCTTGCGGCTTTTTCCCATTCGGCTTCTGTAGGTAGTTTGCCGCCTGCCCATTCACAAAATTGTTTTGCCATCCACCAATCCACCATAATAACCGGGTAATTATCATACTCGGGGTTTCCATAATAATTTGCTCGGGTATAAGAACTATTAATCCAGGGGGGTTTACACCCTCCATCTTCTACACACAAGGCATACCGCCCATTGGTAACCTCATATTTGTCAATCCAATAACTATCCAAATAGACTGTATGCATTGGAACTTCAGGGTATGCCACTCCGTTATCTAATGTATGCTGCGCATCTTTATCATTCGTGCCCATTAAGAATTCCCCTGCGGGAATGTAAATTTGTTCGGATCGATCTTTCTCATTTATCCGAAAATTCAAGTCAGTCGCTTCAGTGGGTTCTGAAGTGGGTTCTATTGTTGCAGTTGCCGTTGCTGGAACTTGTGTATAGGTAGGAATAAGTGTGGGAATCAAGGTCGGTAATTCTGTTTTTACAGAAGTAGGTTCTATGGTGTTTGTTAGTGTTGCTTCAATTTCAACTGGTCTAGAAATTGCAGGTGTACACGCACTTAAAATGATTGAAAGCATCACTAAAAAAAATAGAAATGGTTTTACCGAAATTTTCATAAAAAGCTCCTCTGGTGTGAAAATTCAGTTGGGCTGAAAAGGCCTGGATTGCAACTCGAATTTTACTACCAATTTTTAGGCAAAGATGCATAATTAAATGTATAATAATGGAAGTATCAAATTAAATTTCCATATTTTTTTTATTTCTTGATAATAACTGCAAAAATACATTAATTAAAAGGTATAATAAATAAATTACGTGCAATTATTCTTTTTTTTGGTGGGTATGGATTGATGAAACAAATAAAGAGATTCTTTATTTTAATAATTTTCATTGGATTAATTGCAGTTTTTGCTTCCTACTCTGTCTCAGCTCAAGAAGGTGAAGAAAAACCTGAACGAATAAAAATAATAGAAAATACATTTACACAATATACCTGGAGATTAGTCACCCGAAATGGTGTTCCGGTTTGCACAGTAATCATTAATCACGAAGGTTTCCCCTCTGGCCAGGAAACCCTGGCTGCCTGTAATGAAGCCTGGCAGAATCTTTTCCCAACGCCAGTGTACATCCCTATTGGTACTCCAACACCCCAACCTACTGCTACTCCAATTAATGTAAACCAACTCTGGCAGGATACCTATTGGGTTTTTGTGTCATCTCAGGAAGTTACCCAGGAAACAAAAATAAAAGTTCCGGAAATGATTATTAATATCAACGCACCGGGAATCCCTGTCAATGCTCCCTATGTCGTTATTCGCGCTATTGAACCTTATTCTGATTTTAAAATTTTAAAAATTGCAGGAACAGTAAACGAACAGCCTTTTGAATGTTTATCAGACCAGTGTATCGTCCCCTTATTACAAGATTCTCAGATCAGATTTTGGGCAGAAAGCAGCTTCGGGGATCGAACCAAAACAATCACAGCCATTGTTAGAATTTATATCAGTAACAATTACTACAATGTCCGGATCACCTCGATTGATCAATTAATCGGATTTAAAGATTCATGTCAGGAAATTTGGCGTGGAACTGCGTATGGTGAATCCCCTGAATGGGTTGTTTTTCCTGAATCTCCGGATTTATTAGCTTCCTATCATACTTTGCATTATCTCAGCGGAAAGTTAATTCTGAACCGGTTTGTAGATGCATCCTCTTGCCCTGCTGGAGGTCTGTTTGCCAATGGTTCTCCAAATGCTTGTGGATTAGAACTGGCCAAAGATGCCATGTACGCCTGGCAAAATCGTTTTGATCCAATTATTTGGGCTTCCGGCAAAGAGGCAGGGATATCACCAATCTTAATCAAAAGCATTATTGAACAGGAATCTCAATTCTGGCCTGAGAATGCACGATACTTATATGAAGAGTATGGTTTCACTCAAATCAATGAATTGGGTGCTGATGTTGCTTTACGCTGGAATGAGGACTTAAAAAATCAGATTTGCTCCGGGATGTTATATAACTGCGACAAATCTTTCGCGAATATGAATGCTTTTGAACAAGCGATGTTACGCGGCGGCTTAATCCAATCCATTAATGCTTATTGTCCTGCCTGCGAAAACATGATTAACTTAGGTATTGCAGAACAGGCTATTTCAATAACCGGACAAACCATTAAATCTAATTGTTCCCAAACAAATTACATTGTCAAGCAGTTAGAATTAAAACCATCTGTTACAGATATGTGGAAATTTACGATTTTATCCTATCATGGTGGATATTATTGTTTAAACAACAGTCTTGAAGAAGTCAAGAGAAAAGGGTTAGAACCGAATTGGGCTAATGTTTCAGCCAACCTTGTTTGCCCAGAAGCCAGGGATTATGTCGACAATGTCTGGAATAATTTAACCGCCTTTCAGTTAAATTATGCACCTCAACCAACATTAGCGCCTGAACAATTAGCGCCCTCTGGGCAAAGTGATCTGGTTCAATTTCCTCCAACAGCTACCCCCCAATTCACCGCTACACCCAAAACATATCTAGCTAGTGGAAAAATTAATGTATTTCTTTACATCGATAATAATCAAAATTTTGTGATGGATGAAGATGAATTGGTGAATAACGCCACTGTGAAGGTTTTATTCTCAAATGGTGTTACAAAAACCATTACTGTCAAGAATGGTGAAGCAATAATTGAATATGAAAACCAATTTAAGGATTCCGATGTTACCATAACAGTTGTGGATATCTATCAATCAACCAAAGTTAGAATACCCGAAAGTGGTGAACTTTATACGATATTAAGAATCCCACCCCCAGCACTACCTGGTCTGCTTCCTTAAAGAAACAGGAATTATTATGGCTACTAAAAAAAATAAAGACAATAAGCGCGATAAAGAAGAACAATCTGCCAAAGATTTTTCGAAAGAAGATCCAAACCAGATATCTGACCCAGGTATAGACGCCAGACTTAATTCTCTGGATTCAAATTTCTCTGATTTAGAAATTCTCGCGTCAGAATTTTCAATGAATGATGAGAGCAAGCATCATACACAACCACTTTCTGAGGATATTTTCGATGCTAACGAAAGTAGCGAAGAGGATTATCTCAATCGTTTAGCGGGTTTCAATAATGATGAAGAATTAACTGAAGGAATCCCAGAAGAAGAGGAAGATTTTCTGAAAAATCGGCTGGAGCTGGAAGCGAAGACCACCCCTCCTGAACAAAAAGAACTGGAATTACCAGAAAAAATTGAATCTCCAAAAGAATTGACCTCAGATAATTTAAATAAAGACCAACCCAAGAAAATTGTCAGAAAAAAGAAGAAGGTCGAAACTCTGGTTGATATTGAACAAAGCGCTGAGCTCATTTTGTCACAGTCACAAGACAATGAGGAATTCCTGGAAAAACTGAAATCTTCACTTTCTGAAGAAGAAATCCCAGAAACCAATGAAGTCTTTGCTGAAAAAGAATCAGTTTTTACCTCTACAGATGAAAAGCTGGACGATATAGACATTATTCAGGCATTAGAACAAGAAATTAATAATGCAGATAAAGCCACAAACCCATTTATTAATGATCAGGATGTTTTTGAAAACGATGATTTTTTAACAAATCTTGATAAACTAACAATTCCTGGATCTCCCGAAGATGAAATTTCCAGGGATTTGAATCAAGTAGATGAAACAGATGAAAATGAATTTTTATTGTCTTCTTCTACCTGGAAAGACCTTTTAGAATTGACCAACGAAGAACCAGAAAGTGATTCTGAAAAATTATTTGAATTTGATTCGGAATCTCCTATTCAAGGACTATTAGAAAAACCGGATGAGGTTTCCTTGCCAGGAGAATCTTCTTTCCCAATGATTGATGCTCCCTATCAAACCAATCTTCCCACCGCAGGAAGTAGCGATGATAACGAAATCAATTTTACTTTTGAGGAAGAAGGCGCAGAGGATAAAGAATCTGTAGATCATCTTCGCCAATCTTTTATTGATGAATTTGATCAAACAACCTGGGACCATGAAATTGAACAAAAGACCAGGAAGAAATGGTTCCCAAGAAACATTGAAAGATTCAACCATTGGTTTTCATCTCTAAGTCTGGCTGAAAAAATATTAATTTTTCTCTCATTCTTTATCAGTTTGGCTGTTATTGTTTCTATATTTTTGGTTATGTCGCAATGGAAGATCAAAGATCAAAAAGCATCCAGCCCACCGCCAGCAATTGAAGCTTCTGACGGAGATTTAGTTTATCCAACTGGCTTACAATTACCGGGAGGTTGGTTTTTCTTTCTCCAAAAAGGAGAAATTAAGGATAACCGCTGGGAACCTCAAAATGCAGAATGGCTGGCTAATACCAAACTGCGCAAAGTTGTCGCAATTCCCTGGTCCAATCAGTCTGAAGATGTAATCAAGAACTTAACCACCGATGATCAAATCAGTATTTTTATGAATAATAATGATGTGATTGTTTATCAGGTGGATCAGGTTACCCAACTGGCTCGAGACAATGTAAGAATTCTATCCGATACAGAACCTTCATTAGTTGTTATTCTATTCAGAGAAGACAATCAAGACCGTTGGACAGTGATTGCAAAACCAAAATCATCAGAATAATTTACGGCTAAAGAAATTATTCTTTGCAATTAATTTCTTTACTTTTTCATTTTTTTGCGAGTTTGAAAAACAATTCGAAAAAAATTTTTTGTATGCTCAAGCGGATGAATATGGCTTTTTTCATCCCTGTAGATGGTTTTTATTGGCAACCAATCAATCATAAAGTTAGATTGGACACAATTAACAATAACATCTACTTCAAATTCAAAGCCTGATTCCTGACTTTCAAGCACTTTTTCAATCAAGCGTCTACTCATTAATCGGTATCCAGATTGATTATCCAGGATTCTCATTCCCATAGCCCAGGAAAAAGCCTGGCGCCCGAATGTGTTTGCCAGTTTCCTTGAAAAAGGCATTTTTGAGAAATCCCGATAACCAATTATCAGATCCGGTTTCTTTTCTCGATATAAAGAAAGAAATTTCTCTATTTCATCAATTGCATGTTGGCCGTCAGCATCTAATGTAACTACGAAATCAACCTCAAGTTTGAGCGCTTCTCGGAAACCTCTTTTTAATGCCTCCCCTTTACCCTGGTTGGGAACTTGTTTTAAAACAGTAGCGCCGTTTTTTTCGGCCAATAACGAAGTCTGATCAATCGAACCATCATCTACAACGATCACGGGCAAATAATGGATAGAGGAATGCACAATTTGTGAAATATGATTTTCTTCATTGTATGCCGGAATAATGATTAATCCTTTTTCCTCATTCATGATCTTCACTCCACCAAACAAAATTCTCACTAAATTATAACGAAACGACAAGCATTAAGAAAAGAATCCTTTCCAAATAACAATCACCTTACAATTTCATAATTAATGTAACCAATTTAAAAAAACACTTGCATTTTTATTCAATTTCCGCTAGAATGTGGATAATTGTGGAGATAAGTGGGAGAAAGTGGAGCGCCGGGATACCGGCGTTCTGCGATTATAGGAGACTTAGAACTTATGTTCCTTGGTACGTACGAACACTCACTAGATACAAAAGGCAGAATGACAATTCCGGTTAAATATCGGGAATTGGTATCTGAAGGTGCGTACATCACAAAAGGGTTTGATCAGAACTTAATGGTGCTCACTCAAAGTGTTTTCCAATCGCTTTTCGAACGAGTTACCAGCATGAATATGGCCAACCCTACCGCCCGAGAGTTGAGAAGACTGATGTTTGGAAATGCTTTCTCTATCGAAGTTGACAAAGCTGGTCGCATCTTGATTCCACAAATCCTGAGAGCCCACGCTACGCTTGATGGTGAGGCTGTTATTTTAGGAAATGGAAGCTATTTCGAAATCTGGTCTCCTACCATATGGCTAACCCATTCAGAAAAGCTGATTAGCAGCGACGCAAACAACGAGCGGTATGCAACTCTGGATCTGTCACTTTAAAAAATGACTGAACCATATGTATCTCCACACATTCCAGTACTTTACCATGAAATCATAAAAGCACTCGCTCCACATTCTGGTGGCCTGTATATCGATGGAACCTTAGGCGCTGGAGGACATTCCTGGGGGATATTAAATAAATCCGACCCTTCAGGAAAACTTCTGGGATTAGACGTAGATCCGGATGCAATCACTATTGCCAGGCAACGTCTTTCTGAATTTAAGAATAGAGCCATTATTCGGCAAGGTTCTTATTCCCTGATATCATCTTTTGCCCATGAGCTCGGCTGGAATTTTGTTGATGGAATTATTTTTGATTTAGGTGTTTCTTCCATTCAGCTCGATACAAAAGAGAGGGGGTTTTCCTTTTTATACGACGCGCCTTTAGATATGCGATTTAATCATCAAGAAGGTATCACTGCAGCCGACATCATCAACCATTATTCGGAAGCAGAATTAGCCAACCTGATCTGGAAATATGGTGAAGAAAAATATTCCAGAAGAATTTCCAGAGTCATTTGCGAAAGTCGACCAATTCATGGGACTCTGGAATTAGCTAATTTGATACGCAAAGTATATGGCAACCAACACAGCCACATCAATCCGGCAACACGCACATTTCAAGCGCTCAGAATCGCAGTGAATGACGAATTAAAAACGATTGAAATATCCATACCTCAGGCGATCCAATTATTAAAACCAGATGGGATTTTGGCAGTTATTTCCTTTCACTCTTTAGAAGATCGATTAATAAAAACTATTTTTAGAATGGAAAGTAAAAATTGTATTTGCCCACCCGAACAACCTGTTTGTACATGTAACCACGTTGCAACTATTCAAGAGGTGAATAAAAAACCGATTACAGCATCGTCCGAAGAAATTAAGAAAAACCCTAGATCAAGAAGTGCAAAACTTAGAATAGCAAAAAAAATCTAATTTTGGCATAACTGTTGCAAGTTAAAATGAGAAAAACTTTATGAATATAACAAGAAAATACAACCAAGCTCATAAACAAAAACCTTGGAGACTCCAAATTCAACGGTTTGGTTTTGTTTTGCTTGTTCTAGTTGTTTTGGTTCTTTCATTCTTCCTAAATTTGAATTTTACAACCCGTGCAGCCCAGGCAGGTGTTCAAATCAGGTTATTAGAAGCAGAGAGAGAGTTGTTAATCCGTACAATTTCAGCAAATCGTACCAACCTTGCCATGTTAACATCTTCAAATTTAATGACCAAACGGGCTCAGGAATTAGGCTTTGTTCCAGCAACCCGGGCGGATATCGAATACGTGAATATTCCTGGATATGTTGGAAAACAACCAAAACCTGTGACGATTCCAAGATCAATCAACGAACAACCAGAATTCAAACTGGTTCCAGCCTTTACACAATCGATTTGGGATTGGTTGTATCAGGGGACGTTTATTATGTTAGATCAAAAAGGGCGATAACATGGGACGAGGAATTCTGCGATTCTACTTAATTGGGATTGGGCTGGTATTCTTTTCTATCGCCATCATTTTCAGATTGGTGCAGATCCAAACTGATCCTGTCTTTCATGAAATAAGTCGAAAAGTCGGAGACCAGGCTAAATATAAACCAAAACAATTTGAAGCTGTCCGTGGAAATATTTATGATCGTTGGGGTAATCTTTTAGCTGGCAGTAATGAGGTTTTCGAAATTGGAGTCAATCTTAATCAAATCAATGAAAAAAATTCGAACGAAATTATTAACTTCTTATCCAGCATCACTGGCTTGCAACGTGAATACGTTCGCCAAAGAGTGGAAATCCCTTTTCAGCCAGACCCTTTGAAAGAACATTATGCGGTTTTTTCAACAATCTATCGGAATGCTTCTAAAAGTATGATTGACGAAATTTCGGCTGCCCAGGATGAAAATAAGGCTCTTGGTCCGATTTCCTGGAATGGACGCCTACAAAGAACTTATCCGGATAACCAATTAGGGGCAAATTTCCTTGGCTTTTTCAACTCCTCTGAAGGATTCTTTGGCGTTGAGGGATTTTATAACAATATTTTATCGACAACAATGAATCAAACAGATATCTCAATGAATCCCTTTGATCTGATGGAAATACCTGAAATTCCACATGGTTCTAGTTTGATTTTGACGATTGATCGTGAAATCCAAAGCAGAATGGAAGAAATTTTAGATCGATCGATTAAATCTACAGGATCAGATTCCGGAACATTTCTTATTATGGACCCAAAAACGGGTGAGTTGTTGGTTATGGCAACAACCCCGCGCGCTAACATAAACTTGCCCTCCGATCAAATACTTTCCGAATATCCGGTAGTTAATGTGGATGGCTACGAAGTTCAAACGCCTTTTAATCGTGCCATTATGCAAACCTATGAACCTGGATCGGTCTTTAAAGTATTTACTTTAGCTGCTGCATTAGATTCCGGGGCAATCACACCGGAAACTGAATTCTTAGATACAGGTGTTGCCAATGTTGGAGGTATGACCATTTACAACTGGGATTATGGCGCCTGGGGATATCAGGATATGACGGGTTGTATGCAACACTCATTAAATGTTTGTCTGGTTTGGATGGCCCAACAGACAACAACCAAAGTCTTTTACGATTATCTTTCAGCTTTTAATATTGATCGAAAAACTAACATTGATCTGGATGGTGAAGCCAGTTTTCCATTCCTTTCTCCCAGCAATCCGACCCCATTTGGGTCTGATCCCAATGCCCCTCGCTGGTATGAAGGCATGATCGCTCCGCATTCATTTGGGCAGGGTGTTTCTGTAACCCCTATCCGTATGATCACATCTCTGGCCGCCATGGCAAACGACGGACGAATCATGGCTCCGCATATCCAAAAAGCCATTGTTCAGGATGGACGCATCCGTTATTACACTCCAAAAATTGTGTCCACACCAATCAAACCTGAAACGGCTCAAACCGTAACAAAAATGTTAGCCAATTCTTTGGAAAATGAATCATCCGATGCATTGGTAGAAGGGTATCGTATCGCCGGGAAAACAGGTACTGCAGAAATCCCAAGTCGCATGGGTTATGTTGCCGGAGCCACCAATGCCTCATTTGTCGGTTGGGGTCCAGCCGATGATCCAAAATTCATCGTTTATATATGGCTGGAAAAACCCGAAACCAGTATTTGGAGCTCAGTGGTTGCTGCTCCAGTCTTCAGAGAAATTGTTGAAAACCTGGTTATTTTGATGGATATACCTCCTGATCAAGTTCGTTTAGAAATGGCCAAAAGCCCATAAGGATTCTATGTTAACATTAGCCGATATTTTTGAAGCACTCACTCAAAATAGACCGACTGCCCCGCAGATTATCAGCGAGGCAGCCATTGATTCACGGCAGGTTATCCCTTCTTCTCTTTTTGTTGCACTGGTTGGAGAAAACCAAGATGGGCACCAATATGTAAATGAAGCTTTCAAAAAAGGAGCTCAAGCTGCATTAATCCAAAAGGAAATCGATTCTCCCTTTCCAATTATTGATCTTTCCCAGGGTAATTTACCTGAAAACCTTCCTTCAGTAGACCAGCCAGTAGCTTTACTTGTGAAGGATTGTGTTGAGTCTTTACAAAGGATTGCAACATTCTGGAGGAAGAAATTAAACATTCGCGTCATCGGTATTACCGGTTCTGTTGGTAAATCCACTACCAAAGAACTGGTGGCAGAAGTGCTCAGCCAAAAATACAGAACATTAAAAAATGTAGGTAACTTAAACAATGAAATCGGTCTGCCTTTAACCATTCTCAAATTAACTGAAAGCCACCAAAGAGCCGTTTTAGAAATGGGTTTTTACGTTCCTGGAGAAATTCAATTGCTTTGCAAAATTGCAGACCCAATTGTTGGAGTGATTTCAAATATTGGGGCAGTCCATGCTGAAAGAGCTGGATCTATGGAAGTTATTGCCAGTGGAAAAGCAGAATTGGTTAATTATCTTCCTCCAAATGGATTTGCCATCTTAAATTACGACGATCCCTGGGTAAGACCTATGGCAGAAAATACCAAAGCTAAAGTTCTTTTTTATGGTCTGGACCCGCAGGCGCATCTTTGGGCAGATCAAATAGAAGGATTAGGTCTGCAGGGGATTCGATTCTGTTTACATTACAAAAATGAGCAATTATTCATCAGAGTGCCTTTGATTGGGCAACACTCTGTCCATACTGCATTGCGGGCGGCAGCCGTTGGTCTGGTGGAAGGGCTGACCTGGCAGGAAATTATCTATGGTCTCCAACAAGGGCATGCCCAGCTTAGATTAGCAGCAGTTAGTACACCAAATGGAGCATTAATTTTAGATGACACTTATAATGCATCTCCCGATTCTGTTCTGGCAGCTTTAAACCTATTGGAGGAATTGCAAGGAAATAAATGGGCAGTATTGGGCGACATGTTAGAATTAGGCCCTTATGAAGAACAAGGGCATGAAATGGTTGGCGTTCGCGCAGCACAGATTGTAAAGAAATTGGTGACAGTTGGGGAACGAGCCAAGATTATTGCACGAGCAGCCCGGCGTTCAGGATTACCAGCAAACGCCATCACCAGCGTAAATTCCAATGAAGAAGCAACGAAAGTTCTTAAAAGTTCCTTAAAACAGGACGATGTCGTTCTGGTCAAAGGTTCACATGGACTGCATATGGAAAAAATTGTTTATGCCCTGGAGGATGATCGATGAATGAAGCTCCATTGGCATTAGCCCTCAGTGGCATCAGTTTCTTAATGGCGGTAATTTGGGGACCACCATTATTAAGGGTATTAAGACATTTTCATATTGGAAAAATTATTCGTGTAGAAGGACCGCATTCACATATTACAAAAATGGGCACTCCAACCATGGGTGGGGTAATGTTTATTGCCCCAGTAACGCTACTCACCATACTTTTGAATGCTGCCTCACTTCTGGGGCTAAATGTTTTAGGTCGATCAGTACTTTTACCATTGGGAACTCTGGTTGTTTATAGTATTTTAGGCATGGTGGATGACTGGGAAGGTGTTCGCGGAGTTAGAAAAGGGATCGGAATGCGCGCCAGAACCAAGTTTTTCTTGCAGGTAATTATTGCCACCTTTATCGGATTGATTTTAAAATATGTTTTGGATGTTCCAGAAATGTTCTGGCCTGGACTTCAGTTAGAAATTCCTTTAGGAATTTTTTATATACCGATCGCTATAGTTGCTATTGTTGGATTCTCAAACGCGGTTAACCTTACTGATGGCTTGGATGGGTTGGCAGGTTTAATCTCGGCGACTGCTTTTACAGCTTATGGTGCGATCGCCTTATTCCAGGGTCAAATTTTCCTGGGCCGTTTCTGTTTCACATTGGTTGGTGCAATTTTTGGTTTTCTTTGGTTTAATGTTTACCCGGCTCAATTATTTATGGGCGATACCGGTTCACTGGCTTTAGGCGCTACTCTGGGAGTGGTTGCTTTAATGACCGGGCAATGGTTATTATTACCCATCATTGCCATCATTCCTCTAAGTGAAACCCTTAGCGTTATGCTTCAGGTGGCTTATTTCAAGCTAACAGGAGGTATGCGTTTGTTTAAAATGTCCCCCTTACATCATCATTTTGAATTGAGCGGTTGGAGTGAAACCCAGGTGGTTCAACGCTTCTGGTTGGTTAGCTTAATCGCTTCTTTAATGGGAATTGCATTGGCATTAATATGAAAAAAGATTTATCGACCCAGCACGTTCTGATCATTGGCGCAGCCCGACAAGGGGTGGCTTTAGCACGCTTCATGTGCGAGCATGGCGCCCAGGTTATGATAACTGATGGAAGAACTGCGAAAGATTTAGAAGCGTCGATCGATCAGCTCAAAGATTTATCGATTCGCTGGGTCTTAGGAGCACATCCACTCGATTTATTAGATGAAACAGATATGGTGTGCATCTCAGGTGGTGTCCCCCTAGATATTCCAATTATCAAGGCTGCCAAAGAAAGAAATATCCATATCACCAATGATTCTCAAATCTTCTTGGAATGGGTTAAATCGCCAATAGTTGGTATTACTGGTTCAGCGGGCAAGACTACTACTACAGCATTAATGAGGGATATCGCCAATAAAGCCAGCACTCCCGGTCAAAATGTATGGGTAGGTGGAAATATCGGCAATCCTTTAATTACGCAAGTAGATGAAATCGAAAAAGATGACCTCGTCATATTGGAACTATCCAGCTTCCAACTCGAAATCATGACAAAATCACCACACATTGCAGTGATAACCAACATAACCCCTAATCATTTGGATCGTCATGGCACACTGGCTGCTTATACATCTGCCAAAGCGAACATTCTAAAATATCAAACTGCAGGGGATTTTGCCATCTTAAATCGGGAAGATCAGGGTTCTTTTGGATTAAAAGATCAGGTAAACGGTCAATTAATTACTTTTGGATTAAACCCATTATCACAAAAAGAAAACGGATCATTTGTAAAAAATGAAAAAATCTGGATGATGTATAACGAGGTCGTCACAGAAGTTTGTACCTTGGAGGATTTACCACTGCGCGGAAAGCATAATATTTACAACGTTCTAGCGGCTGTGGCAATCTCTGCAGTACTGGATTTATCAACCTCAAAAGTACAACAAGCCATCAAGGAGTTTCCTGGTGTCGCCCATCGTATGCAGTTAGTTCGCAACTGGAACGGTGTCAAATGGTTCGATGATTCAATTGCAACTGCTCCTGAAAGAACGCTGGCTGCCGTCGAAGCTTTTGATGAGCCAATTGTTCTTTTACTCGGTGGAAAAGATAAAAATCTGCCCTGGGACAAACTCTTACATCTGGTTAATGATAAGGTTGACCATGTTATTCTTTTTGGCCATGCAGCTACTGTGATCGAACAATACATCCATCAAATGGATTTTCATCCTCGAAAATTTACACTCACAAAATGTGAACATTTACAAGATGCAGTGGTGGAAGCCAAAAGAATAGCTGAGCCCGGAGATGTTGTCTTACTTTCTCCCGGAGGAACAAGTTATGACGAATTTACGGATTTTGAAGAGAGAGGAGAAATGTTTAAATCATGGGTATATCAACTCTAATAAATCCTAAAATGGGCAAACAACCAGATCAAAAAATTCCTTTTTTGAAAACAATCGATTTTCCGTTGTTGTTCATTGTTCTGGCTTTATATATATTAGGTCTTGTAATTCTATATTCAGCCTCTATGCCCATTGCTTATTATTCGAGTAATCCTGTATCTCCTTGGAACTATGTATCCAGGCAGGCGTTGTTTGGTTTGGTCGGGCTTGCCGGAGCTTTCATCCTCGCCAGAATCGACTATCGATCCTGGAAACGATTTATGATTCCGGCTTTAATTCTTACCTGGTTAATTTTATCCCTGGTTCTGGTTTTTGGATCATTTCGTCACGGTTCTACCCGTACATTCTTTGATGGAAGCGTCCAACCGTCTGAAATAGCAAAATTACTCATCATTCTTTATTTATCTTTTTGGTTAAATAGTAAACAAGAAAATCTTAAAAAATTCACTTTTTGGGTGCTGCCAATCGGATTTATTTTAGGGGGCACCGCTGTTTTATTAGCTTTGGAACCCGACTTCAGTGCTGTACTCACCTTGGTAATGATCAGTAGTATTCTGTTGTTTCTTGCCAATTTGGATTGGAAGCAAATCGTTCTGATTGGCATTATTGCATTTTTGTCATTTTTCATCATCATCCGGGTAACTTCAACCGGAAGTACTCGTTGGGGTCAATTCATCGTCGGATATAACGACCCACAGCAAGCTCTCACCCAGGTAAAACGTTCGATTGAATCTGTTGTTAATGGGGGCATCTTTGGTGTTGGAATTGGTCAGGGAATAGTTAAATTTACTGGGTTGGAGGTAGGTCAATCAGATACAATTTTCACCGTAATTGCTGAGGAAACCGGGCTGGTAGGCAGCATTGGCGTTTTACTTTTATATTTAATTTTCCTATGGAGAGGGTTCAAAATTGCTTTGGAAAGTGAGGATTTATCCGGAAAATTAATTGCTGCGGGTGTAACCTCATGGATTGTCCTTGAAGCTTTCATTAATATTGCCAGCCTATTTAATATCGTCCCGATCGGTGGAAATACGCTGCCATTCTTTAGTTTAGGAGGGTCTAGCCTTGTTTCTATTATGACCGGTGTCGGTTTTATTTTGAGTGTCGGGCGAGTCAATCAGATTCGTAAAATTCAGGAAAGGAGTCCATTCAGTGCGGTTGTTGATTTGCGCTGGCGGGACAGGCGGAGGAGTGTATCCCGCACTCGCCGTCCTGCAAGCCATGGAAGATAGATGTAGCCAGGTCTTATGGGTAGGTGGAGAAGGTGGAATGGAAGCTGAATTAATCAAACGCCTGAATCTCCCATTCGAAGAAATTCCAGCCGCTGGTGTGCATGGAATTGGTTTACGTTCTTTGCCCGGTAATATTTATAAATTAATTAAAGGAACAATCAAATCAATCCGCATTTTAAAGAGATTCCAACCGGATGTGATTTTTTATACAGGTGGTTATGTCGCTGCTCCTATGGCTGTAGCTGGTTTCCGCTATCAATCGGTTCTATTTGTTCCAGATATAGAGCCTGGGTTTGCGTTAAATTTTCTTTCTAAATTCTCCCAAACCATTGCTCTCACTACTGAAAACACCAAAAAATTCTTTAGCAAGCATAAAAAACTAATTGTGACCGGTTACCCTTTACGCCAGGAAATAAAACGTTGCAGTAAATCTGAGGCTTATAAAGCCTTTAACCTACATGCTCAACTGCCAGTTCTTTTGGTCTATGGTGGCAGCAAAGGAGCTCATTCAATAAATCAGGTCATTTTTGATAATCTTGCTGGATTATTAAGCAAAACCCAAATCATCCATATTAGCGGAAATTTGGACATCTCCCTTGGACAGAGTATTGCTCAATCTCTTCCAGAAAATCTCTCAAAAAATTATCATCTCCATCCTTACTTACATGAAGAAATGTCAGCAGCCTTTTCATCCGCTGATTTGTGCATCTGCCGAAGTGGTGCCTCGACATTAGGCGAATTACCGTTTTATGGCTTACCAGCAGTACTCATTCCATATCCCTATGCCTGGCGATATCAAAAAACGAACGCTCAATATCTGGTGGATCACAATGCTGCCATTCTAATCCCTGACGAGAAAATAGACTCACAGTTAATTTCAACCCTATTAGATCTGCTTGCTGAGCCTGAGAAATTAACCAAAATGAGTATCGCAATGGAAGCACTCTCCAAACCAGATGCTGCCAGCCAAATTGCTGATCTTATTGTGAATCAGATCAGGCAACCAAACCGGAAAGGTAGTCAACCATGATTTCTCTTGATGTAATCTTCTGGATGTATGTGGCGTTATTTGCGTTGATCGGCGCAATGCGTGGCTGGGCTCGTGAAATTCTGGTTAGTTTCAGCGTTATTCTTTCTTTGTTTATTATTGCAGTTCTTGAAAAGTTTGTTCCGCTCGTGCGTGACAATTTAATGGTGAACAACCCCAGCACTTATTACTGGGTCCAAACCATTTTATTAGTTGGACTGGTGTTTTTTGGATATCAAAGCCCAAATATTCCTAAATTAGCCGGATCAGGTCGCTTTGTCCGCGATAAATTTCAAGATATATTATTAGGTCTCTTCCTCGGCGCTGTGAATGGTTATCTAGTATTTGGTAGTTTCTGGTACTTTCTGGATGTCGCCAATTATCCATTTTCTTTTATTTTTCCTCCGGACCTAAGCACAGAGGTCGGCATTAAAACTCAGGAACTTCTGGCTTTTATGCCTCCAGCATTATTAGGAACCCCTGCTGTTTATTTTGCGGTTGCCATCGCTTTCATATTTGTGCTGGTGGTGTTCTTATGAAGAAGAATGTGTTTTTCGTCGGAATTGGCGGTACTGGCATGTCTGCCATTGCCCGCCTATTACAGGAGAAAGGCTATCATGTCAGTGGATCTGACCAGCATATATCAGACCTGGCTAAAGATTTAATCTCCCGTGGAATCACCGTTTATGAAGGTCATTCAGCCGATCATCTCGTGGGAATGGATTTGGTGATCCGCTCTTCCGCTATTTCAAACGCAAACCCTGAGATTCAGGCAGCTCATTTAGCCCGCATCCCTGTTTATAAGCGTGCAGATATTCTTGGGGAGTTAATGCAAGCACAAAAGGGGATCGCCATAGCCGGAACTCATGGAAAAACAACCACAACCGCTATGGTTGCACATATGCTTCAAACATTACAGCTTGACCCGAGTTATATTATTGGAAGTGTTTCAAAAAACTTAAAAAGCAATGCACATTACGGTCAGGGTGACTATTTCATCATTGAAGCGGATGAATACGATCGCATGTTCCTGGGATTAAACCCCTTTATCGGGGTAATCACCACCCTGGAACACGATCACCCGGATTGTTTCCCAACTTTCTCCGACTATTTGCAGGCATTTGCTGCTTTTACTCAAAAGATACTGCCAGGTGGTTATTTATTCATTTGCCAGGATGACCCGGGGGTTCAGAAATTAATACCACTCATTTCCAGTGAGAATGTAATCACTTACGGTTTATCAGAAATGAATGGCTATCAGGCAACCAATTTAGAGCGTAACCAGATGGGTGGATATCATTTCCAGGTAATTCAAAATTCAATAAATGGTGCGAAAGAAATAATCGAAATTGATTTAAGTGTCCCAGGGATCCACAATGTTCTCAATGCACTGGCCGCTATTGGAATTGCTCATTTGTTGCAATTGGATTTACCGGCTGCTGCCAAAGCCTTAACTGAATTCTCAGGCACTGCCCGGCGTTTTGACATTATAGGTGAGGTCAATGGGGTTACGATCATTGACGATTACGCCCACCACCCCACCGAGATTAGGGCTACTCTCCAAGCAGCTAGAAGTAAATATCCAAACCAAAAATTATGGGCTATCTGGCAACCACATACATACTCGCGAACTCAGACCTTATTCAATGAATTTGTTAATTGTTTTCAGGACGCCGATCATGTAATTATCAGCCAGGTTTATGCATCCAGAGAGCATGACAATGGCTTTTCAGCGGCGTCGATTGTAGCAGCCATGCAGCATCCTGATGCAAAATATATTCCATCTCTGAACGAAATTGTCAGTTATCTTTTGGAACATCTTTCTCCAGGTGATGTCATGTTGGTTTTCTCTGCTGGAGATGCCATAAAAATCAGTCAAGCAGTACGATTATCATATTCAAAAGGAGAACAAAGATGAGATTAGAAAATAATTGTGAAACTGAGATTGATCTCTTGAACTTCTTTGGCCTGAAAATTGACCCTAAAGCAAAAACTACAAAGGACAATAACCCCCCACGATTAAAGAAAAATAAATCGATTGAGAATAAAGAAGAAGTTGTCCACAAATTAATTAATTACTTCGAAAAATCTTAAAGGCCGGTTATTAATGTTGAATCATCGCTTAGTAGAAATTCTTAAAAAGCAATTTGGCAACCGTTTACAGGAACAGGTTCCATTGCGCAACCACTCGACAGCCCGAGTCGGGGGGAATGCCAGTTGGTTTGTGACTGTAAATAATCCGGAAGAATTGTCTTTGGTGGTAATTTTATGTTGGGAATATGGAATAAACTATTTCATTCTAGGCGCTGGATCAAATATTTTATTTAGTGATCAAGGTTTTAATGGTTTGATGATCCTCAATCATGCCAAAAATATTGCCATTCTCCATGAAGGAGAAAATCATTACATTTGTGCTGAATCAGGAGCTGGACTGGGTATGGTTACAAGAAAGGCAGCCCTAGCTGGTTTATCCGGGATGGAGTGGGCCAATAGCATCCCCGGAACTGTTGGCGGGGCGATTTATGGGAATGCTGGCGCACATGGCAGTGATATTCAACGCAGTCTCTTATTGGCTGAAATCTTGCAACATGATCAGGGGAAGTCTATCTGGAAAACCAGGGATTTCCAATTTAACTATCGGAACAGTATCCTCAAACGCCATGAAACAAAAGGGATCATTTTATCAGCAACTTTCCAGGTAAAGCCCGATGATCCGGCAAAAATTAAGGAAAAAATGAATGCATGTAGTGAACACCGCAAAAAAACACAACCTCCCGGGGCAACCATGGGCTCGATGTTCAAGAATCCTGAAGGAGATTACGCCGGAAGATTAATTGAAGCTGCTGGTTTGAAAGGCTTCTCAATTGGCGGTGTTAAAGTCAGTGAAGTCCATGCGAATTTCTTTGTCAATAATGAAAGTGCTTCTGCGAAAGATTATTTCCAATTGATTCAGTATGTGCAGCAAACTGTTCAAAAAGAATTTAACGTCAATTTGGAATTAGAAATTGAATTGATCGGGTTCGGTCACAAGTCGGATCACAATACTGAGCAAACAAGGATGGCATCGAAATGAACCGATTAACTGTTGGGCTTTTATTTGGCGGCAGATCCGGTGAACACGAAATTTCGCTTCTTTCTGCACGTTCAATTTTGGATAATATGGATCGTACGAAATACTCCGTAGTGGAAATTGGAATCACACATGAAGGCAGGTGGTTGGTAGGGCAGAATGTGCTTTCTGCTTTCGAGAACAAGAATTTTTCGAAATTAAACCCAGCTACATTAATCTCTGAACCAAGCGGGCATGTAATTTATGAACGTTTTCAAAGTGATCAGGGTTTTGTTCTACGACCTTTTGCCAAACTGGATGTCGTTTTCCCTGCTTTACACGGACCCTTCGGAGAAGATGGCACGATTCAGGCTTTATTTGAAATCTCAGAACTGGCTTTTGTTGGGGCCGGGGTTTTAGGATCATCCGTCGGGATGGACAAAGCCATTTTCAAGCAGGTCATGCGGGCGAATTCAATTCCGGTGGTGAATGATCTTCTTTTTACTCGTAAAGAGATCGAAAAAGATATCGATGTCGTTATTTCAAAAATTGAAAACTTTGGAAGCTATCCTTTTTTCACTAAACCTGTCAACATGGGATCCTCGGTAGGTATTAATAAATGTAAAAACAGAATGCAATTAAAAAACGGCCTTCTGGATGCCATTCAGTATGACCGCAGAATTCTGATTGAATTAGGGATTGAAAACCCTATTGAGATCGAAATCTCCGTTTTAGGGAATGAATTTCCCCAGGTTTCAAGTCCGGGTGAGATCATTCCTGGCGATGAATTCTATAGTTACGATGACAAATATATTAATGGCGTTACTCGATTGGTCATACCGGCAGAATTACCCGAGTATTTGATCAAAAAAATACAAGAATATGCCCTGAATGCTTATACCGCTATTGATTGCGCTGGAATGGCACGAGTTGATTTCCTGATCTCTCGAGAACCCGAACAAATTTATTTGAATGAAATAAATTCAATCCCCGGGTTCACAAAAATCAGTATGTATCCCAAATTGTGGGAGATCAGCGGAATACCTTTTACCAAATTAATTGATCAATTAATCGAATTGGCAATCGATCGCCAAAAAGAAAATATTCGTTCTATTTATCAGTATCGGAGGAAAAATAAATGAGAAGTGCCGCTGGAATTCCTCGATCCACACTGGTGCGTGAAAGGCAGAAAAAGCAATCTGAAGAAAAAATGACCCAAACAAGCCGAGTTGTTCAACCGCCTGTAATAAAAAATACGATGCCAATCACTGCTCGGCGAAGTGTTTATGCAACGACATACCCAAATTATCCGAAACAATCGACTCGCCGCCAATTTAATTATGCAATTGGAGCTACCGGAGCTGAAATTCGGTTACCAGCAATCTCTTCCATTCATATTGGTTGGCGCTTGCTTTCATTTTTCATGGGGCTTTTCTGTTTGGTAGGAATTTTTCTTATTTTTAATTCTCCTCAATTTCAAATTAATCAGATCCAGACCAGCGGCTTATCTCGATTAACGATCAACGATGTCGATGCAGTTTTAAAAATTCAGGGCGAGAGTGTTATCTGGCTAGATACTGCCCAGGCAAAAAAGGATTTAGAAATTGCTTTTCCTGAATTAAAAGATATTCAAATCACAATTGATCTTCCTAATCAAATAAATCTCTCAGCAACGGAACGGCAGCCAGTTCTTTTATGGCAAACTGATAAACAGGCATACTGGCTTGATCAGGAAGGCGTCTTAATCCCACCCCGAGGAGAGGTTGGCGAGTTGATCACCATTCATGCTTCTGCTCCTCCTCCATTGGTTATTTCCAACATAGAACAAATAACTACCGGTACCAATCTCAAACAGAATCAAAACGAATTGGCTCGGTTGGCTGTGTCTGAATTGCAGGGATGGGGCGAAACGGTAGATCCTAATTTGATTGATGCCGCCTATCAACTCATGGCTTTTCTACCCTCTGATGCAAATATCCTCTATAATAAAACACATGGATTAGGATGGAAAGCTGAACAAGGATGGGATGTATTCGTTGGGTTGACATTAAATGATATTAATTATAAATTAAATGCTTATCAGGTACTTGTTGAGAAATTTACGAAAGAAGGACTTCAGCCCAGCATGGTCAGTGTAGAATTTACCGACAGACCTTATTATCGGGAGTAGATCAAAGATGGAAGAGCCTATCATTGTTGGAATTGATATCGGAACCACCAAAGTTTGTACCTTAATTGGACGAATTGAAGGGGATCATCGCATTCGCATACTTGGTGTTGGTATTGAACCAGCTCAGGGGATCAAAAAAGGATCGATCATCGACCTGGCTGCTGCGACCCAATCGGTTGCCCGCTCGGTAGAGAAAGCCCAGCGTTCCTGTGGTTTGGAAGTGTCTGAAGCCTTTGTTAGCCTGGCAGGATCGCAGGTTACGTCGGTCAATAATCGGGGTGTAGCTGCGGTGACAGGCGGTGTCATTGACCTGAATGATATGCAACGCGCGCTGGAAGCAGCCCAAGCAGTTAATATTCCTCACAATCGTGAAATTTTACATGTAATTCAACGTGGTTTCATCGTCGATGGCCAGGACGGCATTCGCTCCCCTATCGGAATGCATGGATATCGGCTGGAAGTGGAAGCCCATATCATTACAGCAGCGCAATCAACTGTGGAGAATATTCGCCAGGCTGTTGAAGGAACCGGGATTCACGTCAGTCAATTCATTCTTAACCCGCTTGCATCCGCTGAAGTTGTGCTCTCTGAAACAGAACGGAATATGGGCGTAATCGTATGTGATATTGGCGGTGGAACAACTGATTTGGCGATTTATATTGACGGAGATGTATGGCATACTATGGTTCTCGCTGTCGGCGGAAACCATATCACCTCAGATATCGCTCATGGATTACGCTTACCGATTGAGGAAGCCGAAAAAGTCAAAAAACAATATGGCCATGCCATTAAAGCCGAGGTAGGTGAAGATGAATCCTTCCGCGTACGCAGCTTTGGTGATGAACAGGCCACTCAAATCCCCAGGCGTGATCTCGCACACATCATCGAAGCACGCACAGAAGAGATTTTTGATCTCATTTTGGATGAAATTAAACGCTCTGGATACGACGGTTTATTACCGGCGGGAATGGTATTGACAGGTGGCAGTAGCCTGCTGCCTGGTATTCGCCCGCTGGCCAGTAAAATCTTAGGCTTGCCCGTCAGATTGGCAAAACCTGAGAACTTATTTGGGCTGGTTGATCAATTAAATTCACCAGCCTATGCAACCAGTGTTGGTTTGCTTTATTTTGCTTTGGCGATGAACGAATCGGTCATACCTGCGCGTGGTGGCGGTCGATTTGTATCGAAAGGAAGTGGTCCGGATTGGTTTGGAAAAATTGTAGAATTCCTTAAAAAGATTTCTCCATAATCTCAAAAAAATTCGACCATGTACGCAATCTCAGTTCGGGAGGAAGGAAAATGGAATTTCAATCAGAATCATTCGCAAGAATAAAAGTTGTTGGTGTTGGTGGTGGTGGTTGCAACGCTGTCAATCGCATGATCCTCGAAGGCATGTCTGGCGTTGAATTCATTGCCGTCAATACCGATGCACAGGCGTTACAGCTTTCTAATGCTGAAACAAGGGTGCGGATCGGTGACAAAACTACCCGTGGGTTAGGTTCGGGTGGTAATCCAGAAATTGGTCAAAAAGCTGCTGAAGAATCTGCTGAAGAGTTGTACGAAGTCTTACGTGGATCAGATATGGTCTTCGTAACCGCCGGTTTAGGCGGTGGAACTGGTACAGGCGCAGCGGCAATCGTAGGACAAATTGCTAAAGAAGTCGGAGCGTTAACCATCGGTGTAGTAACTCGACCTTTCACCTTTGAAGGGGCTCGACGAACGAAAGCAGCCGAAGGCGGTATTACCCGCTTAAAAGAACATGCAGACACCTTGATCGTTATCCCCAATGATCGCTTATTGCAAATTGTGGATAAACGAGCCAGTCTGCAGGACGCTTTTCGTATTGCAGACGATGTGTTACATCAAGGCATTCAAGGTATTTCTGAATTAATTACAGTACCCGGAATGATTAATCTTGATTTTGCTGATGTTCGGTCGATTATGAGTGAAGGTGGTGCAGCGTTAATGGCTGTCGGTCGTGCTTCTGGGGAAGATCGAGCCAGAATTGCTGCTGAAGCAGCCATTTCCAGTCAGCTTCTTGACATAACAATCGATGGAGCTCGCGGAATTCTGTTTAATGTCACCGGTGGACCTGACCTGACACTCTTTGAGGTCAACCAGGCTGCCGCCATTATCAAAGAAACCGCTCACCCGGATGTGAACCTCATCTTTGGGGCTGTCATCGATGAAAATATGGGCGATGATGTACGCATTACGGTCATTGCCACGGGTTTTGACCGTGCGGGTGTTCGTCAGAATCCTGCTTTTGAGGTGAAACCAGTGTTAAAGAGCGATGAGGCCAAACCTCGTCCTTCTACAACACCCAATCGACCAGAAAGAGCATCTGCGGCGCCCACTGAATTCCAATCTCACGTGATTAATACGGACGATCTTGACATTCCCGCTTTCTTACGCAATCGCACACAACGCTAAGCGGAAATCCTCCCATATTCCGACTGTTTTGAATTCTGAGCAGTTGGATTGAAACAGGGGGATGAGTCGCAGGAACTCGCTCCACATCATCGTTCAGTTTGTGATCCATTGGTCCTTCCACTTACTCCACTGATACCGCGCTTTGAAATAACTCCCACAATTTTTTCAAAACGCAACAAAAACACCGGAACGCGCACGGTGTTTTTTGATTCATACCTAGTCAAATTTTCATTTAATTTTAAATCTCCAGGATTCTTTAACATCACTATAAATTCTCTTCATTATCTTCCGAAGGCGAAACAGTACTACTGGGCTTTTTTAAATAATTTACACGTTATAGCCCTGTATATCTACGGCACATATGGGGGTGATTTGCAGAAATGAAATCAAAATAATTATAGAATATATTTTCTAATACTCTAAAAATTTTAAGTAATATTTTTCTTAAATGGCTTGCCCGTCCACTTTTCTTGTGCTAGAATGAAGACCGTAGATATATTCTTTTTTTATAAAACGACCCCCACATATAGGGGTTTTATTATCGTGTGGATTTATTAATTTTTTTGGTGATCATTTTATAGAGGGAGTTTAATTGAACTGTCCATATTGTCATAGTGATAAATCGAGGGTTGTTGACACGACTCATGACGCCAGAGGTGGCATCAGACGGCGTCGCGAATGTGAGAGCTGCTATCAACGTTTCAGCACTTATGAAAGACCGATTTTGGCCACCCCTTTAATTATCAAAAGAGATGGCACCCGTGAGGAATTTGATCGGGAAAAACTACATCGTGGAATTCAGATTGCCTGTGTCAAACGCCCAGTAACAGCTATACAAATCGACAATCTTGTATCCGGTATTGAATCCTCTCTCCAAAAAATGGGTCGCGCTGAAGTCTCCTCGCGTGTAGTGGGTGATATGGCCTTTAATGGTTTAAAAGAACTCGATTTAATCGCTTATATCCGTTACGCTATCGTCTACTTGCGGTTGGATGATCTCAACGCCATCAGATCTGAAATTGATCGCTTGTTAGAGTCATAATTCGGTTGGAGGTAAACAAGAATGGTTATATCAAATTCAAGTCCAAAAGTCCAAAAAAACGGTTTGCTGCCTACTCCCCCACTTCCTGATGGATTACCCGCCATTGAGTTAACCGATAACTCACGGCAGGTACTTATCAAACGTTACCTCCGCCGTGGAAATAACGGCAAGCCAGCTGAAACGATTGAGGAAATGTTCTGGCGGGTTGCTTACCATGTTGCCAAAGCAGAAGAAACCTGGAACGGAGATGTGATAAAGCGTGCTAAAGAGTTCTACCATATGTTAATCGACAAACGCTTCTTTCCCAACTCCCCTACTTTTACCGGAGCTGGAACTCCTCTCGGTCAATTGGCTGCCTGCTTTGTTTTACCGATCGAAGACGACATGGGCAAGACATCGGCTGGCATATTTCAGACTTTGCGGGATGCTGCCTTGATCCAACAGACTGGTGGCGGAAACGGTTTCAGTTTTTCTCGTTTACGACCAAAAAATACGATCGTAAAGTCCTCCGCTGGAAATGCTACCGGTCCGGTTGGTTTCCTGCGAGTGTATGATCATGCTTTTGGTGAAGTAGCCCAAGGTGGTACCCGGAGAGGCGCTAATATGGCTGTCCTGAGAATTGATCACCCAGATATCGAGGATTTCATTACTTGTAAAACCAATGAAAACGCCATCACCAATTTCAACATATCTGTCGGAATTACCGATGATTTCATGCGTGCAGTCGAAAATGATGACGATTGGCCATTGCGCTTTCCGGATGTCACCCATCCCGACCATAAGGATTTTCAGGGTACGATCGACCAGATTGAAGCCGATGGATATCCGATTCTGACTTATAAAACCGTCAAAGCGCGCGATCTGTTTGCAAAAATTGTTAAACAAGCCCACCATAATGGCGAACCTGGTATGCTCTTCTTAGATGCGGCCAATCGCTCCAACCCTGTACCACACCTCTACGACCTGGAGGCTACCAACCCATGTGGTGAACAGTGGTTAGGACCCTATGAAAATTGTTGCCTCGGTTCTCTTAATATCTCTCGCCACATTGATGATAATGGCGTAGTTGATTGGGAACAACTCCGCAAAGATGTTGAGCTGGCTACCATTTTCCTTGACAACGTGGTGGAAGCCAATGCGTATGTGCCTTCTGTGCCGCAACTACGAGAATCCGCCTTACGAGCCCGCCGGATCGGGCTGGGCATCATGGGGCTGGCGGATATGATGTATTACGCTGGTATTCGCTATGGTTCACCAGAAGGGCAGGATTTTGGCAGTCAGGTAATGGAGTTTATCCGCTATCATGCCATGCAAACCAGCATTAACCTGGCCAAGACCCGTGGTTCCTTTCCGGTTATCAAGGGTTCGATTTATGATCCGGAAAACCTGACCTGGCAACCACCAGTCAGTATCCTCGATTTTCAGGCTGATTTTGGTCGCCCCAAATTAGATTGGGATGGGATTTCCGATCAAATTCGAGCTCACGGTATTCGGAATGCAGCTCAAACAACAGTTGCACCAACTGGCACCATCTCCACAGTCGCCGGATGTGAAGGCTATGGCTGTGAACCAGTTTTTGCTCTGGCATATATTCGCCATGTCAATGACAATGGAAAGGATCTAAAACTTACCTATGCCAGCCCGGCTTTTGATAAAGCGCTGGAACGTCTGGGGATGAATAAAGAAAAAAGAGAAGAAGTTTTTCAAAAAGTGATGCAGGAAGGCACCTGCCAACATATCGATGAAATTCCAACTTTCGTGCGCAAAACTTTTGTGGTTTCTTCCGACATTACTGCTGAAGAACATGTGCGCATGCAGGCTGCTTTACAGGCCTTTGTGGATAATTCACTCTCTAAAACCATCAACTTCCCCAACTCGGCTACCGAAGAAGATGTAGCCACTGCTTACCAGCTAGCGTGGCAATTAGGGTGCAAAGGTATTACCGTATATGTGACCGGCTCACGCGAGACTGTAGTTCTTGAAACCCATGCCACCGCCAAAGAAAAAGAAAAAACATCTGCTGCAACAACAGAAATTCCAGCAACCTCCGCTATCCACAACGAACAGACAATCCTTTGGGCTGAGAGCAAAAAACCGCGACCTCGCTACCTGAATGGTTTCACCTATCAGATCGGCACTCCGCTTGGTAAAGCATTTGTAACCATTAACGAAAACGGCCAACACCAACCGTTCGAAGTCTTTATTAACTCCGCCAAAGCCGGGTCAGATACAGCCGCTGTTTCAGAAGCTATCGGAAGATTAATTTCTTACGTTTTACGGCTGACCTCTCCAGTGGAACCAAGTAAACGGATGCAGGACGTCATAAGCCAGATGAATGGGATTGGAGGCGGACGCCCACTCGGGTTCGGCCCCAATCGGGTACGCTCTCTTCCTGATGGATTAGCACAAATCCTTACCGACTACATCCAGAGCAGGGAAGAGCGTCTAAGCGGCATTTCTACTAATGAACAACCCAAAAATGGTGAAAAACCCTGGGTAGAAGTACCCGCCACCCAGCAGATGATGCAGATTGGTGATCTCTGCCCCGAGTGTGGCCAGGCTGCTTTTGTGAACGAAGAAGGCTGCCGTAAATGCTACGCCTGTGGTTATTCAGAATGTTAAAATCATAAGTGCGGTCTAAACCCCCACAATTCCCCCCTGCCTCGTAGGGGTGGGTTCAGAACCCACCCCTACCCTTCCACCATCAATTCTTTCAGCCCACGGATCACGAACCCATCCGAGAACTTCGGCTCACCTGCCAAACGCAACCCCGGCATACGTTCAAACATTATCCGAAAAACGGTTTTTAATTCTAAGCGAGCCAGTGGAGCACCAACACAATAATGCGTGCCCAGCCCAAAGGTTAAAAGCGGATTTTCCGTGCGGTTCAACTGTAATTGGTCCGGGTTTGGAAAAACAGCTTCATCCCGATTGCCAGAGATGTACATTAACGCCAATTCTTGACCATGTTTCAGTGGATAGCCCTTAAACTCCATATCTTCCAACACATACCGTTCAAACATAGGCGCTGGGGTATCATAGCGCAACAGTTCATCAACGCCGGTTTTTAACAAAGCGTCTCCTTTTTCATTATTGATTGCTTCTTTTATTTCGTGAAGTGCCCCTTCATTTCTTAGTAGTGCCAATAATCCCAAACAGGAAGCATTTACCGTAGCTTCATGCCCCGCATTTAATAGAAAGATACTGGTCGCAGCTAATTCCTGGTCTGTCAAACGGCTGCCGTCCAATTCGACGGTAGCAAGTTGACTGATCAGATCATCCTGGGGTTGGGCACGCTTTTCAGCCGCCAGCTCCAAAATTGTGTCTAAAAACTCATCCGCGGCTCGGTTGGCATTGGCAATATCTTCCTCAGAGTAATTCATTTCATACATTTTGACGATTGCAGCCGACCAGGGGCGCAAGTGCGGGCGAATTGGTTCTGGGATTCCCAGCAAATCCGCGATCATCGCTACGGGTAGTGGTTCTGCAATTTCACTGGCGAAGTTGAAGGGAGAATGCTTTGGGACAGCGTCGATCAGGGCATGGGTGGTCTGTTCCAGTTTTGTGCGTAACCGTTCCACCTGACGAGGAGTGAACACCTTCGAGACCAAACCTCTTAAGCGCGCATGTGCAGCCCCCTCCATATCCATAAAGACGTGATCCTGATATCGGCGGAAAGATGCCTGGCGTGGATCCGGTTCTGGCCATCCCATTTCTTCCCGGCTGTAAAGATGCAGCATCCCACGACCGAACCGTTTATCTCGCAGCACAGCGTTAATATCTGCATGCAGGTTAATGAAAATGCGATCATAACCCGGATCAAAGAAAATGGGTAAATCCCGTCGAATTTCAGTTAATTTTGGATATGGGTTGGCGATAAATTCCGGATCATTTAATGAAATTGAGTATTCAGGTATTTCTTTCATTTTTCCCTCGTGTATTTACTCGAATATATAAAGATATAACCGAAAATTTTCTCGATTATTTTCTTTTTATCATGCTCATTTGCCTTCAATAATTTTACCGGTAAAACCTCGAACAGACTCAAGGTGTAAAATGTCTTCATTTCTAACAAATTTGAAAGATAGCTTATAAAGGTTCAAAAATATACTAGAATCTAAAAAATGGTAAAACGATTCTTTTTCACCACACTTTTCTGCCTGATTCTTTCAGCCTGCACACAAACTGCCACAGTAGATCTCACTCAGCAAAACCTGAGTGCAACTGAGGTAGCTTTTGATATTAGTTTCACTCCTTCTCCTACAGATACACAAACCCAAACTATTACACCCACCAATACCCTTACCCAAACAAACACTTCAACGATCACTCCATCTCCTTCAATCACCCAGACAGCGACGATAACGGAAACCCCAACTGTCACACTTACCCCCACCTTCGTTTTTCCAGACGTTACCGTCCATACTCAGGCTCACTGCCGTTATGGCCCATCGACAGCATACCTACACGCAGCAGATTTATATCCCGGTGATACCGGTACCGTACGTGGACGGTTTCTCTATTCCAAATGGCTGCACGTTAAATTTGATAAACTGAATTATTGGTGCTGGGTAGCGCCTTCAGTGATCGATGTAACCGGCGACCTCAACACCGTTCGTTTCATCACACCCAATCTCCAATCCATCGGTTCGAATATGTACGGTCCTCCACAAAACGTTCGTGCAACCCGCAACGGCGACCAAGTAACCATTTCCTGGGATCAAATGTATATGACCGAAGACAAAGACCGCGGCTATTTCATCGAAGCCTGGGTTTGTCAAAATGGGGCTTATTTGTGGTGGACTGTCTCTTTTCCGAATCAATTCACAACCAGCTATACAGTGACGGATGAACCAGGCTGTCCTAATCCATCATCTGGTGAAATCTATACCGTAGAAAAGCATGGCTATTCTCAACCAGTCAAAATTAATTGGCCTTGATGATTAATCAATGATTGCAAACAAACACTTGAGATACTCCCCCTCCGGAAATCCTATCGGATGATCAATTGGATGCCCGCTGCGTTCAATTTCACGGATTTTTTGGCCACTTCTTTGAACAGCAGAATGAATTGCATTGAAAAAAGATGGAGGGTTAACCCGACTGGAACAGGAAGCTTGCACCAGAATTCCACCCGTATTGAGAACTGCTAACCCCAACTGAGTTAATTTTTGGTAATTTGCAATTGCTTGAGGCACCTGATTTTGTTTGTGAGCAAACATCGGCGGATCTAAAATCACCAAATCAAATTTGCGCTTATTCTGCTCCAAAGCAGCGAGGTATTTGAAAGCATCTTCAGCAACCATCTCATTTTGGCAAGTTTTTATCGCTGGATAATTCTGATTATATGAGAAATTCCTCGCAGCTGATTCCAATGCAAGAGGATTAAGATCGACGCTAATAATACTTTTCGCTCCGCCACGTGCTGCATAGAGTGAAAATCCGCCATTATAGGAAAACATATTCAATACCGCTTTTCCAGCAGAGAGGGCTTCTACCCGCGCCCGGTTTTCGCGCTGGTCTAAATAAAAACCAGTTTTATGTCCATTTATGGGGTCTGCTTCGAAAATTAACCCGTTTTCCGCGAATAAGGTTGGTTTATTTATTCTTTCTCCTGCCAGAAGAACGCCATCATTCAGCCCGAACTTATCTTTTGCTATTTGAGTGATATTGCGACTTAATCGGAGGACCAAAGATTCAAATTGATGCAAATACTTTAAACTTTCGATAAGCCAGGATAAATATGGAAACCAGGCGGCCGTATAGATTTTAATTACAAAAACATCAGCATAACGATCAATCACCAATCCAGGCAAGCCATCATTTTCTCCAAACACGAGCCGGTATCCGCTTGTATTTTGAGAACTAAAAACGCCTCTCTTATCAGCAGCCAATTGGATTTTCTGCACCAACCAGTCTTTATTAATTTCGACTGGTTTTCCATATTCAAGAACCCGAATACGGATAACTGAACCAGGATCAAACAGTCCTACTGCCAGGAAATTTCTTTTTGAATCAAAAATTACCGCCAAATCTCCAATATTTCCGGCATGGCTCTGATAGGTAATTGCTTGATCAAATACCCAGGGATGATTTTTACGGATCATTCCTTCAGCCTGCTTACTAACTCGGATTGCAATATTTTTTCCTGGAATTGGTTTAAGTTCAGTCATCAAATGGTAATCATAACCCACATTATTGATTAGAAATAATAAAAGAGCAAACAATTAAGATTGGATAAATATTTTTCTCTTTCATATTCTCTCCTATAATAAATACATCAAATCTCAGGAGGATACTATGCGATACTCAATTTCAGGAACAATTTTACAAAGTCTGGAGGTACAGCTCGATCCTGGAGAATCCATGTACACAGAATCAGGCGGAATGGCATGGATGAGCGATGGGATTGACATGGATACCAGCACCAAAGGTGGTCTCATGTCTGGGCTGGGAAGAGCTCTCGCAGGCGAATCACTTTTCATGACCACCTATACCAGTCGGGTACCTAATGGCATGGTCACCTTTACTCCCGAAGCACCTGGAAAAATCCTGCCGATGCAACTGGCACCCAACCAGGTAATTATCGCCCAGAAAGACGCTTTTATGTGCGCTCAGAGTTCTGTCAAAATGGAAATGCATTTTCGAAAGAAATTAGGAGCGGGGCTTTTTGGTGGAGAAGGTTTTATCTTACAAAAAATTACCGGTCCCGGTATGGCATTTCTGGAGATTCCTGGTGAGATCAAAGAGTACACGCTGGCAGCCGGCCAATTATTGAAAATCGATCCTGGACATATTGCTGCTTTTGATCCAACGGTAAACTACGATATTTCTATGGTAAAAGGTTTGAAAAATATCGTATTTGCTGGGGAAGGACTGTTTCTAGCAACTTTAACCGGTCCAGGCCGTATCTGGCTGCAAACGATGCCAATTTCAAATCTGGCTCAAAAGATTGCGAAGTATATTCCTTCCAAGAGTAGTTAACGACACAATAATTACTGCTTTTAAAACCTGAGAGTTCAACCTCCCCTTTGAACTCTCAGAAAAACAATTTAATTTTTTTCTCTCCCTTAATTTATCCCTGAAATTTCACAACATAAGGATGATAAAATGGCAAAACATCTGGTTCTTGTGGCTGGCAACATTGGTTCGGGTAAGACATCCTTGACCGAAAGGATCGGTTCGCGATTGCGTTGGCGAACTGCTTATGAATCTGTTTCAGACAACCCCTATCTGCCTGATTTTTATGCAGATATGGCTAAGTGGTCATTCCACCTACAAGTTTTTTTTCTTGGACATCGTGCTGAGCAACATGTTGAAATGGCGAATGATCCGCGTTCAGCAATTATTGATCGTAGCATTTATGAAGACGCCTATATCTTTGCCCGTGCACTGCATGATATGGGTAACATTTCAGAGCGCGATTACCGCACTTATCGAAAAATATTCGATCTGATTGTTAGCAAATTACCATCGCCTGCCCTCCTAGTTTTTCTGGATGCTCCCGTCCCGGTGCTGCTGGAACGTATCCGCAGACGCGGTCGTAATATTGAATCTGGAATCACCGCCGATTATCTGAAACGTCTGGAAACCTATTACCTGGAATGGTTACAATCTTTCGATCTTTGCCCAGTGCTCACCATTCGCACCAGTGATTTGGATTTTGTCCACCAACCTCAACATTTGGAACTGGTTGTTAACCGAATTAAAGATAAATTAACCGGCAAAGAAGAAATGGTGTTTGGAGAATAAACCATGCAGGATAAACCTAATTTAACGGTTCCAGGCAGAAAAAAACCTTATGTTATGGCACATCGCGGTAATCAGGTTCTATACCCGGAAAATACATTAATAGCGTTCAAACAAGCCTTTGCAGATGGGGCTGATATTCTTGAAACCGATCTACAACTCAGCAAAGACGAGCAGTTTATTTGCATCCATGATGACAGTCTTGATCGTACAACGGATGGCAAAGGGTTGGTCTCAGACTATACTGTTGAGGAATTAATGAATTTCTCAGCCAATTACGAGCGTGCTGATTTTACAGATGAAAGAATACCATTGTTAACTGAATTGGCTGCAATTCTCCCCAAAGATGTAGCTTTGGCGTTAGAGTTGAAATCTGATCGTTTCCTTGAAGATCAAATCTGCCGGCGTCTAATCGATTTGTTAACAGAAACAGGTATCCGCAATCGAACATTTGTCATCTCTTTTTCCAAGGAACGGGTTTTATGTGTTCATCGACTGGCGCCCGATATCCCGGCTGGTATTATCACAATGTCCGCCTTCACACCTGATCCTGAAATGCAAATCGTTGGTCCGTTCTGGCCGCTTGTTATCCTCAATCCGTTTTACATGCGGCAAATCCGCCGGAATAATCAAATCATCTGTCCATTGGATCCGTCTCCAGATAAACGGTTATGGCTCTATCAAAAAATGAAAGTGGATGCAGTTCTGACAGACAACCCACAAGAGACCTGTAAACTAATTAAAAAATCTGATTATTAATTTACTCAAGAATTTTTTAATAAGAATATTGCGAATTTGGGTATTAAAAGATCTTCGTTTAACTCCAATCGCGTAAGAAGAATTTAATGTCCTTGGGCGATAAAGTAATCATTTTGTCATCCATCAGAAATGTTCTTTCGTTGCGGGTAAAATTAAATGCAATCCGGTTATTCCCGCGTTGAATAACAATGACACCATCTGGTAAATCCAAAATTCCATCACAATGCACGCTGTTTAGAAGGTACTTCATAATAGATTTCAATTGCTCATGATTCGGGTAAAAACCCAAATAATAGACGCTTCCTGCTCCAAAATCGTGATCAGTTATTGCAGCGCGCCCAGAATAAGGACCACCCAAATAACGAGCCAGAATATTAACAATTTCATTATCGTCCGGATGAATCGATTCCGTCCAAAAGCCAACATCTCCGTATAATCCTGGAATCTCAGAACGAATAGAAAATTGAACATCCGATGGCAAAGATTGCCAATCATCAATTATCCCGCCGACCAGGGCTCTGAGTTGTCCTGGTAAGGGTTCGTCATCGAATGTATTTGTTTCATTTTTGCTTCCAGAGCGTGCTCCAAGCAATAACGATCCACCGCGAGCGACGTAAGCTTCTAAGCGTTCAATTGTTTCAGGTTTATTGATAAACAAGAGTGGAGCAATTACAAACCGATAATCACTTAGATCTGTTTGGGTTGAAACAATATCTGCACTAATTCCAAGTTCCGTAATCGCCCGATAATAAGCAAAAACAGTGCGTAAATAATCATAATCTTTACGATGCGGTTGAATTTTAATCGCCCAAAGATCATCAAAGCTTGTAAGAATAGCTACCTGAGAGTTTAATGGTTCATCGCGTAATTGCTGCAAAACCGGCGCTTCAGGTAAAATATTGGCAATTTCACGATAACCAATATCAGCGGAACCATCCTGTTTTAACAATCCGGCCTGATAGCTTTCCTGCGCGAATCGGGTCGCTCGCCAACGAGAATACACGACTGTATCAGCCCCACTAGCAACTGCATGCCAGGTCCATAAGCGTATCGTTCCTGGTCGGATTCCAGGGTTAATTTCAGCCCAGTTTGTTTGCCCTACCTGTTGTTGCATTACCCAAAAAGGATTGGCTTTCCCCCGGATTAGAGCGTGAAAGAATCCGGTTATATAAGGATCTCCTACATCATATGAAAAATCAGGTATCGGATCCCAGGGGGCATATAAACGTTGAGAAAATTTCTCTTCCAACCCGGTTGGAAAAGAGTTCAAAGAAAGGAAATCTACATTATTACGTAATTTGTGAATATCCAATTCAAAGTCAACCAGGTTAGGATTATGGGTGATAAATTGACCTTCCGTTTTTTCTTTCAGGATCTCTACTTGTATTTTATGAAAATTAACAAATGAATCCGAAGAAAAACGCTGATAATCCAAAATTTGGGTTGGGTTTGCTGGGGCTACAGTTTGATTGGGTGGGTAAATCTCTGCCCAATCCAGGTAAACCTGACTCCAAAAAACTGTTCCCCAGGAATCGTTTAAATTCTCGATCGTCTCATATCGTTTTTTCAGCCATTCTCGAAACTCAGCAATGCAACGATCACAATAACAGCGTACCGAATGGTGTGCGCCAAACTCATTATCAACCTGCCAACCAATTACTCCCGGGTTATTACCATACCTTTGTGCTAATTCAGTCACCATGTTACGAGTATATTCGTGGTAGGTGTAGTTATTAGGACAATAATGTCGAATAGAGCCGAAATTCTTGCGAACGCCATTCTCACCAATTGGGAGAATATCCGGATTCTCGAAAATCATCCAGGAAGGTGGAGCTGAAGTTGGTGTACACAAAACAACCTGCAAACCTTCATGATTTAGAATCTCAATAATTCGATCCAGCCAATCCAATTGATAATTACCTTTTTCAGGTTCCATTTTGAACCAGGCAAATTCCCCTATACGAACGATTCTCAAACCTAATTCGCTCATTGAATGAGCCTCAGTTTGCCAAAAATTTTCTGGTTTTTGTTCTGGATAATAGCAGACACCTAATTTCATTTGAATTTGCCCTTTTTTTGAGATCAGAAAATAAAGCGATCGCCAGTAAATTATTGAAGTTTGAAGTAGCAGAAACTTTGAATCAATGTAGTCAAAATGATCTCTCAAACCTAAATCAATAGGAAAGCTTCCATTATTTTATATGATTATATATCATTAAAAAGCATGGTTTCGATTTGAAATATATATTAGAGTTAGAAATTTTTGATCAAACATTTTTGTTTTTGATACTTTAATAGAAATATTTCGTAGATGAAAGTAAAGGAAAAACTAAACAACTGTGAATAGCATTGAACCTGATGTTTTACGGCAAGCTATAAATGGGAATGAATTAGCTTATGGGACGATTATTGAAAGTTTCCAAAAACCTGTATTTAACTTATGTTACCGTATGTTAGGAAACACCGAAGCAGCAGAAGATGCAGCCCAGGAAACATTTTGGAGGGCTTATCAATCACTCAAAAAATATAACCCTGAGCGACCTTTCGGCACCTGGTTGTTATCGATTGCCGCCCATTATTGCATCGATCAACATCGTAAAAAGAAGTTGCCGATGCTGGATATGGATGATTACGTCGCAGAAATTACACCAGATCATAACATGCCCAACCCTGAATTCATGGTTATGAAAAAAGATCATGAAATGCAAATCCAGAGTTTACTTAATGAACTATCTGAATTGGATCGAGCTTCCATCATATTAAGATATTGGCATGAATATTCCGAGGAAGAAATCAGTCAGGTGTTGGATATTACCATCAATGCAGTCAAAAGCCGTTTACACCGGGCTCGTAAAAAGCTCGCTGTCGCCTGGCAGGTACAGAACCCATCAGTTGCTACCACTGAAAGGATTAAAAATGGATCACCAGCCTTTTGAAGAATGGATTTTTAAAGAAAACGATATTACAGATCAAGAATACCTAAACCAACATCTGGCAACTTGTAAACAATGTACAGAGCTCCAGAAAGCCTGGGAACAGGTCGAATCTATTTTGTCTCAAAGCGAAATAGTATCTCCAGCACCGGGTTTTGCGAGTCGATTTGCTGAAAAAATGGCAATTGAGAAAGAACACCTCTTAAAAAGACAAACTATTCGCAGCCTGACTATCCTCGGCGTTTTGTTAATTGTTATTTCTTTACTTCTAGCAACTATTTTTGTTCTGTCATTCTCGGCTGGAGATATGATCGTTGGATTGGTCACAACCTATACCAGTTTAATTCAGGCATTTATCAATCTGAGGGGGATGGTATTCCAGGTAATCCACAACATATCTCCCATTCTTATCGCGTTTATCTGGCTTCTTCTCATGATTTGGGGAATGCTACTAACCCCGGTATGGGGCGTTACAGTTTGGAAATTATCAAAACGAGGAGTTAAACAAATATGAAACCAACCAAAAGAATTTTAATCTTTTTGATTTTCATGCTTTTTCTCATGGCTAATCTTGGGGTTGTTTCAGCCAACACAGTGATGGATCAGCCACCTCCCATTAATGGCGATAAAGTCGTCGTTGGTCAAATCTTCACCTTAAAAGAAGACCAAACCCTGAATGGCGATCTGGCTGTCATTGGAGGAACTGTTAATCTGGAAACTGGTTCAAGAGTAGTGGGTGATGTCGTAATCATCGGTAGCACCCTAGAGATGGATGGAACTGTTACAGGTAACATCATGGCATTAGGCGGATCAGTTTCTTTAGGATCGAATTCAGTTATTGAAGGCTCTTTTAATAATTATGGTTCTAAGCTGAATCAGGAAAATGGCGCCAGAATTGAAGGTTCACAGATTTCTAACGTGCCGTTTGAATTCAACTTTGATAAATTTAATTCACCTGAGATACCAGATACCCCCGTTAAAGCAGCCAGACAAACAGCTGGGTTTATGGCAAAAATGCTCTGGGCTGTCCTGCAAATTTTGGCAATGGGCGGATTAGCTATGTTAATCCTACTAATTGCCCCAAAACCGACCGAACGAATCGCAAATTCTATTAGAAAACAGCCATTCACGCATTGGGGAGTTGGATTATTGACTGCATTCGCTTTTCCAGCGATCATCGTCGTTTGCTTCATTACCATCATCTTTATTCCTCTGGGTTTGATCGGAATTATGGCAATGGTATTAGCTGTTTTCTATGCCTGGATTGCGATGGGTTACGAGGTTGGTCGCCGTTTATTTAACAATCAAGCCAACCTTTCCCAACCAGTGGTTGCTGGGTTAGGAACAGTTATCATTTCAGTTGTTGGCCGCATCTTGGGAGCTATCCCCTGTATTGGTTGGTTGCTGGTCAGCGCATTGAGTTTCTTCGGTTTGGGTGCGCTAATATTAACGCGGGTAGGCAGTAAAGATTATCCTGATATTATTCCCCATCAACCGATGAAAGATCAAATATTTATTCCATCAAATTCAGACATAATTCCATCTGATGAACAAAATGAAGAACAGTCGCAAGAACCTGATAAAAATTAATAAAAGAAAAATGAAGGTCGTATGAAACCAAAACTCTTTTTGATAGTTTCTTTCTTAGTAATCACCTCTCTGGCGTGCTCATTCAGTGTCAACCTGCCAAAAACAGCAGCCGGCCCTGAAAAAACCTTAGAAATCAAAGAAGCTATTCCAGAGGGAAAAGATTCTTCAAATCTGACAATTTCTATGGGAGCTGGGAATTTATTCATCTCCCCAGGAGGCGATCAATGGGTAACAGGAACAATTCACTATAATATCCCTCTTTGGAATCCCGAGGTGAAAAAAACGAGTTTAGGTATTCATATTCTTCAGGAAACCAAAAAACAGACTTCATTTTCAGATAAAAAAATTGTTAATGATTGGAATATAAAATTGGGCAATCATCCAACAAGTCTGGAAATAAATGCCGGCGCTTACCAAGGGGATCTAGACTTAAGTGGTATTCCGCTAACAAAATTAAGGGTGAACGATGGTGCCAGCCAGGCATCTCTTAAATTTTCAAGCTTAAATCCGGTAGAAATGTCTTTATTCCACTATTCTACCGGCGCATCCCAAATTGATTTAATCGGTCTGGCAAACATGAATGCCAATCAAATTATTTTTGATGCCGGGCCAGGTTCCTACACGCTCGATTTTTCAGGAGATTTACAAAAAGACACAGATGTTGAAATCAATTTTGGCCTTGGAGACGTCAAAATAATTATTCCAAAAGGAATGCCGGCTTTTGTCTATGTAACTGGTGGTTTGAATAACGTCAGGTTGAAAGGCACATGGAATGTAACCGGGAATGAATATACTCTGGAAGGGAAAGGTCCTCAGCTATTTATCAACGTAAAAGTGGGTCTAGGTAATCTGGAACTTGTTAATCAATAACCTACTTCTGAGTAATAACCTTTTTCCAATATCTTTTGATACACAACCGGAAGAATATAATAACGGAACGGTCTCCCCTGCCGAATTCTTCTACGAATTTGATGGGAAGCGATTTCTAAAAGTGGGGCTTCAACAAAAAACACTTTGGTACTGATGCCCGGCACCTGCGTTTCCAGCAGAGACATATCCACCTGGTCACCTGGTCGACGCATCACCCCCAGACCATCCAGTTCAGCCAATAATTCAGAAGGTTTATGCCAGTTTGGATAATCGTGCAACGAATCACCGCCAATTAAATAAAAAATCTCGGCATTGGGATACTCATTTTTAATCAACATAACTGTATCCAAGGTGTAATGAGGTCCTGGCCGGTCCAGATCGACACGGCTCATAACAAAAGATGGGTCATCCTTCAGGGATAACGCAACCAATTCATAACGAATATCAATGGGGGTTAATTGTTGATCTTGTTTATGTGGTGGATCAGGTGTTAACACCCACAACAAGAGATCTAATTTTAATTGAGACGTAGCCTCCGCAGCCAGAATAAGATGACCTAGATGCGGTGGGTCAAAGGTGCCACCAAATATACCAATTCGCATTTAATCCTGCCATTCCAGTTCATAATCAGCGATAAAGACACTCTGACCTTCTTCAATGCCCATTTCCCTTAAAGCCTTTTCAACCCCCAAGGTTTCTAATAACTTTTGGAAGCGTCTAATAGACCCTTCATGTTCCCAATACGTCATTTTTGCAGCCCGCTCAATTCCTTTTCCGATCACCCGGAAACCTTCCCCTTCTCTTTCGATCCGATAATCATTCGGATCTTCTTCAGGCCGATAAACCGGGATTTTTTCTACTACTTCCGGCTCGGGAGCATTTTGAACCAACTCAAGCGCTTTCCACAAAACAGGTTGTAAATCCTTTCGTAAAAAAGCAGAGATTGCCATGGGCTGGTAGCCTTTGGCAGTAAGTGTCTTTTTAATGCCGGGCCATTTTTCCTGAACCTCAGGTAAGTCCATTTTATTTAAAAGAACCAGTTGAGATTTTTTCTTTAATAATGGGTCAAACAAAGACATTTCAGCATTAATTTGTGAAAAATCTGCAATTGGATCTGTCGAAAGGCCATCAAGAATATGGATCAACACTTTTGTCCGTTGGATATGCTTCAAAAAAGCATCACCTAACCCTGCCCCCAAATGTGCGCCCTCAATCAGCCCGGGGATGTCTGCCAGCACAAGGGAATGTTCCATATCCAGATCGGCAACTCCCAGATTTGGCTCCAGCGTTGTAAATGGATAGTCAGCAATCTTCGGGGAAGCATTGGTTACCGCAGCCAGAAAACTTGATTTCCCAGCATTGGGAACACCAACAATTCCAACATCTGCAATCAGTTTCAACTCCAATCGCAGGCGTTTTTCCTCACCCGGTTCGCCTTTTTCACCGACCCGGGGAACCTGATGGCGGGCGCTGACAAAATGTACGTTTCCTCTCCCGCCACGCCCACCTTTGCAAATCAGCAATTCCTGATCTCGTTCTACCAAATCACCCAGCAATTCACCGGTGTCAGCATCATAAACAAGCGTTCCTGGGGGAACATCGATAAACAATGTGCTTGCGGATCGGCCTGTCATTTTCTGTTTCGCCCCATTTCCTCCCGGAGAAGCCAAAAATTTTTGGTTAAATTGAAAAGAGTGCAGGGTATTCATAGTATGTTTTACCCGTAAAACCACATCACCACCTTTACCGCCATCACCCCCATCGGGTCCTCCTCGCGGAACATATTTCTCTCGCCGAAAATGAACGGCACCATCTCCTCCTTTTCCTGAAGAGACGTAAATCAGGGCTTCATCAATAAACATTCAGACCTTTCTATAGCAGGGCTGAATGCGCATTCAGCCCTGCATTTTCTTTATTTTCCGAATTTTTCTTTTAAAATATCTTTCAAAGTTGGTTGGCCAATTTCTTGCAGTTCATAGCCAACTCTCTGCAATGGTTTGTTAATTTTTATTACGCGGTTCAGGTCAATGGGAGTACCTGAAATAACCAGATCTACATCTGCATGATTGATGGTTTCTTCCAAATCTTTCATTTGGTCTGCGCCATAGCCCATCGCCGGTAAAATGGTGCCAGTACCTGGATATTTTTCATAAGTTTCTTTGATCGAACGAACAGCAAATGGTCGTGGATCGACAATTTCTCCTGCGCCGAATCTTCGAGCTACTACATAAGCAGCACCAAATTTCATTCCACCATGGGTTAGGGTTGGGCCGTCCTCAACCACCAGTACTCGTTTTCCTCGGATTGCTTCTGGATTATCGACAAATAACGGTGAGGCAGCTTCAATTACCTGTGCATCAGGATTTAGGCGGTGGATATTTTCCCGTACTTTGATTACATTTTCCGGGTCTGCCGTGTCAACCTTATTAATTACAAAAACATCAGCATGAATCGTATTGGTCTCACCCGGGTAATAATGGATTTCATGACCCGGCCGATGCGGATCAACCACCACAATTGCCAGGTCTTCTTTATAGAATGAAAAGTCATTATTGCCACCATCCCACAAGACAATATCCACTTCTTTTTCAGCCTGTCGCAGGATAGCTTCATAATCCACTCCGGCATAAACAATCAGACCATTATCCAGATGGGGTTCGTATTCTTCTCGTTCTTCAATGGTGCAATCATGCTTATCCAGATCGCTATAATCAGCAAATCGTTGAACCTTTTGCTTGGCTAAATCACCATAAGGCATAGGATGGCGAATAGCAGCCACGCGATAGCCCATCTCTCGCAAAATCAAAGCTACTCTGCGGGTGGTTTGACTCTTACCAGAACCAGTTCGTACCGCTGTGACAGAAACAACTGGTTTCGTGGAAGTTAGTTGTGTGCTTTTCAATCCCATAATACGGAAATCAGCACCAGTTTCATTGACCAGAGCGGCTTTGTGCATCACATATTCATGTTCCACGTCGCTATAGGCGAAAACAACCTGGTCAACATTTAATTTCTTAATTAGATCACGTAATTCCGATTCTGGATAAATCGGAATTCCTTCAGGATAAAGTGAGCCTGCCAGTACAGCAGGGTATTTACGGCCTTCAATATTCGGGATTTGAGTAGCCGTAAAAGCCACAACTTCGTAACCACTGTTATCTCTAAAATACACATTGAAGTTGTGAAAATCGCGCCCAGCTGCGCCCATAATGAGGGTTCGAATGGTCATTTGTTTATATTTCTCCTTTTGTTTTTAGATTTTTTAACCATCGTTTCACATCGCTTCTGGAGCTGTGATGCCCAGCAAAGTCAGGCTATTTTTCAACACCTGACGGGTTGCCATAACTATATTCAATCGGGTGGTCTTTACAGGTTCGTCTGCTGAAAGAACTGGACAATGAGTGTAAAAATTATTAAAAGTTTTGGCTAATTCATAGGCATAATTAGCGATTTGAATACTACGATACTCGCTTCCGGCTCTTTCTACTTCTCTGGAAAATCTTGATAATAAGTCTATTAATTGTAACTCAGACGGGGTCAGGTCATGTGTAATTTGGGGGAGTTTGATTTTGTTGTCTCCAGTTTTTCTTAAAATGCTCCCGCAACGAACAAAAGCATATTGGATATAAGGAGCCGCCTGGCCATTGAAATCCAATGCTGATTCCCAATCAAAGGTAACTACCTTCGTGTTTTCTCTGGATTGCATCGGATACTTAATTGCACCAATGCCAACTGCTTTGGCGATATCCAATTTTTGATGATCTGCCAACTCTGGATTTTTTTCCTGGACAACCTCGTAAGCACGGGCAGTAGCTTCATTGATTAAATCCTCCAATAAAACCACTGTACCTTCCCGTGAAGCCATGACCACATTCCCGGGTAAACTAACCAACTCGTAAGGAATATGTTCACAATTCTTTGCCTGAGGGAAACCGGCAATTTCCATCGTCTTAAATATCTGGGTAAAGTGAAGTGATTGGCGTACATCCACTACATAAAGTGATTTCTCAAGATCTGGATAATCTGTGAATTTTTGTTTGACCAGAGCCAAATCTTCAGTTGCGTACAATGCAGTTCCATCTGAGCGAAGGACCACCAATACACGATATTTTTCTTTGTTAAGTCCTAATACTTCATCAATTTTGACAACCACAGCCCCCTCTGGCCGCTCATCGGTAGCAATATTTTTCTCAATTAATTCTTGAACAATTTGTTTACCAGGCTTTTCCATCTGACTATTGAAATAATACACGTCAAAATGAATATTGAGTGTTTCATAAATATCATAAAAGCCCATTAACGACCACTGGCGGGTTTCTTCCCATAATTTCACAACTTCTGAATCTCGTTCGTCCCAACGCTTATATAACTCACGAATTTCCAATTCAAATTCAGGGTTGGCTTCCAATTTACTGTTTGCTTCGGCGTAAATTTTCCCCATCCATTGTGTAATATTCTGATCCGGCTTTTCTCCCAGATGATATTTTCGATAGCACCACAGCCATTTGATGACATGTAAGCCCATATCACCAGGATAATTTGCACGGATGACATCAAACCCGGCAAAATCTAAAATTCGGGAAAGGGTATCTCCTAAGATTGCTGAACGCAAATGCCCCACATGAAAGGCTTTGTGAGTATTCGGTTGAGAAAATTCAACCATAATTTTTTGGTTTTTTCTTGGTAAGCGTCCAAAGTTCTCTTTTTCGATCAATATACTCTCAAGTACTTTTTTGGTATATTCTGTCTGAGAAAAATAGAGATTTAGATAACCGTTAACTGCTTCAATTTTTTCAAACCCTTCCGGATTTCCAAGAAATGAAACCAATTGGAGCGCCAACTCATTAGCCCTTTTAGAAACATTAATTTTGTTTTGGTTTTGACGTGCCTCAGCAGCGGCGAGAGAAAATAGGGAAGTCGAAATACCCCAATGACCGCTGAAAGGGATCCACGCCCAATTTAACCTGGTTTCAGGCAAATTATTTTGTTCAATAAATTTGCTTATGAGTTTTTCGATAATTTTTTGTTCTTGATCAAACATGTTTACCTGGATCTTAAAAATCCTCAAAGATTATAACATTAAGCGATCAATAAATAATCCTGAAACAAGACAGCCTCATTAATGACAATCGATTGAGGAAGTTAAGCAAAGTCATTAAAACCAAAAATGGGAGATTGGACTCCCACTTACGGTTTAGATTGAAAATAGAACTATTCTTATTCAGCTTGTGAATTTGCAAGCCGTTTCATGAGACGACTTTTTCGACGGGCAGCGTTATTCTTGTGGATAACCCCTTTTTGTGCAGCAACATCTAAAGCTTTTAATGCCTCAGAAATATTTGCTTTGACAACTTCTTCTGATTCCTTGTTGTCAATTACATTTCGTGCTTTTGAAACAAAAGTACGGGCACGTCCACGGAAGACACGATTACGAACACGTCGTTTTTCATTTTGCTTGTTGCGTTTGATCGCAGATTTAATATTAGCCAACTTATTTCCTCCAATTCACTTTTTTAGAAGATTTCTCTTCCTGAGAAGGGAACTGTTTGTCCAAAAAATTACTTACGAAGGGCAGCCCGCAAATTATACCAGAATTATTTTAATTGTGGGAATTAATTTACTTACGGAGTAAATTTTTTTTCAGCTTTTCCTGGATATATTTACATTTAATCAGTGATCTCTGCTTATTTATCCTGTAAAGCTGCTAACCCTGGCAATACTTTTCCTTCCAGCATCTCCAACGATGCCCCACCACCCGTCGAGATATGAGTGACGCGATCTGCAAGACCGGATTGGTTGATCGCTGAGACTGAATCACCGCCGCCAATCACCGAAATTGATTTAGAATTAGCAATTGCCTGGGCTATGCCAAAAGTTCCTTTCGAAAAATTCGACATTTCAAATAAACCCATGGGACCATTCCAGACAACCGTTCCAGCAGTTGCAATAACTTTAGAAAACTCTGCTACTGTTTCCGGACCGATATCCAAGACTCGCCAGCCAGCAGGCACATTTTCGATAGTGATTGTCTTCCTTTCCGCGGCATTATCGGCAGCATTCGCAATGACCATGTCGATTGGCAAATGAATTTTGTCACCGCCTTTAGCTAAAAGGCTTTTAGCTGTTTCTACTGCTTCGCCCTCAACCAGCGAATCGGCCATTTGGATTCCTTCTGCCTTGAGAAAAGTATTTGCCATACCACCACCGATTAAAATTGCATCAGCTTTCTGCAACAAATTGTCAATGACACCAATTTTGTCGCTAATTTTTGCTCCACCAAGAATAGCTACAAATGGTCGGGCTGGGTTAGCAATTGCTTCCCCAAGATAGCGAATTTCTTTTTCCATCAAGAAGCCCGCAACAGCCGGAAGGTAATGAGCCACTCCTTCAGTGGATGCATGCGCACGATGAGCGGATCCAAAGGCATCATTCACATAGATGTCGGCCAATTTGGCAAACTCTTGCGCCATACCAGGATCATTTTGCGTCTCTTCTTTATGGAAACGGGTATTTTCAAGCACGAGAACTTCGCCAGGTTTTAATCCAGCGGACGCATTTTCAGCGATTGGACCAACACAATCTGATGCAAACTTCACCCGGTTAGGAATCAAGGTAGCTAAATGACGGGCAACTGGTTCCATAGAAAACTGTGGGTCTGGTTCATCTTTTGGGCGGCCTAAATGAGAAAATAAAATAACTGCAGCACCATGATCCAGTAAGAAATTAATAGTCGGTAATGCAGCCGTCATCCGTGTATCATCTTTAATTTTGCCATCCTTTATGGGAACATTAAAATCTACCCGGACGAGTACTTTTTTTCCTTTCACATCGATATCGGTAATACTTTTTTTATTAAACATCTTAGTCCTACTTTTTTTAAATAAAAATCTTATTGTTTATAAAAAAATGCGTATTCCACCAAGCAAAAAATGTAGCAGAAATACGCATTATCTTTTTTCTATTATTTAGTGTTTAAAGTGACTTAGCCATCATCGCTGCCAAATCTGCTGTTCGGCAGGAATAACCCCATTCATTATCATACCAGGTCACCACTTTAACCAACGTGCCACCCATAACCATTGTGTTTTCAGCATCAATAATCGATGAGCGGGAATCACCTTTGAAATCGGTGGATACTAACGGTTCGGTGCAATATCCGAGAATGCCTTTTAATGGGCCTTCGGCAGCCGCTTTGAAAGCTGCATTTAATTCTTCAACGCTAGTTGGTTTTTCGACTTCAGCTACAAAGTCGACAATTGACACGGTTGGGGTTGGCACTCGTAAAGCATACCCATCAAATTTCCCCTTTAAGTCTGGGATAACCAGAGCAACTGCTTTGGCAGCTCCAGTTGTGGTTGGGATGATATTTAATGCAGCAGCACGTGCCCGGCGTGGGTCGCTGTGAGCCACATCGAGAATTCTCTGATCATTGGTATAGGCATGCACAGTGGTCATCATGCCGCGTTTGATTACCCAATTATCATGAACGATTTTGGCAGCTGGAGCCAGGCAATTTGTCGTACAGGAAGCATTTGAAATCACATGATGAACTGCTGGATCATATTTGTCATCGTTGACACCCAGTACGATCGTTAAATCCTCATTTTTTGCCGGTGCGGTTATGATTACTTTTTTCGCACCGCCTTTGGTGATATGAACATCGACACCTGGTTTTCCTTTTTCAGGATTGCCAATTTTGTCTCTAAAAACTCCGGTGGCTTCAATTACGATTTCAACCCCGAGTTCTTTCCAAGGAAGATTGCTGGGATCTTTTTCCGCAAACACTTTAATGGCTTTACCATTAATAACGATGTCTTTTCCGTCTACGGTAACCTGACCCGGGAAAATTCCATAGTTTGAGTCATATTTAAATAAATGCGCATTCGTCTCTGCATCAAATAAATCATTGATAGCGACCACTTCGAGGGTATCTAAATATGTTTCAAGGATCGCTTTCAATACCTGGCGACCGATTCGTCCAAATCCATTAATTCCTACTTTTACTGTCATAAAGACCTCCTATTTAACTATTCGGACAAATTTTACCACTTAATCCGAATAATGATCACAGATCAGAATTCAAATCACGGCCAATTGGTCCGGTTCTTTCATAATATAAATCCATAATTGCTGAAGCCAATTTTTGTGAATCATGCCGCCAGGGGGCTTCATCATCATTGAGATTTGCACTATAAATTGGAAACCTTTTTTCCAATTCTTCTTCATTGATGACATATTCAATATCATCTGGCAAACGACCGCTAAAACGATCATTACAGACAATTGCATCAAACAGTCCTTTCCCAAGAATCTCTTCTACGGACTTAATATGATCGCCGCATGTATAACCTTCGGTTTCTCCTGGTTGCGTGGCTACATTACAAACATAAAATTTTAAAGCCCGACTAACTCGTATGGCTTCTGAAATGTCAGGGACTAATAAGTTCGGAATAATACTGGTAAATAAGGAACCCGGTCCAATAATGATGATATCGGCATTTAAGATTGCCTGGATGGTCGGGGGATAAGCCAGCGGATTGTTCGGCTCCAGCCAGACTCTTTTCACCTTACGACCCTTTTTCGGAATTTCGCTTTCCCCACGAACTTTAACTTCTTTGTTTTCATCCGGCAAGTACACTTGAGCAACCAGGCGGACATCATGCAACGTTGATGGGAAAACTTTTCCCTGAACAGCCAACACCCGACCAGACTCGGCAACGGCTTCTTCAAAACTGCCAGTGATATCTGCCAACGCAGTAATTAAGAGATTTCCCAGCGAATGGCCATTCAAACCTGCTTCTTCACCAAACCTGTATTGAAATAATTGGGTAATCAACTCTTCATCATTAGAAAGTGCTGACAGACAATTACGAATATCTCCGGGTGGGAGTATTCCGATTCTTTTCCTTAACTCACCGGAAGAACCGCCATCATCTGCCACAGTCACAATAGCGGTAATATTGGAAGTGTATTTTTTAATTCCACGCAATAAGGATGACAATCCATGCCCACCACCAATTACAACAATTTTCTTACCTTTATCTAGCTTTTGATAAGTACTGATGGTGTCAACCAGATGCTTTCCCGGGCGTAAAAATGGCTTTAATAATGTTCGATTGATACCCCAAATACCTAAAACAATTAATATAATTCCGCCTAAACCAAAAATCACAGCCCTGATCGGTCGAGACAGAAAACGCAAAGACAAAAAAGCAACCACCGGCAAATACCAGGTATCGGGAGTATTACGATACAAATCTAAAACAATTACAGCAAAACCTAATCCAATTAACATCGTTCCAAGAATAACAAGTAGCCCCCAACGTTTGATTCCAATTCCAGGGACAAACCACCGAAAAAAACGAAGGATTTGGTATGAAATTCGTTTCAGGATTGATTGATGTCTGGCTTGCATTGAATTGATGATAATTCGGAATTTTCATTGAGTCAATAAACCCTTCCTCAGAAAATATTTTGCAATCGTTTGGGTATTTAAAGATAATCACAAAGAGAGCCTGAAGTGAAAAAATCGGCCTATGCTATAATTAATTTTTATGGATGTTTTTATTGTTTCCGATGTTGGCGGTACACAAATTCGCGTGGCAGCGTATGCAGTCGATTCATTAGAACTGGTCAATCAAAAAAAAATACCCACAAAATCTAAGAACCAATTGCCAATTGAACGATTGATCAGTTTAATAAAGGAAGTGAATGCTGATTCCTCAATAAAAGCAATAGCTTTGGCTGTTGCTGGTTATTTGGATTCAGATGCAGGCATCGTGATTGAAGCACCTAACATTCGTGGGTGGAATAATTATCCCCTAAAAGACCTTCTCAATAATGAGTTCTCTGTACCCATTTTTATGGGGAATGATGCAAATCTAGCTGCTCTGGCAGAATGGAAATTTGGAGCCGGGATTGGGCACTCAAACCTTCTGTATTTGACCGTCTCAACCGGGATAGGTGGCGGCGCCATTGTTAACAACCAACTGTTACTCGGAGCTAAAGGATTAGGAGGAGAATTCGGTCACACCACCGTTTTACCAGACGGTCCGCTTTGTGGTTGCGGAAAACATGGCCATATTGAAGCCATATCCTCCGGTACTGGAATTTTGAAATATGTCCAAGAACAAATTTCTCAGGGGAAATCCTCATCTCTTTCAGCTTTAGAAAAAATTTCGGGCAAAGATATCAGTCAAGCTGCCAGACAGGGAGACAGTTTAGCTATTGAAGTTTATCAGCGCGCCGGCTTTTTTTTGGGAATTGCTTTAGCAAATTTTGTTCATATCTTAAACCCTTCAATCATTATTTTTGGAGGAGGGGTAGCATCATCAGCTGGTGATTTAATCTTCGAATCAATGCGTAATTCACTCCAAAATTCGATTATCTCCCCTGCCTACCTGGATAATTTATCGATCACAAACTCCAGGTTGGGAGACGAGGTCGGGTTAAAGGGTGCCCTGGCATTATTGGTCACTCAATTCTCACCCAATTTGATTGAACAGATCTAATTTTTTTCTTTTATTGCAAACTTCATCTTTAAATAATGTTTTGATAGCACTCTGAGAGAAAGCTAGTAAAATAACTTTATGCTCCCAGATTATCGAGTCCGTCAAAGAGACTACTTGCTTGAGATTGCCAGAGTACTGGCTGAAGAATTAAACCTTGACAAGCTGCTTGAAAAAGTACTGAATATTTCAGTTGATATGTTAGCGGGTCAGGCTGGCTTTATTGCCTTAAAAACTGATATCCATGGATGGCATATTCGGGTTTGGCATGGTCTGCCCGTACAATTAGTAAAATATCTGGAACCATACCTGGCACAGATTACGGAAATCGGTGAAAAGCCAGATCAACTCGAATTAACTAAAATTAATCAAATTATCAATGAATTGGCCCGTTCAGGGAGTTTCGGCTTGCTGAATGGAGTCGGAATTCCGCTGGTCGCTCGTGGACTAGCGATCGGGGTAATCTATATCTTTAGAGGATACTCCGGATCATTTTCATCCAATGACCGAATTGTTCTAACCAGTTTTGCAAATCAGGCTGCGATAGCAGTACAGAATGCTCAGCTTTATACACAAGTAAATCAGGAACGCCAAAGGATGTCTGCTTTGTTAGATACTGTGGCTGATGGTATTATGATCTTATCTCCAACGCTTAAAATTGAACGGTACAACCCAGCATTTCAGCGCATGTTACAAATTTCTCCTGAGGAGATTCGAGATAAGGAGCATAATCAACTAATCCAATGGACACAACCGCCGGTTGGAATTACTTTAGAAGACGCTGTTGCGGGAGGTTGGCCATTAACCGCTCATGCTCATTTATATGTCGAGGGTGATTTAAGAATTGGAAACGCTAAAGTTAAATTACCCGTTGGAATTACTTACGCGCCGTTGGTTTCACCCGAAAATATATTGCTTAATATCATTGCCACTATCCGGGATATCTCCCGTTTCCGTCAGGCGGAGGAACTAAAAAGCACTTTTATTTCAATCATCAGCCATGAACTAAAAACCCCTGTAGCCCTGATCAAAGGCTATGTTGGCACGCTTCGGCGGGAAGATGCCAGTTGGGATCATTCTATCATTCAAGAAAGTTTGTCAGTCATAGAAGATGAAGCTGATCATTTAAGTGCGCTTATCGAAAACATGCTGGATGCATCCCGTTTGCAAGCCGGAGGGTTGTCAATCAAACGCTCAGATGTTTCCTTACCAGATCTCATCAGAGTATTGGCAGAAAGATTCCAAACCCAGTCATCCGTTCACAAAATCGTCGTTGATTTACCAGCAGATTTCCCCATCATTCTCGCCGACCAATCACGCCTCGAGCATGTGATCTCTAATTTAATCTCGAATGCAATCAAATATTCTCCGAAAGGAGAAATCCGCATTTCAGGTCAGGTAAGGTTTGATGTTGTGGTCATCTGCGTGAGCGATCAGGGTCCTGGGATCGCGGCAGAAGACATCCCGCATATTTTCGACCGTTTTTATCGTGCTCCGGATATGGCTCGCAATTCCAGAGGAGCAGGGTTGGGATTGTTCCTCACCCGTTCTATTATAGAAGCTCATGGGGGACAAATCTGGGTAAATCCTGAATCAGGGCAGGGCGCTCGCATTTGCTTTTCCTTACCACGTACAACCGACAACCTGCCACAAAAATTGTCAGTGGTATAATCTCAACCAGATAAATTACATTCAGAGAGGCCGTTTATGCCAAGAACTCAAATAAGTTGTCCCCGTTGCCATACTCCTATGACCGCTGAAATTCAACAATTATTCGATATGAATACCGATCCAGAAGCAAAACAAAAATTATTAAGTGGATCAGCCAATGTTATTCAATGCCCAACTTGCGGTTACCAGGGGCTTTATCCCACCCCCATCGTCTATCACGATCCTGAAAAAGAGATGTTATTAACTTATTTTCCTCCTGAGTTAGGTGTTTCAATTAATGAGCAGGAAAAAATGGTGGGACCACTTATTAAACGAGTTGTCGATGACTTGCCAATGGAAAAACGAAAAGCGTATCTTTTCCAGGCTCAGAATATGTTAACGTATCAAACAATGCTTGAGAAAATTTTAGAAGCGGATGGCATAACAAAAGACATGCTGGATGCCCAACAGAAAAAAATCCAGTTAATTCAACGGTTGATTTCAACACCTAATGCTGATTCCAGAAAAGAAATTATTAAACAAGAAGAAGCATTGATCGATGAAACATTCTTTGGTTTATTCAGCCGCCTCATGGAAGCTACCATGGCACAAGGAGATAAGCAATCCGCCCAACAATTGGCTCTTCTCCAGCAAGAATTGCTTCAGGAAACAAAAATTGGGCAGGAGATTCAGGAAAAAATGAAATCTTCTCAAAAAGCGATGGAAGATTTGCAGAATGCTGCCAAAAATGGATTAACCAGAGAAATACTCCTTGACCTTTTAATCAAATCACCGGATGAAATTTATACGAATACTTTGGTTGGGATGATACGTTCGGGATTAGATTATGAATTTTTCCAAACACTGACTCAAAAAATCGATGCTGAAACAAATGCCGATAAAAAAAATAAGTTGACCTCATTACGGGATTTTCTATTAGAAATCACCAAGGAAATGGATGCTCAAATTACAGAAGAGAAGAAAAAAGCCAGAGAAACTCTTCAAAAAATCCTATCCGAACAGAATATTGAAGCTGGCCTGCAGAAATATGGTAATGAACTGAATGAGTTCTTCGTAGAAGCTGTTCAGGAAAGTCTCCAGGAAGCCCGTAAATCAGCCGATCTGGACCGGATCTCTAAACTAGGGCAGCTCAATACCATGATTGAAGAAGCAAACAAACCCCCAGAAGAAATCAAATTTGTTGAGGAACTTCTGCAGGCATCGGACCCAGAAAAAGTTAAAAATCTTCTCAATGAAAACTCAGAGGTAGTCAACGATGAGTTTGTTCAACTGTTAACCAGCCTGGTCAGTCAGACTGAACAACAAGGGAATCAAGAACAACTGACTGCCAAACTAAAAGAAATTCAAAAAATCGCCACCAAGATGTTGATGGTTAAAAACCTCAATAGTTAATATCATTTACAAGAGGTTGAGAAATCGACCTCTTTTTATAAATTTAACCAGCGAGCAGCTTTTTGTGGTAAATCTATAACCGGTCCCTGCACTAATTTACATGGGGGTAAAGAATCTACAAAATAGCGGCCATATTTTTTGCTCAGGATTCTGTGATCTAAAACAACAACAACCCCACGATCGAATTGAGTGCGAATCAAACGCCCAAAACCTTGCCGAAAGGTTAAAATTGCCTCTGGAATAGAATATTCATTAAAAGGATCATCAAATGTCTCCGATCTCGCTGCAACAATCGGATCGGTAGGAACAGCAAAAGGCAATTTGACAATTACCAATACGGACAAAGCTTCTCCAGGAATGTCAACCCCTTCCCAAAAGGCTTTTGTTCCCAACAAAACAGCCCGGTCAGTTTCCCTAAATATTTCCAGCAAGGTATTTGCAGAAGCACCTTCTCCCTGTTCAAAGACCTGAATTCCCGCAGTTGCCAGCCTGGGTGCAATTGCTTGGGATGTTTTTTTCAATTGCGCATACGATGTAAACAAAGCCATCAGTTTCCCTCCGGTAGCTTTGCTCAAATTAATCAATGTCAGTTCGACCATTCTCTGATAAGCTGCTGCCTGTGCTGGCTCTGGAATATCGTTAGGCAAGTACAACATAGTGGAACTTTCAAAATCGAACGGCGATCCAACAATAAGCTCGTCTGCTTCATCTGCATTTAATCGGCTTTTTAAGTATTGGAATTCACCATTTGTTGTTAATGTCGCTGATGTGAGAATAATGGATGCTTTTTCATGCCACAAATATTTTTCCATCAAATTGCCAACATGCAGAGGAGCGATTTGGAGAATCATTCCAGAGGAATCCGGCCGTTGCTCAATCCAATAGATATAATTTGCATCTGGACTCAGTAGCATATTTTCCAGAAAATGGGCTGCTTCTGTCATTCTCTGATTGTTAAAACTTAAACTTCCAATGGCCTCTTCTACATCTTCTGCAGAGTTCTCTGCTACATCTGCTAAATCTTTTAGAAATTCTTTAACCAAATTGTTGAGCAGATTAATGGTCTCGTTTGTTTGATCATACTGAATTTCAACCTTCGACCAGGCTGGGATGGTTCTGGTCTCCGGCAATATTCTGACTTGTTGAGCATACATCCCGATGGGTTGATACCCACGTTCGGATTCCAAAAACTCATTCAGAACATCAAAAAATGAATTCCAGTTTTGTTCTAATCGAAAAGCCAGATCGGTTACTCTTTGGCAAATTGACACAACACTGGCTAGTTCAGACGGTTTTAAAATTGCTTTAAAAGCTGTGACTAACCTACCTAAAATCCCGCTGGAGACACCCCCCAATTCCCGCAACATTCGCTGCAAATCTTTTTGAGTAATCCGGTAACTGAGTGTATTGGTACTGGCATCTTCCAAATGGTGACCTTCATCGATGATCAGGTAATCATATGCGGGCAAAACCCGGCTGCCAGTGACTACATCCGACAATAACAAGGCGTGATTGACAATCAGGATATGAGCACTTTCGGCTGCTTGATGAGCCTGATAAAAAGGGCAGATCCCTCCATTCCTGGACATACATTTCTCGGCTGAACAATTCTCGTCATCTGATGAAACTTTTTGCCAAATTTCACGTTCCACCGGGCTATTCACGTTCAATCGCGAACGATCTCCATCTCCACCTTGATACAACCAGACCAGGATTTTTGCCAGAACTCGGATCTCTTCTTTATTCTCCGGGCCACGAAATCGCAGCGCCTCAAATCGATGTGGACAGAGATAATTCGAACGACCTTTAAGGATGGCTGCTCGTAAAGGAATATTCAGGGCTGATCCTAAATCTGGTATATCTTTATTGATCAGTTGATCCTGCAAGGCAATTGTGTTGGTTGAGATAACTACCCGGCGATTATTGGTTAATGCCCAGAATGCAGCTGGTATCAGGTAAGCAAAGGATTTCCCTGTTCCGGTGCCTGCTTCCACCATCAGATGGTATCCCTGGTTGAATGCAGACGTGATGTGTTTCAACATTTCTACTTGTTGAGGGCGATATTCAAAATTTTTAAAATAATTTTGAAATTCCCCTCCATGTTCCAGGATTGAACTTAATTCGTCTTCATCCAGAGGTTTAATTTCCGAATTTGGTTTTAATGGTTGTCCTAGAATTTCTTCATCGAAATAAAATCCTTCAAAATAATTCTGGCTTTTTACATATCGAGGCTGAATTGGATTCCTTTTTATTTTAGTTTTCAGAATCTCCTGAAAAAACCAGAACCCATCCCATTCAATTGGCTCACCCATGCGTACAATTTCTGCCAAAAGTTCAACCGGTAACTCAATTGCCCGGTCATAAAGCTCGAGAAATAATTGATGAGTCATCTTTGCATCAGTCAATGCGCGGTGCGCCCCTAAATTTGGAATATTTAATTGTTGGCATAAACCTGAAAGATTGTATCTTGTTGCAACTGGCATTAATACCGCAGCAATTTCATAAGTATCTACCGCTTCAACCTCTTTGAGGATATTCGCTTGAAAGAGAAACCCAAGATCAAATTGAATATTGTGCCCTACCACCGGGCAATCACCCACAAAATCAACCAATTCCTGAAGTACTGCTGACAAAGGAGGTGCATTCCGCACCATCTCATTTGTTATGCCGGTCAATTGAGTAATTTCAGGAGGAATGACTCGCCCAGGGTTAATTAAGGTGGAAAATTCAGCTTCTACTCTAGAGGCACTAAAGCGAACGGCTCCAATTTCGATAATCGCATCTTTTCGCGCATCCAGCCCGGTCGTTTCAATGTCAATTGCTACCAGAAAAGCCATGACAGCATTATACCATTTTTTCAATTACAGAACATATATTCTAAGTTTGTTTGATATATTTTTCAACTATAATTTTGATATCTTATTAATGGAGATATTGATGAACTTGAACCAAATAACAACGCTTTTATTGATCGGGGATGACACAATCATAGCAAATTCTAAGCAAAGAGATGAAGTTATCCCCATTTCTGCCAGTTTTGGTTCTTTTACGCTCGTTGAGAAATCATTACAGGTATTATCAAGGGAATTTGAGATCGTATTTGTTTCTCAATCTAGGGGTTCAGCGGTGGAAGAGGTGGAAAAAAACCTCGAAAGACAGCGTTTGCTCCCCTTTTTCAACCATCTATTTACACTGAGGGACTTTAATATGGATCAAGTCCAACCAGAATTTTTCACCGCGATCCAAAAATATCTAAAATTATCTCCAGAAAATATTGTTGTTTGTGGAAAGGATTATCAGGAAGCTGCGCTAACTCCCAAATTAACCGGGTTAAAGGCAATTTGGCTCAACCCTGCCAGATTGCCAGCTCCTGGACTCTTTCCTCAACAGGATGGGGAAGTAAATAATATCCAACAGCTTTTGTCAATATTAAAAAAGCCTTTTCTACCGGATATGCAAACTTGCATCACCTGGTATACAGAATTGGGAGTCACTCATAATTTACTGGCTCACGTGACCAATGTGGCTGCCATCGCTTATCAAATTGCTCTCTGGATGGAAGAAAAAGGGCAGGCTCTCAACCCTTTATTAACTCATCGCGGGGGTATTACTCACGATCTGGCAAAACTGCAACCTCAAAATGAGAAAAATCATGCAGATTTAGCTGCAGAATTTCTGGAACAAAAAGGTCAACTTGAATTAGCCGAAATTGCCAGACGCCATTTAATCGGTGATTTGGCAGATGAAGAAACCAGACCTTTAACCTGGGAGCAAAAAATCGTCAACTATGCCGATAAGTTGTCTGAAGGAAGCCAATTGGTATCATTGGATGAAAGATTAACCGCCTTACAGAACAGATACCCGGATTTTGCCCAAAAAATACGCACAAATATCCCGCTAATTAAAGGGTTAGAGGTTGAAATTCTAAGTGTTTTAAGTATTTCACCTGAAACTTTAAATGCAAAATTAAAAAAAGCACTCAACAATAAATCAATTTATTGAGTGGCTAACGGAATGTTGTAATAGTTGTATACAGCGGATGATATTTGTGCCATTACATAGTTGGCATTGTCAAAAACAAGCTGGGTGGGATGATACATAAAAATCACCAAAACATAGTTCCCTCCGGAAGTGTAAACAATCCCGGCATCACTAATCGTATGAATCAACCCATCTGTTTCGGTAATCCAGCCATGCTTATGTGCAACTCTGGTTGCTTCCGGTACACCTGCCTGGATCAAGACACCAATACGGTTAAGGGCTAAATAGTTGATCATTTTCTGACATTCGTTTTGGGAAATCTTATCCTCAAAAACTGCTTTTAATGCGCCGCCATCAACTAATGAACACTGATAAATATCTCCTAAAAGCATTCCCATTTCCGTGGGGGTGGTCTGGTTATAAATATCAGGGCTGGTATTGACGTCCGTGCGGCTATTGTCGGGCGTTTGAATTCTTTTCAATAAAGGGGCACCGGGATAAAAGTATCCAGCAATAAAGGTGTTTTCAAACCCTAATTTATCCATATCCTCGGTTACCAGCAATGGCCCTAAGTTGCCCCCTAATGCTTTTTCCATTAACCGGTCTGCCGGGTCGTTTTCAGATCTTTCAATCATAAGCTCCATTTGGTTGAGAACATCGTCAGGGACCGGATCGCTGACCCGATTGAAAACGGAGATCATGATCGGGATTTTCATAGTGCTGGCAGCGGTAAAAGCAATATTCGGTCTGATCGATTGTCCTTGCCTGGATGCAAAATTAATTTCCTGATAATTTTGAAGATCCAGTAAATACACTTCCGTTAATCCATCAAACCCGGTACTTTCGAGCACCTGTTTTAATAAAACTTCTAAGTTTTGGAAGGAAGGCCGGGTGGGGTCAATTTGAGAATAGGTTAAATTAACCGTACGCTTAATCGGAGAAGCTAAAGCACCTTTAATAAGCTCTACAGCCCGATTAATATCCAATTTTGAACCTGGGTTTCCTGGTTGGAATTGGGTGCTTCCAGGTATAGGAACAGCGCCCGTCGCCGGTTGGTCGTATCGAACTGCAATTTCATCCTTTAAGTAAGTCTTCAGTCTCTGCTCTGACAAAGAATAACGCAATGGTATCGGGTCTGGTTTTGAGTATCTGCCCCATAAAAAATCCCAATAACCACTCCAAAACGGTTGATTAATTCGTTGCTGATCGGCTGCTGTTAACATACTTTCCAAATCCAGTTCAAAACCGATCGAAGAAGGCCTGATCTGAATGACAGCCTCGTTATAATGCACTTCGATCGGCACACTGAATGATTTTATCAATCGATTGGCTGCCTCTTGCCGGTCTAAGCCGCCTACTGGAACACCCCCAACCATCGACCCAATCGGTAAACTGGCTCGAATCCGGCTGAACACCACCAATTGCACAACTACAATAATTGTAGTGATCACAATCAGCAGAATGGATATGCCACGAACAATGGTGATACCTAAGTTTCTCATTTTCCATTTTTGATTTTACCAGAATCTAATCGGTAAATTAATTCAGTTGGGATATACTTAAAAAGTATGATCGATTACTCCAAAGAAATTCTTGAAATATTAACTAATATTCACTTTTTTGATTTGTTGAATGAAGAGCAATTATCACAAATCAGTGAGCAATTGATAACAGTATTTTTTAAAAATGATGAAACCATTTATTCAGAAGGCTCAGAAGCAGACGGAATTTATATTGTCGTCAGCGGCCGGGTTTCCCTCCAACAGGAAAGACAAAACGGTTTTAATGAAATAGCCATTTGCCAAAAAGGTGATTTTTTTGGTGAAGAGGGGTTATCTTCCGGTAACTTAAGGGCTGTTTCCGCAAAAACCTTGACCAACGTGGTCGCGATTCACTTTGACCAAAATAAGCTGGAAGAAATCTACGAAACTTTTCCGGAGATTATCCAATCAATCAATTTGACCATAAAAAGTTACAAGTTGAGCCTGAAACAGCGCTTCAAATGGTTAAGCCCCAGAGAAGCCGTCCACTTTTTAGCTAGAAAACATCCATTTATTCTCTGGTACAAATCTTTCCTTCCATTCATTCTTAGCTTACTTTCCATCTTTTTATTTATCAATTTCTATTTTTTTAGCTTCGATCCAAAACCCTGGTTATCTATTTTTTTTGGAGTTATTGCTCTTATCTCCTCTGGTTGGTTTATGTGGATTTGGGTGGATTGGACCAATGATTTTTCGATCGTTACAAATCGGCGAATTATTCTGCTTGATAAAGTAGCTTTATTCTATGAAAGTCGACAGGAAGCCCCAATAGATGCAATTCTTTCTGTTGAATTAAATTCTTCACAACTCGGACGCTGGATCGGGTATGGAGATGTAATCATTCGCACATTTACCGGGGTGATCATTTTTAAGCAGCTTGCCAAACCGGATCTGGTTATTCGTTTACTTAATGATGAAAAAGGTAAATCGCTCTACCAAAGAAATAAATTGCAAAGAATTACAAAGGAAGAATTACTTCGTCACCGGATTGGAATAAACTCTAATCAAATCCCAGAAAATGATCCGGATATGATCGATACGGATATAGAAGCAATTGAAGTTGCTCCAGAATTCGAATCTTCCGGGTTGATGGATAGCCTTGCCAGATTTTTTGGCTTACGTACACAAAAAAAAGATAGGATTATCTATCGAACCCACTGGTTCATTTTAATCAAAAAAGCTTTTTGGGCTGGGCTATCCTTGTTTTTATTATTTACAATTATGATTTATTCTATTATTAAGTTTTCTCCATCCGTTAACTTTGATGGTGTCATTATCATAGAAATTGGGATTGGGATCATTCTGGCGCTTTGGTGGCTATATCAATACTGGGATTGGCGTAATGATGAGTACATTGTCACCCCGGATCAGTTAATCGATGTATATAAAAAACCTTTTGGACAGGAAGTAAAACGCAGTAGTTTGATTCGAAATATCCAAACAGTAGAATTCAAACGCCTGGGCGTCATCAGCCTAATCTTAAATTTTGGAACTGTCTCCATTCGGGTTGGTGATACAACGCTGACTTTCGATTATGTTTATAACCCATCCAGGGTTCAACAAGATATTTTTGATCATTATCAACGCTACATTCAAAGCCAAAAACAAAAGGAACAGGAAGCACTCCGCGATGAAGTGGCAGATTGGATTGGGATTTATCACCAGGTTGTACAAAAAAATCCGGAAATTGAACAGCAGCAAACAGATGACGATGATTCGGGGTACAATATAGGGGAATTAGGGAATTAATGATATTTTCCAGATTGTTAGGAGAAGCATGGCTTTACGAGAAATTGTTGTCATTCCAGCGGAAGTTCTGCGTAAAAAAGCTCACAAGGTGAGCAACTTTAGCAAGGAGCTTGTTGCTCTGGTCGATGATATGTTTGACACATTGAGAAATGCCCCAGGAGTTGGGCTTGCAGCCCCTCAAATTGACATTTCTGAAAGAATTATTGTTGTTGAATATGCGGAAGAAGAAGGTGAGAAACCCCAATCATTCGCAGTGATTAATCCTGAAATTGTAAAAACATCAACAGAAACAGAGTTTGGTATTGAAGGCTGTTTATCCATACCGAAGATAGTTGGTGAGGTTGAAAGGTTTTCAGCCATTCAGGTCAAAGGCTTTAATAAATTTGGGAAGCCAATAAAAATTAAAGCTTCCGGGTGGCTCGCACGTATTTTTCAACATGAAATCGACCATTTGGATGGAATTCTTTTCACCGATAGAGCAACCCGAATTTGGCAGCCCTCTCAGGAGGAAACGGCCGAACTACCAGAATAGGAACCCCTGGATCGTTCATGTTCCTAACCCATCTCTCCCTTAGCAATTTTCGAACTTTTAGCCGCCTGGATATGGATATACCCCGGCGGATTCTTTTACTTCAGGGCAACAACGCTCAAGGAAAAACAAGTCTTTTAGAGGCGGTTTATTTTTTTTCTACATTTACATCTATTCAGACCAATGTTGACCGGCAAACCATCAATTTCCTGGCTTTGGATGAACCTATCCCGGTTTCTCGTTTAATCGCTGATTTTCAACGGGGAGATCAACATCATCAAATTGAAATCCGTTTAATTTTAGAAAAAAATGGATCACAGAATAGTCAACGATTTCGCAAAGAAATTTTAGTAGATGGCATTAAAAAGTCAGCCCATCAGGCGATCGGTATATTTAATGCCGTCATTTTCTTACCGAACATGACACGCATTATTGAAGATGGTCCAGAAGAACGCCGTCGTTATCTAAATCTTGCGCTCGCTCAGGTTGTACCCGGTTATGCAAAAGCATTAAGTGAATATACCCAGACCCTCGCCCAACGCAATGCATTATTAAAACAAATTTTTGAAAGAAACTCAGATAGTGGGCAACTTTCCTTTTGGGACAATCTTCTGGCTGAGAAAGGAGCATTGATCATTCATGAACGCACAAAGGCAATTCGCGAAATAGAAACACTTTCTACTCAAATACAACGATCGCTCTCGAAAGACCAGGAAATTCTGCAATTCAGCTATCAGCCCGCTCTGATGGATACGAAGAACCTAATAAATGGAAACGATTCTTTTCCAGATCCATCTGAAATCAAAGATTTGTTGTTAAAAGAATTAAAACTTAAACAAAAAGAGGAGATTCAACGTGGTGTAACGACCCTTGGGCCACATAGGGATGAGCTAAGATTTCTGGTGAATGATATTGATTTGGGCATTTATGGTTCCAGAGGGCAAATTCGCACAACCATGCTTTCTTTAAAATTAGGTGAGTTAGAATTCATGCAATCGCGTACCGGTGAAAAACCAGTTTTATTACTTGACGAAACTTTGGCAGAATTAGATACTCACCGGCGAGAACGTTTATTACATGCTATTCAAGATGGAGATCAAACAATCTTAACCACCACAGAGTTGGATTTATTCGACCAAGATTTCATTCGCCAGTCAACAATCTGGCATATCCAACAAGGTGTAATTCAAGCATAATTAAAACCTATACCAATGGATTTTTCGCAGGAATACCCGTTCTTCTGGGATAAATCGAGGGTGTTCGGGCGACTTTCTTAATCACAATTAAATATCGCTCTTCAACAACGCCAGGCACAGTCACCTTCAAAACCTGTTTCAAAGACCCCCCTAAAATATGTATGGAATTACTGGCTTTATGTGCTTCTACCGGACCACTCTCACCTTTTTGAGCGATCACTCCACCCCCCAAACGTACCAATGGGATCAGGAACTCGGATAAGACAGGTAAATTTGCCACTGCGCGGGCAACTGCCCAATCATACTTTTCACGGTGAGCCTGGTCCTGCCCCAAAACCTCAGCCCGCTCTTTTAATACCGTTACCTTTTCTAAATTTAAGGTTTCCACGATATGTTGGCAAAATTTTGTTTTTTTACCTACCGATTCAACCAGGGTTAATTGCAACCCAGGGCGGATGATTTTCAAAGGAATCCCCGGAAATCCAGCTCCCGTACCAATATCAATCATCGATTTCGGCCAGTTATCTCCCCAGGCGAGGACACAGGTAAGCGAATCCAGAAAATGTTTGTTGTGGATTTGTTCGCTATCCCGAATGGCAGTTAAATTAAATTTTTCGTTCCAGATTAATAATTGTTGTTCATAAATTTCAAAGGCTTTAATCTGACTTTCACTCAGGCGGATATTCAATAATTGTTGAGTTTTGGTAATAAAGTGTTCCATTGAAATCATTATATTGGAAAATGTTCCTCTCCCAATGTATTCTTCACGACTTTAGCAAAAGTAGATCCCAGGCGAACGAAAGGAGAGGAGTATTTTTCAAGTGGCTCCGATTGTTTGAATGCAGTTCGCAAGCTATCAGCATTCTGAAACGGTGGCAGAAGCTGGGTCGCCTTTCCAACTTCAGGCAGCGTGTGAGCATCTGAACCAACGGTTCCCAATAAATTATTTTTGTGTGCATATTCCCTGGCCAGATCGTTAATGGAACTGGTAAAGGTGCGGGCATTAAAAATCTCCACCGCATCGATAAACGGTGTGATTTCTTGCAAATCCTCCAGAGCCCAACCATGACGCAGACGGTCAAATGGGTGGGAGACACTAATAAACGCGCCTTGTTCCTTTAATCTTGCAATAGCATCCAGGGGAGTTAAGCCGGCTGGAATTTCCTCCTGCACAAAAAAAGATAACAATTCACCTTTTGTGGTTAAGATTTCCTCTCCAACGATGATCAATTCCGGATCAATCGTTTTAGCGAACAACGCGCCTCGGATGGTATTGTGATCGGTAATTGCTAATCGAGTCAGACCGCGTTTGTGGGCAGTCGCAATAAGATCTCTGATCTTCACCAGACTATCTTTGGAAGCGGCTGAATGACAATGCAACTCAACTTTCCACTTCTGCATATTTTTTCTCCTTAAAACCTAACATTTTCAATGAGAATGCCCAGCTAATTAATCCCAAAGAAATTCCAAACCACAAGGTTGCTAACCTGATAATCAAAGTGACAAAAGATGCCATCCCTGAATTCAATCCAAGGAGTAATGCCAACATGCCGGCGATGGATGCCTCTGCTGCCCCTATCCCGCCAGGTAAGGTTGATGCTGCTGCGATAACAGTAGAAAAAGCGAGTATAAAGACCGCGTTGGCAAAAGTATTGAGGTTTGCAGGTAACCCGATTTTTGTCAACAATAAATAGAAACCCACACCTTCAAAAAACCAGGAGACAGTTCCTAATCCCACCGCATATAATGTTGCTCGCGGTTGAAACACTAAAAAGCTGCCTTCATAGAAATTAAATAATTGGGGGCTAAACCGCTTAATGAATGGTATCTTTTTTGTCAAATTCAAACAGAAATAAGCCAGTGGTTTTATCTGTGAAGCAACAATTAATCCGATCAGGAGAAATAGAACCAAAAAGAAGGCAAGGCTATACTGTGGATAGGCGATGATCCCGAAAATGGACAAAAACAATACCGCCAGTCCATCGCTGATTCTTTCAGCGACAACTACCGAAACACCCCGTGAAATTGAAGTTCCGGTCAAATCTTTGAGCCAGACAGCTTTTAGGATTTCACCGGCTTTCCCAGGCGTCATGGCTAATGGGAAACCGGCGACAAACAATCGTAAACTTTGTATGGCCGGGAAGTTTTTAACCCCAATTTGCCCCAGATAGAAATGCCATTTAACAAATCGTAAAATATAGTTGATGAGCGTAAAGCCCATTAAAACCGGTAAGAAGCCCCAATTAAAATCCGTGGCTAACTCCCTAATTTGATGAACATCTCCCCATAATGTCAAGGCGAGTAAAATGAGAAATCCCGTCAAAATCCATGGGATCATTTTTTTGAGAATTGTTGCAGGTGTAATTGAAGTTTGCATAAATATTCTTTAATTTCTTAGCTACACGAAGCAGAAATATAAGCGGTCAGAAGTGACTATAACTTGTCAGCCTAGGATTTCCTTTAAAAAGCTTTTTCCAATCTCAGGCGGTGGAAGATTGAAGATTTCAGCAATCGTTGCGCCTACATCCGCAAAAGAACCCCGGACACCCAGATCTACATTCGGTTTAACCCTATCTCCAAAAATTAGTAGAGGACTAAACTCTCTTGAATGATCAGTGCTCGCAGTGGTTGGGTCAACTCCATGATCTGATACGATCATAACCAAATCATCAGTTCGCAGGTTATCAACGATTTGGGGAATAAATCCATCAAATTGCTCAAGAGCATCAGCATAACCCTGAGGATCATTTCGGTGTCCATAAATCTGATCGAATTCAATCAAATTTGCAAACAAGAGTCCTTTAAAATCTTTTCCCATAAAATCGATGGTCGCCAGAATTGAATCGTAATTGTTGGTCGTGTGATTAGAAAAACTAATACCCCGGTTGCCAAACAGGTCGTCAATTTTCCCGGTCGCATAAACCTCGTAACCAGAAGCGAGTAATTTATCCATTATCGTATCAGATTCCGGATAACGGGGATAATCATGCCTGCGACTGGTACGTGTGAATTCTCCAGCTTTATTACCGATAAATGGTCTGGCAATCACCCTTCCGACTCCATACTCCCCAACTAACATCTTTCTCGAAATCTGGCACAATTCATACAATCGATCAATGGGAATTATCTCTTCGTGCGCTGCAATTTGAAAAACGGAATCAGCAGAGGTATAAATAATCGGTTTCCCGGTACGCATATGCTCTTCGCCATATTCCTGAATGACGACCGTTCCGGAGGCTGGTTTGTTAGCTAATACTTCTAAACCGGTTAATTGGGTAAACCGCTCGATGACCGCCGGTGGGAAGCCATTTGGGAATACCGGAAAGGGTGATTGTAGATAAATACCCATCAATTCCCAATGGCCGGTTACCGAATCCTTTCCGGCTGATTTTGGAGTTAATTTTCCAAAAGCTCCTTCAGCCTGGTTAGTTGGGTTCACACCCTGCATAGGAGTAATCCGTCCAAACCCTAATGGTTCAAGATTTGGCATATTCAGCCCTCCTACAGCACGGGCTGTATTAGATAATGAATTACTTCCTAAATCACCATATAGATCAGCATCCGGAGCAGCTCCTGCTCCTACACCATCCAGGACAAAAACAATAACTCTATTAATATCCACCATATTTTCTCCATTTTCCGCAATGATAAAATTTTATCATTCCTTTTTAACAAATTAGAAATCACTAAAATTATGTCAAATATCATAAAAATCAAAACTTGAAAATAGAAAATGCTATAATTAATCAACATTTCCCCTTATTCACACAAACCAAATTTTTCTGGAGGAGAAAAATGAAAAAAACGCTTTTTATTTTGTTGTCGATCCTGGTGATTTCTAGTTTTCTGTTAAGCGCTTGCGCTCAACCTCAATCCCAGGAACCTGCTGATGCAAAAGAAGGTTACCCAATGGTTGAAGCACCTGCTCAAGCTCCAGCCGAACCCGGTTATCCAGCAGGAGCAGTCGTAAGAATTGCAACTGATGCAACTTTTCCACCTTTCGAAATGGTAGATGAAGCAACAAAAGAATTAATTGGATTTGATATTGACCTAATGAAAGCAGTTGCTGAGCAAGCTGGTATCCAGTATGAATTTGTCAATTTACCTTTTGATCCTATGTTAGCGGGTTTGTCAGAATGTCAATATGACATGGCAATTGCTGCCATTACCATTACCGATGAAAGGAAAAAGGAATTTCTTTTTAGTGATCCCTACGTAGACGCCGGGCAAATCATTACTGTGCGCACAGGAGACACGAGTATCAAAGGAAAAGACGACCTGGCGGGGAAAATAGTCGGCGCCCAATTAGGGACAACCGGGGAAATTGAAGCTCAAGCGATTACTGGTGTCACTTATAAACCATACGACACTTACGACCTTGCTTTCCTGGATTTAATGAACGGACAGATTGATGCTGTTATCGCTGATAACCCCACTGCTTTAGGTTTTATCGATAAAAATCCCAATAAATTAAATACTGTGGGAGAAGTATTTACAAACGAATATTATGGAATTGCTTTCTGCAAAAATCGGCAGGACTTATTAGACAAGATTAATCCTGCCTTAAAGAAAGTGATTGATTCCGGTTATGTGACCGAGCTGGCTGGCAAGTATTTAGCGGGACAATAATTTTATAAAAGCCTGGGATATTAATCCCAGGCTTTTTTTCACTGGAGTTTTAATGCAATCATCCCAAGCAAACAAAAATAAAAAAAATTATTATTTTGATCGCTGGTGGTTACTTTTATTCGCTGTAATTATCATCATATTGTTATTAATCTATTTCAAACCAGATCCTTTTAGAAGAATTTTGTTTTTTGTCTCTGATGGAATCAGTGTAACCATTTACACCACGCTTGTTTCGTTTATTCTGGTATTAGTATTTGGATTATTGGCTGGTTTGGGTAGGATTTCTAAAAACCGCATCCTTAATGGAGCAGCAACTATTTATGTAGAATTGGTGCGTGGAATCCCATTGCTGGTTCAATTGATGTTTTGGTATTTTGCCTTTCCTTCGGTAATTCAGGGTATCGGAAAGTTACTGTCCATCCAAAGTTTGTCAAATTATCGCGCGAATCCGATCTTAATGGCAATTATTGGGCTGACATTTTGCTATGCAGCCTACATGAGTGAAGTCTATCGCGCTGGAATTCAAAGTATTTCAAAGGGTCAGATGGAAGCAGCCCGTAGTTTAGGGATGAATTATTTTCAAGCCATGCGCTTTGTTATTCTTCCTCAAGCCATCCGCATAATTCTACCGCCGGTTGGAAATGAATTTATTACCTTGCTAAAAGATTCTTCACTGGTCAGTGTCGTTGCGGTTGCAGATATAACCCGGCGTGGACGAGAATTTATGGCTGCAAATTTTATTCCGGTTCAAACCTGGCTCATGGTCGCATTGTTGTACCTGGTATTAACGCTCTTCTCTGCCAGAATTGTGACCTGGATTGAGCGTAAAACAAAGTTGGAGCGTTAAGATGGAACCCATTATTCAGATCAATCAGGTTCACAAACATTTTGGGCATATTCACGCCTTACGTGGCGTAAGCCTAGATATTTTCAAAGGGGAAGTGGTAGTTGTCATTGGCCCCTCTGGATCAGGTAAGTCAACCTTATTACGCTGTATCAATCGCCTCGAAGAATTTGACAAAGGCAGTATCATGGTGGATGGAATCCCATTGGATAGTGCTGAAAATATTAATGCCGTCCGTACTGAAGTTGGCATGGTCTTTCAACAATTTAATTTATTTCCCCATCTCAGTGTTTTGGAAAATATCACCCTGGCACAAACGGTCGTACGGAAAAGAAACCTAGTGGATGCAAAAAAGAATGGAATGAAATTACTGGAAAAAGTCGGGATTCCGGATAAAGCACAGGCTTACCCACTGCAGCTCTCAGGCGGACAACAACAACGCGTTGCGATCGCACGTGCCCTCGCCATGAACCCTAAAATAATGTTATTCGATGAACCCACCAGTGCATTGGACCCCGAGATGATTCAGGAAGTTCTGGATGTTATGCTGGCATTGGCTCAGGAAGGTATGACCATGGTCGTCGTATCTCATGAAATGGGTTTCGCTAGAGCTGCTGCCAACCGTGCTATTCTGATGGATGAAGGCCAGATCGTCGAAGAAGCTCCTCCCAAGGTTCTATTTACTGACCCCAAAAATGAACGCACGAAGTTGTTCTTAAGCAAGGTGTTAATGTAAAACCAATTTGCAACGCTGAGAGCCTAATTTTATAATTTCTTATTTTTATTGCTTACTGTATAATCGTTTTATCTTATTTTTAATTTAAAACGAGGTTTCATGTTCAAACGGTTACCCCATTGGATGATCTGGCTGATTGCATTTTTATTACTTGCAATCTCTGCGCCCAATGTTCCAGCCGCCCCAAATACCTCTTCTTCCCTTAGTATGCTCAGCCCAAGCAACTGCCCTTTGGGTGGTTGTGCTGCCGGTCAAAGAATAAATTTTCGTACTTCATTTGACCTGAATAGTTATACCCCTTCAGTCAGTTCAAATGTGCAAATTTGCCTGTATACACCGGAAAACTGGAATGTCACCGAAGTGGGCTTTGATCCAATAGGAAAAATATCCGGTTTAACATACCAGGTTAATCAAACAAACTGTGGTCCTTCCCCTTCCGGTTATGAGTTGGTTGCTGCTGTTTCAGCACCCATTAATATTTCTATCTTCGGTGATACTTTGGATTTTTACCTACGACTGGGAAAAAATGCTTCCGCCAATGGCACCATATTAATCCGGGTATACGAAAACAACGGTCTTACCTGGTTGCAAACAGAACAATCTTTTAATTTTCTACAATTGGCTCCCATTTCCAATGTCGTATATGTCGCTGAGTCTGCCCAAAATTGTGCATCCAATAGCCCTTGTTTTATCAATTCAGCCGATGATCTTCCAAATGGAATCGGTACTGGATTAAAGGATGCTATTGATGCAGTAGGAAATGGGGCAACCATTAATGTTTTGGTGAACTATCCTATTCGCGGGAATACCGTGAAAGTTAATAAACCGGTCATCCTACAGGGTTTTCAAAATGCTTCTCTTACGACAAAATCTCTCAATTGTTCGCAACCGATGTTGTCTTTGGAATCTAATATTACTTTACAGAACCTTTCAATTGATGATGGACTTTGTTCACTTCAAAACAGAGATCTCCTGCTAATCAATAGCATCCAATCGATTAATATTATTTCTAATAACCTCACCAATGGTAAAGAAGCCATCAGTATTCAAAATAATCATGGAAGTCTTAATATTCGCTTCAATAACATCCTAAATAATTCCGGTTATGCCATTCTGAAACCCATAAATTCAGGAAATGGTCAGTTGATGGTGACAGCAAACAACATTTTTAATAATCGTATAGGTGCTCAAGTCCAATGTAGCGCTCAAGGACTAGGTATCGTTGATCACAACTTTTGGGGGATCGGTATTTTACCTGGAACAGCCGCTCCTGATTGTACTGCTCAAGCGAGTAAACGACTGGGGAGTGCAATTTCAAATCGAACCAACCAGCCTGGTGTTCTGGCAGAACTAGTTACAGTTACATCAAACAGGAAATCTTTCTTTGAGAACAGTATCGCAGTGCAACGACCTACAACCAACCCCGATACTTCAGATTTTGATATTTTCATCATCAACCATGGGAATAATCTATCCAACGCTCCGTTTTTAAACCCAGAGTCTTCATCAACATTGGTTCCTTGTGGCAATTATTATGATATTTTTCTCGCTCAGGGTTTTTCCAATATCCAGGAATTGGATATTTTCTTCCGGTACGACCTTAATCCAGCCTGTGTAGCGAACATCGAATCTACCACTTATTGTGGTCAGGCAAATGCCGCGCTGTACCCCTTATGGTGGTACGATCCCAATCAACAGGTTACCAACGGCTGGAATACTACCGGTCAATCTCCAAACGGACCATCTGCTGGAGGAGTAAGTGGCCAAACCACCACCTGTGATCTGGTCAATAAAGAAATCTCGGTCCAAATTGATTCATCTGGCCGCCCAGGGAGCAATAATGATTTATCCTATACGCCTTTTGTGGTTGGATTAATTGCTCAACCAGCTGCTACGGTCTTGAATAACTTTTCAGCATCCGCAGGAAATATGCAAATTACCATCAACTGGAAAACACTTAGCGAGCTTAATACGAGTGGTTTTTATGTGCAAAGAAGATTATCTGGAGAATCCACATTCGTCAGAGTGAGTCCCTTCATTGTTCGTACAGGAAGTGATACAACCGGTTCCAATTATTCGTTTGTGGACGGTAACGTAGTAAATTACAATTCTTACGAATACCGCCTAGAGATTATCGGAACGAACCTTCTTTCAGTTTATTCAAATATCATTACAGCCATCCCAATTCCTCCAACAATTACGCCAACCACCACGTTGACTTCTACGATCACTCTGACTGCTACCGTTACTCAAACTCCAACCATTACAGGCTCGACAACAATTACAGCTACCAACACTCCTACCATCACTTTAACGCCCACTATTACTTTCACCCCAACCCGAACCCGCGCTCAAACTGCAACCAATACACGCACCCCATTTATCATCCCTTATCGCAGCCCCACCAGAGCACCTACAATTCCAACTATTCCATTTTCAACCGGCTATCCTCCCCCACTAAACAACACTCAGGCTCCGGAGAGTGGCTACCCAAATCCACCGGGTGGTAATCCACCTGGTGGGGTAAATTCAACTGAAGGTAGTTATCCTGAACCAGAAAATACAAGGCTTACTCCTTCGATCGAAGGTTACCCAGGCCCTGAACTCGATGAAAATCAGGCTACAGTTGTTATGGTTTCAGGTACTCCAATCAAAAACCTAACAAAAATCTCTACTTCCATAACAAAGCCATCTCCGTCTGCTGAAGCTGAATCCAAGGACAATAAGGGGGATTGGGTTTACCCACTTTTGGGTAGCATAATTGGTCTTTGTTTGGTAATATTGGTCGGTTATTTTCTTTGGAAAAAAGGGCTGTTAGCATTGCCCTTTCTATCCAACCAAAACGATCAAAATAACAATCATACAGATGATCTTGAATAAGGATCATTTTTGACTTTTTAATTTGGTTATGCTATTCTTTTATATTGTGAAATTATTATCAACATCGATTTTGGAGAGCTAAATGCAGCGTGAACGCGTTTCTGAAAATGTTTATTGGTTTCAAAGCGAAATTTATGCACAGGTGACAGCCGGGGTAATCACCGGACCAAAATGGGCTGTCGTAATTGATACACTTCCGGTGCCGGAAGAGACTTTAGCAATGAAGACTTATATAGAAGAACATTTAGAAGTCCCTGTGCAATATATTATAAATACACATTTCCACGCTGATCATACCTGGGGGAATTGTTTTTTTCCGGGCGCAACCGTTATCAGCCATGAATTATGCCGAAAATTGCAATTAGAACAGGGTCAGTCATCTCTTACCAATTCCATTCAACAAAATCCTATCTTTAAGGGTGTTAAACTGATACTTCCTCACCTGACATTTGATCGTGGAAATATGTCCTTGCGAGTAGGAAAGAAAAACCTTGTTTTATTTCACACACCAGGACACAGTGAAGATGGAATATCCGTACTGATTGAAGAAGATCGGGTGTTATTTGCAGCTGATGCTTTTCTACCGGTACCCTATTTTGTTAAGGGCGACATTGATCAATTAATTGGGTCGTTGAAGTCGTTTGCAAATTTAGGACTGGAAAATATTATTCAGGGACACGGTGATATTATTTTGCGGGGAGAAATTGAAGAGAGTATTCATCAAAATATTCAATATTTAAATACTTTAAAGAAAAAAGTAAAAGAGGCTCTTAATAGCAAATACCCTTTACGTGCTGCTGCTGCCATTGATATTGAAAGTTGTGGAAAAAATCGGGTTTTATTAGGCGGATTAGGAGATTCTTTGCATGTTAATAATGTAAAGTGGTTATTAAACGAATATGCTCAAAAAGAAGGGATTGAACTAATTGATTCACCTTACGATGATTATGATGATGACATCATCGATGATTAAGAAACATTAATTTGTTTTTATTCTTGAAAAACTTTCTTTTTTAACCATTTCGCCCGCAAGCCAACAACTCTTTCAGTCCCTTCTTTCAGTCGTTTAATATTAGGCCGTAACGCCCATACTAAAACGATTAATGCAAAGACACCATAAATCACATAAGCCCAAGGCGAAAGCCCCATAATGGCTCGGATGATAAAAACAACCATCGCGATAAAAGCAATGCTCATGGTTGTCACTGAAGCATATCCAACAAACAAGTAAATTAAAACTACAATTGGGAGGATGATCAGGATAATCGGATTCCAAAGCGCAATCGCACCGCCTAAAGCTGTTGCCCCACCTGCTCCACCTCGCAATTTCCATTTTCCATCTTTTCTATGTAGCAAAAAGATTGAATAATTGTGCCCAATAATAGCCAACAAAGCTGCCCCTACCTGAACCCACGGATGATGAGGAGCCAGCCACGCAACCACCCATGCTGTTGCTGCGCCTTTTAGTACATCCAGAATTGCGGTTATTAATCCAGCTCCCCACCCTGCGGCCCGCATAGCATTCGTACCACCTGTTCTTCCTGATTCAACCAGACGAACGTCTCTGCCATTAATAATTTTAACAACAAAAAATCCAAAAGGAATTGACCCCATTAAATATGCAATTATTAAAACAAGCATTATATTTCCAAAACCAGCCATGGATTCCTCATTTTCTTTACTTTATAGAACAAACACTTTAATTTCTTTTCGGTTACGGAATTTATTTTATCAATAAATTGATTTCATGAAAATGGTTCTTTTCAATCATGAAAGATTTGATCTTCCAAATTTCTTTGTCCAAATAACAGATAAGCGTGGCTACCCCCGGGTACAAAAACTCCTTAATATCAGTTGTGGATGGAGTGTCCGGTCCGTCCGGGTGAGAATGAAAAATGGCAACTAAATCAAGATTCTGATTTTCAATTTTTTCCAGGGCTCTTAACAATTCAACCGGTTCCATATAAAACTTTACCGGGGAGTGTAAGCGGTTCGTGATTAGAAAAGCCTGGGTCACTCGATTCCCAATCCCAGCCAGTATTCCACAGGCTTCTTCAGGAAAATTAATTTGAACATGCCTCAAAATAATTTGATGGATTTCCTCGGGGATAATTATTTCATCCATTTGTAAAAAGTGCTAACAAAAATAAAAATGTAAATAGAGTCAACGGTTCAAGCAGAAGGGACCAACCATGCCGATTTTCTTTAAGCCCAGATACTAACAAAGTTGTTGGGTATGCAATAGCAACAAGTAGAAGACCAAAAGTTAATGGTTGAATTGGCAAATAATGAAGCCCAATTGCGATTTGTCCAACTAATAGACCAATCCCCAATGCCCAAAACCAGTTCCAATTTCCTAATGTCCGTAAAAATAAAGTACGGGCTACCAATAAAAACACTGTCATAACGATCGCAGGTAGTAACAGAAAGAGTCGTAACCCGGATGCCTGTAAAGCAATCGCTAAAACAAGAAATAAAGCAAAAGAAATGGCGGTTAACCCTAAACTTGCTGGCAAATGAAAGCCACTTTCACTATCTACAACCAGATATTCAGCCAAAAAGATAAATGCCAGCAGAATACCTCCCAGTCCTACGACCATCCACCATTCAAGACCAACATCAATAAATGCTAGAGGTACTCCAATTAACCAGGCTGTAAGTGCTGGGACAATTCCATGTTTTAATAGTGTATTCGTGCCTTTTTGAGGATGTGTTTGAATAAGCCAGTCGATACCAAATGCCGCTAAGAAGGCTACCAGAATTGAAACAATCGTATCAAAGTCGATATCATAATTGAAAACAGCCCATGGAAAGCGAATAATAATACTCTGCGCTGGTATTTTTACAAATGGTGTCAATCCATATGCAAGAATAATGGTGGCTGTAATAATACTTAATCGGCTGAAGACCGGAAATTTATAGGCTTTTTCCATAAAAAAAATTGTATCGAGTTTCTGTCTTTTTTTCCAGCGAAATTAGAACAAATTACCGAGAATCATTGGTTATGTGGTAAAATTGGTGGTTGAATGAATGCAAAAATTGAAAATCAAAAACTCCTACCCCCAAAACTAATTCCAACTATTTTGGCGGGATTTAATACCGTTGCCAATCATTTAGGTTTAATACTATTTCCCTTAGGGTTAGATTTGTTATTTTGGTTTGGACCTCAATTAAAATTGGAAAAGGTTTTAAAACCAATCTATGCCAGCGCTATTCAAACCCTAATCGCCTTAAACAAACCTGAAATGAAATCTGTCTTAACGACCACTCAGACAGAAATCGATAACATTTTAAACAGGATTAATTTAACCAACTTTTTGTCAACTTTCCCTTTAGGTGTTCCCAGTTTGTTATCAGGTCAGGGAATCAAGCAAACACCTCTAGGGGCACCTGCTATCATTGAACTTCCTTCTGTCGGGATCATTTTCCTGGTTTCAGTGCTGTTTATTTTGATAGGCCTGCTGTTTGGTAGTTTATATATGAGCGTCATCGCTCAAAGTACAACAAACAACAAATCTTCAATAAAAACTACAGGGAAGAATGTCCTCAATGGAGTAGGTCTGGCATTTGTATTGGTAATTATTTTCCTGATAATGTCTTTGCCTTTATTATTCATTGTTTCATTAATATCATTATTTAGTCCAGCAATTTCTCAAATCATTCTAATTATTTCTACATTCATTTTGCTATGGCTTTTAATCCCTTTAGTTTTTGCTCCTCATGGAATTTTTGCAAAAAATATGGGTATTTATCAATCTATTCGCCAATCTGTAAAAGTTGTTCGTTCTTACATGCCAGGGACAGGGATGTTCCTGTTGGTTGCAATTCTTCTGGCTCAAGGTCTGGATATCCTTTGGATCGTTGCCCCATCCCAATCCTGGCTGACATTGGTTGGAATAACCGGACACGCTTTCATTTATACCGCTTTAATTGCCTCCAGCTTCATTTATTACCAAAAAAGTGGAGAGTGGGTAAGCAACCTGTTGGAAAGAATAAATCAACTTAATCAAAACAAATCTGTATAGCGTTCTTATAACGCAGATACAGGAGGACATGTGACACAACCCACCAATTTACCAAATTCAAATTACGGAGCTAAAGATATTCAAGTTCTTGAGGGGCTTGAAGCAGTGCGCATGAGACCTGGAATGTATGTTGGTGGAACCGATGTCAAAGCTTTGCACCATCTGGTTTATGAAATTGTTGATAATTCAATCGACGAGGCATTAGCTGGTTATTGTGATCATATCAGTATCACAATTCATGCTGATAGCGCTATCACAATTAGAGATAATGGGCGTGGTATCCCGGTCGATATTCATCCAGAGAAAAAAGTATCTGCCCTTCAATTGGTCCATACAGTTCTGCATGCAGGTGGAAAGTTTGGCCACAGCAGTTATAAGGTGTCTGGTGGTCTTCATGGTGTCGGGGCATCGGCTGTGAATGCCCTCTCCGAATGGTTTAAAGTTACTGTTTACCAAAATGGAGAAGTACACCACCAGGAATATCGAAGAGGGATCCCGATTGCACCTGTGAGTGTCATTGGGAACTGTGATCCAAATATTTCCGGAACAGTGACCTCCTTTAAGTTTGATCGGGAAATTTTTAAAGATGAAATCGATTTCCGATTTGAAACGCTTTCACAAAGATTTCGTGAAATGGCTTTTGTTACTCGAAAGGTAAAGATTCAATTAACCGACGAAAGAAGCCATCGGGAAGCAACTTATTATTTTGATGGTGGCATTATCTCATTTGTTCGCTTCATTAACCACAATCGAACAACTTTGCATCCTGTATTTTTCGTTGAAAAAGAACTGGATATGGTCAGTGTTGAAACAGCTTTGCAATATACGGATGCCTACGCTGAATCCGTTTATTCTTTTGCCAATACGATCAATACAATTGATGGCGGCACTCATATGACCGGCTTGCGGACTGCTTTAACCCGGGTAATCAATGATTATGCTCGCAGAAACCAGTTAATTAAAGAAAGCGATCCTAATTTTTCGGGCGATGATACTCGCGAAGGGTTGACAGCAATCATCAGTGTTAAAGTGCCTGACCCGCAATTTGAATCACAAACCAAAGTGAAGCTGATGAATCCCGAAGTTCAGACGATTGTTCAGCAGGTGATTACAGAAGGATTTGCTGAATTCCTGGAAGAAAATCCGAATGCCGGAAAAGCAATTGTGCAAAAGTGTCTGACTTCCGCTCGCGCCAGGGATGCAGCTCGCAAAGCACGTGATCTGGTAATCCGCAAGTCAGCCCTTGAATCAATGACTTTGCCTGGAAAATTAGCTGATTGTTCTTCTCGTGATCCAAAACAATCCGAGATTTATATTGTCGAAGGTGATTCCGCCGGTGGATCTGCTAAACAAGGTCGTGACCGGCAATTTCAAGCAATCCTGCCATTACGTGGGAAAATCTTGAACACTGAACGGGCTCGTTTAGATAAAATACTTTCTAACGAGGAAATCAAAGCCATGATTTCAGCTCTTGGAGTGGGAATCGGCGATAATTTCGATATCAACAATTTGCGCTATCATCGGATTATCATCATGACAGATGCAGATGTTGATGGCAGCCACATCCGTACATTGTTACTTACTTTCTTCTTCCGTTATATGCCCCTGATTATTGAAAACGGCAATTTATTTATTGCTCAACCACCTCTTTACTTACTTTCCTATAAAAATCAAAAACGGTATGTCTATACTGAGGAACAAAAAGATAAAGTCATTCAAGAATATGGGGTAAGTGCGGATAAGATTGGCATTCAGCGCTATAAAGGTTTGGGCGAAATGAACCCGGAACAGTTATGGGAAACAACGATGAATCCAGAAAACAGAACGCTTCTGCAGGTATCCATTGAGGATGCAGCGCAAGCTGATTTGACGTTTGATATGTTGATGGGTCAGGCAGTCCCCCCCAGAACCAGATTTATTCAAACACACGCACTTACTGTCCACAATTTAGATGTTTAAATAACCTTTCGCTTAACTCTTTTCACTAAGGTATTAATTATTCGCCAACAGTCCTTGGTATCTGGTTGGTTAAACTATCCATCCAAAAAAATAATTATGCTAAACTGAAGAAAAAGAAAAAATGAGGTTAAAATGGCAAAAGCAATTATTTACCGTGCTGAGGATCTATTTGATTTCATGGTTCGATTTTTTGAAAAATTGGGAGTGCCAAAAGATCGGGCCGAAATTACTGCTGAGATCCTACAATCAGCTGATTTACGCGGGGTGAGTTCGCATGGTATTATCCGTTTACAAACCTATTACGGGAGTCGTCTGCAAAAAGGCTTAATAGATCCTTTAGCAAACAATGAGATTGTCAGAGAAAGCCCATCCTCCATTGGCATTGATGGAAAGAATGGTTTAGGGCAAATAGCTGCCCGCGATGCCATGCAGCGCTGCATTGACAAAGCCAGAAATTCCGGAGTGGCGATGGTGACAGTCCGAAACAGCAATCATTACGGCATCGCTGGTTATTATGCTATGATGGCGTTAGAACATGACATGATCGGAATCAGTTTCACCAACGCCCAACCTTTAGTAGCACCTACTTTTGGGCGAAAACGCTTACTAGGAACCAATCCCATTGCGGTTGCAGCGCCTGCCCACAATGAAAAACCATTCGTTCTGGATATGGCTACCAGCATTGTCCCTATCGGAAAGGTAACAGTTTTTGAAAAGGCAGGTGATAATTTGCCCGATGGTTGGGCCGTCGACTCAACCGGTCAGACTACCACCGATCCAAAATCCGTACTAAATGGCGGAGCTTTATTCCCCTTAGGTGGGCCTGAACTTCTGAGAGGATATAAAGGTTATGGATTGGCTCTCTGGGTGGATATTTTTTCCGGTGTTTTATCAGGAGCTGCCTTTGGACGAAATGTTGCTGACCCGGTTCACCTTTCCAATGCAAATGTTGGGCATTTCTTTGCAGCCATGCGTTTGGATGCTTTTCGCGATCCGGACGAGTTTAAACAAGATATGGATCGTTTATTCCAGCAATTAAAAACTGCAGAAAAAGCAATTGGACATGATCGTATTTATATTCATGGTGAAAAAGAATTTGAATTAACCGAAAAATACAAGATGGAAGGTATTCCCCTCTTGGAAGAAGTCGTTAAATCTCTGGTTGAAGCAGGGAAAAATATTAATGTACCCTTTGATCTGAGCTCATTGGGAGAAAAAAAAATTAATCCGGCTTATAGTGGAAACTAGCGTTAATCTTGAATTAAAACTAACGCTTCATTTTCCTCTAAAATAATTTTTCGATCCCTTATTTCAGGAAATTGATCTCTTTTATTGGAAATCCCTAAACGCCAATTTCCTTTTAATAATTGCGAACCTAAAACCAGCCCGGTTTTCCTTTTACTAAAGTTAAGAGCAACCAGGGAGGATTGTTCAGAAGTTTGCCGTAAATAAGCTAACAGTCGCTTGGGCTCGTAGGTAAGAGGTAAATACATTCCCCGTTGAAGTGATTCATTTGCCCGTCTCATTTTTAACAATTGTTTATAAAAATTCAGAAGCGAATTCCCATCTTGTTCCTGAGATTCAACATTTCTCCACTTATGGTTAGGGTGAACCGGTAACCAGGTTCTTGCAGTTGAAAAACCTGCATTCAGTTCACTGTTCCATTGCATTGGAGATCGACATCCGTCTCTACCCTTGAAAAACGGCCAAAAATAACGTCCGACCGGATCTAAAACATCAGATTTTTTTGAAATCAGAATATCACGCATCCCAATTTCTTCACCATAATACATAAAAGGCGTGCCCCGTAAGGTCAATAACAAGGTTGCCAATACTTTTAACCGCTGATCATCCTCACTTCTCGTGTATCGCGATGCCGAACGAACAACATCATGATTGTTAAGCACATAATTTGGCCATCCTTTTTGCTCAAGGATATTTTCCCAGCGGCTTATTCTTTTATTGAAAGTACTCGCTCGATAAGGACTCCGTAAAAAAGAGAATTCAAAAGCAGCATGTAAGGCTTTATCCCCAATATATTTTGCCGGGGTGGTGTAATTTCCCATAAAGGTTTCACCTACAGCATAACGTTCCGGATAAGAATCAAGCAATTCCCGGAACTCCCTTAAAAAAGTAAACATTTCTGGTTGGTCTGCATCATAAATATGTTGTAATTGGTCAAACTTAGTAATCCCTAATTGATAGGGATTATTCCTGAACTGTTCATCTTTAAAGAATGCATTAAATACATCCAACCTGAACCCATCTACACCTTTATCCAACCAAAATTTTATTTGATCCATCATCGCTTGAAAAACTTTAGGGTTTCGCCAGTTAAGATCAGGTTGTTGTTTGAAAAACATATGAAAGTAGTACTCCTGGGTATTGGCATCCCACTCCCAACCGCTACTACCAAATCTTGATTGCCAATTATTAGGTTTCTTACCATTCATCCCAGGGCTTTTCCAAATGTACCAATCTCGATAAGCATTATCTGTTGATGATTTTGATTGTTGAAACCAGACATGTTGATCAGAGGTGTGGTTCATCACCAAATCCATCATTACTTTGATTCCTTTTTCATGAGTAGTTTTGAGGAAAGCATCAAACGCTTTCATACCTCCAAATTTTGAATCAATGTCACAATAATCAGCCACATCGTACCCGAAATCTTTATCTGGACTGGGATAAACAGGAGATAACCAGATGGCGTTGATACCCAGATCTTCTAAATAGTCGAGTTTTTGAGTAATTCCAGGCAAATCGCCAATACCATCATTGTTCGAATCCATAAAAGAACGCGGATAAATCTGATAAATTACACCATCACGCCACCATAGAAAATCTGACATCTATTACCTCCAAAGAGAAATTCAGTTAACTTTGTATTCATTTTATAAGAGAATCATTAAAAATGATGCTTTTGGCTTAAAAAACCTTGATTAGTAAAAATGTATATGATAGAATATGGATTGCATTAATGAATTGAGTAGACCTCTACGAAAAGTGGGCAGCCCCCACTTTTCTTATTTAGAAAGTATTATTTGTGGGAGAAAAGTTAAGCAATGAGAAATGAATTTACCCTCGCATTCAACGAAGTGTTGGAAGAAAAAGGTCTTCCACGCGAAATAATTATAAAAGCGCTGGAATCAGCTATGGCCTCAGCTTACCGGCGATCTGTTAATGCGTCAACTGCACAAGTGATCGAAGCGAAGATTGACATGGATACCGGAAAAGTGACAATCTTCGCGGAAAAAGAGGTGGTTGATGAAGTTCAAGACGATCGCACCGAAGTAAGTTTGGAAACAGCCCGACTTTTTAATAGCCAGGCCGAAGTGGGCATGATGGTATCCGTTGATAGTACCCCAAGGAATTTCGGACGGGTAGCAGCTCAAACTGCCCGGCAGGTCATTCAGCAAAGAATTCGTGATGCGGAGCGGCAGGCACAACTTGATCATTATGCAGACCAAATTGGTGAAATCATTTCTGGCGTTGTTCAAGCCAGTAACGCCCAAGGACTAACAATCGGCCTGGAAATGAAAGCTGAAGGGACAATGTTGCGCAAAGATATGATCCCAGGCGAAAGGTTTCATGTTCATGATCGCGTTCGAGCTTTGGTAGCAGAAGTAAAAGACAGTAATCGTGGCCCACAAATCTTGCTTTCCCGTACTCATCGCAACTTCTTGCGACGATTACTCGAAACTGAAGTTCCAGAAATTTACCATGGAATTGTTGAAATTCGATCCATTACCCGAGAACCCGGACAGAGAGCAAAAGTAGCTGTTTCGGCAACTCAATCCGGCATTGACCCTGTAGGTGCTTGTGTTGGTTTACGGGGAGTTCGAATTCAAGCTATCGTGAGAGAGTTGCATGATGAAAAAATTGATGTTATTGAATGGCATCAGGATTCTTCTCAATTTATCGCCCGTGCAGTCAGCCCAGCGAAAGTAAGTGGTGTATATTTGAATGAATATTCTGAAGAAGGTAAAACTGCCACTGTTGTCGTCCCTGAGGATCAATTAAGTCTGGCAATTGGCCGCGATGGACAAAATGCCCGCCTGGCAGCGAAATTAACCGGATGGAGAATTGACATTAAAAGCATTCAGGAAGCATCCACCGATGCTCTTTATCGGCTACAAAAAGATCCTGCCCTGGCTGAAATGGCTGAAAATGAAAAAGACAATATGATAAAAGTGGAGGAATTGTTAGCCAAAAAATCTGCTGGAGGAATTCTCACTCAGGAAAATTATGATTTCCTGAATAAATTTGTTGAAAGAGTTGAGACCCGCACATTTATACGCAGTAAAGCTGAAGAAGAAGCTGAAAAACAAAGGATGAATTCCTTAAGATCCCAGATTCCATTAAGTTTCTTCGAAACAAATATTCTGGATTCATCTTTACCAGAACATGTTAATTATATTTTACAGGAGGCAGGATTTAACACCCTGGCTGAATTAACCATCAAAATGTTACAAACCCCGGATGATATCCTGCGATTAAATGGTATCGGTCCAAAAGCAATGAAATCTATTCAGGATCTCATGGAATCGTTACCGGATTTACGTGCAGCAGAATTAGAAGACACTCAAATTGAACCACTGGAAGAAAGAAATGTAGATCAAATTGCTGAAATTGAATCAAAACTAGAAACAAGTGAAGTTAAAGCAGAAACAGAACCGGACACAAAAACAGAATTAGAGTCTGCTCTGGTTACCGAAGAATTCTCTCCCGACTTTGAAAAAATCGATGCAGATTTACCAGTAGATGAAGATTTAGCCGAGGAACCTGAAGAGGAATTAGCAACTGTACCGGAAGAAGAAGGCTCGTTTGACGAGTTATTTGCCCTCGAAGCAACAAATTTGGACATCCCTTTTGTTGAAGAAGATGAAGAAGAACTTCCAGATGACAAGAAGGCAAAAAAGAAAAAAGATAAGAAAAAGAAACGTCATGTTCAAGTAGAATATGATGATGAAGAAGATGTATTAATTTACCGTAAACAGCATAAAAGAACTAAGGATCTTGATTGGGAACTATAGCTCATCAAAAGGCATGATATGGGAAAGAAGGCAAAAGCAAAGCGACCTAAACATGTACCCCAACGAACTTGTGTCGGATGCCATGAAATTCAGGCAAAACGAACATTAATCAGAGTGGTTCGCACTGACACAGGTATCGTTATTGACCCAACCAGCAAATTGGCAGGTCGAGGTGCTTACATTCACAATCTAAATTCATGCTGGCAAGCAGCAATTAAAGGAAAACTTGCTGGTGCATTAAAAACAGAAATTACTGATCAAGAACGAGAAATGTTAATAAATTATATGAAGGGTTTACCGGAACAAACAGAAAAAGAAGAGCATATTGGATCAACATTGTAGTTGTTTTGGCTGAGAAGTTATAAAACGAAGGCTCGAACAGCGCACAACAATCCTGAGCTCGAAAAGAGTTAAGCACAAGGTGCAAATAAGCGTTGGAGGTGCGAAATGAGCGAAAAACTTAAGACAATTGTTTTACCTGGAAGTATCACTGTTCGTGAATTGGCTCAACAAATGGAGACCAGCCCAATTCAGGTAATAAAAATATTAATGGCAAATGGCGTTATGGCAAACATCAATCAACAGGTTGATTTTGATACGGCAGCGATCGTCGCCTCTGAACTGGATTTCGAAGCCATAGCTGAATCGTATGAAGAAGAAGAGATAATTGAGGTTGGTGAAATCCCTGCCTGGCGGAAAATGATTATGAATGAGAACCCAAAAGAATTGGTTAACCGCCCACCAGTGGTAACTATTTTGGGACATGTAGACCACGGAAAAACAACCTTACTGGACGCAATTCGCCATACAAATGTTGCTGGCGGAGAAGCTGGGGGGATTACCCAACATATTGGAGCCTATCAGGTGGTTCATAAAGGACAATTGATTACCTTCCTGGATACACCTGGACACGCTGCTTTTACAGCCATGCGCTCAAGAGGAGCGCAAGGAGCTGATATTGTAATTCTGGTAGTCGCGGCTGATGACGGCGTTATGCCACAAACCAAAGAAGCTATTGCTCACGCAAAAGCGGCCCGTGTTCCCATTATTGTTGCATTAAATAAAATTGATCGTGCAGATGCAAACCCGGAATTCGTCAAACGACAATTATCCGAAAACGGATTGGTGCCTGACGATTGGGACGGTGATACGATGGTCGTGCCTTTGTCTGCCAAACAACGTGTTGGAATTGATGATTTGTTGGAAGCTATTTTACTCACCACCGAGGGAATGACCATTCAGGCTAACCCAAATGGAAAAAAAATGGGCACCGTAATTGAAGCAGAAGTGGATCGGACAAAAGGGGTCATGACAACTTTGCTGGTCCAAAACGGGACTGTCAATGCGGGCGATGTTATTGTTGCTGGTACCGCATACGGTCGCATCCGAGCCATGTTCGACTTTAAAAACAAACCCATCCGAAAAGCCGGGCCATCCACTCCAATCTTAATCATGGGTATGAACGATGTTCCAAATGCAGGGGATATATTTCAGGTTGTAAATTCAACAAAAGAAGCTCTGAATATTGTTACAGAACGAAAGCAAACCCAAAAAGAATCTCGATTTGCATCTCCCAAAGCGACTCTAGAGGAATTGTTCACGCGTGTCCAATCAGGAGAGGAAAAAGAATTGCGTTTGATTGTCAAAGCAGATGTTCAGGGCTCATTGGAACCAATTGTTAATTCGCTAAAAGAGTTACCCTCAAAAGATATCAATATCAATATTTTGTACGCGGAGACTGGAAATGTCGGTGAAAACGATGTCATGTTAGCCAGTGCTTCAAAAGCAATTATCGTGGGTTTTAATGTTATCGCGGATCCAGCTGCCAAACGCATGTCAGAAACAGAAGGGGTTTCGATTCGTCGTTATGAGATTATTTATCGTTTACTGGAAGACGTAGAAAAAGCGTTAAAAGGTATGTTAGAGCCTGAATACGTTGAAGTTATCCTGGGAAAAGCTGAAGTATTGAAGGTTTTTCGAATTCAGAAAGTAGGCGCAATTGCAGGTTGTCGTATTGTTTCAGGAGAATTCAGAAGAAATGCTCATGCCCGAGTAATTCGAGCAGATGAGGTGGTATTCGATGGCGAAATTAGTTCATTAAAACATGAAAAAGACGATGTTCGTGAAGTACGAACAGGATTTGAGTGTGGCATCGGGTTAAAAGGATTTAATGATTTTGCGGAAGGCGATACGATTCAATGCTACAAAAAAGAATTATCAACTGAGAGTTAGAAAGCGAGTATTGTTATGCCATCCAAACTAAGATTGACACGCATTGGTGATCGTATAAAACAAGAGATCTCCGAAATGCTTGTCATGCAACAAATCTCTGACCCCAGATTGTTTGGTGTCACAATTACAGATGTAAAAGTTGATCGCGAACTGGCATTTGCTTCCATTTATGTTTCGGCTCTGGAAGGAAGTGAAAGATCCAAAGAAATATTGGAAGGTTTCGAAAGTGCGAACAGCTACATTCGAAAATTATTAGCCAGCCGTATTCAAATCAGGTCATTCCCTCGTTTACGTTTCTACTGGGATCCCACTCCCGAACGGGCAGATCGTATTGAACAGATTCTGGCTTCAATAAAAAATGAAGAAAATAACCAATATCCAGAAAATGACCTGGAGAAAATGGAAGATGACGACATTATCAAACAGTAAAATCCGGGATCTCTTTGCCCAAGCTGATACCATTCTGCTTTCAGCCCATATTCGCCCTGATGGTGATGCAATTGGATCTTTGTTAGGGCTAGGATTAGCCCTGAGAAATGCCGGAAAAAAGGTCTTGATGGTATTAAGTGATGGGATTCCTGCTCAATATCATTACTTGTATGGATCAAATGAAGTTAAAAAGTCAGTCCCTGATAATTTACAATTTGACCTTTCTATTATCCTGGATACATCTGATTTAGAACGTACTGGTGGAATTTTTGGCAATCGGGAAATTACCATTAATATTGACCATCATACGACCAATACACTGTATGCCAAATACAATTTTATTGATCCTCAAGCAGTGGCTACTTGTTCTTTAATAGCAGAAAACATCGAAAATTGGGGATTAAAGATAGACGATAAAGTTGCCAGTTTACTCTTGACCGGTATTCTTACGGACACAATTGGTTTTCGTACCTCCAATATGGGAGCTAAGGACTTGCGGATTGCTGCTTATTTAATGGAATTTGGAGCTAATTTACCAGAATTGTATAAACAGGCTCTGGTTAATAAAAGCACAGATCAATTGATTTATTGGGGATTCGCATTAAAAAAATTAGAAAAAAAAGATCGTCTTTGCTGGACCTCTTTAACGCTTGATGATCGAAAAGATGCGGGTTACAATGGGAATGATGACGCCGACCTTAACACGATATTGTCTAGCAATACCGATTGTGATGTATCCATTCTGTTTGTTGAACAAAAAAATAACCATGTTAAGGTGTCCTGGCGCAGTAATCCGGGATTCAATGTCGCTAATTTAGCTCAATTTTTTGGCGGCGGTGGCCATCCGGCTGCATCCGGTGCTGATATAGAAGGAACGATGGTTGAAGTTCAAGCAAAAGTCTTCGATAAAACTCTTAATTTTTTGAAAGAAAAGAATTAATGAAACTTTACACATTAAAAAATAATGTCCATTCCTGGGAGGAAATTTATGGAAAACGATAATAAAAATGTTATTAGCGGAGTGATTGTTATAGACAAACCAATTGGCATGACTTCTCACGACGTTGTTCAGATTGTTCGCAAGGGCACAAATATTCGTCGCGCTGGTCATACCGGAACTTTAGACCCACGAGCATCTGGTGTACTGGTAGTGCTGGTTGGGCCGGCAGTGCGGTTAAGTGAATATGTATCTGCTTCGGATAAACGTTATCAGGCTGTGATTCAATTAGGTACAACCACTGACACCTACGATGCCGATGGAAGAGTTCTTTCTACCACATCGGTCGATATTTCAGAAAAACAATTTGATGATGTCCTCCAATCATTTGTGGGAGAAATAGAACAGGTTCCCCCACCCTATTCATCCGTTAAGGTGAAAGGCAGACACGCATACGATATGGCCCGTAACGGTGAAGAAGTGGATTTGGAGCCACGCATGATCAATGTATACAATCTCGATTTATTGGAATGGGCCCCTCCGGAAGCAGTTATTGATGTTTATTGTTCCTCCGGAACCTATGTTCGCTCGTTAGCCCACGATTTGGGTGAGAAATTAGGGTGTGGCGCTCATTTGATCGGGTTGCGTCGTACCAAATCTGGACGTTTTACATTACGGGATGCTGTACCTCTAAGAAAATTAAGAGAAGCATTCGAAAATGAGACCTGGCAAAAATTCATAATCCCGGCTGCCGAAGCGCTTTCAGACTGGCCAGCCATTCAACTCAATGCAGATCAATTGGATATTGTCCGCCATGGACGCAGAATTCCGGCTGAGGAAGGATCCGGAAAAATGGCACGGGCAATCAGCGAAAGTGGAGAGTTAATTGGTTTGCTCGAGTTGGTACCCGAGACAGATGAATGGCAACCCAAAAAAGTATTCTCTTCATAATTCAAGCCTGGAGAGAAGACAGAGAAAATGGAAGACAACGCAGCTACAAAGAATAATTTAAAACCTGTTGTTTATGCAACGATCGGAGCCTTTGACGGGATTCATGTAGGGCACCAGCAGCTCATCCGATCTATGGTACAGCAAGCTCAGACTGATCAGGTTGAAACCCTGGTAATTACTTTTCACCCTACCCCAATAGTTTTTCTTAAATCGATTCCAATGCCCTTTTACATCACCTCTCCCGAAGAAAAAGGAGATCTGTTGAGGGGGTTAGGAGTAAATCATATTTTAACTTTTGAATTCAACCAGTCTCTTTCATCCTTAAGTCCGGAAGCGTTTATTGATCTCGTTTTGAACCAATACGACGTTCAACAATTTTGGTTGGGTAACGACTTTGCCTTAGGTAAAAATCGGGCAGGCGATATCACCAAGCTGAAAGAGATAGGCCAACTTAAGGGATTTGATATCATTAATTTTCCTCATATAATGGGAAATGGAGGAAAGATATCTTCTTCTGAGATAAGGAAAAAGATAATTGCTGGAGATTTTCCAGAAGTAACCAAAGCTTTAAATCGCTACTATTCGATGGAAGGAGCTGTGATTCATGGAGACGCTCGTGGCAAAACACTAGGAATTCCAACAGCAAATTTGCAGATCTGGGAAGGAAAGCTACTTCCAGCTTCTGGCGTTTATGCAACCTGGATCTTAATTAATAAAACTTTTTATCCATCCGTTACTAATGTTGGTATGCGGCCAACCTTTGAGAGCCAACCCACCTCGCCCAGAGTTGAGGTTTTAATCCTCAATTTTAACGAAGATATCTATGAAAACCATGTACAATTATATTTCATTGAAAATATTCGACCTGAAATTAAATTTAGCACAGTCGATTCATTGTTAGCACAAATTGAAAAAGATAAAAGACGCGCAGAGGAGATTTTAAAAAATGTCACAAAACCGTCAAATTTATTTGCTTGATCCGCATAATTTATCCCCTGAAACTATCGCTGTCACTTTCGCAAAAACATCCCGATCTCCTCAGTCTTTTCAGGAAATTGCAGACGAGCTAACTGATGAGAAGTCTGCTGAGTTTCATGAAAAATGGGTAGTAGGTTACGGTCATGGCTCTGTTGCAGAACATGCAGTTCTCCATTTGGCAGTTGAAAATGTGTCCAGATTAGCAATTGAATGCCTGGAAAGCAACCGATTAGCCTCTTATACCGAAAAATCCACCCGTTATCAAAAATGGGATGAGGATAGCTTTTTCATTCCGGAAGAATTGGATGAAGAACCTGCCCTTAAACAAAAATATATTGACACTAATCGTTTTTTGTTCGAAACCTATAAAAAATCTCTTCCAGTCGTACGGGCAGAAATTTCTAGACACTCTCCACAAAAAGCAGGAGAGAGTGAAGCTGCTTTTGAGCGTCGCATCCGCTCTGACTACGTAGATGTCTGCCGGTTTCTATTGCCTTCTTCCGCCCTGGCAAATGTTGGTATGACCATTAATGCCCGGGCATTAGAACATGCTATCCGTAAAATGCTAACCCACCCATTACAAGAAGTGCAGAAAATGGGGTTGGAAATTAAGAAAGTATCCCAAAATAATGTTCCCACATTAGTAAAGTATGCGGATGAAGTCCCGCATTGGGCAAAGGTCGCCAATTCTTTCAGGGATATCAGCAAAGAAGTATCTTCCAATATATCCGATCAGGATTGGTGCCAACTAGTCCATTACGATATGGATGCCCACAAATTGATTCTGGCTGGTCTGCTTTACCGCTTTGGAACTCGAGGATTTCAGGACACACTTAATTATGTAAATCAATTAACGGATGCTGAAATAAAATCATTAACCGAAAGAGTTGTTTATGAATTAGGTGAACATGATATTCCACTCAGAGAATTAGAATACACTACATTCACTTTTGATTTAATGATGGATCAGGGCGCATATTTTGAAATTAAACGCCATCGCATGATGACTCAAACACCTCAAAGAATTTCGACTTTATTTGGATATGCTGTACCCAAAAGCATGGTCGCAGCAGATTTTGAAAATGAATATCATCAAGCGATGAGATTAGCCCATGAAACTTATCTGGACATCGCAAAATGGAATCCTGAGGTTGCCGGTTACATCGTCCCCAATGGGTATAATCGAAAACTTTTACTAAAGGCGAATTTACGTGGTCTGGAACACCTGATTAACTTGCGCAGTGCAGATAATGCCCATTTTTCAGTTCGCCGCGTCGTTCAAAGAATGGCTGATGAATTGAGCAACGCAAACCCACTTCTGGCTGTTTGGATTAGAAAAAACACAAATGAAACCTGGCAATCCATTGAAAAGGAATATTTTACTGAGACAGCTTGTCAGGCATAAAAATCATTTTTGTTAAGTAATTTAATCTTTTAGTAATATTTGAGTTACTTCTTTAATAGTTTCGGATTGTAAATTGGTATCGTACCAATTCCACATTTCATCTAAAAGTTTTTCATAAATTGGTTTCATTTCAACCCTTTTTTCTTCCTCAGAGAGAGCTGAATTTTTAATAATTTTCAGAAATTCAGGATTCCCTTGTTTCCAATCCAAAATTAATCGATCAGCAGATTTAGGTCTTTCAATCCAATACCCGATTAAATTTAATTTCTCATCTGTCACCCAACAAAGAGGGATACTACCGAGATCTTTTTCTTCAAAAAAGCGAGCTAACTCTGGAAATTTGCTCTTGTAATAATATTTAATTGAAACCATTGGAGAAGCTTCAGCAATTTTCGCTAATATGGGTAAATTCATTAAACTGTCACCGCACCATGATTCTGTGAAGATTAGCATTCGTCTTTTTTTAGTTATTTCCCTTAATTTGTTAAATTCGGAAGAAGTAATCCGAATTTCCTCCAACCTTTGCTTCATTTCTTTTTGAAAATGGTCCATTTTTTCGACATATTCTGGCAACGACAATCCACTCACCCACACATTTTCTGTAATCATTTTTCTATCCTCATAAATTAATGTTGAACAAAGTCTATTCGTGACCACCTTATGTGTCAAGCTGTCAGGTTATAAACTGGAATAAAAAATGTTGTTTCTCTTTAAGTTGACAAAATAATCTTTCAACTTATAATAATGGGAAACATAAAAAAATACGATGAAGAGGACGAGTAAATAATGCCTCGCCAGAACAGAGAGCAACGGAAAGTGAGAAGTTGCCTGAACAGCATTATCGAATGGACCTCGGAGTTGCAGGGTGAAACCAAAGGAGTAGCCTGAGCCGGAGTTGCCACCGTTATCAAGGTAAAGGGTATCGCATCAGGCTGTACCCGAAAGAGTGAGGCTGGCTTTTTTCCCTTTGTTTCACAAAGGGATTTTTGATTAAAGTCAACCTAATCGAGGTGGCACCACGGACACAGCGTTCGTCCTCATTCGGACGTTGTGTCTTTTTTAAGACATGCGTCTGCACAAAAAAATTTTTTGGAGGATCTCATGTCAACAACTACCCGTTTTTTATTAAGTGAAAATGATATACCCACTCATTTTTACAATATTGCTGCTGATAGCCCTTTCAGTCCAACCCCAGTGTTAAACCCACAAACCAAAGAGCCTGTTACCCCGGATTTTCTTCAGCAAATTTTTCCACTTCCAATTATTGAACAGGAAATAAGCACCGATCGTTACATCCAGATTCCGGAAGAGGTACGAGAGGTTTATAAATTATGGCGCCCTACCCCGTTGATCAGAGCTTATCGATTGGAAAAAGCATTAAATACACCAGCTCATATTTATTATAAATATGAGGGTGTTTCACCTTCCGGCAGTCATAAATCAAATACTGCTGTCGCTCAGGCTTATTACAACAAAATATCTGGTACAAAAGCGATTACAACCGAAACGGGCGCTGGCCAATGGGGATCTGCATTAAGTTTAGCCTGCAATTTTTACAATATTGATCTGGAAGTTTACATGGTTAAAGTATCTTATAATCAAAAACCATATCGTCGATATTTGATGGAAACATTTGGGGCGAAAGTTTTTTCCAGCCCCAGTCATCAGACCAAAACAGGCAGAGCTTTACTTAAAGAAAATCCCGATAACCCGGGTTCTTTAGGAATTGCAATCTCAGAAGCAGTCGAGTTGGCCGCCTTATCAGGCGGTCAGAAAAAGTACAGTTTAGGCTCAGTCCTCAATCATGTTCTACTTCACCAAACGGTCATCGGCGAAGAAGCGCTAAAACAAATGGATATGGCTAATGAATATCCGGATGTAGTCATTGGTTGTGTTGGGGGAGGTTCGAACTTTTCCGGAATTGCTTTTCCTTTTTTGAGAGAGAATTTAAAAAATGGGCAAAGAACCCGTTTGCTCGCTGTTGAACCAATATCAACGCCCTCTCTTACACAAGGAATTTACGACTTTGATTATGGAGATACAGCTCAAATGTCTCCAATTGTAAAGATGCACACTCTTGGGCACAATTTCATGCCTCCCTCTATTCACGCTGGGGGATTGAGATATCATGGAATGGCACCACAATTGAGCGCTTTATTCGATGCAGGCTATATTGAAGCCATTGCTTTAGGTCAATTGGAAATTTTTGAAGCTGCCACGATTTTCGCACAAACCGAAGGCATTTTACCTGCCCCAGAATCAGCCCATGCCATTCGGGCAGCAATGGATGAAGCCCTGGAAGCTAAAAAATTAGAAGAAAAACGCATAATTCTCTTCAACCTATCCGGACATGGTCATTTCGACCTATCCGCTTACAATGCATACAATCAGGGAAAATTAGCCAATGATCCCTTTCCGAAAGAAGATAAAGAGAAGATCAAAGAACGATTACCTAAAGTGAACCTTTCTCTTTGAAAATAATTAATACTGGGAAGAAAGAGCTTGGAGACAGGCTCTTTCTTTCTATTTTGCAAATGGTAATGTGATATGGAAGGTCGTCCCCTGCTGATATTTGCTTTCAAACCAGATTTGCCCTCCCTGCATTTCTACCAGACTGCGGGTGATATTTAATCCTAATCCGGTTCCGGATGAAGCTCGAATCCTGGGGTCTTCTGAACGGAAGAATTTCTGAAAAATCATCCCCATATCCTCTTCAGAAATCCCGGCGCCATTATCGCTTACCATTATATGAGCCCTGGCTTCTCTTGATAAGGGCACATCATTTGTTCTTTGAATCTCTGCCTTAATAAAAATCTCTCCTTTGGGCTGCGTATATTTAATTGCATTGCTCAAAAGATTTATTAATATTTGCTGTAGACGGTTTGGATCAGCAAAGATGGTTGGAAAATTCTCTGCTATCAAAACGTTGACATTTTGTTCTTTCTCCTCAATTTGTCCTTTAGCTGATCTCAGTAATTCCTGAATTATTTCATCCAGTTCTACGGGTTTTTGTTCTAGGCGGAGGTTTCCGGTTTCGATTTTCGAAAGGTCATTTAAATCAGAGACGAGCGTATTCATGCGTTCCGAATTCTTACGAATTGTTTTCAGGAAATTAGCCTGGTCTGAATTAATCGATCCAACAGTTCCAGAAGCCAATAGCTCTGTGTAGCCTTTGATCGAAGTCATGGGGTTCTTCAATTCATGTGCCACCAGGGAAACAAATTCACTTTTTGCCTGGTTTGCTGCCTGAACTTCCGCGTAAAGTTGACTGTTTATGATCGCAATTGAAGCGTGATCAGCTAATCGCATTAGGAAATTCACTTCATCTGGGTCCAGGTACTTTTCCTTACGACTCTCCAGAGAAATGATTGAAATTGTTTTTTCATTCCGACGAATTGGAAGGATAATTTTACTTTGAGAGTCCGGGTGAGTTTTTGACATTTCATTGGTAAAACTTTGCACCGGCATACCACTGATTAGTAAATCATGTAGTTCAGATTCCTTAAGAAACTCGTCTTTGAGCAAATGGTCGCCTAAGAGATCCTGCTCGTACCCAAAGGAAGAAACAACCTGAATGATATTCTCTTCATAAGTTCCTATCCAACCAAAATCAAATTTTGATTGGCGAAGCGCCCATGCAAGGGTTATTTCCATGACTTTTTGTAAATCAAGAGCTGTGTTTAAATCCCGATCGATTCTTTGCATAACCGACAATTCTTGAACTCTCTTCGCTAATTCCTGATCAGTACGTTGATAGAGGCGAGCATTTTCAATCGCAATGGCAGATTGGGCAGCCAGAGCTGAAACAAGCTCCAGATCGTTCTGTGTAAAGGGTAGGTTTCCTTTTCTATTGATTAACTCAATCAAGCCAATTAACTGATCTTTAACGACCAAAGGAATCACCACGATTGATTGGACAGGGAAATTGTATTCCGAATCCAATTCTAATTTTTTTGATAATTCGTTTAAGTTATTCTCTATCAGTGGCTCGTGAGAAATCAAAACTTTATTGATAATTTTTCCCGGGTTTATCACCCTTTCTTGTTTCAGAGTTAAGGAATGCTCTCCAAATACATCCTGATAAATCAGTTCGTGGCTTTTATCATCCACAATGACCAAACGGGCTTCTTCACAATTAACAAGGTCTACAGAATTTTTCAGGATGATTTTAAATAATTCATTTACATCAAGGGTTGAAGTCACTTTTCTGGCCAAATTGTTGAGGATTGCCAATTGTTTTGCATGTGTTTCTGATTCCGCTAATAATCTGGTTTTTTCAATGGCTCCAGCCACCAGATCAGCAATTGACTGAAAAATTACCAATTCAGCTTCTGTATACTGGGAATCCTTTTTCTCAGACCCAATTACAATGCATCCGATGGTTTTCGCACCCGTATTTAGAGGGACAATCATCAATCTTTGAATCCCGGGATAATAATTTGGAAAATTGTTCTTTTGACAATCTAATGGATAATCATTAGAAATCGAACCTAAACCACTATTAACTGCATTCGCTTCAAAAGAATCATTATTCGAAACAATCTGAGATTCTTTTTCAGAAATTCTTTCATCACCCTCTACGCAAAAAACATATTTCAGATTATTGGATTGATCACCTTGTAAAAGAATAAAAAAAACTTCCTGTGTAAAAATTTGTGATGTTTGTGCATAGATTAATTCATATATATCATCCAAACCCAAAGTGTAATTAACCCCCTGCACTACTCTATTCAGAATGTTTAAATTTTTTATCTGTTGTTGAATATCCATTTGTTGGTTAATCTCGTCTGACGTTACAGCCAGATCGAACAATAATTCTTCAAATAACCAGAATTCCTTTTCAAATGAAGATTTCGATAATTTCTGATCTTTAAAAGCTACCCATCCATATAACTTTTGATTGTAATTTACCGGCAGAAAAAAGTTAGCGCCGAGAAAATGTATTTTTTCTTTTTCAAGCAATAATTCATCCGGGAGGTCAGAGTCACCGTTAATCATCAATAATTGTGGTTTTTTTTCAAAATACTTAACTAGGTGAGATTCTGAAGAAAATTCAATACTGGTCGCACTACCTGTTGAGAATTGGAAAGGTAGATACTTTTTTGATGTGTCATCTTTTAAAAAGTAATGATAGGGATTACATAAATATTTTTCTTGAAATTGGTTTTTGAGCTTTTCAATCAGCGAGTTCCTTTTATCAATTAACATCTCAAAACGCGTTGAAAAAGTTAGTTGAGATGGTTTTATCGTCTTTGGATTCTCTTCAACTTTGATTGAAGCGTTCGATTTATTCTTTCGTAAATAAAAAAGCATCAACCCTGAGAAAACAACTGTCGTAAAACCAAGAAATAATGGGGGCACCTGAATTCTATCGAATTGATCAATATAAAGGAAATGAAGAAGAACCTGAATTATTCCAAAAAATAATACAGCGGTAAAAAATATATTGATTCTTTTTTGAAAATAAATATAATCCTGACCTAAACTTTTTTCTAAAATAAAAATCGCAATTAATATTGGGTATAGAATTAATTGCAATTCGATCCATGGATTGAAAAAAATAGTTGCCTGGTTGAGTTGAAGAAAAACCCAAATGATCAAAGGGGGAAAACTAAGTAGAAAACCTATGGTCAAAATTTGCCTATGGGTGTTTTTTTTATCATTTTTCATTCCAAAGAAATAGGATAATCCAAATAGAAAATCAATAGCTAACAACAAAACCGTGAATAGAAGCAGGATTTGCCTAATTGAAATTGAAAAAGAATTTCCAGAATAATAATTTTTAATAGACAAAATACAAAAATATAGAAAAATAACAATTAATATAAATAAAGGTCTAGAGATATTTTTTCCTAGTATTTGTATTTTTGTTGGAAATAAATAACAAAAAAAAGAAATTGACAAAAGCAATAAAGATAATATCCAGATTGAAAATAGAAAATTATCACGCATCAGAAGTGACAACGAAGACAATAAATTAACTGCAATCAATCCGGTAAGAATTGAATTATTGATTAAGCTTTTGGTTTTTACTTTAATAAAAAGAAACAAAGCTGCAAGAATAAAAACACCCCAGGCAAGCAACATATAAGCGATAGAATAAGTGATATCAGAACCACTCACTGAACTTTCAAGAGAATTGTTAAGATAATTTGTTTTAATTATCGTAATTTGAACAAAAAGAAAACTTACCAGAATAAGAGCTAAAAGAATTGTTCTTATGTTCAAATACCATTGCTTTTTTAGATCGAAATCCAACATCAGACACTTCCAGATTTATCTTTTTTCGTGCGTGTTTTCTTTTTTTTAATAAATGCAACTTCCATTTCAACCGGAATATATTGATTACTCAACATTCTCATTAATATCCTTACTCGATCTGATCCATCTAATTTTGTATCAAAAATACCTTCGTACCCTTCAAATGGTCCATATTGGATCGATATAGGTACACCAGCATTAAATTCTTCTTGTTGTTCAATGATCGAGGTCTCACCATCACCAACTTTCTGTTTCAACGCCTGGATCAATGCTTCAGGCACAATGGATGGTTCTCCTCCAAATGAAACGATCCCCTTTGAATGTGGCATCCATTTAATAGTAGAAGACTCAACTGTTTCAACTGCAGTTCTGATAAATAAATAACCAGGAAAATACGGGCGGATTTTTCTGGAGCGGGGGTTAACTGGTTTGACTCTAATTCTAGGAAAGAATATTTCAATATCGAGATTTTTAATTTGTTTATATAATAGCTGTTCTTTATTGGGATGACTTTGAATTACATACCAGAATGACATCTATTTTTTCCATCAAAATGATAGGGTAGATTTATTTCCATTATACCTGAAGCGCGATCTCCCTTATTCTCCTAAAGAAACTTGCTGTTGCTTCATCTGAGGTTTGTTTCTTAAAATCAAAAAACTAAAGAGAATAATCATAACGAAAAAAGAAATAAGGCTAACTGTTGGATTGTATTCCTGGATCGTAAAAATAGCAGGTGACGGAATGGATGAGCCAGAAAAAGTCACGATAGCCACCGCATAAAAATTATTCGCAAAATGTAAACCTAATGCGACTTCCAAACCTCGAAATTTAATCGACAACCATCCTAAAAGTAAACCGATTACGATATAAAATGGCATCGTTGAAAGCAAACCATAATTAGAGACCTCTGGGTTTGCTCCATGCAATAAGCCAAACAAGAGTCCCTGGATTCCAATCGCAATCCAGGGATATCGAAATAAACGAGTCAACCCGTGCATCAAATAACTGCGAAAAAATACCTCTTCCGCTGTTATTTGAAGAATGATTAAAACAAAAGCTAAAAGTATATAGGGGAGGAATGCTGAAAATGAAAAGGTCAAACGATAATTACCAGGCTGAAGAATCGCCAGGATGATGTCAGATAACCCTGACAATGAAAACCAGAGGATTGCAGATTTAATTAATAATTTCCAATTAAATGTTTGTTTTTGCGTAAAAATTGTCCTTACTTTTTGCTGATGAATAAGAGCAATTCCAATTAATAAAAAAGCCAACAAGACCGCAAAAGGTAACATCGTCACCCACAGGGCAGTCAAAGGGGGATAATTCAAAAAATCCATATTTCCCTCAATAATTGAAGCAATCAGAAGGAAAATGGTCTGTGAAATAAGTGTAATTACGATTACGATCAAAATCAGAAGTAAGTATCTCCAGAATTGAAACTTCCCTTTAGGAAGTTGAAAATCGACAGGTTGGTTAGATTCAATGTTCATTTTTCCTCAAATAGATCAGCCAATAAATTACATGGATAATCTTACCATGCAAGATTTCGTTTTATGGTTGTCTGGTTTTGATACTGATTTTCCGTATAGACAATTCGTTGTAAATTACTATACTTTAAATTGATGGACTTCGGCAAACCTCCTTTTTTTTCTGAAAAAATCAATCTTCCCCCGATGCTCTTGGATCGGTTTATTCCGCCATACCCTTACGGCACATTAACAGACATGCTTTCATATTGTGGGATTAAAGACGGCTGGATTCTGGACCCGATAGGTAACCAGCCAACCAGCATCATTGAATTGGCTCAATCTGGCTATCAGGTCTTTGTTGCCTGTAATAATCCAATTCTGGCGAGAATTTTGCAGGTAATGTGTTCTGGTTACAATGAAAGTCAATACAAAGCAGCAATTGCCGATTTAGGGGCTCTACGGCGGGGAGAAGAACGCCTGGAAAGCCAAATCAAGGCCTTATATAATTCTCCTTGCCCCGAGTGTTCATCTATCCAGACGGAAGTCAAATTTCATTGGAAAAAAAATCAAATCATTCCCTATGACCGGGAAATTGAGTGTCACAACTGTGGATTTTCTGGTGTAGTAAAAATATCGGACTTTGATTTAGAAACCCTGAAGAAAATTGGAAATTACAATCTGCATCGTAACCGGGCAATTCAAAGAGTTCTCCCTGGGAATATAGAAATTCCCGTTGCCGTAAAAGAAGTTATTGACTCTTATCTACCCAGGTCTTTGGCAGTTATTTCGACATTAATCAACAAGCTGGATAGTATGCAAACAACAGCTGATCGCAAAAATATCATTGAAGCTTTGTTAATTCATGCGTTTGATACAGGTAACATGCAATGGGGAATCAATACCGGCAGAACCAGACCGAGACAAATCACCATCCCGGCTGAATTTTACGAATTCAATTTGTGGAACAGCCTGGAAGAAGCAGTTACGAAATTAAGAATAGTAGAAAAACCAATTCCCATTACTTATTTCCCACAACTGCCATCTGAAAAAGGAGGTATCTGCTTCTATCAAGGTCGTATCAATTCTATTCGCAATAAAAATTTATTACCTTTTTTTGAAGCCATTGCCACAGTCTTACCCCGTCCGAACCAGGCTCTGTGGACATATAATGCTGTTTGGAGTGGTTGGTTATGGGGTCATCAAACCGCCCAAAAATTGAAGGGTGCTTTGGAAAGGCGCAGGTACGATTGGCTCTGGCATACGCAGGCTATCCGAACGGTTTTCGACTTTGCTTCCAAACTTAAAATTCCTTTTATTGCAACCGCTCCGGAATTAACAAATAGTTATATTCTTGCCTATCTTTCAGCAGCTTCATCCTCCAATTTTCATTTACAGAATGCAGCTTACCATTCTGAATTAAAAACTGGACAATTTTATTGGTTTCAAAATACGAGTAAGCCGCCCTCAATACCCATTATCAATGACTCCAAAAATCTTTCAGATTTTCTCACATTAAAATCAGAACCTGCAAATTACCAGGAATTGCTATCGATCTATTTAATTTCGAAAACAATTGATGAAAGCGAGATATTCAAAACCAACCTGACAGATAATACCTTATTGATGCAAACTCAAAAAAAGTTCGAAAAAAACCTGCTGAATTCCGATTTGTTTATTCAAGTGGATCAGGATCAATTAGAAAATGCAGATTTCTGGTTAACAAATCCTCCTAACGCTTATCAACCGATTAGTGATCAAATTGAAGGGTTGTTTATTCGATTTATCCAGAAAAAAACAAATTTCTCCGGAGAAGAAATCAACTATTCCATCAACCAAAATTTACCAGGGGTTTTACCTGCTTCTCCACTTTTTATTCAAAGATTACTGAATTCCTATTGCCAACTAGTTCCTAACCAACTTAATTACTGGATGTTATCACCACAAGAATATTTCTCAGAAAGAAAAAATGACCTCCAGCTAATGGTGAAACTTATTCATAAAATAGGCAGCAAGATCGGTTATCAAATAACTGGTACTAACCCGATCCAATGGATTTCAAATGAATCTAGAACCAATTTTCAGTTCTTCCTGACGGCTTCCAGTATCATTTCGCAATTTCCTTTTTCTCCAACCAAAAAAAATGTGGATACGGTGATTATTTTCCCCGGGAGCCGTGCTGAATTAATCAGTTATAAATTGAAAAATGATCTTGTTTATTCTCAGCATTATGGCAAGTTTCATTTTGTTAAGTTCAGACATTTAAGAACGATAAATGATAACCCAGGTTTGAATTATAAAACCTGGGTTCAAATCCTTGATTCCGATCCAGCAGTTTGGCATGAATCCAATCAGCCAGTTCTATTTTAATTTTTCATTTATGGCGTAGGTGTTGGGACAACCGGTGTCGGCAACAAAGATTCTAATGTTGGGGTCGCTGTTGGAGGAAGTGAAGTATTCGTCGGCGTGGGTGTTTCCGTTGGTGTGGGAGTAATTGTTGCTGTGGGAGTAATTGTTGGAGTTGGCGTAGCAACCTGAATCCGAATCACAATCTTCTTTTCAGCAGAACGGCCATCCTCCGTGGACTCAACAGTAATCTTTAACGTATAATCGCCAGGCTCTATATCATCTTCGAATAAATCCCAGGTGTAAATCAGGTCAACCTCTGGAATTTTATGGTCAAATTCAGCTAACAACTTCCAATCGGAAGGATCTGAACCGCGTCCATACTCCAACCTTACCTTTTTAAAATTATGGGTAGCGTCTGCTAAAGCATAAATATCAAATGGGTTCGTTGTGATGGTTTGCCCATCTGATAACCCGGCAAAAATAATTTTTACCTTTGGGTCATCAGCCTTACATTCTCTTTCCGGAACAAACAAAACAGGATTTGAGAAGCCCATATTCTCAGCCCAATTTCTTCCATCGGAAGAATCTTGGATCCATTTTATCGCCCACTTGTCTTTTACATTTAATACAAATTCTTCTTTCGTAAATTCATTGCATGCTGCCGAGGCTCGCAGGCCAGTCCAGGTATCTACATTTATTTTTTGCCAAAAATCGTCATTTTTAGATAAAGGTAATTGATCGTAAGCAAAAATTTCATTTCTTTGGCTCGGGCACCATTCGGAGGGTTCTGTACCAGAGACGGAGCAGATAATTTTATCCACAATACCAGATGGGCGGCTAAAATTGCTAAAATTACCTCCAACCAGCCTGTTTTCAGCAAACTGCATTGCTTCTGCCCAGATGGGAGCAGCTCCAGTAACGCCAGTCGTATCAATCATTGGTGAATAATCAGCATTTCCGACCCAAACCCCAATTGCGACATCTGGAGTATATCCAATCGTCCAGTTGTCTCTGAAATCATTGGTTGTTCCTGTTTTAACTGCCGCTGGGAAGGGAAGGTTCAATACCGAGTTAGTGCCGAACATCGGTGCTCTGGCCTGGCTATCGGATAATATAGAACTCATTAAATAAGCGTGTTCTTCTCGTAAAACACGTACCGGAGCAGGTTTTTCATATTCATAAACAAGATTTCCCAAATAATCGACTATTTTTGTGATGGCAACCGGAGGCAGTTTATTCCCATTATTTGCAAGGGCAGCGAAAGTATCCGTCATTTCTAACAAGGTTACCTCACCGCCACCCAATGAAAGCGACATGCCATAATCTTCTCTGGTAAGGGTACTTATCCCCATTCTTTTGGCAAAATTAACGAATCCATCGGGGTAAGATGTGAAAGGATCATCATAAATTCCGACAAACTCCAAAGCCTTTACAGCGGGAATATTATAGGAATTTGCCAGAGCACTTCGCACTGTTACCGGTCCATGAAAACGGCCATCATAATTCACCGGCTTATAAGGTTCGCGCGGATCATCCGGACGACCTGACGGAGAGAAATCCGTCGGAACATCCCAGATTAAAGTCGCCGGGGTCCACCCTTTTTCGAAAGCAGCTAAATAAACGAGAGGTTTTATGGAAGAGCCAGGTTGGCGAGGAGCCAGTGACATATTCACCTGTCCTGAGATACTTTCGTTATAAAAATCGGCAGAACCTACCATCGCCAATATTTCACCGGTCGTTGGTTGAATGACAATCGCAGCTCCGTTGGTTGCATTTTTATCGGCAATCGCTGCGACTTGCTCCTTTACAATTCCCTGCACCCGATTCTGAATCTCAGGATCGAGCGTGGTGTAAACGGTGAAGCCTGAACGATAAATCGTCTGAGGATCAAATTGGCTCTCTAATTGAGTGCGCACATAATTTACCCAATGCGGGAAAACCATGCTGTAATCACGTTGTTTAAACTCATAATTTTCAATTTCCTGGGCAGCATTGGCAATTTCATTGATACAGACGCGATCCAGCTTTGTACTAACATAAATACAGGATCTCTCTTGCGACAAATCGTACATAAGGATTAGAACCTGTTTTTGCCGGGCCAGCGTTGCATCTCGATTTGTATAAATATCATAAACAGCCGGAGCCTGAGGTAATCCAGCCAGGAATGAAGCCTGGCCTAGCGACAATTTCTCCGCTGAGGTTTCAAAATAAGTTTCAGCAGCCGCCTGAATACCGTATGCCAAGTTGCCATAATTATTCTCATTTAAGTAAATCTCAAGGATTTCCTCTTTAGAGTATTTCCTGGTAATTTCCGCGGCTAAGACAATTTCCCTCGTTTTTCTTTCATACGAGCGCTTATACCGTTCTGTATCATCCAATAAAATCATTCTGGCCAATTGTTGGGTTATTGTAGATGCCCCGGAAACGATATCCCCGGCAGTGTAATTTTGCCAGAATGCTCTAGCAACAGCAACCGGGTCAAATCCGGGGTGGTTGTAATACTCTTTATCTTCTGTGGCAATAGTGGCTGCAATCAGGTATGGAGAGATCTTATCCAACGGTACATAAGTTCTCCTCCCTGCATTCGGATCAATAATTTCGTAAATAGTATTACCATTTCGGTCTAAAATTCGAGTGGTTTCAAACTTAGCAGCTTTTTCTCTTAATTCTTCTACCGGCGGTAGCGATTGTGCAATTTTGTAATATTGATACACACCAAATGAGCCTGCCACAATCAAGCTGAAGACAATGATGAATAAGCCTATTAGGATCGTTTTGAAAAAACATCCCCAGGCTTGTTTCATGTCACTGTGGCTTTTCCCTTTAGGTGGTTTATTTTTTTTCTTTTTACGCCCTTCGACTGGCTTTATTGGTTGAGTTTGAGCGCTCACCGGTTGATAAGGATGTCTTTGTTGTACATTCTTGAATGCTGCTGGAGAAACACGGGTAGCCTGAGTATCATCAACATTTATCCGGGAAGGAAGAACTGGTTGAGTTGCCCCTGGAGGAGGTGTCACTCTTTTTTGTGTCACAGGGGGAATTCTGATCGGTCGTGGTGGCGTTTTTTCAATTTCTTCTTCTAATGGTGTAATAGGAACATCAAGAATATTCTTTCCCACCTCTGAAGCTGGGATTGCAGCAGTTTTTTCGTCTGGAGAAAAAAAACCATCATTTTGATTTTTTGTTATTGGTTGAAGTACCCTGGTTTCTGGATCTAGTGAATTTTCTGGCAGATTTTCCTCATCCACGGCACTCACATCTCCTGATTTATCGGTGTCATTGAGCGATTGCCCTGATTCCAATTTTGACAAGTCATCTGAAAACCAACCTGCTGTCTCTTCTGGATAACCGGTTGGGTGCTGGGCTTTTATTTGTCCTTCTTCATTTTCTTTTTTTGTTTCATTATTTAAATGGAAATCTTGAGAGGCTGAATCCATCTCGGAATCCTGGTTCTCCTCTTGTGAAGCCAGTAATTTTCTTAAGCGATCAATCGGATCCTCGGGATTAAATTCTATTTCGCTATTATTTTCATTCTGCTTATCATTCATTTTTTTACAATTTTCATTTCAATCGTTTTTGTAATTCTAGCATAATTCATTTGACCATGATTAATACACACTTTACAATCAAGTTATGACAGATTCAAAATTAACAATAAAAGATCCTTTCAGTCTCATTCTGGTTAATGATGCCCGGATTGCAAAAAACAATCACTTTTCTGACAATGTTTGGGAAATGCAATTGGATGCAGGAGAAATTGGCGGGTTATCTCTATATAGTACTTTAGGGATGCAGGCATTAGGCTTGCGAATAACGCCAATTTTTTCCAGTGTAACTGAAAACGTCACACGACTTTCTCAATTCCATGAAGAGCCACTGATCAATGATATTTATCCGAATTATTTAAGTATAGTAACACAACCATTTAAAAATTTATCTTCTACTTTAGATTATTGGGTATACGATTCTTCCTCTGTCCTGGGAAAAGTAGCTATTCAAAATAACCAGAGTACTCATTTCACTGGTTCTCTTTCTTTTTTGGTGAATTTGAAACCATTCATTGGAGGAGACCAGATGAGGGGAGAACAAATTAATCGAAATTTCTTCCTCAAAGGAAAAACAAAAAATCTCTTTCCCTTCTTTTTCATGAGTGGTATGACTCAGACTGGTAATTTTGGTCAATCTTCCATTCAAGGAAAAATTAATTTACCTCCCGGAGAAACTTATCAATTTTTCTGGGTTTTTTCGTTTCAAGAGCAAGAAAACGAAATTTTAAAAATAATCAATGAGTTTGAAAAAATTGAATTCGATAAAGAGGTTGCCCGCCTAGCATTAATCAACCAAAAAGATCGTTTTGTGATTCAAACTGGAAATCCGGATTGGGATAAAACTTTGCTCGCCAGTCAAACCGCTGCTGCTCAATTATATTATCAAGCCCCTGGGAATGAACGGCTTCCGGTACTAATCCAAAGCCGCCACCCTGGCAAGATTATTTCCCTGGCTGATCCAACCGATTCCCAATTTTCTGAAGGGATTTCCCCACTTCAATTATGGTATTTTCAACAAGCTTCGCCTGATCAAAATTCATTCATTAAATTGTTTTTTGATAATTTAATTAATCAGCAACATGAAAACGGTTTTATCCCTAACAATTCAAACCCGGCTGATTTTCATTCTCGATATCATTCTTTCCCAATCCTTGCAAACATAGCTAGAACCATCCTGAAAACAATCAATGATCATTCAATCGCAGAAATTTACATACATAAACTGATTGCATATATTAAATATTGGCTTAATGATCAATCTGCTTCAAAAAGACCTGTTTGGGAAAACCCAGCACAATCTTTATTTGAATCACTTCCGATCCATAATCTCTGGGATGAAAAAAGCCAGGGAATTCAAACACAATGGATCGATTCTCCATTTTTAATAAGCTTGATAATTCAGGAGTGGGAACATATTCAATCAATTTCCCAGCAATTCCAACTTAATTGCACTGAATTACTACAGGTGAAAAAGCAAGTTGAAACTCTTTATGAAAATTTATTAGGAGCCTGGAATAAGCGACTCAGCCTTTTCCCTTATCGAGATGTTCAAACTAAAAAAACACCGAGAGGTGTGTCAATTTTAAAAACAACTGGCTCAGGCAAACATGAAATTCATAAAGAGTTGAAATATCCACAACGAATAAAATTAAGCATCAAAACAAAAGCTGAATATACCAGAAACATTACCGTTGAAATCGATGGGTTCTATGAAAAGAACAATATTACCGAAATAATCAAACCAAGAAGTATCGAATGGTTTTTATCCAATGGAGTTTCTTCAACCAAACAGGTTTTTGATACGATAACGGAAATTCGAATCATCAACCTGCCTGAAAATAGTTCCATTGAATTTTCGACCTGCAAATTTGACCATTATGATCTAAGCTTATTTACCGCGATTGGCATTCAAAAACTGGATAATCAATATGTCGATAAAATGGTCGAAAATGTGCTCAAAATTAAATTTTCAAGCAGTTTTGGTTTCTCACTTCTTCCTTTGATTCAGAATGAGAAAACAATGAATCCTAATAACATTGATCTTCCTCTCAATACACTGATTTCATTTGCTTTATTGGATCATCATCAAATAGATCTTGTTCGCAATAACTTTGAACAGTTAATGGATGTAATAACTTCCAATTTGCAAGTTTCAAAAAAGTTTTATAAACTATATGATGCTCATGAAGGTACTTGCACAGGTGAATATAATATAATTAACGGATTGGTACCGCTGAGCCTATTTTTTAGATTAATTGGTATCAATTATTGGTCAGATAACCAAATCGAATTTTTTGGCGCTAACCAATTTAAAGACGATGTAACCGTTTTTTATCGCGGTTTAAAAGTTATCTGTACAAAAACCGGACACAAAATCATTACATCCGGTGGAAAAATGTTAGATCTCAACCAGAACGATAAACATAAAGTAACGATCCCAATCTAAAGGCAGAAAGGATCAATCATGGAGTCACAAATAAACAAAACTGATACCCTCTTAATGGCAGTAATTCAATCTCAGGATGTTGATCATGCTGAAAGTGCATTGGAAAAATTCGGCATTCATATTACTCGCCTGGCCAGTACAGGAGGTTTTTTAGGTCGTAGAAATGCTACCCTTTTTTTAGGGTTGCCCGCTGAAAAAGAGGAATTAATACTGCAAACTTTAAAGAAAACCTGCCGGCAGCGAGTAGAATATATTGCTGTCCCATTAGAAAGTGCGCCTTTGCCACTCCCGGCGCCTACCCCGATAACAATCGGAGGGGCTAATATTTTTGCACTTGATGTAGACTACTTTGAGGAGTTATAACTATGAAAATGATCATAGCAATTTTACGCGATAGGGATACGAATCCGGTATCAACAGCCCTTACCTCGGCGGAATTCAGGGTCACTCACATTGCCTCAACTGGCGGGTTCTTGCGCCGCGGAAATTCAACCTTATTTATCGGCTTAGAGGATGAGAAAGTTGAACAAGCTTTAGAAGTTATTCGCAATAATTTAGAACCACCTGACGAACCAGCCGAAAAACGTGCTACTATCTTTGTTCTTAATGTTAATCGCTTTACACATTTTTAATTTGTTTCATGTATAATCAAAAAATAGCGGCCTCATTGAATTACTGGTTTTGTTGGTAAATTTTTATTTTTTTTGATAAGGAGATGTAATTATGAAATTTGGAGATGCTTTTACTTTTGTTTTTCAAGACCCGGATTGGTTCAAGAAAATCATCATTCCTGGGTTAATTGGTCTTATCATCCCTGTCGTTGGTCAACTCTTTTTGCTGGGTTGGTCACTAAAAGTAGCCTTGAATGTAATTCGCAATAATCCCAACCCGCTTCCCAATATGGAATTTGGCGCTGATTTAGGACGTGGCTTTAAAGCCTGGGTGGTTGGACTCGTGTATGCAATCCCCATGCTTATTTTCTATTTACCGATCCTTATTCTTACTGCCATTGCCAGCAATAGTGACCAGCAATCAATGGGATTGGTTGTGGGTGTAGCCAGTGCCTGCTTTGGTTTTCTCATGTTTCTATACTCGATTGTTTTGGGTCTGTTAATGCCGGCAGCCTATGCCAGGGTTGCAGTACATGATTCTATCGGAGCAGGTTTGGCCTTCGGTGAAGTTTTCAAAATGGTTAAGAGCAATTTAGTGACCTACTTATTAATTCTTTTAGGAACAGCTCTCGCCAGTTTTATCGCTTCATTGGGTTCTATCGCCTGTGTGGTAGGTATTTTTGTTACAGCACCCTACGCTTTTGCGATTATGGGACATCTGTACGGTCAGGGTTATGTGGTTTCCAAGCAATTGACTGCTTAAAATACTTTTTGATTATAAAAAAACCCCTCTAAGAAAACTTATTGAGGGGTTTTTTTATTCATGAAATTCTTCCACCTGGTAGATGGCAACATCCAGGATCTTTTTTCTCCACAAGTCGGGATTAGCTCCCATTTTCATGCAAAGATGGTCCAAAAATTTCTCTGCGTCAGGTAGTTGCTCCCACACTTGAGGTAAGAAGGTAGCCTTATGAGAACCATTGCGAAGAATGACACCATCTATTTTACTTTTTAGCAGTTTGGGCAGATCGTTAGGTTTGGAATAATTAAGTGGGGTGGGAGTAGTTAACCTTGAAATTTCTATCTCTAAATCTTTGACTTCAGAAAGTGATACCGGAGAAAACCGGTAATCTTCCAAAGCAGCAGCAACCGCGTGAGCCTGAACATCCAATATTAACGGCTGATAAGCCGTTAAAGTTCCAATACAACCTCTCAACTTTCCATCACTTTTTTGGTGTAAAGTCACAAAAGAGGCTCCATCTTCTTGTAATTTTTTTGAATAATTGTTGAGATCAAGTACAGGTAGTTCTTTGTTTTGGACAGCGTTTATGATTGCCTCTCTGGCAATATTCAATAATATTTTCTTATCTGCATCATCTAATCCTGTCATTTCACTTTGTTCCCTAAATAATAATAACTCTGATAATGATACAACAAAGGCTCTCCAGAACCAATCTGAGTGTCTGTCACCTCAGCAATAAACAATGAGGAAGAACCAAGGTTTATTTCATTTATTACTTTACAACTCATCCAGGCCACCCCTCCCGAAATCATTGGCGAAGGTCCTGACATTGTAAAAACATCAACGCCATCAAAACGGTGTTCCCAATCACTAATTTTTCCGGCAAACCTGTCACTCAACTCTTTCTGGCGTGATGATAAAATGGTAATGCCAAATTCATTTGTTTTTTTTACAAACTCATAAGTCCGCGTGTTATTGGCTAATGTGACGGTGACCAGCGGTGGATCAATCGAGACAGATGTAAATGAGTTGATCGTCATCCCATGGATTATATTCTCATAACTGCTGGTGACAATTGCAACCCCACTGCACCAATTTCTCATGACCTGTTTTATTTCTTCAGCGGAAATACCCATATCCCATCCCTTTTTAAAAAGTTTTTGTTAAACTCATTATACTTTTTTCGTATATATTTATAATAGTTCATTGTTTATTTGTACAAGTTTGACTTACTTTTAAAAATTTCTGGCTTGTAATCAAAAGTTAAGGATGGTACTATCATTAAATGCTTAACAAGGATCGAAAGACATTAAATAATCAAAACGTAAAAATTAGTTTCAATGCTGGAAATGCTATTTTGAGCTTCATTGGAATAGCCATTCTGGCAGCTACTATTTTTACAATGTGGACTCCTTCCAACCTGTTTTCCAATCAAATGCAAAATATTTATGATATTTGGCAGTCTCAATCGGTTGGTACTTACCCGACTCCCACACAATTACCACCTGCAAGGATTGGAATCGTGGCAGGGCATTATGGCAATGATTCAGGTGCAGTCTGTTCTGATGGCTTTACTGAAATGGAAGCTAATTTAAAAATTGCTACTTTTGTTGTTCAAAAATTGAAAAATTTGGGCTTTACAGTTGATTTACTGGAGGAGTTCGATCCAAGACTGGCACAATATAACGGCATGGTTCTTGTATCCATTCACAATGATTCTTGTGATTATATCAATGATGAAGCAACCGGGTTTAAGGTTGCAGCCCCGGCCGATAGTCTTTACCAGGATCGATCAGAGAGATTAGAAAAATGTTTGATCTACCGCTATCACGAGGCCACCGGATTAAAGTTTCATGTTAATACGATTACCCCAGATATGACCAGCTATCATACATTCAGTGAAATTAACAAAGAAACCACTGCCGCAATCATCGAAACCGGGTTTTTAAATCTGGATGAGCAAATTATTCGCAACCAACCGGAATTGCTTGCTGATGGTATCGTTGCTGGAATTCAGTGTTTTATTAACAAAGAAAACATACCCGAGGATTATCTGTCTGAGATACCATAATGCCAACTAATTCAATGACTCCTTCACAGGCACTTCAAAAAGCCCGCGAATATTTACGCACCAAAAATTACCCCGAAACATACCATTGGGCGAAAATTCTGACGGAAATATCCCCTGAGATGGAAGATGGCTGGTTGATTCTGGCTGCCTGCACAAAACCAGAAGATAGTGTACGTTATCTGATTAAAGCCCTGGAAATAAACCCCGGGTCACAACGTGCCAGACAGGGTATGAATTGGGCAATTAAACGTTTGAGACAGGAAAAAGAGAAAGTTACTGCGTCCTCTGTTGCGTCTCCTAATTTACCAACGCAATCACCTCTCCAAAAAACACCGTCTGCAAACACCAAAAAGCCTTCCAGCCATAACTGGATGTGGCTAAAAATAAGCGCATTAGCAATTGTGTCAATTTTGGTTTTATTCGGTGTCTGGCTGTCTCTTCCAACCATCAAAATAGTTTTTGCCGAACAACCCATTGTTCAACGTCCTCAAGGAGTTATTCCAAAATTAACTATCACCCCTACCGCTACTGCGACTGCGACAGCCACCTCAACACCCACAGCGACACCAACTGCTACAGCCACCGCAACCAGTAAACCAACCGAAACGGCTACGCCAACTTTTACCCCTACCTTTACAGCGACAGCAACTCCCAGACCTACCATGCCATCGAATTATGGAGTCCAGATTCCGGATGAGGTCGATGAAAATACCCGCTGGATTGACGTTGATTTGAGCGATCAAATGGTCTATGCCTATGTCGGTGAAAATATCGTTAATTCGTTTCTGGTATCCACTGGTTTACCTCTCACGCCAACCGTAATCGGGCAGTTTCATATATGGGGTAAATATCGTTATGCCAACATGGTTGGACCTGGCTACAACTTGCCCAATGTGCCTTTTACAATGTATTTTTATAAAGGCTATGGACTGCATGGTACTTATTGGCACGATAATTTTGGCTACCCCATGAGCCATGGCTGCGTCAATATGCGTACTTCTGAAGCCGAATGGATTTACGATTTCGCATCCGTCGGTACCTTGGTTAATGTTCACGAGTAGGTAAGGGTAAATTGATGAATTTGTTTGGGAGTAAGAAGCCAATATCGCGACGAGAATTCATGAAAATCTCTTCCCAAAGCCTGTTTGGGTTGATGGTACTCCCCTACATAAATCATGACTTTTTCAGTCCTGCAAAGATTTCGTCAGCAGAATTTGTCCCTTCTCATGGCCGTGTCATTGCTTCTACGGTTGATGTTCATCAATCTCCATCAACGAAATCCAAATTAATCAGTACTTTATGGAAAGATCATGTTCACCCGATTCTCTCAGTCACTATCGGGGATGAAGAACCGGCTTACAACCGGATCTGGTATGAAATGGGCGATCCAGGTTTTGTTCATTCCGGGAATATTCAACCAGTTTGTATCTTGTCAAACCCTGAGGTTGAGGAAATATCGGAACAGGGCCGTTTGGGAGAGGTAACCGTCCCCTTCACCAACGCAGTCTGGCACCCAAATTCATTGCATTTAATTACCTACCGTTTATATTATGGCTCGGTTTTCTGGGTAAAAAGTGCGCTAAGGGATAGTAAACAAAAACTCTGGTATAAAATTTCGGATGATAAATGGAAAATCCATTATTATGTTGAAGCCACGCATATTCATTTAATTGAACCGGATGAGCTTACCCCGCTCTCTCCTGAAATTCCCCTGGAAAACAAATTAATTGAAATACATTTAGCAGATCAACTGGTGATAGCTTATGAAAACAATAAACCAGTTTTTTCGGCGAAAACTGCCACTGGCGGGCGTTTTATTGATGGAGATTATCGCACCCAGCCAGGAACTTATATAACCAATCGTAAAAGACCTTCTCGCCATATGGCTGCCGGAGATCCAGCGGCACCGAATAGTTATGATTTACCCGGAATTCCCTGGGTGACTTACCTGACAGAAAGTGGCGTATCTTTTCACGGTACTTACTGGCACAATGATTATGGGAAACCCCGCAGTCATGGATGCATAAATCTCTCTCCAACAGATGCGTTATGGATTTACCGCTGGTCATCTCCTGCTGTCCCATTTGGAGAGGAAACCTACCAGGAAAATAATGGCACCAGGGTTGAAATATTCTAACAAAGTTTTATTTGAATTCTTTTAGAATATTAATACATTCATGTTATCCTTTTAAAAGAGGAGAATTATGTTAAAACATGCATTATTTGCAGGTCTCGTCTTTGACGAAAACGACAACCCAGTTGACCATGTTTATATCGGTCAGGATTCCTGCTATGTGGTGGAGGATCATGGGTTTAAACGTCATATCCTCTCAGAGACAGTAGACCGGCAGGTTTTTGATCAAATGAAATCGATGATAGAGGGAAAAGAAGATTTCCTCACTCAACAAGCTGCCAAAATGATTGGTCAGGAAGATATTTTCACTTATGCAATGATCGCGAACCAGTTAAAAAACATGGATGATCAATTTGATAAATTATTGGAAACCGGTATTCCGCAGGAATCCAGGTCATACATGGGGATAATGGGTTTTAAAATAGTCATCAATGTTCATGGAGATGTGATTTCGATTAATCAACCTGGATTAAGCTCAAACGATGATGGGGAATCCTAATTTTCAGGAAAGCTTTGATACAATTAATGGATAAGAACTTCATCAAAGATGGAGCTGAGTAGATGACATCAGAATTTATTGTTAACGTTAATGAGACTGATTTTGAATATGAAGTGCTGGCTTATTCTCAGAATACGCCGGTAGTTGTTGATTTTTGGGCTACCTGGTGCCGTCCTTGCAAAACATTGAGCCCTCTCTTAGAAAACATCGCTTACGAGGCAATGGGTAGTTTCCGTCTAGCAAAAGTGGACGTTGATAGTAATCCGAATTTGGCGCTTCAATTCGGTGTGAGAACTGTTCCAACTGTCAAAGCTTTTAGTGGCGCTGATGTAGTTGGTGAATTTGTGGGGTTACAACCTGAGGAAAGAATTCGATCTTTTATTGCGAATATCACTCCGCCCAGTAGAGACAGCCTGACTCTGGAAAAAGGGATTAGTTTATTAGCCAATCATGAGTGGAAGGAAGCAGAAGATTGTTTTCTGGATTTGTTCGACCAATATCCGGATCGTCCAGAAGTTCTATTAGGATTGGCGAAAGCACAGCTTGGTCAGGGAGAACCTTTCGATGCTCTGTTAAACCTGAGAAACTTTCCCGCCAGCAAGCAATACCGTATCGCAGAAATCCTCATGCCTTATGCCGAATCTCTTGGTTATCTGAAACAAAACAACTTGCCGCTGAATAACGACCTGGACTCAGCTTTTTCAAATAGTATCCGGCTCGCATCCAGAAATAATATCCCGGCAGCATTGGACGGTTTATTGGATATCTTGAGACAAAATAAAAAATATCGGAATGGACTGGCCCAAAAAGTTATCCTCGCCTTGTTTGAATTATTAGGCGAGGATAACGAACTTACCAGAAATTATCGGGCTGAATTATCTTCAATTCTATTCTGAGATAAAATACTCAATCATCATTTAGCCAGCGTTAGAACAGTCCAGGTAGTCGGGTCAGTTAATGTGCGATTGGTTAAATTCGAGACCATGCTTTGTTGAACGTTTTGGCTGGGATCGTCATTATCAGAAATGGATAATCCAAAACCAAACTGCTGTCCTTTGGTTGGTGTAACCCCGAAAACGCTCCATGGGATTCCGATTTCTACCCGATAAACACCATCCCCGCCTGAAGATGCAATCAAAACATCGCTTAAATTACCTGCTTTTCCAGATGGATACCAGAGATAAGCTTCCTTGGGACCATCAGTTCCGCCTTTGCCAGGTGAAATACCAATCTGGTAGTCATCAGAACTCAAACTTTTTTCATTCAAATCACCATACAAGTTGGTGTCGAGTAAAATCTCAATACTATCGCCTTTATAAAGATCCTTGCCAGTTGAATTTTGAACGTATTTATCGTCAAGAACTTTGACGGCAATGTATAAATAAGTATCATTCCAACCCACCCGGAAGGAACCTTCCAAATCTTCAGAATTTTTCCAATTATCTTTTCCGTAAACAATATTCTTGGCGGGGTATTTAATCGCTTCCCACTCATCCCAAACCGAATCAAATACAGGGGGAGTAGGCATGTACTTTCCTGTAACCCAGGTTCCGGGACGGATGGGGGCTTCCGTACTAGTCATCGTTGGCGGTAAGGGAGTATTGGTTGGCGGTATCGCAGTCGGTGTGGGCGTATTCGTTGGCACTACCTGAGTAGGAACTTCAGTAGCCGGAACAATCGGATTCAAGGTTGGCAATTCAGGTTCTGTTGTATTCAGAGAAAAATCCGGCGGTGGATTGGTTGGTTTATTTTCATCCACTGTAAAAAGAGCAGTCATTGTATAGTTTGGCGTCGGGAAAAATGGTGTGGGATTCAGGTTTTTCGGTGATAAATTACATCCTGAAACACCCAATATCATCACAAGAATAAAAATGCTCGTTATTAATTTTCGCATTCTAGACCTCCTGTCTATCACATTCAATTATAGGAGTATTTTCTAAGAAAAACATTCCATTTAAAAAGACGAAGCTGGATGAATTTTCGTTCCCTATTATTTAATCCAAAAAAGAATAGCGGATTTAATTCTTCCACTATTCTTTATAATTGTAAAAATCTATTTTATCGAAATAGAAAAAAATTAAATCAATTATCCTTCCTCGGAATCATCATCAAATTTTTCAATCAGTTCAACAATTTCATCTGATTCGTCGTCTTCGTCATAGGTGAAGAAAAACGTGATCCGCCCTAAAACAAAAAGAACAACCGCATAAACAAAATATTGAGCTACGTTGGTCATATAGAAATTAATAATTTCATACTCACTGCCTTTGAAAACTAACCGGCCCTGTGCCATCATGTCGCCAATTGTTTTAGCTGAAAAACTTACCGACCAAAATGCATAAACCAGAAATAAGGCAGCCAAAACATATAAAACCGTGCTTAACCATGGAAACTTATTTTTACTCATCTTCTACACCTCTCATTTTATTATTTTGATATTGTGAAACCACATCCCCCATCAGATATTTATATGGAGTATCTACTCAAGCAATTATTTTATCACGATCAATTAACTGTACCAAACCCAAGTTTATTCGTAAAAAAATTTTCTGTATATTAAAAGCAAGCAATTTTCAGTCAAAAACAGCCCTTCACTCTCTGAAAATTGAGAAACGCTCATGCATCTTGGATGTTCCATTTTTATAAAAAAAGGAAATCTTTATCTCCTTTTAGAATTACATCTACGTCTGCATTAATCGCTGCATTTAAAAATAGGTTGATCTTTAATGTCTCTTATTGTTTTGTTAGTTTCATGCACAGAAGAACTTAACTCAAAAGAAAACTCACTCAAAAACTCACATAAATCTGACAATTTTTCCAGTTTTATTTTTAATGACTTCTTTTAATGCCAAAATTAAGTAATCATTTCTCTCATAAATTTAGGTGGATAAAGGCAATACAACCCATATCAGAATCTGTTGTAAACCCAAGAGATTTATAAAAAGATACTGTTTCTGGTTCATCATCTGTTAGCAGAACCTTTTGATAAACATCTTTATAGATCTTAAGGATAGCTTTGATCAACTCACTGCCAATCCCTCTGCGTTGATATTCCCTTAAAACAATAATATCCTGAATATAAACAATTGAGTGACCATCCCCTACCATGCGAATGATACCCACTAATTTTTCACGGTCATAGGCTCCCAGAATTTTCAGAGAATTTTGATATGCATGGGTTAACATTTCTAGATTATTAAAATAGTTACTCCAACCTGCATTGATGTATAAAGGTAAGAATTCGCTTAACTCGGGTTTTTTGATTTCTCTTATTTTTATTGTCATAAATAACTTCGCCACCGTCTTAAGCCGTAGGTCGCCTTGTTTGTTTGATTTTGACTGTCAACATATAAAATCTTTTATAAGCGATCACTTATTTTCGTTACGAACTTCTCCACACCTTCATCAATTATATCAATCAACGAGGATTGATCCTCAAAATTTGGTTTGGGTGATAATATGCATTCAATGATAGCATCTGGATTATTAGGATCATGAAAAACGTTCACATCACCAGAAATATTACTGTTAAGTAAAGATGCGTAACTTTTTGCAATGTCTCTATTCCGAGCAGAAAGCCAAACTTCAAAGCCTCCCTTATCATGTAAATACACAATGGCTATTTTCAAACCTTTATCCTTTAATGACTTCGTGTTCAAAGAAAAATATGACATATCCATGTAACCTTGATATATACTGCTCACATCGTAATGCGGGTATTTCTTAATAAACTCAGCTCTCAATTTCCCTAAAAAGTCTATTATTCCTTTGTATGCAATTTGTATTTCACCTTGCTGCAAATGATGCGTATACTCTTCAATTAGCTCATTCAGACTCTTCATATTTCGCCTCCTTGATTTTTACATCGTTTTGTCTAACATCCAACCTGACCACACGACCTCAAAAACATCCGAAAAAACATCTAACCTGACCACTCACTAAACACTGACATCTAAATCGCTCTGTCGCTGGGTTTAGTCCATGTCTCGATATGTTCCATTGAAGCGAAAAAATCACATTTTTCACGCTCAGATTTCGAATACAAAAATAAACTAATGTCTTGAATATAGGGCCTTCCAGAGCACGCTTTTTTATTTTCGTGACATCAATACCACCGTCTCAACGTGAAAAGTCTGTGGGAACATATCAATCGGTGTTAATTCTTCCAGCGTATAACCCTGTTCCAGAAGGATTTTCAAATCACGGGTTAAGGTAGCGATATCGCAAGACACATAAATTATTTTTGCAGCTTTTAGTTCAAGGATTGCATTCATTGTTTTTGGATCCACACCAGCTCTGGGAGGATCAACCAGGATCACATCAGGATGAATAGATAATTGTGGAACAATCTCATTAACCGGTCCGACATATAAATTAATATGATCAAATGAATCCAGGTTGATTGCAAAATCATCACAGGCAGAGGTCGATTCTTCCACTGCATAAATTTCTTCAAAACGATCGGCAAGAAAACGAGTAAACAATCCCACCCCGGAATAGAGTTCCAATAACTGCTTCCCTTTTTGGGGGACATATGGACGGACCAAATCAACCATTTTGTTGGCCTGTGAAGTATTTACCTGAAAGAAAGAATCAGCGGAAACGCGAAAAACCCGATCTTTCACCTGAATGAGCAAATGATCTTCACCCGCCAATACCAGGTTGCCAGCGTCACTGGAATGAATAACGGACAACGGCACCTCCAAATCCAGTATCGGTAACTCCTGATAATTTTTACTTTCTAAAATTAAAAGTGTTTCATCTGATATACCTGAACGGATATGAACTCTTGTCAAACCTGGGATCTGTTCCAAATCCAGTGAGTTACGTATTTGGGAAATTTGCTCATTCAGTAATAGGCATTCTTCAATTGGAATTATGTTATTTGAGCTAAAAGCTTGAAATCCTAATTTTCCTTGCGAGTCTATTGAAAAAATCACATTATTGCGATAGTGAAATATCTCTTCTGATGGAATAATATTCTTAATTACCTCTGAATCGATACCTTGAATGCGGGCAATCTGTTCTCTGACGATTTGATCTTTAATCGCTAATTGATCTGGATATGATAAATGTTGATAATGGCAACCGCCACATTTCGTGAAGTATTGGCATGGCGGTGGAATGCGCTTTGGACTGGGTTGTTGGATACTAATTGGAATTGCACGGGAATAACCCTTTTTATCCTGGACAATTCGAATACCGACCTGTTCATCAGGCAGCACATAGGGAATAAAAACCGGTTTCTTATCAGGTAACCTGCTTAAAAATAATCCACCAAAGACTGGTTTTTCAATTTTTACTGAAATCTGCTCTGATTTATTTTCCATAAACGATTTACTTCAAGAAAAATATATCTTTACCTTTTTGTTTTGTGGTAAAAACTTGACAGTGATTATAACAAAATAAAAAGTTCCAAAAAAGAATGAAAAAGAGCTTCATTGATGTAGAGAATTCATTAATCACATAAGATCGAATATAATATTCATCCAGATCATTAAAAGAATAAAAAGGTTAGTGGATGTCAACAACAACAATTTATCTCATTCGGCACGGGGAAACAGACTGGAATTTACAGCAAAGATATCAGGGGCAACAGGATATCCCCCTCAATCAAACCGGGTTTCGGCAAGCACAAGCAGCCGCTGATAACCTGGATGGCATAAAATTTTCTGCGCTTTACAGCAGCGATTTGATTCGCGCTGTTCAAACCGCCAATGAAGTTGGGAAGAAAGTGAATTTAGAAATTATCACCCACCCCGCCTTGCGTGAAATCAATCAGGGCGAATGGGAAGGACTTTTCATCAAGGATGTCCTTGCAACCAGAGGAGATGAGGTTCGGGCAGTTTACCAGAACCCATACTCAGCCCGCAAACCTGGTGGCGAAAGTATCGCCGAGGTAGCAGAAAGAATGTATGCCTATCTTGATCAATTGGCTGTGAAACATGATCAGGAGAGGATTATTGTTGTCTCCCACGGATTGGCTATTGCTACGGTATTATGTAAAGTAAGGGGTTATCCATTGGAATTGGCAATCAGAAATATTCCAGAGAACACTGCTATTGAAGTGGTTGAATGGAAGATATAAGTTGAGAGTATAAAAAAAGTCACGAAAAAAATTTACCTATTCGTGACTTTCTTTTGGCGGAGAGGAAGGGATTCGAACCCTTGATACCTTGCGGTATACGCGCTCTCCAGGCGCGCGCGTTAGGCCAGACTACGCAACCTCTCCGTGCGATCCTTCAGGACGCGAAAGCAATTTTACCATTAACAATACGAAGCGGGAAGAAAATGGAATGAAATGGGTGATTTTCCTATTGCATTATCTTTTCAAGTAAATTATAATATCGCCACCCGGGCGGTTAGCTCAGTTGGTTAGAGCGTCGCGTTGACATCGCGGAGGTCGTAGGTTCGAGCCCTATACCGCCCACCACAATTATATAGAAAATGCGAAGAACAGAACGAGTAAGTGTTCTCATCTTTCAGAGAGAAAAAACCATTGGCTGAGAGTTTTTTCAAGAAATGAAACACCAAAAACCATCTGGGAGCAGAAACCTGAACAAAAGAGTAAGGCAACCGGCGCAACCGTTATCAGCAAATGGAGATACTCAAATTAATTGAGTAATCTGGGTGGAACCGCGAGACAAACTCTTGCCCCAGTGGCAAGTGTTTTTTTGTTTTAATTATATTTTGATGAAAGAGGAAGAAAATGGCAAAAAAAATTGATGCAAATTATGAAGGATCTCATTTATTTAAAGTCCGCCATTCAACTGCTCATGTGATGGCTCAAGCCGTTCTGGAGAAATTTCCAGATGCAAAATATGCTATTGGACCTGCAATTGAGAATGGTTTCTATTATGATTTTGATCTCCCTCGCACTTTAACCCCAGAAGATCTGGATGAAATTGAAAAACGAATGAAACAAATCGTTAAAGGGAATTTCACCTTTCAAAAGGAAGTGTTAAGTGCTGACGAAGCCTTAAAAATATTCAAAGAACAACCCTATAAAGTTGAACTAATTGAAGGTTTGGAAAAAGGCGGTACAGATGAACATGGTGAACCACTCCAAGAAAAACCTGAGATTTCGATTTATAAGCATGATACTTTTGTTGATCTTTGCCGTGGGCCACATGTGGTAAATACCAAAGAAATTAATCCAAAAGCGTTGAAATTGATCTCAGTTGCTGGTGCTTACTGGCGAGGGGATGAAAAACGCCCCATGTTGCAAAGGATTTACGGCACTGTCTTTGAAACTCCCGAAGAATTGAACGAGTATCTGTGGAAATTAGAAGAAGCCAAAAAACGTGATCATCGTAAACTTGGGAAAGATTTGGATTTGTTTTCCATTAATCCGGATGTTGGACCAGGTTTAATATTATGGCATCCCAATGGCGGTTTGATTCGACATCTGGTTGAGGATTATTGCAAAAAAGAACACCTGGAAAATGGTTATGATGTGGTCTATTCACCCCATGTTGGTAGAGCGCACTTGTGGGAAACCTCCGGCCACTTAGGGTTTTATCGCGAGAATATGTTCTCAGCAATGGAAGTGGAAGGGGATGATTATTATGTAAAACCCATGAACTGTCCCTTCCATATCATGATCTACAAAAACAAACTGCATTCATATCGTGATTTTCCAATCAGAATGGCCGAATGGGGAACTGTATATCGATATGAACGCTCTGGTGTTTTGCACGGCCTTTTACGTGTCCGTGGCTTTACCCAGGATGACGCTCATTTATTCTGTCGAGAAGATCAAATGCCAGAGGAGATCGATCGGGTTCTTAAGTTTTGTCTGCATATTCTGCGCCATTTCGGGATTAATGAATTCCACGCCTATTTGTCCACCCGCAACCCTGAAAAATCTGTTGGTGAGGAGAAAGATTGGCAAAATGCTCAGGAAGCGTTGCGTGAAGCGCTGGAGCGTGCAAATCTCAATTATGACCTGGATGAGGGCGGAGCAGCATTTTATGGCCCAAAAATTGATTTAAAAATGATTGACGCCCTGGGCCGGGAATGGCAATTAAGCACCATCCAGTTTGACTTTAACCACCCCGAACGCTTCGATATGACCTATATTGGCGAGGATGGACAACCCCATCGACCATTTATGATCCACCGGGCTTTATTAGGCTCGCTGGAGCGTTTTATGGGCGTTCTGATCGAGCATTATGGTGGAGCTTTCCCCATTTGGTTAATGCCTGTTCAGGCGAAAGTTATCCCAATTGCTGACCGTCACGTTGAATTTGCACTTCAGGTAGCTGACAAATTAAAAGCCAACGGAATTCGTGTAGATGTGGATGACAGTAACGACCGGATGAATGCAAAAATCCGGAATGCCCAATTACTAAAAATCCCATATATGCTGGTGATCGGAGATAAAGAACTGGAAGCCAATGCTGTAGCATTAAGATTGAGGAATGGCGAAAACCCCGGAGCCATGCCAGTCGATGACTTTATCCAATTGGCAAAGAATGAGATACAAAACCTGACTTAAGAATCAAGAGGGTTTTCGCGAAGAAGACCCTCTTTTTTTCTTTTTTAATTTAAAGATTATTTTTTAACTGGTATTATTGACGATCATCTTTAAGATATGGTATATTATACAAGTTCAATTTTTAATGTAATTATTAATTTTCAATATTTTCGAAAGGAGTAAAGCCATTAGTACATCAAATTATCGTGTGAATGAGGAAATAAAAGTAAAGGAAATTCGTTTAATTGGAGCAGAAGGAGAAAACGTCGGATTAGTCACCATACAAAAAGCGCTGGATTTAGCAAAAGAGGCAGAATTAGATCTAGTCGAAGTTGCTCCCGGTGCAGTCCCCCCAGTTTGTCGTATCATGAATTATGGGAAATTCCTTTACGAACGAACGAAAAAAGAGAGAGAAGCGCGCAAATCACAAACAAAAATAGAAATAAAAGAAATTCGTTTACGCCCTAAGACAAATGAACATCATCGGGGCTTTAAAACCCGGGACGCCAGACGTTGGTTAGAAGAAGGAATGAAGGTAAAAGTTACCGTTCGTTTCAGAGGACGAGAGATCACCTATCCGGAAATTGCCCTTGAAGATTTAAAAGAAATTGCCGAAGAATTAGCAGATATTGCCACTGTCGAACAAAAACCGAACCTGGAAGACAAAAATATGTCTATGCTCTTATCACCAACAAAAGGGATAGGAAAGAAAGCCAAACCAGCTCCAGTAAAAACATCCAAACAGAAAGTGAAAGCGGTTCCAGTGGAAGAAGATTTGGAAGAAATAGAAGAATAATTTTTTTCTTCAAAAAGAATCTGTCCAAATCTGAAAACCTATAGTATAATTCGCGGTCGCGTGTTAAAAGACCGTGAATTAATGATTTTTTTAGAAGAGGAGATTAAAAGTGCCTCGTAAAGCACCAACCGGAAAACTCAAAATGAAAACCCATAAAGCGACTTCAAAACGTTTTCGCTTGACTGGGTCGGGTATTTTGGTTCGCACCAAGGGTGGCAAAAGCCATTTGCGCCGCCGTACTGCTAAGCGTACCAAACGCTTGTTTACCGAGATGATTGAAGTCAAAGGTAGCAAGATTGCCCAGCGTATTCGTCGCCTTGTCCCCTATCTATAGGTAAAGGCTGTTCTTATTATTTTTTTAGTGCAACTGTTGAGTGTTTAACAGGGTAAAACCGGCGCTCAGGGGTTTGCAAAGGAGTAACAAATGGCTCGGGTAAAAAGAGGCCCAACCAACTATCGTCGTCACAAAAAAGTTTTAAAATTTACCAAAGGTCAATATGGAACAAAAAGTAAATTGTTCCGCCGTGCTAATGAAGCAATGTTAAAAAGTCTTTGGTATGCTTTCCGAGATCGTCGCAACCGTAAACGTGATTTGCGCAGACTTTGGATTGCCCGTATTAATGCCGGTGCCCGGCTAAATGGTGTCACTTACAGTCAATTAATTCATTCTATGCGAAAAGCCAATATCACCATCAATCGCAAAATGATGGCTGATTTAGCTGTTCGAGATCCAAAAGCTTTTAGTGCAGTGATCGCAAAAGCGAAAACAGCATAATCAATACGAAACCAAAAGATACACCGGCAGGATTAAGTCCTGCCGGTTTTATTTTCCAGTAAAATTAATTAAATGATCACTTCTTCTCAAAACCCTAAAATTCAGAGAATCATCCAGTTGCAGCAGCATTCCAGAGAAAGAAAACTGCATAACGCATTTATTGTGGATGGAGTTCGCCTGATTGAAGAGGCTGTTCAGGCAAAATGGGAAATTGAATATTTATTTTTTAGCAGTAATTTATCAGAACGCGGGCTGAAGCTCATAGATGTTCTCACAGGAAAATCGATCGTGACGGAAGAGATCCCCCTTTCATTAATGAAAAAGGTTTCCGAAACAGAAAATCCCCAGGGAATCATCGCGGTAGTGAAGCAAAACCAATTGCCATTACCCAACCATCTAGATTTTATTTTGATCTGTGACGGGATTAATGACCCTGGAAATTTAGGTACCATTCTACGTTCAGCCGATGCAGCCAGAACACAATTAGTTCTGGTTACATCCAATAGCGTCGATATCTTCAATCCAAAAGTCGTTCGGTCAGGTATGGGAGCTCATTTTCATCTTCCAATTTATCAACTCAACTGGGCAAAAATCAATCTCATTCTCAATAAAACACCCATTCCTATCAAGACTTTGGTTGCTAGTGCCGATGCAAACCTGAGTTGCTGGGATATTGATTTAACTCAGCCAATTGCATTAGTTGTTGGCAATGAAGCCCATGGTCCTGGTGAAGAAGCTTACCAGAGCGCTGACCAATTAATAAAAATTCCAATGCCCGGCAAAAGCGAATCGCTGAATGCAGCAATAGCAACCGGCATATTATTATTTGAAACCGTAAGGCAGAGACAGAAATGAAAATCCGATCAATTACATGTTTTTATGACCCTGGTTCTTTACAGGCAGATTACACCTTAGAAAAACTATCCCATCTGGCTCAGGAATGTAAACAAGCTTGTCTTGAGAATGAATACGAGGTACAAACTATTCGGCTAGCGACCACCCCCTTCTCAACTATTCACTCCAATCAGGATCTTGACCAGTTAGTCCATTTTGCCAAATTAATGGAAGCAAAAGCGAAATCTGCTGGTTTCGATTACCTTTCTCTTGGTCCAGCCCTCATCCACCACCCGGAGAGCTATCGGGTCATCCCTGAGCTATTGCGGCATACTCAAAACACTTTTTTTAGTGGCATCGTGGCTGACAAATTATCAGGGATTAGTTTGGAAGCTATTCACCTATGCGCAAGAGCAATTCAGGAGAATACCGAAATCGAAGCCAATGGATTTGGGAATCTACGTTTCAGCGCCTTAGCCAACGTAAAACCATTTGGTCCATTTTTCCCGGGCTCTTACCACCAACCTGGACAACCCCCTGCCCTTAGTCTGGCAATTGAAGGCGCAGATGAGGTTGTAAACGCCTTTCAAGCCGCAAAAAATCTTTCAGATGCACAAATTATTCTAATTAACAGCCTGGAAAATCATGCCAATCGGTTAGGACTTATTTTTTCCGAACTATTAGCCTTCAACCAGGTTGTTTTCCAGGGGTTTGATTTTTCTGTGGCTCCCTTTCCGCAAGACACCCATTCCTTAGGAGCAGCTTTAGAAAGTCTGGGAGTATCTGCGTTAGGGAAACATGGTTCACTGGCTGCAGCAGCATTTCTGACGAGCACCCTGGATCAGGGGAATTGGGATCGGTGTGGGTTTAATGGTCTGATGCTGCCTTTATTGGAAGATTCTCGTCTGTCTCAGCGATCAATCGATGATACCCTGACCATTAAAGATTTATTGATGTTCTCAGCGGTATGTGGTACTGGATTGGATACCATTCCAATTCCCGGAACAACCACCCCAGAACAAATTGAAGCCTTGCTATTGGATATCGCAGCACTTTCCAGCCGTTTAAATAAGCCATTAACTGCTCGATTATTGCCTGTTCCGGGTATGGAAGCTGGTGAAATTACGAATTTTGATTTTGAATATTTTTCAAATGGGAAAATATTGGCAATGGAGGCTGAGCCATTAACAAGATTTTTCAATGCCAAAGACCAAAAATTCTTTGTTCTTCCAAGAAATTAAATTTGTCAAATTTGGATCAGCGAATCTGTTTAAAATTAATAAGAATCAAGTTCTTATTACAATCTTCATATGTATCGAAATAAATTCGATCAGAGATCGGAATATTGGCTTGATCCAATAGCTGGATAAATAATTGGCCTTTACTATTGACTAACTCTTCCCCTAATGTAAACTCAAAGCCTGAAGGTCCATAAGGGGAGGATTCCAATGTAAGGCTCAATAAATCAATTCTTTTTCCGTTATACATCCCTCGTAGCCAAACCCGTACCCCCATCACCGGTCGTCCCTGTAAATCGAATACCTGTCCAGCAACCCCAATCCAATTACAACCATAATTTGGTTTAAATAAGGTGCTGTCGATGGCATTAATATCATTTTGTAAAACAAAAGCATAATAGCCACTAAAAGGAGTTTGTGTAGGTGGAATAGGTGTTGTTTCAACAACCGGAGTACCATCACTAAAGATGCCTATTTCAGTAGCTGTCGGTACAACAACCTCGGTTGCTGTCATAATGGCTGGAATGGTTGAGGTTGGTTGGTCATCAACAACAATCGCTGTAACGGTTGGTTTTTCAATAACTAGTTTCTCAGGTAATTGATAAGGCGGTAATGGGTTAAAGAAAATATTTGGATTTAAGAAAATTGATACCTGAACGATCACAATAAAGACTATTAATATAGTAATGATGGTTGTAAGAATATTGAGAATTCCATCTCTAATTTTATTTTTTGTCGTTTCCTGCTGCAATTCTTCCCTCGCAATGATTCTGATTTCTTAATTCAGAATAACTGAACTGGTTGATTTTCTTGTCTCTAACCATTCTTGCAATGCACTTTTTTGCTTTTGGATTAAGGCGTCCTGAGTAAGCGGCCGATCCAATTCCCTCTCCATCACCTGAACAATATGGTATCCATAAGTTGATTCAATAACCTCAGTATATTCACCCGGCTGTAAATTAAAAACCGCTTCTTCAATTTGAGGTAAAACCAAATAACCTCTAGGGAACCAACCTAACTCACCCCCAGCTAATTGATCATATCCCCAGGCATAATAATTGAAGTCCGCCCCAACCTCTAATTGATGATGAATATCTTCTGCGGTAGATTTACTATTAACCAGAATTTGCCGTGCCCGAATTTGCTCCTCCCGGGTAGGTACCTGAGAAATAATTTGGTCGCGCATCCAGGTCGCTTCGATTTGTAAGCGATACAGGCGTTCAAAACTATCCAAAGAGTAGGAATTATTTGCCAGCCACTCATTCATTTGGTTTTCACCGCCTGCATCAGTTACCAGTTGTTCATATTTCTTTTTGTATATTTCATCATCTAAAACAAAGCCTTTTTCCCTTGCACCTTGAGCCAGCAAGATCGTCTCTTCCATTGTGTTTAAAACCACTTCCTTGGCCTTTTCTTCATCTTTTGGAAGATTTAAATGATTGACAGCAAGGTTATAACGTTTCAATTCATCATTAAAATCACTTAAAAGAATGCCTTCCCCATTGATTATTGCAGCCATTGGTAAAGTAGGTGTCGGTTCAATGGTTGCTTCCTGGGTAAAATCCTGTGAGGGATTTGGAGTTTCCATCTCAGTGGTTGGACTATTAATATCATTCGTTGGAGTGATTGCTTGTGAATGATTACAACTCGTGATTGTTATACCAATAATTATCAGTAATAAAACAAGCAAGTTTTTACTATTCATTTTGTTGATTATAATCCAAAAAAAACAGGTCGAGAGTTTCTCGACCTGTTTGTCTCCAATAAAAATACTGGTTTAATATTCTGGCATTGGTGGTGCAACTGGAGCTTTGTTCTCTTCAGGAACATCGGTTATTAATGCTTCGGTTGTCAGGATCATGGCTGCGATTGATGCAGCATTTTCCAGGGCTCCACGGGTCACTTTGGCGGGATCAATAACGCCACCCTTTACCATATCAACATATTCGCCGGTCAATACATCGTAACCGATACGGGTATTCTTGCTGTCTTTTTGAGCTTTGCGAACATTTTCAAGGATGACAGAACCTTCCTGTCCAGCGTTCTCGGTAATCTTGCGCATGGGAACTTCCAAAGCTTTGCGAACAATATTGACGCCAATTTGTTCGTCATCGTTTGCCATTTTTAGTCCTTCAAGTACATGCACAGCATTGATCAGAGCAACACCACCACCAGGAACAATTCCTTCTTCCACAGCAGCGCGAGTGGCTGAAAGGGCGTCTTCCACGCGATGTTTCTTTTCTTTCAATTCAGTTTCGGTTGCAGCACCAACACGAATAATCGCCACGCCGCCAGCTAATTTGGCCAGGCGTTCCTGTAATTTCTCACGATCATAATCGCTGGTGGTTTTGTCGATCTCAACTTTGATTTGATCGATGCGACCTTTAATGCCAGCTTCATCGCCTTTACCGCCAACGATGGTGGTATTGTCTTTATCAGCGACAACTTTTTCAGCGCGGCCAAGATCAGCAACGGTTGTTGTTTCTAATTTGCGGCCAGTTTCTTCAGAAATGACCTGAGCACCTGTTAAGGTTGCGATATCCTGCAGCATTGCTTTGCGTCGATCACCAAACCCAGGGGCTTTGACGGCTAAAACATTGATCATGCCGCGAATTTTGTTTAATACGAGGGTAGCCAGAGCTTCGCCATCGATGTCTTCAGAGATAATCACCAAATCGCGTTTGCCCACCTGAACCATTTTTTCCAAAACCGGGACAATATCTGCAGCGGCAGAGATCTTCTTGTCATGGATCAAAATATAAGGATCGCTGATGACAGCTTCCATGTGTTCGGCATCAGTAACGAAATAAGGTGAAATATAGCCACGATCAAATTGCATACCTTCAACGTATTCCTGTTCGAATTCCAAACCTTTGGATTCTTCAACAGTAATGACGCCATCTTTACCAACTTTGTCCATTACATCAGCGATTAATTCACCAATGGAACGGTCCTGGGCTGAAATTGTGGCAACGTTGGCAATTTCATTCTTTTCGCGGATTTCAATTGCCTGTGATTTGATTTCTTCAGCAACCATTTTAGAAGCGGCTTCAATTCCTTTTTTGAGTAACATGGGGTTAGCGCCAGCAGCCAAAGTCTTCAAACCTTCGGTAACGATAGCATGGGCTAACACGGTTGAAGTTGTGGTGCCATCACCGGCAATATCATTTGTCTTGGTGGCTGCTTCCTTAAGCAACTGGGCACCCATATTTTCGAATGGATCTTCTAATTCAATTTCTTTTGCGACGGTCACACCATCATGAGTAATGGTTGGTGAACCGAATTTTCGATCTAACGCAATATTGCGTCCTTTTGGGCCTAAGGTGGTTGCTACAGCATTAGTAACCACATCAATCCCATTACGTAACTTACGACGTGCTTCTTCTCCAAAAACCAATTGTTTTGCTGCCATTATTTAAACTCCTATCCTTATTAATTACTCTTCAACAATTGCTAAAAGGTCGCTTTCGCGTAAAATGAGCAATTTTTTGCCTTCAACTTTAATTTCGGTACCGGCATATTTCGCGAATAAAACGGTATTTCCAGCGGCAACATCCATCTGAACTCGATCGCCTTTTTCGTTGCGGTCACCAGGACCAACTGACAAAACTTTGCCCTTTTGGGGTTTTTCTTTTGCGGTTTCCGGTAGAACGATGCCACCAGCGGTGACTTCTTCGACGTCGATCGGTTCGACTACTACCCGACTACCTAACGGTTTTAATTTCATTTGTACTTCCTCCAGCTTTTGCAAAAAGGTTAAATTTTTGGTATTTTAGCACTCTATTAACTTGAGTGCTAAAACCGCTTCAAATATTACCTGCCTTTATATTGAAAGTCAAGAGGTAAATTTAACTTCTTATAAATTTCTGATAAAAGTTGTAGAAGTAAAAATTTAGCGGGTTATCCCGTAGGAAGCGCAAATTTCTTCACCTGTTCGAACAATATTCATCACGCCCTCATTGATAGAATACTCTTTCCGAACCGTATTAAAAACCTTCAAAGCTCGCTCACAATAACCCGTCCCTTCGCGATGCATCGCTGAAAGCACCGAACCATACGAATAATAGTACACCACGGTACTTTCTGACAAAGGCAGCCCAACAATCGGAAAATCTGGCGCTTCTTCAGGCGGTGCATCCTCCGTACAATCCTGTCGGACGATACAACTCTCCAGCGCAGTACAGCCATCTACCGCGCAGGCAAAAGCAGGAATTGAGCCTTCATAATTCCTGGCCCGGAAATAAACAAGACCGAGCTGAGCATAAACGGTCGGGTCCTGTGGAGTAATTTCCAGGGCTTTCATTACATTTCTGCCCGCACTAAAGAATTCACCCATTTGGCTATATGTTTTTGCAATAGCTAAATATGGAATAGGGTCCTTCACCTCATTCTTTTCATTTATTTTCGCCGCCAGGGCAAAGTAGTCCAGAGCTTCATCATTTTGCTCTAATTGGCGGTAATTAACACCGATTGATAAATACAAAAACGTAAGATTAGGATTAATTTCTGCAGCTTTTTTATAAGCTTCGATGGCTTCTCCGTACCGTCCACCTTGAGATTCCAACACAAAACCATAAACCCGGTAGGCATCTAGAGAGGTATTGTCCATGGCGACTGCTCTTTCAGCAAAATCCAAAGCATCTTTATAGCGCAATTGGCGCATATAAATTTCAGCCCGGAAAGCCACAGCCAGAACATTATTACTATCCAGTTGTAATGCTTTGGCAGATGCTTGTTCGGCTTTAAACACATAATTATCAGATTCCGCTCCGGAATATAATGGGCTGGAATACCAATCATAAACTAAAGATAATATTGCCTGAGCAGTGCTGTCCTCCGGATTAAGTTCTACCGCTTTTTCAGCAGATTGGATTGCCTCTTCTAAACGTTGTTTTTTTTGCGCATCGGTCGTTAATAAATCCGACGAATAGGTTTGAATGCGCGCTAATTCTGCCAGAATAGTAGAGTTACCTGGCTCTAATTCAGCCGCTTTTCTATAAGCATCAACCGAAGCCTGAATTTTTCCAGCCTGGAACTGAGTTTCTCCTTCCATAGCAAAAGAATTAGCCGTGCGGGTAGAAGTTGGGGTGGGCAGAAAAGGCTTTTGTATAAACCCGGCATTAATACCTCGTAAAATAAAAGCCCCAACTAAAATTAACATCAACAAAAAATATATCCGGATTGGATGGCTGCTCTTTGGAGCTTTAAACAAATGATCATCATCCGGAAGTTTTATTCCCATTTTTTTAATTACCTTGCTAAATTAAATAGATTTAGCTATTTCTCAATTATCAGAACTTACACCGGTGCAGATATTAACCATCTCGCCTGCATTGTAGACAATAATATCATCGTTACCTACATTTTTTAGTAAAGCTTCTGATATTTGCATAGCCTCCGGGCATTCCCCTGATCGAGCCAAAGCTAATCCATAAATCTGATAGTATTGCGCAATTGTTCCATAATCCAGAGGCAGAGCTGCGACCGTAGTGCCATCTTCTGTAGTTCCTCCTCGAATAATTAAACGCAAATTCTGAATCGCTTTCGAGTATTCATAATTACGATAATACAAAACACCTAAGTTACCATAATAATAAGGATTCGTCGGATCGTCCACAACGGCTTTTTCAGCATACTGAATGGCTGTTGGGTAGGAACCTTGAGTTTGGTATACCTTGGATAAATATACATCAGGTAAAGGATTGGAAGGGTTTAAAAGATCAGCTTCGCGAAATGCTTCAACCGCCAAGTCATATTCAGCCACATCCGGATAATAATAAACTCTTCCCAACATTAAAAATAAATCTGGGATATATTTGTTAATATTAATTGCCGCAGCATATTCCTGGACTGCTTCCCCATAACTTCCAACCAATTCCTGCACATACCCTCTGGCTCGATGTGTTTCCAGTGTGTTTGCGTTAATGTCTCTGGCTTTCTGAGAATTAGAAATTGCATTATCAATTACTCCAATAATGGCAGGGTTATTTTCATATTGCAACCCATAAACTTCAGAGATATATGCGTAAGGCACATAATTGTTTGGATCTAATTCAATAGCTCTTTTTAGTGAAGCAGTTCCATTCAGAAAATCTCCACTTAATCCCTGCGCCCACCCTCTCAAAGCATAAGCCATTGCGTTGTTATCATTGATCAATAATGCATTACTAGCTGCTTCAATCGCTTCTTCATAACGGTTTAAGTAAACCAACAGTCTAGATAGAGAGATATAATTTCCAGAATTCTTGGCGTCGACCTGAATAGCTTGACGATACGCATCAATAGCTTGAGACAGCTTACCTTCATTCTCAAGTTTTTGTGCGTCAGTCACATAGGATTCAGGTGCTCTGGTTGGGGTTGGGGTAGGCAGAAATAAAGGAGGGACGTCTGCAATCACAACCTGGTTAACATAGATCCCAACACCAATTAAAATTACTAGAATAAATATCCGAATGGGGTTGCCTTTTCTTTTACGCTTGTTGATATTTATTCTTTTGTTACTGAGGTACATAGTATCATCTTACCATTATCAATTTTCACTCGTCAAGATGGATTTTTTCGGGTTTCATTCATTATAAAGGTTTCTGTATTTATTTTTAATTACTTCAAGTTATTTCATTATTTTTTGCCTTATTACTTGCTTAAGATTCTGCCTGATACTACAATCAACACATGAAATTTGATATTTTTAGTTTATTCCCTGCATTCTTCCAATCCTATTTTGAAATTTCAATTCTGCAAAAAGCAATTGAAAAAAACTTATTGGAAATCGATGTTCATAACATTCGTGATTGGACTTTTGATAAACACCATGTCACCGATGATACCCCTTACGGCGGCGGAGGTGGCATGGTCATGAAAGCTGAGCCGATTTTTCAGGCAGTTGAAGATGTGCTTGGAAAAAACAACCAACAACCCATTCTCTTGATGTCTCCCCAGGGTCGACCATTTAACTCGAAAATAGCTCAGGAATTATCACAACATCCTAAAATCGCCATTATTTGTGGTCGATATGAAGGAGTTGACGAAAGAGTTATTGAACACCTGGTAACCGACCAAATTTCAATCGGCGATTTCGTGGTTACTGGCGGAGAATTACCAGCATTAATCATTATCGATACCATTGCCAGATTCATTCCCGGCGTTTTAGGGGACCCGCAAGGTGCCTTACAGGATAGTTTTAGCAATGGCTTGCTTGAATACCCCCAATACACGCGTCCTGAAATTTTTCGGGGTTACAGGGTTCCTGAAATTTTATTATCCGGGCACCATGCCAATATTGAAAAATGGAAAAGAGAACAATCTCTCATCCGTACATATTTTTTACGACCAGACTTGTTATTAACGGAGAATTTAAATGCTGAAGATAAAAAATTTTTGGTTTTTTTGGAGGAAAAAGAAAAATTAGGTCATTTTAAATTTTAGTTTTTTATCATTTTCACCACAGGAGAGCAACTATGCAACAAAAATTGAGTTACCCAAAAACATTTTTACTCGGATTTGGCTTTTTTGGCGTCAGTGTCATTTGGTCAGTCTACAATGCCTTTGTACCCTTATTTCTGGATGGTAAGTTTGGCCTGAGTGCAGCCTGGATTGGTTTTTTCATGACGCTTGACAATATCGCCGCGTTCCTTATCCAGCCTTCCGTCGGGGCCTGGTCAGATCGTTTGCGGACACCGATCGGCAGACGTATGCCCTTCATTCTAATTGGAGCCCCCATTGCAGCAATTGCTTTTGGTTTAATTCCCATTGCATCAGTGTTACCTTTATTTGTCCTTTGCACCAGCACCTTGTTAATTAGCATGGCATTTTGGCGTACGCCGGTTGTGGCGCTCATGCCAGATATCACCCCATCCCGATTTCGCTCCCAGGCTAATGGAGTTATTAATTTCATGGGAGGTTTCGGGGCGATTATTGCGTTTTTAGTAGGCGCCTCTTTATATGAAAAGAATCCCAATTACCCATTCTTGTTGGGTTCTGCGTTGGTAATAATCAGTTCATTACTTGTTCTTATTTTTATTCGAGAACCCAAAGATATTGTCCTCGCCCCTGAGGAGAAAAAGTCCAGCTTATTCCACGCACTGGGAGAATTGATAAAGGAAAAAGAGAAAAGCCCGATAAGGATTTTAGCAGCCATTTTCTTCTGGTTTGTGGCCTATAATGCCATCGAAGCGTTTTTCACTTTATACGCTGTGAAACATCTTTTATTGCCAGAAGCAGATGGCGCCAGATTATTAGGCCAATTATCTCTGATTTTCGTTTTAACGGCTTTGCCAGCAGGGTATATTGGCGGCAAGTTTGGACGTAAAAAAACCATCATGGCTGGAATTTTCTTTATGGGAACAGCAATTTTATCTATGTATGTTTTACCAATCGATAAATTAACAGTTCTGATAACAAAGATCCCTGTTATTGGAAATTTCTATTCAGTCAGCATTGTTTTAATGATCGCCGGTTTTTCATGGGCTTTAATAAATATTAACTCTCTGCCTATGGTTGTTGATATGACCTCTGATAGTCATATAGGTACCTTTACTGGCCTTTACTATCTGGCATCGACAATGGCAGCCATTATTGGACCTAACTTAAATGGTTGGATCGTTCAATTAAGTGGCAATAACTATAGTTTAATGATGCTTTTTTCACCCATTTTCATGCTGGCAGCCTTTGTTATGATGGCAGGCGTGAAACGTGGAGAAGCAAAAAAAGAATAATTTCTAAATAAAAATAACTGTTTTTTTTCATGATCAATTGAATCAAAAAATCTCTTGTATTTAGATTTGAGTAAGTGATATACTAAAGTAGATACGTCGGACGCGTGTCAAAAAAACCTAACTACTTATTCGGAGGAGAATAAAAATGTCTAAAAAAGTGTCAATTTTGGTAGCAATTCTTGTTCTGGCTTCTATGCTTCTTGCAGCATGTAAACCAGCAGCACCTGCTCCCGAAGCACCAGCTGCACCAAAGTTCAAGGCTTGCCAAGTTACCGATACAGGCGGTATTGATGACAAATCATTCAATGCTACTGCGTGGCTTGGTATGCAAAGAGCACAAAAAGATTTGGGCGTTGAAGTTCAATACTTAGAATCACAGCAGCAATCAGACTACGAAGTCAACATCAATACCTTCCTCGAAGCTGATTGCGACATTATCATCCCGGTTGGTTTCTTAATTGCAGACGCAACTGCAGCCGCCGCTGAAGCAAACCCTGATCAGAAATTCGCAATCGTTGACGTTGATTACCTGCCACAATCCAATGTCCTTGGAAACGCATCAAAAATTGATCAGGCTACCTTCCTGTCTGGTTACCTTGCAGCCGGTATGACAAAAACTGGCAAAGTTGGTACCTATGTTGGGATACTCTTCCCCGCTACTCAGGCATTCATGGATGGTTATGCAATGGGCGTTGCAAAATACAATGAAGTACATGGCACCAATGTTCAGGTTCTGGGATGGGACATGGCTTCTCAAAAAGGTCTCGAAGTTGGAAACTTTGAAAGCCTGGATGATGGCCGTGCTTTAGGTGAACAATTACTTGACGAAGGCGCTGATGTCATTATGCCAGTTGCTGGTCCCGTGGGGCTTGGAACATTAGCTGTTCTTCAGGAACGTGGTACCGGACTGTTAATCGGTGTTGATAACGATTGGTCTGCTGCAAACCCTGACAAAGCTGATTTTATTTTAGGCAGTGCACTCAAGAAAATCGATGTATTCGTTTACGAAGCAATCAAAGAAGCCATGGATGGCACCTTCAAAGGTGGCGTTCCTTATATGCTCACTCTTGAGAACAATGGCGTTGGTTTAGCCTACGGTTCCGCCTGGGCTGATAAAGTTCCAGCAGATTTGAAAGCTGAAGTTGAAGGACTAATCCCAGGAATTATTTCTGGTTCAATCCCCACAATGCCCGCTCGCTAAGAATAATAAATCAAACAGAAAAGGAGTCAGGTTCACACCCGACTCCTTTTTTTCAATATTTAGCCTCATTTCAATATGATACAATAAGCAATAATTTCCATTAACCGAATTCATAAAGAGGGATAAATGGCGCCTGTTCTTGAACTTCGTGGCATTACCAAAAGATTTCCCGGGGTATTAGCCAACGATCATATAAATCTTACTATTGAAAAAGGTGAAATTCATGCTTTGTTAGGTGAAAACGGAGCAGGAAAAACAACCTTGATGAACATCCTATACGGGTTATATAACCCGGATGAGGGTGAAATCTTCGTCAATGGCGAAAAACTCAATGTTAGCTCCCCAATTGATGCAATCAAAGCTGGTGTCGGGATGATCCACCAACATTTTATGCTGGTGCCTGTTTTTACAGTCACAGACAATGTGATGCTCGGAGAAGAGTACGTAAAAGCCGGTGGAGTATTAGATCGTGTCAAAGCTGCCAATAAGATTCGCGAAATCTCCAATATTTATAAGTTAGATATCAATCCAGATGCCTATATCAGCGACATACCAGTCGGTATGCAACAAAGAGTCGAGATCATCAAATTGCTATTTCGCGAAGCGAATATCATCATCATGGATGAGCCGACAGCCGTCCTCACTCCCCAGGAAGTTGAGGAGCTTTTTAAAATTATGCATACCATGGTTGAACAAGGAAAATCTATAATCTTCATCACCCATAAGCTGGGCGAAGTAATGGACATTGCTGACCGAATTACTGTAATCCGATCCGGAAAGGTGGTCGGGAGTACCACTCCAGCCGAATCATCCTTAAATGATTTGGCCAGTATGATGGTCGGACGTGAAGTCAGTCTGGAAGTCGAAAAAACTGAAGCCAAACCCGGTGAAGTTATTTTCTCGATTCAAGATTTAAAAGTGCTTGACCCTTTGGGAGCAGTTGCCGTTGATGATATGTCTTTTCAAGTCCATGCCGGTGAAGTTCTGGGAATCGCCGGCGTCCAGGGAAATGGTCAAACCGAACTTGTCCGGGCGATCACAGGCCTCGAACATGCCATTGAAGGAGAAGTTCGATTTTTGGGAAAGAATATAACAAAATTGTCTCCCCGGAAAATAACGGAAATTGGTTCTGCGCATATTCCTGAAGATCGTCAAAAAGATGGTCTGGTATTAAGCTTCCCAATCTCAGACAATCTGGTGTTGAACACTTATTATTTGGCACCCAATGCAAAAGCATTCTGGATGGATTACAAGCAGATCCTCGATAATGGGAAAAATCTGGTTGAAAATTTCGACATCCGCACCCCCAGCCCAATGATCCCGGTTAGTAATTTGTCCGGCGGCAACCAGCAAAAAGTAATCGTTGCCCGGGAATTCTCACGTCCGATTAAATTCCTGGTTGCTTCACAGCCTACCCGCGGTTTAGATGTTGGCTCAATCGAATATATTCACAAGCAATTAATCCAAAAAAGAGATGAGGGATGTGCCATTTTACTCGTTTCCACTGAATTAGACGAAGTGATGCAATTATCAGATCGAATTGCAGTGGTTTATCGAGGAAAGGTGTTGGATATTTTGGATGCAAAAAGTGCTTCTAAAGAACTGGTAGGGTTATTAATGGCTGGCATTATCCCAAGTGAAGAAGAAAAGAAGAAAATGGTCAGCAAGAAAAAACAAATTTTGATGACATAAGGGATCCAATCATATGGAAAATAATAATGAGAAGAAACATAATTCACTTTCAGTATTTTGGGATGAGTTTTCCAGAAGTAATATTCTGGTAATCATTTTAGCTATTTTTACCGGAATCATTTTAGGTGGGGTTTTGGTAGCTTTCACAACGAATGAAGTTTATGATGCTTTCAGAGTATCTTTATGGTCAGGAATAGAGGCTGCTTTGAAAACAGCCTGGAACACATATGTTTCATTGTTCAATGGCTCTGTAGGGAATCCCGAAAAAATTCGCCTAGCTTTTGAAAGCGGAAACGATCTGGCAATCCGCAGAGCCATCAACCCCTTTTTTGAAAGCCTGGTTCAATCCACCCCTTACATCTTTGGAGGGTTGGCAGTCGCACTCGGTTTCCGAGCTGGGCTTTTCAATATCGGTGTGGAAGGTCAGATTTTTATCGGTGCAGTAACCGGTGTGTGGGCTGGCTACGCGATTACCGGGCTCCCTGCAATCATTCATATTCCGTTGGCGATGCTATTTGGGGCATTGGGAGGAGGCATCTGGGGATTTGTTCCTGGTTTCCTTAAAGCCAAAACAGGAGCGCATGAAGTTATTGTCACGATTATGATGAATTACATAGCATTTCGGTTGGTTGACTGGCTTTTAAAATTCCCCATGTATGACCCCAACGAAGTGACGCCCAAAACACCCTGGATTTTGGAAACAGCAAAATTACCACGTTTATTCGAGAATCCGGTTCGATTTCACATCGGCTTTTTCATCGCAATACTCATGGCTGTTTTAGTTTATTTGTTACTTTTTAAGACCACTCTGGGATTCGAATTAAGAATGGTTGGTTCAAACCCTAATGCTGCCAAATACGCTGGTGTAAAAATCACCAAAATAACAATTCTGGCAATGGTACTTTCGGGGGCATTAGCAGGCATGGCTGGCGCCAACGAAATTCTGGGAGTAAATTACCGCTTGTTACCTGCCTTTTCAAGTGGGTATGGATTTGACAGTATTGCTCTGGCCTTGTTAGGAAAAACGCATCCACTGGGCGTGATTTTATCCTCTTTATTGTTTGGTTTCTTAAGAAACGGAGCCAGATCAATGCAGTTGGCTGTCGGTGTTCCCGTCGATATCGTTTCAATTTTACAGGCTTTAATATTAGCTTTTATTGCAGCACCAGCTATTATCAGAACCATTTATCGCCTGAAAGAACCAAAACACGAAGAAACGCTCGTCACATTGCGCAGTTGGAAAGGATAGAAAATATGGCAACTTCTTCAAATGCTCAAGATCTCCATATTGGCAAAGGTTTGTTATTAATTGAAAGACGGCGCCGAATTATCATGGGTGTTTTATTTGTCATTGCAGCTATTTTTATCTGGTTGGTTTTTGCAGCAAATGTAGAACCTGAAATGATGACCCGTTTTGTGATGACCCCAGGCGGAAGTTTAGCGATTGCACCAGATTGGGTTTTCCCCTCTTTGCAATATCTAAATATCATCGCTGGAATTTGTACAATTTTAGGTGCATATCAAATCATCCGTGGTTTTGGTAAATTTACCTACGGTGTTCTGGCAATAGTGGCAATTTTATTTATTTTTAGCTTTCTAACCTGGGCAACGGCCGGTGGTCAAACCAACCTTGCCGGTCTATTAAGGGTCATGGTCGTAAGAGCAGTTCCTTTAACACTTGGGGCCATGTCCGGGATTTTATGCGAACGAGCTGGGATTATCAATATTGCCATCGAAGGTATGATGTTAACTTCTGCATTCGTTAGTACCGTGTTCGCTTCTCTTTCTCACAATTTATTGGTTGGTCTACTTGCTGGCATTCTGGCAGGCGGGTTAATGGGGTTAATTCATGGTTGGTTATCCATTAAGTACAAAATTAATCAAATTATCTCCGGTACTGTTATCAATATTTTTGCCACCGGAATCACTTCATATTTATCTTCGAAGTATATTCAAAAGGTTGCCTACCAATATTTAAATGAGCCCGGCATGTTCCCACAAATTAATGTTCCGGTTCTCTCAAAAATTCCATTTATTGGTCCTATTCTTTTCAGCCACAACATGTACGTCTTTGCGATGTTCTTCTTTGTTTTTTTGTTGACATTCATGCTCTTTAAAACCCGTTGGGGTTTACGTCATCGAGCCGTCGGTGAACACCCAAAAGCAGCCGACACGCTGGGGATCAACGTCCATAGAACACAATATATCGCTGTCATCCTGGGTGGTATGATGGCTGGCTTTGGAGGTACCTACTTCTCACTCGGTTCTTCAGGCCGATTTGATGAAGTTATGACAGCGGGGCGCGGGTTTATTGGGTTGGCTGCCATGATTTTTGGAAACTGGCATCCAGTTGGCTCTATGGGGGCTGGGCTTTTATTTGGTTTCTTTGACTCTCTCTCAGCTAAAGCATCCTTATTACAAGTGCCATTACCCAGCGAATTCATTGGTATGGCACCGTATCTGGCAACGATCATCGTTCTTGCAGGCGTGATTGGGCGTGGGCATGCTCCGGCAGCCGAAGGCGAACCTTACGAAAAAGAATAAAAATTACGAAGTCAAAAAAGGACCCCGGCGGGGTCCTTTTTTTATTTATTTAATGGATAATATCCATACTCTTCAACCGCATCCACCATTGCGAGTACATTCTCTGCAGGTACTTCATTCATCACAGTGTGAACCGAAGCCACCATATATCCCCCACCTTCTCCTAATATGTTCATCACCCTTCTAACTTCCTGTTTAACTTCCTCAGGAGTTCCATGCGGTAACACATCCTGGGTATCGATGGCGCCACAAAATACTATCCGTTTATTGTATTGTTTTTTTAATTCTTCAAGGTTTGACATTCTTCCAGCAGAAGTTTGTATAGGATTTAGAATGTCAACCCCAATTTCAATAAAATCCTCGATTAAATTAAAAACATCACCATCGGTATGAAAAAATACTTTAGCCTTAGTTTTTTGTTTGATCAGAGAAATCAATTCGGCATGTAAAGGTTTCAACATTTTTCTGTACATCCGGGGTGAAATCATTAGATTTTCCTGCGTTCCAAGATCATCTCCAATTTTTATGATATCAATCACATCACCACATTGATCCAGAAAATGCCCCATATTCTTTAAGCAAAGCTGGGTTATACGATTGAGAAGTTCCTGAGCAAAATCCGGTTCCATCGCCATGTTAGCCAGAAATGTTTCCATGCCTTGCATACCAATTGCGCGTTCAAAGGGGAACATGAGCCAGGGAGTAGCCAAAATCGCATATTGATTTTCTTCGTTTAACTTCAAAGCTTGTTCTCTTACATGAGAGGTGCGATAAGGATCATCCATATCCGGCCAGGGGTAACTGTTTATATCAGCACTGGTCTTTGCGTCTCTCATCGGATGTATACCCGGGTACCAGTTATCCGGTCCAATTTCAACCTGCCCACCTCCCCAATCATCAATAAATGGTGAGTGAGGATCCCTGGACTTGTTTCGTTCGTAAACAGCCTTAGGGAAACGATCCAGAACTCCGCGGGCATCGCTTCTCAACCTCACTAAAACTTTTTCATCAGGCAAGGCAGTTCCTAACTCAGGCCAATCATAAATATATTGATCTTCACCTTTAATCCCTAATATGTCTTTAATTGCCCGGTACGGTCGAATTTTTATCCCTGTTGCATTACTGACGCCTATAATGATAGGAACTCGATCCGGTACCTCATAGTGAAGAACCGCCTGCACTCTTTCTCTTGAAGTCATTGCCATATTTATGCTCCTAACTCGATAACGATTATTTGTGTTAATTCATCTGTTTCTTTCAAGCCATTAAACCATACAAAAAAATAGATTATTTCTGAACTTATGGGTAGGATTTGAAAGATCAAAATATGTTACACTTTTATCGGCATATTGTTTTATACCAGTTTTTAATAATTATAGTCAATTAAGTATCATAGACACGGTAAGTGAATCATTTTAATTGCAAAGAAGTGAGAAATAATATGAACACAATTGAAGTACGTAATATCTCAAAAAGTTTTGGTCCTCAAAAAGCATTAAAAGATGTTTCTTTTGATGTGAAGCCAGGAGAAATTTTTGGTTTGTTAGGTCCAAATGGGGCGGGGAAGACAACCAGTATTCGTATTATTCTGGATATTTTTAAACCTGATTCCGGGGTTGTAAACGTTTTTGGAGGGGAAATAAACGAAAATAAAAAAGACTTGATCGGTTATTTGCCAGAGGAACGGGGATTGTATCAGGATATTCCTCTGGAGGAATGTCTGAATTACCTGGCTTCTTTAAAAGGTCTATCCGTTACTGAAAGTAAGAATAGAATCAACGATTTCCTGATTAAATTCAATCTTGAAGAGCATAAAAAGAAAAAGGTTAAGGAATTAAGCAAAGGCATGCAGCAAAAAGCACAATTAATTTCAACACTGGTTCATGATCCCCAATTAATCATAATTGATGAACCTTTTACTGCCTTGGACCCAGTTAACACACAAATGGTTAAAGATATCCTCCGCGAACAACGTGATTTAGGAAAAACCATTATTATGTCCACCCATCAAATGCATCAGGTAGAAGAATTAAGTGATCGGATTGTTTTGATTAATCAGGGCGAATCGGTTTTATATGGTAATTTGGTGGAAGTTCAGAAAAAATATGCCGGTCATGCAATTCATATTCGTACTGAATCCCATATTCCGGAAACTTTTTCGGGCATTAAACAAATAAAAAAAATGGAAAATCAAAGCCGCTTTTGGATCGATTTGGAACCAGAAGTCTCATTCCAGGAATTTCTTAAATCATTGATGGCAGCCAATATTGTATTTGATCAATTTGAGATTGCAACACCAACCCTGGATGAAATTTTTATTCAGGTTGTTTCGCAAACAGGAACGAATTATGAATAAAATCTGGCTGGTCATAAAACATGAATATTTAAAGCACGTTCGGAAAAGACGCTTTATTCTGGCGATTCTTTCATTACCGATATTTATAATTTTCATGATTGGGATAGGATTTATTTCAGGAATATCTCAGTATAACTCAGCACCAGTTGGCTTTATTGATCATTCAAAGCTTTTATCCGGTGCAACGGAATACAATGCTAAACCTCCCATCAGCTTTCTAAAGCCGATTGTTTTTAAAGCATTTTCTGATGAGAATGACGCGAAAATAGCACTTAACCAAAATGAAATTCAAGCCTATTACGTTCTCGAAGAAGATTATTTTCAGACACAGAAAATTCAGGTCGTCGCCAACAAAAAACCGGACTCAGACGTTAATAAAGCATTTTTAACATTTTTAGAGACCAGTGTTCTCAAGGATGTTCCAGCAAAAATATCTAGCCGGATCATTGAAGGCGCCTCTTTTGAATTCAAGTCCACAAAAGAGAATAAACAAACGAATGAGGACAATATATTGGATTTTATATTGCCTTTTATTTCCGGATTTCTTTTTATCATGGCAGTCAATATAAGTGGGAGTTACCTGCTGCAAGCGGTTGTGGAAGAAAAAGAGAACCGTACCATGGAAATTATGGTTACATCCACATCACCAACCCAATTAATGACTGGGAAAATCATTGGAAATTTAAGTGTTGGGTTAACTCAATTAATCGTCTGGATTCTTTTTGGAATTTTGGGAATTGCCATTCTTTTCCAATTATTCCCAGATCTACAAAAAACACATATCGATTTATCATTTTTAATATTAACGATCGCTGTTTTCTTGCCCGCCTTTGTAATGATTTCAGCTATGATGGCAACTTTAGGTGCAACCATGACGGAAGAACGGGAAGCTCAGCAGATGGCAGGGATATTTTCTTTGCCGATGGTGATTCCATTCTGGTTTATTCAAGTGTTAATGGAAAAACCAAACAGCCCCCTTTCAATTTTCTTGAGCATCTTTCCTTTTACTGCCCCAATCAGCCTCCCAGTTCGGGCAACCTTTGCAAATATTCCTTTATGGCAAATCCTTTTAACCATTTTGATATTGATTTTGTTAACAATCGCATCTTTGTGGTTAGCAGGTAAGTCTTTCCGATTAGGAATGTTGCGTTATGGGAAAAAATTGTCTCTAAAAGAAATATTTACTCAAAGGCCGTAAGATGAAAAAAACTCTCCTTGTTTTGATAAATGAGTTAAAAACTACTGTTCTCAGAAAGTCATTTATTATTACTTTGCTTTTATTTCCTGCAATCGGATTAATTTTGACTTTATTAATCGGGAATAAAAATCAAACTTCAGGGATCACCTCTCTTCTATCAGAAATGGTTGCGCCTGAAAAAAAGGCAGCAATCATTGGAATATCTGATCAAGCGGGAATAATTAACGCCATTCCTGAGGAATTCAAAGATGAAGTCTTTCTGGCAAATTCAGAAGACAAAGGGCTTCAGGAACTCAACGCAAACAAAATTAGCGCCCTGTACAGCATCCCTTCCAATTATATTGAAAATGGAGAAATAACAGTATATCAATCAGATTTTAATCCATTAAGCGCCAGCAATGATAATCATCTGGTTGAAACAATCATAAATTTATCCTTATTGTCCAATCACCCGGATATTCAAAAATTGGTAATATCATATCCAGAGTTTGCATATCAAATATTGGCTCCCGAACCCCAAAGAGATCCAGGCAGCCAGCTAACTTTCTTTATTCCTTATATTGTTACTTTTCTTTTCTATATCATTATTTTAACCAGTGCCAGCTTAATGCTAAATAGTGTCACCAAAGAAAAATCAAACCGCGTAATAGAAATTCTGCTCACATCCATTTCTCCTGAGCAGTTATTAAGTGGAAAAATTGTTGCTTTAGGACTGGTAGGTCTTTTACAAACCATTGTCTGGACTGGTTCAGGGTATTTTATTTTACAAATGAGTGGAAAAAGTTTTTCATTACCATCAGTGTTTTTGTTACCACCATCTTTTTTGATCTGGGGGATTATTTTTTTCATTTGTGGTTATTTGTTATATGCCAGTTTTATGGCCGGGGTGGGAGCTTTGGTAGCAAATATTCGGGAAGCCTCACAGGCAACTATCCTGATTGTGATTCCAATGGTGATACCGTTAGCCTTAATCGCTCCAATCATCGAAAGCCCAAATGGAAATCTTGCCACAATCCTCAGTATTTTTCCTCTAACTGCCCCGGTTACAATGATGACCCGCTTGGCAGCCGGACCAGTCCCTTTCTGGGAAATTATCCTGGCAATTATTTTGCTCTTTATATCCATTTTTTGGGCCACTCGTTCAATTTCGCGACTCTTCCGAGCGCAATACCTTTTGTCTGGAAAGGAATTTAAAATTAAGTTTCTTTTTAACGCATTGTTTGGAAGAAACTGAATGTGAATAGAAAATCACACATTAGTCAAATAAAAAAGATCACCAATATTGTAGGATGTTTGTATTAATTGCTCCTTGCAGGCAAATTTTCAACATGATATAATCTTTACATTCAATAAATCAAAGTGAAAAAATAAATCCCCAATAATTTAGAGCATGTGGTTTTTTTTCTTCTTGAAAGATTCATCTTTGCACGAATACTATTTACCTGTTTATATACATAATTAAAAAATTAACCTTCGAAAAAGGATTTTTATATGCTTACTGTACCTGAATTAGAAAATTCTTCCCTGCTTGATTTAAGAAAAATTGCAAAAGATTTAAACGTCAATCACGCAAATCGCTTGAAACGGGAAAATTTGATTGTCCGTATTGCCCAACATTCAACGGAAGCAAATGAAGAAGGAGAAGAAGTTCGTGGGGGCATCTTGGAAATCATGCCGGAAGGAATCGGATTCTTAAGACAAAACTATAAGCTCGGAAAGGATGATGTTTATGTATCCCAGGCTCAAATCCGGCGTTATAACCTCCGCAGCGGTGACATGGTGGTGGGACTGGCCCGCCCTCCAAGAGAATCGGAAAGACATTTTGGCCTCGTAAAAGTAGATTTTATCAATGGATTCGATGCTGAAAACTTACGAGAACGACCATTTTTTGAAAATTTAACCCCTATCTTTCCTGATAAAAGATTTGATTTGGAATCAAGTTCAAATATTCTCTCTACCCGGCTGATTGATTTAATTGCGCCGATTGGGCGAGGTCAACGAGCAATGATTGTTTCACCCCCCAAAGCGGGAAAAACAACCATCATCAAAGAACTGTGCAACGCAATTACATTAAACAGTCCGGAAACTTATGTCATTTTAGTATTAATTGGAGAAAGACCAGAGGAAGTGACCGATATGGATCGCTCTGTTGATGCAGAAGTGGTTGCCTCAACTTTCGACGAACCGGTTACAGCACATGTTCGCACGGCTGAAATAGCCTTGAGCCGGGCCAAGCGCCTGGTTGAAATCGGCAAAGACGTCGTCATCCTAATGGATTCATTAACCCGTTTGGCGCGTGCCTATAACATGTCCGTTACGCCATCCGGCAGAACTTTATCCGGAGGAATGGATCCTTCGGCACTTTACCCTCCCAAACGTTTTTATGGGGCAGCCCGTAATATTGAAGAAGGTGGTTCTTTAACCATTATTGCCACAGCGCTGGTTGATACCGGCTCCAGATTAGATGATGTCGTTTATGAAGAGTTTAAAGGTACCGGCAATATGGAGTTACACCTATCCAGGCGGCTGCAGGAAAGAAGAATATTTCCATCAATTGATATTGAAAAATCATCCACCAGACGTGAAGATCTACTGTTGAGCCCTGATGTTTTACAAAGAGCCTGGTTAATGCGCCGGATGTATATTCAAATGATTTCCAATCCACCTGCTGGTGCAGGGATGGATACATCTGTAGCTTCTGAAGCAATTCTACAACGCTTGTCAAAAACAAAAAATAATGTAGAATTCTTGGAGAGTCTTACAGAGGTCATGTGAAAGTAGTTCGAAAACCGGAAGAAACAAAACAAAACAATCCCTGCAGTTTAATAGTATCCATTATTTTTTGGATAATCGCGTCCCTCATGGTTGCCTTATTGATTTTTGTTGGGGTTCAATTCTTTAAACCGACGCAAACAACCTGGTCTCCAGAGATCAGTTCAGCCTCACTCGAGAATAACCCGTCGGTTCCTGCAAACCTGCCCAATTACGAATCAGGAAACAATGGCGGGACATTAATTCGCTATGCAAACCCAATTACCATTATTCCAACCCGTTCCAGAACAGAAGCAACTACCTATACCATTGAACCCGGTGATTCAGTTTTTGGGATCGCACAGTTCTATAACATCACCCCGGAAACGATCCTTTGGGCGAATAAAGATACCCTGAATGATGATCCCCACATGATTTCTGTCGGTAACGAGTTGCGTATTCCCCCCACCGATGGGGTCTTTTATAAATGGCAAAAAGGGGATACCCTGGAAAAAGTTGCCAGTCAATTCAAAGTAGATGTGGAAGACATTTTAGATTGGACTCCCAATAAAATTGACCGAACCAACCCTGTGATTGAACCAGACACCTACGTAATGGTTCCTGGTGGACAGCGCGAATTCCAACAATGGGTTGTTCCTACCATTCCGAGAGGTCCTGCCGGGGTTAACAGCACGATACCCGGCGCATGTGATACCTCCGCAGGCGGCGCTTACGGTACAGGTACGTTTATTTGGCCGACCGTTAATCGTGCTATATCCGGAAACCAATACTGGTCAGGGCATCTGGCGATTGATATTGGCGCTATGACCGGCGATAATGTCTTTGCCTCGGATAGCGGCGTGATTGTTTATGCTGGCGGTATCAGTGGCGGTTATGGAAACATGGTAATGATTGATCATGGTAATGGTTATCAAACCCTTTACGCTCACTTAAGTGCTGTCAAAGTTCGCTGCGGACAAAGCGTCTATCAAGGCAATGTCATTGGCCTGGCTGGAAGTACAGGTAATTCTACCGGACCCCATCTTCACTTTGAGGTTCGGTTCATGGGTGGTTTTCTCAATCCGCTTTACGTTTTACCGTAAAAATTTCATAAAATAACCCGCTGTTTATGGCTATTTTTTCCTATAAACGTTTTTTATAACAAGGATATTGGATCCACAGTGATGATTGCATTTTCCAGATTCCTGTTATCAAGTACTTCGGCTGGTTTTGGACCGCGAAGTATTATTTGCCAGCGATAAATGGTATTAATGCGCGCAAAAAAGCAGGGTACCGGTCCGATCAATTCAGTTTGTTTATAATTTCCGGAAACAATCCAGGAAGATATTTTCTCGAACATCGCTGTGGCCATTGCTCGCGCCTCGATTTCCTGTGAGTGTTGAAATTCCAGCCGAATCAACCGGGAAAAAGGTGGATACCCTAATTTGGATCGATATTTAAGTTCATACTTGTAAAAAGCGTCAAAATCATGTTTTGCCGCCATCCTGATGGGATATTCATCGGGTTGATAAGTTTGGAAAATTACTTTCCCGCCTAATGGGCTTCTCCCTGCCCGCCCGGCTACCTGGGTCAACAATTGAAATGTCCTCTCAGCAGCCCGAAAATCAGGCATTGACAAACCAACATCGGCAAGTATCACCCCTACCAGAGTCACGTAGGGAAAATCAATCCCTTTGGCTAACATTTGGGTGCCCACCAAAATATCTGCCTTTCTGTCAGCAAACTGCTGTAGAAGTACTTCATGAATCCCTTTTTGTTTGGATATCCCGGAATCTAATCGCAGGACTCGCGCAGGTGGATATAATTTTGAGATCTCCTGTTCCACTCTTTCTGTTCCAGTCCCAAATTGACGGATGTACGTGCTCCCACAAACAGGACATTGGCTGGGCATCTTGCGGGTATATCCGCAATGATGACACAACAAGAGATTTTGGTCTGCGTGAAAAGTCAGTGGAATATCACATTTCGGGCAGACAACCCGGTATCCACAACTTCGACAAAAAACAAATGTTGCAGTTCCCCGGCGATTTAAAAATAGAATAGCTTGTTGTTTTGCATGTATGGTTTTATCAAGCTGTTGCTTCAAAGCCCGGCTGAATATCGAACGATTCTCTTCTTTCAATTCTCGCCGCATATCTACGATGTCCACTTCCGGCAAAGGTAAAGAAGAAATATCTTCCGAACCTGAAGAACGGTTTTCCATCACATGTGCATGGGCAAATACTCTCAATGGCATGACCAGGATTGGCCATTTTTGTTGTTGAGCCTGGTACATCATTTCTATATTGGGTGTAGCACTTCCAAACACAATCAAAGCATTACTAATCCCCGCTAATTTTTTCGCTGCCTGTATAGCACTGTATCTCGGGCTTTCATCCTGAAAATATGAATCATCATGCGCTTCATCCACAATAATCAAGCCCAGGTCATCCATTGGTGAAAACAATGCAGACCTGGGGCCAACAACCACTTTAATTTCACCCCTACGTAACCTTCGCCAGGTATCAAACCGGGCTCCTTCAGAAATTTGTGAATGAATAATGCCAACCATTCCGGGAAACCTGGCCTGAAAACGCTTTACAGTTTGGGGAGTCAGGCTAATTTCCGGAACCAAAACAATCGCTGTTTTTGATTGTTCCAGAAATTCAGCAACCAGTCGTAAATATAACTCTGTTTTTCCGGAACCAGTCACGCCATGCAACAAAACAGGTTTTTGGAAGCGCTTATTGACAATCAGTTCCTTCAAGATATTCCAGTTATTTTGCTGGTCATTCGTCAGGTCTGGTGAGTCATGACGAATGGGCTCATAATCCTGTAACGGGTCGCGAATACTCTCGACTTCACCAAAATAAATAATTTGAGCTTCAGCTAAACGGCTTAAGTCAGCAGAAGTAGCACCGGTAGCCATTGTAATCATGGCGGTTTCAATCCCCTGCGGTTGGCTGGCTAATAATCTTAACGCCTCTAACCTGCGATCAAAAGCTTTTCCTTTCTTAGAAATTTCCAGTAATTTAGTTTCCATTTCATCAACGGAAATTTTAAGGTGAGCCGTTCTGACCATTTTTGTTTGTACTCTGGGAGGAGGAAGATAAGCTTCTGATTGGAGAATTCCGACATGAATAAGCCTACGAATGGCTGGTTTCCAATTCACTTTGGAAAAGGCGCGATTAAGTTGCGCACCTCTTAAGGGTCCTCTTTCTTGTAACAATCCGACTATCCTTCTTTGGATTGGAGACAAAGGAATTTGCGGAAAATCCTTATTTAACCGGAACAAACTATCCACCTCCTGGCTTAAACCAGGAGGGAGCATCAATTTATAACAGGCAGAGAGCGGTGAGAAAGTTTCTTTTGCCATCCACTCAGCCAGTTCTTGTTGTGCAGGTGTGATTACTGGTATGCGATCAATTACTGAATCGATTGGTTTTGTTTTTGGGACTTGAGGAATTGGGACAATTGCCTTGATGATTCCCTGAGCAATCTGTCGCCCAAAAGGTACCAGAACCAATGCTCCAACAGCTATCTCTTTTTGATATTCTTCCGGAACATGGTAATCAAATACACCTTCAATCCCCGGAACATTTACGATTACCTGAACAAAAACCTGCATTAATTCTCGCTAACATCGGGGGCTAATTTAATAAAAACACCGCTACCATAACCTACTACTGAAGAAAAATCCCCGGTTTCATTTCCGGAGGTGGAATGGTTTAAAATTTCAATTTTGTCGGCCCCTAGTTTCTTGCACAAAGCCATTCCTACCATCACAGCACCCAATCCACATGCAAATCCTTTTCCCTGCAATTCTGTCTGATAAACGTTTTTAGTAGAAAATGATTGAATTTGACTCAACATTTCTCTATCTAATACTTCTGCTTCTGTCTGCGAATAAAAATGGGACAGGTCGGTTGAAACAACCACCAGAACTTTTTTCTGTTCGCTAAGATTAACGATACATTCTGCGATAAAGTCGGCCTGATCCGGATCAATTTGCCGGATCATTAATGGTAAGATTTCGAAGGGTTTTTCAATCACAGCCTGCAAAAACGGCAGTTCAATTTCCAAAGAATGTTCCCGATCTTGCGCAACTGAAACCATAGTCATGGTTGGGCTAATATTTATTCTTTCCATCAATGAAGCAACCAAAATCTGATTAACCGCAACATTTCCCAATGGTGTTTGATAATAATGATGCGAACTACTTAATATTGCTGCCGGATGATAAGCATGATAGGGAGATAAAAGGATGACCATATCATAGTTCTGTCCAACAATTGTTTTAAACGCATAAGCTGCAGTTTGTCCGGAATACCGGTAACCAGCATGAGGTACGAACAATCCAATAATCCGGCCATGGAGTTGATGATTTTTTACTCTTTTTAAGAAAGTATCGATTTCTGCTCTCAGCGCAGTTGAATTTCCGCTATACCAATGTCCTGCAATTGGCGATGGTCGAATTTCCATTGAACGCATCATTATTTCCTTTCAAATCTATTATACAATTTCATATAAAAAAAGACCGCCTTTGAGGTTAACTGCGGTCTTTTTTCCTTTATTTCTATGTTACTGCAGGAATAATTTCGGATTTACCCGGCCGTAAGTATCACTGCGCATTTCAAAATGAAGATGGGGCCCCGATGAGTTGCCAGTGCTACCCATTAATCCGATGACATCCCCCTGGTACACTGATTGACCACAACCAACATAAATTTCACTCATATGAGCATAAAGCGTTTGCCATCCGCCACCATGATCAATCACTACCATGTTTCCATAGCCATAATCATTCCAGCCAGAATAAACGATGACGCCGTTGTCAGACGCATACAAGGGATCGCCCAAATATCCGCCGATATCAATCCCAAAATGGTTCGTGTCGGGTGAATAATCATAACCTGAAATATATCTTTGTGGAGCCGGCCAAATAAAGGTACCAATCCCCACGGCTCCATCCATAATAACCCCACAGGACCCCGGGCCAATATTTTTTGCCACAGCCGGATTGTCTCTGGTAATTCTGGGGGCACTCCAGGTGATAAACTCACGTTTTCCACCCGGCACAAACAACTCGGTGCCTGGTTCAATATTGGGAGCCGCATAATCTCCGAGGGCAGCTGCATCCAGATTATTTCCTGGCCAATTGATAATATCTTCTGGGGTTACGCCATAATAGCGACTGACCCCATTCAACCCCTCGCCAGCGCTCCATTTATGCAGTACACCGTTCTTTGGAAGGATATTTAACTCAATGCCTGGAAACAAGCGGTGTGGATCATCTCCCAATGTGTACAGGTTTCCCCACAGAATTGTCGAAGGATCCAAATTAAATTTGTCTGCAATTCCGAAAATTGTATCTCCGTTGACAACCGTATACTTTTGAATATCGTAGCGGGGTTTTTCGGGCAGAGTGGTATCCATATTGGCTACTCGTTCCAGAGACACAGTGGAAACCTCAGGGTCTGGGATTATGAAATCAGGCAGGATCGCAATTGCTGTTACTGTAGGAAGATTCGCATTAGTTGCAGATACTTGTGATTCGTGCATTTCTCCTTTCAGGTAGAAACGCCCCATCACCCAAACAACCAGTAGAACCAGGGCAATAGAAGCTATCACAGTTCCTGCGCGTAAGCTTACTTCTCTTAATCCGAAATTAACTATGTTTTCCCAAATTGAGTGAATATTCTTTTTGGGCGACTTTTGATCAGAAGAAGACCTGGAGGGATCTTCATTTTCATTCATTATTGTCATTTTTACCTCATCCGAGATCATAACAAAGGAAAAATAGAGTGTCAAGCTTATCTAAATGTGGATAAAACTATTTTTTATTGTTACGTTTTAATCATTTATCTTTTTTGTTTTGTTTTAAATGGAACCATAAAAAGAAACCCAATCGCAATGATGGCTTCACCGATTTCAACACCTCTTGTTTGCCAACCACCAAAATACGGGATATCCGGTAAAGGGTGACTTCCAAATCCAAATACATCCGCCATCCCAGCAAAAACAGCTACCACAAAACCTGTAGCAACCAACCTCAATCCGATATCTGCTAAAATACTGGGGGTTTCCTTTTTCCACAATGCCATCATACTGATATATCCGCCACCACACATAATTGCCAGACCGATTAAAAACATACCGATCTGAACAAATCCAATGACAGGGCTTCGATCTAACCCAAAAATGGATGGCCGTGCTCCTAATAGGAAAATTAAAAAGCCCAGGATTGTTGTAATTAATCCAATCCTTATTCTGATAAAAGGAACGCCTCTTGTATTCGTTTTTCCGTTTTCTTTTAAATTATTCTCTTCTGATAAACTCATCAGGAAATACGCCTTAATTTTAATTATCTCAAATTATGGTTCAATTCAAAAATTTACTTTTCTATTATAACCATGTCAGATTTTTTTTGCATCCTTTAAAGAAAAAACGCACCTTTCGGTGCGTATCATCCTTGTTTCACTTTTTTTATTCAGATGACTCTTCTTCACTATTATTTTCTACAGCACTTTCGTCACTTTTAGTGTTTTCTTCTGATGAGTCATCATCCATTTCAACTTCATCGAGAAGGATATCTTCTAAAGTTTTCCAATCCATTTCAGCATACGCCATAGAGTCTACCCGTCGAATACTTAATCCAATCCGATGGTTTTCCGGGTCAATCTTAATTACCCGTAAGGTGATGGTCTCGCCTTCTTTTAGAACCTCTTTTGGATGTTCAATTCTTCGTTCGCTGATCTCACTGATGTGAATGAGTCCTTCAAGATCATCCTCGATGCGAGCAAAAGCCCCAAATTTGGTAAGTCGGGTAATAGTTCCTTCTAATAATTGTCCTTGTTCATATTTGGAAATTCGGCTAACCCAGGGGTCATCCTGTAATTGGCGAATAGAAAGGCCAATTCTCTTTTTCTCGCGATCAATATTAATGATTTTTACTTTAACTTCTTGCCCTACCTTTAAGGCTTCGGAAGGATGTTGGATACGGTCCCAGGAGATCTCTGAAAGATGAACCAAACCATCGGCGCCATTCAGGTTAACAAAAGCCCCAAACTCAGCCAGGCTGGTTACTTTACCAGTCCGTACATCACCTTCCTTTAATTCGCTAAGAATCTTGTCCTTGATTGATTCCCGTGTTTCTGTGCTGGCAGCTCGTTCTGACAGAATCAGTCGCCGGCGTTCACGATCAACCTCAATCACACAAACATCAATTTCCTCACCCACCATCGGGCTCCAGCGTTTTTCTGGTGTGTCGCCGGTTAAAACCGCCCGCCGGGAAAGACTGATTTGTGACGCAGGGACAAATCCGTTTAATCCTTCAACTGGAACAATTAAGCCGCCCTTATTGAAACCACGTATAACGCTGCTATAAGCTTCTTTTGATTTCAACAGTTCTTCAGCTTTTAACCATGATTTTTCTTCTAAAGCTCTCATTAATGAAAGCAAGAGATTCCCATGAGAATCTTCAGGGGTCACAACATAAACCCAAATTTGCTGTCCAACAGCCAATTTTTCTAATTCTTCATTAGGAATTGCATCAAATTCTCGCCCTGTAATAATTCCTTCTGACTTTGCGCCAACGCTCACCAGAATTTGATTCCCAGACATACTGGCTATAATACCTTGCCTGATTTCCCCGGCCTGTGGAAAATCTATTTCCATTCCTTCTTGTTCGAGCAAAGAAGCCATATTATCTTCTGTGGAATTTTCTGGTTTAACCTGCTCGAGGTTGGTGTCATTCTGCTCCATACGATCTACATTCTCCGATATAAAAGATTTTCAAATTATATGAAAGATTTTCATTCTTGGCAAGCTTTCGGGTAATTCATGTAAATTTATTGACATTTTCGCCAATTTTTAGTGACGGCGCCGCTTTCTTTTACTTTTCTGGGACTCTGCAGGTTTTAGTTCTGGCAACTTGTTTTCTTCAATAGTTGCTGGAATCCGATCTCGATCAATCGTACTATTAACATTTTGCGATGGACGATGGGTGAACATTCGATTTACCAAACCTGAACGAATATCCTCCAGTAAAGTCTTAAATAATTCCGATGCTTTGGATTTGTATTCAACCAATGGATCACGTTGACCATAGGCTTCCAAACCAATCGAAACTCTTAACGCCTCAACCTTGGTCAAATATTCCACCCACATTTGAGAAATAATTGAAAGAAGTAACTCACGGTAAATCTCATTTCTGATTCTTTTTCCGAGCACCTCAATCACTTTTTCCCGCTCATCAGGATTGTATTCCGGAATAATTTTCTCTTTAAGCACATCAAATTCTTGTTCTCCTAATTCATTGATAACAAGGTTTTGAGTTTTTTCATCCAGATTTACTAATGAAACCTGATTTTGTTGAAAACGATTCAACTCAAAGGTACCCCACACCTCCTGCATAACCACCAATGCATCCTCCACATGTTCTAAAACTGCTTCTGTTAATTGAGGAACATCCATTTTTTGAATGATTTGAGCAGCGAAGTAAACATAATTCAGCCGGTTATATTGTTGTCTGATTTGTCGATGGGTCTTCCGATCGAAAGCAAGCCGGCTGCCCTGTACCAATGCCAACATCATTCTGAAGAGATCATCTTCAGAGACCTCATCTCTTTCGATTTGTTTTAACCAACTATCGATATCGATGGCGAGTTGACCTTGTTCTCCTAATAATGTTGACTTCTGTTTGGCAAAGGCGTCATCGACCGAATCTAACAAAAGATCAACCACCTCATCCCAATCTTTTCCTTGAAAATCACCAGGTTTGACGTCCAGATTATTAAAGCGAACAATAAAAGTTCCCAGAATTCTAGCGATATTGATGTTAAGCAAAAAATGTTCGATTTGACCACGAATTTCCGCTTCTACCTCACGAGAACCTTCGATCAATTCCTGAATTTGTTTTGGGCTTATCTGAATCGGAGTATGTACAGTATTCGATAGCTCCTGATTTATTTGCTGAGGTTTTTTAGGTTCTAAGGCTTGAGAATCTTCCAATCCATCTAAAAAGGAATCAAAAGCTTCCAGTCGTTCCTGCTTTTGGGTCTCAATTGCTTCTTCAACCCTGTTTAGGAATTTTTGTGAGGAGGCAATCGCATGGGTTATTTCTGCATTCAAGCTTTCTTCAGCAATTTTCAGTAAGAACGCCCTGGCTCTTTCTTTTTTAAAGGGAAACTCTCCCAAATTTTTTTCTTCTGCATCGACTAATACCTTCAAATGGAAGGATGGAAAAAATATTTGATCATAATCGATAGATGGTTGAACATCAGCGAGATATGCGATTAATTTCCACGGGCCTTCTTCATCATGTATGGATGTGGATACACGCTGTTCTACCTCCAGTCGCACCATTTCCATGACATCATCGGTTAAATCTTCTTTGGTGAATACTCGATCCCGCTGAGAATAGATCCGTTTTCTTTGCATATTGAGCACGTCGTCATACTCAAGCAAATGTTTACGAACATCAAAATTTGAGCCTTCCACCCTTTGTTGTGACTGTTCTACCAGACGCCCAACCAACCCTGATTCAATCGGAACGTTTTCATCCACATTGAATCTCCGCATCAAGCCATCCACCTGCTGACCACCGAATAAACGCATCAATTCATCTTCCAGTGAGAGATAAAACCTTGACGAACCCGGGTCACCTTGTCTGGCTGCCCGCCCGCGTAATTGGTTGTCAATTCGCCGGGCTTCATGCCTTTCTGACCCGATGACATGCAGCCCTCCTAAAGCTCTAACGGCTTCCATTTCGTCCATAGATTGCAAAAATTCATTTACAGTTTCAACATAGATCCCAAATTGATCCGGTTCCATTTTTTTCAACAACTGTCTTTTTTCTTCATCTCTCAGATCATAAGGGTCGATTTGATTTTTTCGCAACACCCTGGCGATATCTGCCTGCATTTCTTCATTGATTTCTCCCCCCAATTTAATATCGACACCACGGCCAGCCATGTTGGTTGCAATAGTAACTGCTCCAAATGAGCCAGCTTTACTGATAATAAACGCTTCTTCATCATGTTTTCTGGCATTCAATACCCGATGAGGAATCCCGGCTTGCAATACTTCATTGAGTTTAGAACTGTATTCACCTGGCAAGCCAAGAATTTCTAAAATTCGCACCAAATTTTCTGGATCCTGTGGGTTGATGGATTCCAAACCAACTTCGCGTGCATATTTCCGCATTTGCGCCACATTTAATTGAGCCAGTCCTTCATTCAGAAATTCCAAATCAGGAACTTTCTGATCAATCATCTCCCGATTATTTTTCTTCATCCAGGCATTCCGAATGAGTAGTGTCTGGGTTAAACGGCGGATTAACTCTACTGATAAACGATCGGATAATCGATCAGAAAGTTCTACGGATGTTGTTCCCAGCAACTGAGGTCGACCAATTAAGTGATAACAAAGCACCTCTTGAGCAATCGCTCGCAGTTTGGCTTCTTCAGTTCGAAAAACAATATCCGGGTAGTCTTTTCTTTTATAAAAAACTGGTTTCTTGTTTCCGTCATTTTTATAAGCATAATAGGTGAACTTGTAGCCTTCTTCATCCTTTCCTTCAACTGATATCATAGGCGCATCTTTTCCAAATGCCTGAAATTCCAGGTTGGTGGGGATTGGGAGGACATCCAGTTTGTATATTTTGTGAAATTCTTCAGATTCTGTTTCAGCAGTACCGGTCATTCCGGCTAATTTTTCATACATCCTGAAATAGTTCTGTATGGTGATGGTTGCATAAGTAACATTCTCAGGCTCAACTTTTACTCCTTCCTTGGCTTCAACCGCCTGATGCAAACCTTCTGACCATCTTCTCCCGGGCATTAATCGTCCGGTAAATTCATCTACGATAACCACTTTTCCGCTTTGTACCAGGTAATCTTTATTACGTTTAAACAAATGCTGCGCTTTTAGGGCTTGTTCCAGATATCCTAAGATCCTGGCTTGTTCAGGCGTGATATCTTCTGGTCTTTCCGGATCACGCAAAGACATTTGCAGTAATTCTTCAATATGCGCTTCCCCTAATTCAGTGAGAGCCACAAAACGATCTTTCTCACTAATTTCATAATCTTCCGGGTTTAACTGACGAACAATTTGCGCCATACGAACATACCACTCCGTTTCATCCGAAGCTGGTCCGGAGATAATGAGAGGTGTTCTGGCCTCATCAATGAGAATATTGTCGATTTCATCAATGATTGCATAATAGTGGCCTCTTTGGACGCGGTCCTGAAGCCGGTTGGTCAAATTATCGCGCAGGTAATCAAAACCAAATTCACTGTTGGTTCCGTAAACGACATCGGCGAGGTAAGCCTCCTGGCGATCCACTAAAACCAATTGGTGTTGATCTTCAAAAGAAGACTCCTTCTCGAGATCAACAAGAAATGCCTTTTGACCATTTTCAGTGCGACTAGCCATTTGAAGCACTCCTACGGATAATCCCAAAAAAGTGTAAATTGGAGCCATCCAGCGTGCATCTCGTCTGGCCAGATAGTCATTAACGGTAACAACATGAACTCCGCCACCAGTAATTGCATTCAAGTACACCGGCAAAGTGGCAACCAGAGTTTTTCCTTCACCAGTGCGCATTTCAGCAATCTTGCCGCGATGCAAGGTCACTCCTCCAATCATCTGGACATCGAAATGCCGGAGTCCTATCGTCCGTTTACTGACCTCTCGGACAGTGGCATAGGCTTCAATCAATAAGTCATCCAGTGTTTCTCCATCCTGGTAGCGGCTTTTAAATTCTTCGGTTTTGTTAGCCAACTCCTCATCGGACATTTTCTCAAACCGGGGTTCGAGAGCAGTAATTTCGCTGGCAATTTCCGCTGCCTCTTCAACCTCTTTTTTCTGTGGATCATACCCAAAAACTTTAGCAATTTTGTTAAGCATTTATTTCCCTTTTTTACTCATTCTTCGTTCAAATGAAGATTACATTCTATCTCGATTTTCTGGTCAAAAATTATAGCATAAGCGCTTCTGAACGTCTGAAAATAAAAAAAAAGCTCTGCATTGGTCACAGAGCTTTAAGATTTTCGGTAAAAAATTTTTTAGATATGAATTGCTTCCCCAACAACCGCATGGGCTGCTTCCATAATTACTTCACTCAAGGTTGGATGGGCATGGACATTCCTGGCAATTTCTTCGGCTGTTAATTCCATAGATTGAGCCAATGTGAGTTCCGGCAATAATTCGGAGACTTCAGGACCAATTAAATGGGCTCCTAAAATCTCACCATATTTAACGTCGGTAACAATCTTGATAAAACCAGTTGATTCCCCTAGGCCAAGAGATTTTCCGTTCGCCTGAAAAGGAAATCGTCCAACCTTAACCTCATATCCTTCTTCTTTAGCCTGGGCTTCTGTTAAGCCAAAGGAAGCTACCTGCGGGTGGCAGTAAGTTGCTCTGGGCATCATGCGATAATCTAATTTGACGGTTGGGTGTCCGGCGATATTCTCCGCACAAACAATCCCCTGCGCACTGGCAACATGCGCTAATAACAATTTTCCGGTAACATCTCCAATCGCCCAGATACCGGGTACATTCGTTGACATACGATCATCAATTTGGACAAAACCACGTTTGTCTACTTCGACACCCAAATCTTCCAGACCAAGATTTGCACTGTTAGGTTTGAAACCAATTGCAACCAAAGCCTGGTCTGCTTCGATTACTTTTTGAGTCCCATCCTGAGAGACAGTTACTCTTACACCAGTTTCTGTCTTTTCAACTTTTTCAACCCGATGCCCGGTCAATGATTTAATGCCAGCTTTCTTAAAAGACTTCTCTAGTTCAAGCCCAATTTCTTCGTCTTCCAAAGGAACCAGACGAGGAAGCATTTCGACAATGGTGACATCTGTTCCGTAGCCATTCCAAATTGTCGCGAATTCAACCCCGATAGCACCGGCACCGATAATGACCACTGATTGAGGTTGCCTGGTCTGGAGAATAGCTTCTGAATATGATACGATTTTTTCTCCATCGATATCCATACCTGGAATTTGGGCTGAACGTGCACCAGTTGCTAAAATTATATTTTTTGCAATTACTTCCTGTGAGCTACCATCTTCTAAAGTCACACTGACTTTATTTGCTGAAACCAATTTACCAGTTCCCATAATAACGTCAATATTGTGCTTCTTCATCAGAAAACCAACCCCTTTTACTAAACGATTGGACACTTGACGACTTCTTTTTACTGCCACAGAATAGTCTAATTTAAGATTATCAAATGAAAAGCCGAATTCCCTTGCTCCGGTTCTCAGGGTGTTGGCAACATCAGCATTTTTCAATAATGCTTTAGATGGAATACAACCAACATTTAAACATACTCCACCCAGCCATTGTTTGTCAATTATCCCTGTTTTTAATCCAAGTTGGGATGCCCGAATAGCAGCCACATATCCCCCCGGACCGGCCCCTAAAACTAAAACGTCATATTCACTCATGATACTCCTCAAATGATTTTCAAAAATTTCAAAAATTCCCAGAGCCAATTATAACAAGAGAATTCTTGAAACCACCTGTCATCGAAGGTTTATTATTGCCAATTCTCAAGTTTCTGCACAACATTTGCCAGGAAATTGTCCGCTGTGGAGCCATCCAGAATACGATGATCAAAGGCAAAAGACAGGTAAACCATTGGTCGAATAGCAATTGCATCCTCAATCACGACTACTCTCTTTTTAATCATTCCTATGCCCAGAATGCCCGCCTGAGGTTGATTAATGACTGGAGTGGCAAACAATGAACCGGCTGTACCATGGTTGGTGATTGAAAAAGTACCGCCCTGAACATCATCTGGTTTTAATTGATGATTTCGAGCTTTAGATACCAGATCGCCAATAATTCCAGCTAAACCAGACAAAGAGTAACTGTCTGCAGCTTTGATGACCGGAACGATTAACCCCTCTTCTTCGAGCGATGTTGCCAAACCAATATTTACCATACTTTTTAATAGAAGTCCTTCATCCGTCCAGCTTGAATTAACCAAAGGGAATTCACGCAATGCACTGGCAGTTGCTGCGACAAAATAAGTGGTATAAGTTAAGCGCACACCTTGCCTGGCAAACAATTCCTTATTTTTTGATAAGTGATCACTTACCGATTTCATGTCCGCTTCCATAACGGAGGTAACATGTGGGGAAGTTTGTTTGCTCAGAACCATATGAGCCGCTATCGCTTTTCTCATTTTAGAAAGTGGTAAGATCTGATCGCCTCTTTCCGATTGCACCGTTTTATTTATATGAGTTTCTGGTTCTTTTTTCCTTTGAATATCCGGATAATCCGATTTGAAACGTTCCGGAAATTGCAATTCGGTGGGTCGGAATAGATCTCCCTCGCCAGGAGTTTCCCAGGCTGCCAATTCTGGTTCTGTCTTCCCTTTTTGATTAACAAATTCCAAAACGTCATTCTTGGTTATGCGATTGTTATTTCCCGTTCCCTTTACAAGCGATAAATCGACATGATGTTCCCGCGCTAATTTTGCTACTACCGGTGAAATAAATCCAAGGTCTTTTTGTTGAACAGCAGTATTTTCTGTCGTTTCCAGATCTATTTTTATCGGACTTTCATGTACTTGATCAACTGATGGTTCATGTCCTTTTCCAGAAGATCCCTTAGGTATTTTTTCTCCCGGATCACCAATCCAGCCAAGAGTTTTTCCAGCCTGGACAGTCGTACCTTCTTCAACCAGAATTTTTAACAGGGTGCCTGTTGCCGGGCTAGGAAGTTCAGTATTCACTTTTGCGGATTCAACTTCCATAAGGGAGTCAAATTCTTCCACATGATCACCTTCCTTAACCAACCAGCGAACAAGGGTGCCTTCTACAACTGATTCGCCTAATCGCGGCATTATTATTTCTACCGCCATAATTTAACTCCTATTAATAACGTGCCAAATCTAAAGCCGATTTAAAAATCTTCTCGGTGTTGACCATAAACCATTCCTGCATTGGGTGGCTGAATGGGACCGCAGGTACATCCGGTCCTGCCAATCGCCGGACAGGGGCATCCAAATCCGTAAAAGCCTGTTCAGCGATAATGGCAGCAATCTCAGCCCCATACCCGCCGGTCAGGTTATCTTCATGGACAATCAACGCCTTTCCAGTCTTTTTCACAGAAGAAAGAATTGTTTGTTGATCAACTGGATACAACGTCCGCAAATCCACAACCTCTGCGGATACACCTTCTTTTTCAAGTTGATCTGCCGCCTGGATAGCATAATAATGCATCATGCCATACGCAAAAATTGTCAAATCGTTACCTGGTTTGGTAACTTTAGCGGGGCCAATCGGAACGACATAATCCTCATCCGGCACCTCGCCCTTGATCAGACGATATCCCTTCTTTGGCTCAAGAAATATCACCGGGTTGGGATCTCGAACGGCTGATTTCAATAAGCCCTTAGCATCATACGGATTCGATGGAATCACAACCTTCAATCCAGGTACATGTGTGAAAAAGGCTTCCACACTTTGCGAATGATATAATCCACCCCCAATTCCGCCACCATACGGAGCCCTAATTACCATAGGAACATTCCAGGCACCACCTGACCGGTACAACATTTTCGCGGCTTCACTAACAATTTGATTAAAAGCCGGATAAATAAAATCGGCAAATTGAATTTCGCAAATTGGCTTCATCCCATAGAGAGCCGCTCCAATTCCTACACCAACAATGGATAATTCTGCCAGAGGTGAATCGATCACTCGATCCGGTCCATATTTATCAAACAAACCAACCGTTGCCCGGAAGACCCCCCCGCGTTGACCAACATCTTCACCCACAATAAAAACATTTTCATCTCGGGCCATCTCTTCGTCCATTGCATCGCGGATCGCCTCCACCATTATTTTTTCAGGCATGAGGTACCTCCTCTGCGTAAACGGGATAACTTGCTTCCTCTGCTGAAGGATAAGGCGCATCCTCTGCGTATTTAATTGCCTCTGTAACCTCGAGCTTGGCTTTTTGATCCAATTCTTCCAAATCTTTTTCTTGATACAACCCTTCAGCAATCATCCTTTTTTGAATCAATAACACCGGATCATGCTTTTTATGATCTTCTACTTCTTCCCTGGAACGGTATGTGCGGTCATCATCATCAGATGAATGGGGTGTGATGCGATACATTTTTGTTTCGATCAGCGCTGGACCTTCCCCATTTCTGGCAGCTTCCACTGCTTCCGAAATCACCTGATAAACTCCAAATACGTCTGTCCCATCCACCGTTTGTCCCGGAAGTCCCAATCCGCAAGCCTTATCAGCGGAACTTTTTACCGCCATCTGCATTTCCGGAGGTACTGAAATGGCGTATTGGTTGTTTTGAACAATAAAGATCACCGGAAGTTGATGAACTGCCGCCCAATTGACAGCCTCATACCATTCACCCTGGGAAGTTGATCCTTCGCCAATGGTGGTCAGCACAACCTTTTTTTCTTTTTTGAGTTTGATAGCCAATCCGATGCCAGCAGCGTGAACCGCCTGGGTGGCAACTGGCGCCGAATGGCTGACAGCATTGACACTCTTCATACTGAAATGACTGGGCATTTGCCTCGCTCCAGAGCTTGGCTCTCCAGCCTTTCCCATTAAGCTGAGTGCAAACTCTTTCGGGGTTAACCCCAGGCTGAGCATCAAGGCTAAATCACGATAATATGGTGTGACCCAATCGAAACCGCGTTTGATAGCAAAGGCTGCTCCTACTTGAGCTGCTTCGTGACCAATTCCTGAAATGTGGAAAGCGATTTTCCCTTGTCGATGGAGAACCCAGGCGCGCTCATCCAAACGGCGGGAAAGTAACATCATCCAGTACATCTCTTTTTTAAGTTCACTGGATAATTCCATTAATTTTCCTCCTGAAGGCAGACATCTGGTTTGGAAAATTCTAAAACCAGATGTGTAAATTTTAAAAACAGTGTAACAAAAACCCCCATTGGTTTCAAATTTGACTATTTACAGAAGTTATCGCTTTAGTATTATTTGGGTTGTTTTACCAGAGCGCGGTTATGTTCTATGATTTCTAACATTTCTTCATTCGAGGTAAATTTATAACTCGGGATTCCATTTTCTACCGCTATCCTGGCTTCTTCCAATAAAAGAGAATTCAAATCTTCTTTTGTAATCATTTTTTTAATTTTATTTAGAATCTTGTTTTCAACCGTCTTCTGGTCATATGCGGAAAGATTATTTAATGTCTGAAAATACATATCCATTGCTTGAGCTGCATTTTCACCATCTTTTCTGGCATTTCCGACCAAACCATCACTTGATTTTCTCGCCCATCCTCCCAAAAATACATCCGGCACAACTTCCTGTGAAATGGGATTATAACTTTCATAGGAAATACCATGAATCGGGAAACGAGGTTGTGGATTGGTTATATATTCATTTTTATGGTAATGAAGACCAAAACTCTGGTCAATTGCGTCGCCTACAGCAAAAATGACTGTATCAACATCCAAAAAAGTAATATTCCCAGTCCCTCTGGCTTTAATATTTCCGTTACTATTGATCAGAGTATTTCCTTCCAATTCCATACCAATAACATGGTTATTTTCATCCCCTATTAACCGAACTGGAGAAGCTAAAAATTTTATCCGGAAAATTGTGGGTGATCCGGTATCCTCCCCATTTGGATAAGCTGCCCGAATAAATTTTACGGATTCTAATGGGTCCTGTCCTAAATCATTCATCAGCGGAGTAGCATGCTCAATCTCCACCAGATAGTCATCCATATCCAGGTTTTTTACAATATACTCTAATTCTTTTTTAGTAAATTTCACTTCAGCCGGGCCACGACGAGCGATTGCTGTAACTACATCAACTTTTTTATCAGTAATCAAATAATGGGCAATATCCATCATCACATTTCCAACACCAATGATGGCGACTTTTTTTCCAATATGATATTTACCTGTACTAAAAGGTGGCAACTGGTTGTAATGATAAACAATATTTTTTGCATGATAAGAGCCAATCAGATCTTCCCCTGGAATCCCCAACCAATTCGTGCCTTGAGCGCCAATAGTAACCAGGGTTGCATCAAACCCCAGACTTCGCACCTCATCAATAGTTAAATCTGCTGATTCTCCAATGGTAACATTTCCAAAGTAACTGACTTTCTCATTTGCGATGATGGCATAAAATTGTTTTCTCAGGCCATCTTTCATTTTGTGTTTGGTAGGGTAAATTCCATATTCTGCCAAGCCACCAGGTTTAATATCCCGATTAAATAATGTTACATTATGACCCTTACTAATTAATTCCTTCGCTGCAAAAATTCCAGCCGGTCCTGCCCCTATAATGGCAACATTACGAGATGAATAATTATTCATTTTTTAATCCCTCGAATTCAAAATTCAATTGACTATTATAATAATTATAATCTGAATAAGTAAGGTAAATACCTTATATATTCTATAATGAATTTTAAAAAATCTTCAAGAAAAGTTATTTACAAATTTATTTTGATCAAAACAATTATTTAAAGGACGATTTTGGACCTTCTATCAATTGAAACTCCAACCAAGGTAGAACTGGCTAATGGATTAACGATTATATTAAAAGAAATCCACTCTAATCCCATTGTAAGTTTTTGGACATGGTATCGGGTTGGAATGAGAAATGAAAAACCTGGCTATACAGGCATTTCACATTGGGTTGAGCATATGCAATTCAAAGGGACTGGGAAGTTTTCAGCTAATCAGATGGATCGGGTAATCTCCAGGGAAGGAGGAGTTTTTAATGCTTACACCTCTTTAGATTGGACTTCTTACTTCGCGACCATGCCGGCCAACAAAATCGATATCGCTCTTGAAATCGAAGCTGATCGCATGACTAATAGTTTATTTGATCCTTCTGAAGTTGAATCTGAACGCGGTGTCATTATTGCCGAAAAAGAAGGAAAAGAAAATGAGCCTTTTTTACGTCTCGATGCAGCCGTTAATTTTGCATCCTTTATTCATCATCCATACAGAAATGAAATCGTGGGCAGATTGGAGGACTTGAATTCTCTTCAGCGAGATGATCTTTATCAATATTATCAGACCTATTATCAACCATCCAATGCACTGATTACGATTGCCGGTGATTTTGAGACGAAGAAAATGATTAAAAAATTAGGGGATTTATTTTCCATACCAACTCAACCAAAACCAGAAATTTCTTTCATTAAGCCTGAATACAGCATTAATGGCTTGAAAGAGATTAATATGTCTGGACCAGGCGAAGTAATTTTTATTCAAATCCTTTATCGCGCTCCAGGAGCATCCGACCCTGATTTCTTTGCTTATACCATCCTAGATAGCTTATTGTCCGGTCCTGCCAGCATCAATATGTTCGGTGTTGGTGGAATTTCAAATAAAACCAGTATGTTATACAGAAAATTAGTTGATAAACGCCTGGCTGTCAGTGTGGGTGGTGGATTACAAGCCACGATTGACCCATATAACTATGAAATTTCACTTACCTTACATGCTGCTCAAAACCCAGATGAGGCAATAAAAACTGTAAGCCATCAAATCGAGCAGTTAATTGAAAGAAAAATTAAAAGGAAAGATTTAGAAAGAGCCGTCAAGCAAGCTAAAGCTTTATTTGCATATGGCATGGAAAATATAACAAACCAAGCTTTTTGGTTAGGCGCTTCTGAAATGTTTGCAGACTATTCGTGGTACACCCATTATTTAATGCGATTGAATGAAATCACTCCCAGTGATATTCAAAAAGTGGCTGAAAAATATCTGAGACCTGATCAAAGGGTGATCGGCATTTATCTACCTGAAGAAAATAGAAGTGTTCAAACCGAATGATCCTGAATAATTATTGGAACCACCTGCCCGGAGAAGATAATATCAATCGGTTTGTACTTCCGAATGGTATTATTGTTTTAACGAAATCCGATTTTAATAGTCCGTCAGTTGTGATAAGTGGCTATTTATTAGGCGGTTCACTTCAAGACCCGGCTAACAAACAAGGCCTTAGTTTAATCACCTCCTATGCGCTCATGCGTGGTTCAAAAGACTTCGGTTATAAAAGAATATTTCAGGAACTGGAAACCGCAGGAGCTTCGATTGGTTTCGGTAGTAGTATCCAAACGATTGGCTTTGGAGGTAAATCTCTGTCAGAAGATTTACCTCTTTTAATCAAAACATTATCTCATGCTGTGCGCAAACCTATTTTTCCTCCAGCTCAATTAAAAATCTTGTTATCCCAAGTTGATACTGCGTTACAAATGAGAGAACAGGATACTGCTGACCGAGCTTCCTTCAGGTTTGATGAAATTCTATTCCCAAACCATCCATATGGTAGTTCTGAGGAAGGCACACTTGAAACTATTCGCCAAATTAAAAGATCAGATCTTATCAAATTCCATCACAATTATTACGGTCCGAGAGGAATGGTAATCGTAATTGTTGGTGCGGTGGACCATCTTAAGGTCGTCGAGTTAATTAATCAAGAACTTGGAGATTGGGATAATCCAAACTGGATCGCTCCATCGCCGATACAACCAGTTCCACTTAATAAAATTGCTTACCGGGAACATATTTCAATTTCAGACAAACCTCAAACTGACCTGATTATGGGCAGTTACGGACCTTCCAGAACTTCTCCGGATTTTATGGCTGTTTCAGTTGGTAATAATATTTTAGGTCAATTTGGGATGATGGGAAGAATTGGAGATGCGGTTCGGGCAAAATCTGGCTTGGCATATTATGCGTCAACATCGCTGAATGCCTGGCAAAGCGCCGGTACATGGGAAATCTCAGCGGGGGTTCATCCTGGAAATTTAGAACAGACAATTAATCTGATAATTAATGAAATCGAAAAGTTTGTAACAGAATTCGTCACTCAACAGGAACTGGAGGATTCCAAAGCAAATATCATAGGATTAATTCCTCTTTCGATCGAATCAAATATCGGGGTAGCCAATGCCATCGTACGAATGGAACGCTACCAATTAGGCTTGAATCATCTTAGAGAATTTCCTCTGGCAATCTCCAAAATTTCAAGAGAACACATTTTAGAGGTGTCTAAAAAATATCTTGACCCACAAAACCTGGTAATTATCAGTGCAGGAACTTAAAAATGATGAGAAATGGTGTTGACATAATAGAAATTGATCGATTAGCCAAAATTGATCCTAAAATTAGAGAGCGTTTTATTCAGCGGGTCTTCACAAAAGCAGAACAAACCCTTTGCGACAGCAATAATACTTGCCTGGCCGGTCGATTTGCTGCCAAAGAGGCAGTAGCAAAAGCACTTGGTACTGGAATTGGCGCGATTCGTTGGAAGGATATTGAGATTTTGAGAGGTGAAGAGGGTCAACCTGTTCTATTCCTGCATGGGAATGCAAAAAATAAAGAAGCAGAATTAAAAATTACCCAATGGGCGCTTAGCATTTCACATAACAAAACGTTGGCGATTGCCTTTGTGATCGCATCGTGAATGCTATTTTTTGCTTAATATTTTTATCAATTAAATATTTACGGGGTTAGCAGGTAAAATTAATAGGATGAAAATACTTGCAGTGAGCGATGTTGAGTTAGGATTCCTGTACCACCCTCAAATAGCCGATCGGTTTTCGAATGTTGACCTCATCATCAGTTGCGGTGATTTACCCTATTACTATTTGGAATATATGATCTCAATGCTTAATATTCCCCTTTACTATGTAAATGGAAATCACGCCAAAAAAATTGAATTTACTTCTGCAGGTGAACGTAATTTTCCGTGGGGCGCTAAAAATATTCATAAACATGGAGTAACCGACGATACTGGTGTATTACTAGCTGGTATTGAAGGTTCATTGCGTTACAATCTGGGCGCATTTCAATATACCCAATCTGAAATGTGGGCATTCGTTTTTCGTCTTATTCCCCGTTTTATCTACAACAAGCTGCGCTACGGCCGGTTTCTTGATATTTTTATTTCCCACGCCCCACCCTGGAAAATTCACGATCAGGATGACTTACCTCATCAAGGGATTAAAGCATTTCTCTGGCTTCTGAAGGTCTTTAAACCGGTTTATCATTTACATGGTCATATTCATGTTTATCGAAATGATGCTATCACTTCATCACTCTATCATCATACTCAAATTGTCAATTGTTATGGTTATAAAGAATTAAACCTGGATATGACAAATATCATTAAAAGAAAATAGCTCAAAGATGATTTTATTACTTGATGCCCACCCATATTTGATTAGGAGATAATCCCTGGTTGAATTCGATCTTAACTTCCATATTATTTGCGAAAGTGATATCTTTAAAATTAGGATGAAGAAAACAAAGCGTTGGTTCATTTCCAAATTTTTGAAAATAAAACCGGGTTGCTAATTGAATTTTTTCATTAATATTTCTTTTTGGGTCATTATCAGACCAAATCATTCCTAAAACCATAATCCTCCAACTGTTTTTATCCTTGCAATTTCGGTGCCCAGAACCTTAACCAATTTGAACTGATTTTCGTAACAAAATTTCTCTCTGGTTTTAAATTTTTTACAATCTCAAATGGAATTAAATCCATCGATTTTGCCGAGAGCTGCTCATCGATATGACCATATATTTTGGTTTGAAATGTCCTTAACGGATGAATATTCACATTGTTTTGGTTGATTTCTATGCCAGAAATAACCCAGATCTTCACCTGAGCTCCATATTTAATTAACCATTCAAAATTAAGCCGTATTCTGACATCCATTTGATTTAATAAATCGGCATTATCAAGAAAGACGATAACCGCGGGTCCGGTATTTCTTCCATGCACGCGATCATCTGCTTTTTTTGCCAGGAACAATATCCAATCCTCCGTGCTTTTTTCATAATCTCCCGCTACCCCGGCACAATATAAAAATTGTGAATCAAACTTTTGGATGTTTTCAATCCACTTTTCCGGGTAATGACTGATCGTAATAAATTGAAAATTGGATGAACTGGAATTTGTCACGAGTGATTTCATCATGATAGTCATTAATTTTCTCGCTGCTGGCAAATGATCATTTGCGATGATTATTGAACCAGGTCTGGGATCTTCTAAGTCAAAAAGGACTGGCATACTGCCTGCTTTTCCTAAAAGAGCGGTAACTTCAGGTAAAAAAGGAACCATTGTTTGCAAATCTTCAAAAGTAAATTTTTCTTCGTTTAATTGAGAAATGTCACTGTTACTGTAACTCTTATGGTAAATTTTTTGATTGATCGTGTTTGAATGAGAAAATGTTGTGTTCATTGCATCCTCCAGAAATTATGTTCTAAATATAGAACATTTATTCTGATTTGTCAATAAGGAATATTTTTTAACTGTCTCTTTTGTTTGAAAATTTTTGATTTTAATGTATCCTTTAACAGTAAAATATCTTTTTGACGGTTGTGTTTCTTTGGCAACAAAAAAAATGGAAAATTCACAGTATGGATGCAAACGCATTTCGACATCTTTACGAGTATCACTTCAGCGAGAATTGCAAGATATGGGATCGTTATATCGTTTCACTGCCCTATGAAAATTTCATACAAATGGTACTGACCATCGGGCGCAACTTCTCAGATTGCTATACGATTTCGGAGTGAGGACAGAAGCGCAAGATTACATTTTTTATGTGTATGATCATTTATAATAATATTTTCGAGTTTTATATACACCCGTCCTACCGCAAGTAATGGTATCCTTTATTTGAAACACTCAAAACACAAAATACGTTAAAATTAAGCAATATTTTTATCAATACAATTTGTCAGGAGGAAACCGTGATTAGAGAAACAATCAAAGACGCTGAAGCTCGAATGAAAGGAGCAATAATCAGTCTTGAAGAAGATCTAAATGGAATTCGGACTGGTCGGGCACATCCAGCATTAATTGATAAACTTTTGGTTGAATATTACGGTGCCCCAACCCAATTAAACCAATTGGCAACGATCAGTGTTCCTGAACCCCGGCAGCTAATGATCCGACCTTTCGATGCTTCTTCAATAAAAACAATTGAACGGGCTATCATTGCATCCGATCTTGGGTTAACACCCAATAATGATGGGAAGGTTATTCGATTAAACCTGCCATTTTTAACCGAAGAGCGGAGGCGCGAACTGGTAAAAGTAACCAATAATCGTCTTGAAGACGCTCGGGTCGCATGTAGAAATGTTAGGCGTGATATTATCAAGGAATTGCGCGAGTTTGAAAAAGAAAAGTTAATTTCAGAAGATGAATTAAAAAAAGCTGAGGAAGAATTACAGAAAGTGATCGACCGCTTCGTTAGCGAAATTGACCAAATCGGCGATAGAAAAACTGAAGAAATAATGGAAGTCTAAAACTTAGATGAAGGCAAAATCCAACTCCTCACAGGAAATACAAACCAAAGTACCCACCCATGTCGCCATTATCATGGATGGAAATGGCCGGTGGGCGAAAAAACGCGGGTTACCTCGCCTGGCAGGTCATCGTGCCGGAACAGAAAATCTGCGGGAAATTATTAAAGCCTGTGTGGAGTTTGGTGTTCACTACCTGACCATTTATGCTTTTTCAACCGAAAATTGGGGGCGTCCAGCCGATGAGGTCGATGGGTTAATGCACATTCTCGAGGATGTTATCGATAAAGAACTGAAAGAGTTACATCAACAGGGAGTGAAGTTAGTTCATATTGGCAGATTGGAAAGATTAGAACCAAGTTTGCAGGAAAAAGTAAAACGCTCAATTGAATTAACCAAAAATAATAATAAATTAACGGTTTGTATTGCCTGGAATTATGGCGGAAGAGACGAAATTGTTTGTGCCATAAAACGAATAATTGAAGAAGGGGTAAAACCTGAAGAAATAAATGACGAAGTCGTCAGTCAGCATTTATTTACCGCTGGAATTCCAGATCCCGATTTGATTATAAGAACTTCCGGAGAGATGCGTATCAGTAACTTTTTAATCTGGCAATCTGCTTATTCGGAATGGTTTGTTACATCCATTTTATGGCCAGACTTTAAACGGGAAGAATTTAAAAAAGCGCTGATAGAATTTGGTCAAAGAGAACGCCGTTATGGGCTTTTATCGGACTGCTGAGAAGAACAAATTAAATGATATTAACTCGAATAAAAACAGCGATTATCTTACTAACAATAGGATTGACCGCCACTTTCCTTGGGGGATGGTTTTATTTCGCATTTATCGCTTTTCTTTTATTACAAGCCTCACGAGAATTTTCTGAGATCTATAAGAAGGGTGGCTTCAACCCAAATTCCGTAATTCTGATTTTTTCAGTTTTTGTTTTAGTATTATTTAGACACTTTTTTGAATTTAAATATAGCGATTTGCTTTTAGCGTTAATTTTTCTGGTTTCAATGGCAGCTTTCACAATTAAATATGAAACCAGCCAACAACAATCTCCTATTGATCTGGCCATTACTTTGTTTGGAGTTTTGTACTTTGGCTGGGTTGGAAGTTATTTTATTTCTGTTATGAGCTTAGATGGGGGAAAATGGTGGTTGTTACTTTGCATGGTAATCATTGCGATTGCTGATAGCGGGGCGTATTTCGTCGGCAGAAAAATTGGAAAACATAAAATGTCTCCCAAAACCAGCCCTAAAAAAACATGGGAAGGTTATTTTGGAGGTGTTTTAGTGGGGATAGTCGGAGGTTTGTTGATTGGCTTATTGTTTCATCAATTCAACCCAAACATTAACGTTTTCAATAGTCTTTCATTAGGTGCTGTTTTGAGTATCATCACTCCTCTGGGGGATTTGGGGGAAAGCATGATTAAGCGACATCTAAATGTTAAAGATACAGGCAACTTGCTACCAGGTCATGGTGGTGTGATGGATCGAATCGATACCTGGGTTTGGGCAGTTTGTATCGGTTATTATTTTATTACCTTATTCTTTCTGAAATAAAAAAGAGGCCGGAAACCACCGACCTCTTTTTGTTCAATTTTCTCTCATTTCAGAAAATAAGTGAGATTTGCGTCTGCAGTGATTAACAATTGTCCGGAGGATATCGGCGTGTTGGTTGTAGGTGCCATGTAACCACCACCTTTATCAAAAGAGGGCAGTGCACTCCCGTTTGAATAAACACTTACATTCTGGATTTTTCCTAACTGGACGCCTGCTAAATCAGCTAATTCTTTCGCCTTTTCGGTTGCATCCTGCATAGCCAGTTTACGAGCCTCTGCTTCAGCGTTAGTGTGATTTTCAACATCGAAAGTAATTCCATTAATTTGGTTTGCCCCATTACGAACTACAACATCCAGAATCTCTCCCAAGCGACTTAATTCCCGAACCTTTACATTTACGGTGTTTTCTACCACATATTTCATATCAGATGGCGTTCCATCCGGGTTATAGTTTTGGTAAGGGTAAACATTGAACGCTGCTGTTTGAATATCAAGAGGGTCAATTCCTTTTTCTTTTAAGACGGCAGTTATCGACTGAGCTTGTTTGTTGTTATCAGCCAATGCTGCCGCCACATCTGTTGCTTCACTTCTTGTGCCGATATTAATGGTCGCAATATCCGGAACGAGATAAATCTCACCATGACCAGAAACAACTAATGTGCTTTCATTTTTATTCGCAGAAGGCGCTCCTGAGCATGAACTTATGGCAATAGCTAGTAAAACAAAGGATATAACAAATATTATTCTTCTTTTCATTTGAACTCCAAATCACTAAAATGGTTATTTTGTTCTTAAGACGAATGACCTTCTAAATTGTTCCCAAAATAAAATTGCCCGGACTTTCCAGGCAATTTCAATCAAAAAAAATTTTTATTACTTCTCAGGGGTTCTTGACTTTCAAGGAACCCATTGGCAGTTTAACGAGCAATAAGGAATCACTACTCGTACGACTTGCCTCAGGAGAATAAATCGTATCTCCAATCCGTGTGAATCCTTCAGCCAAACTTACTCCTGTCATTCCAGAATCCAGTTGAATTTGGAGTGGCATATCTTTTGGAACAATAATTGTCATTTCTCCGATAATACATTCAAGCTTCCCTGCATTTTCTAGCTTCTCAGGTAAAAAAATCTCCATCGTACCAATCATTAACCTGGAATTGAGTTTATTCAAAACTAAATCATCTAAAAACAGCTTTTGTTTGCCGACATTTTGCTCAATATCCAAAGCAACAGGAAAATCCGAATTCAATGTCAAGTTCCAGGGGTATCCATTCTTGATATTTCTGGATGGGAGGTACACAATCCCTTCAGAAGATAATTCGATGGTTTGTTCCGATCCTGTCAATTCTGATAAGACTTTTAATTGTTCGTTATGGGCTGTGACGATTTCTCCTGATAAAAATTGTTTTTGATCTTTTTCGGTTTTTAATTGAAAATTGGCTGCTAGGGGGTTTAAAGTCAATTTAACTTCATCAACTTCTACCTGATCTATCGAAATTGGAGTTGGGGTACCATCCTTGATTATGGGGCTTTGCCAGGCAAACCAAAACATCCCAACAATGACCAGGAGAGAAACCCCAACGCCAAATAAAATACTGGTCACTGACCGATCGCGCAATAATATTTCCATACCGATGGCAATAATTACCACTGGCCAAAAATTAAGAATAATTTGCCAGGTACTCATTGCAAAGAAACCAAAATTCGCGAGAAGTAAAATGCTTCCAATTCCATAATTAAATACAGTGCTCGTCCATTTTCGATTGAAAAGATCCTCTACTCCGCTCAATAAAAAAACGATTGGCCAAAAACGAAGGAGAAGGCTCCATGCATCTGGAATAATGTGTAAATTTGAAAGTAAAAGCACAATTCCAACAAATATGATTAGCAAAGGAAAAAATAAACCAACCCGATATTTTTCACGTCCTGTTTCTTCAGACATTTTTAGCCCTCCAGTTTATTTCTTTGGATGAGTGATCGAACGACCAAAAAAACACCGAGTAAGATGAGAAGAACAGCCCAAACCAGACTTGGTAAATTAAATTCTGAAATCAAAGCTATCATACTGACTAAAAATAATACCCCGGCCGGAATCAACGGCCAGCGTCGGTTACCCCCCAATCCAGGTAATACAGTCAATAATGCAAAAGTCAAAGCCATTCCCAATAAAAATATTCCGCCACCATCAAATTTTGTAAATTGATCAATTAAAATGGTTACAGCCAGGGATGCCATTACCCCACCAGGAATAACCGCCCACCAATTTTTATTATTCATAAAATAGACCAACCAGAAAGCCAGGCTGATTGCTCCCATAAAAATAAACCCACCAAAGGCATCTTCCAAGTTTGGAAATAAAGAAGAAATAAATATTACAGCACCCAAACCCATTAGGATTACACCGGGAATAATAGCCCACCAGGCTTCATGGTTTTGCAGCAAATACACAATAAATGCCACACCACCCAGAGCAAATAAAACTCCCCACAGAAATCCGCCAAACGGAATGATATTCAACGTTTGAAGCAGTGAGGCAATACCAATTAGTACCAACAGTCCCCCTAACAAAAGACGCCAATTACTTTTTTTAATCATTGTGAACTCTCTCTTTCTACAATCCGAAGATCTTATTCATAGCAGATTAATCCATTATTAACTACGTATGAAATGATAATTGGTTGCATCGCTCATCTCATAAATTATACGACGTCAAATCTTTTTCTTGACACGTTCTTTTTTAAATATATAATGTGAGTTAGTTAGTCAAATTTGGAGATTTATGAGTAAATATTGCATGTGTCAAAGGCGGGGCTCTACATAGCCGAAGCCTGAAATAAATGAGACAACCGACAGTCATCTGGTTCAGGCAGCGGAATTTAGCCCCGCTTTTTTATAAATAAACCTGAGAATCGGATGGCTGTATTTTTTTAACTAAAAGGAGATTATTTGAAATGCGAATCGCAAATGATGTGACAGAATTAATTGGAAATACGCCTTTGGTCAGAATTAATCGTTTGACTCAAGGTTTGAACGTAGAAGTTCTTGTAAAGTTAGAGTACTATAACCCCGCTCATTCTGTAAAAGATCGGATTGGCGTTGCCATGATCGAAGCAGGTGAAAATGCAGGAAAGATCACAAAAGATACGGTGATCGTTGAACCAACCAGCGGAAACACTGGTATTGCCTTAGCTTTTGTCTGTGCCGCAAAAGGCTATGCCTGCAAAATTATCATGCCTGATACGATGTCAATTGAACGAAGAATGTTAATGCGCGCTTTCGGCGCTGAATTAATACTTACTCCTGGCGCTGAAGGCATGCCAGGTGCAATTGCTAAGGCAATTGAGTTAGCCGCTCAAGACCCGCATGTCTTTATCCCCCAGCAATTTAAGAATCCTGCCAACCCCGAGATTCATCGAAAAACAACTGCGATTGAAATATTGAAAGACACGGACGGAAAACTGGATTACTTTGTCGCTGGGATCGGTACCGGCGGGACCATAACTGGAGTCGGTGAAGTATTAAAACAATATAACCCTGCAATTAAAGTGGTTGCTGTCGAGCCTTCTGATTCTCCAGTCCTCTCAGGAGGGCAAAAAGGGAAACACCCGCTTATGGGCCTTGGACCGGGTTTCATACCGGAGATCCTCAACACTGAGATTTACGATGAAATTATCCAGGTGACTGGAAAAAATGGGTTCGAAACAGCTCGCAAACTGGCAAATCAGGAAGGATTGTTAGTTGGTATTTCCAGCGGTGCAGCCACATGGGCTGCATTACAAATTGCACAAAGACCGGAAGCAAGAGGAAAAAGAATTGTAGCCATTATTCCAGATTTTGGTGAGCGCTATTTAAGCACCACATTGTATGAAGATTTGAAAGACTAAGTTGAGATTTGAAAATGGGACTATTTAAGACATTAAAAGCAGATTTAGATGCGGCCTTAAGTCGCGATCCCGCTGCAAGAAATAAATTCGAAGTAGCATTTCTTTATTCAGGGTTACACGCCATTTGGGCACATCGAATTGCCCATTGGTTTTGGACACATAAACTTCTTTTCATCGCCAGATCAATATCACAATTATCCAGGTTTATTACAGGGATCGAAATTCATCCCGGGGCAAAAATTGGGACTGGTTTTTTTATCGATCATGGCATGGGCGTAGTTATTGGTGAAACCACCGAAGTTGGCGAAAATGTGACTTTGTATCACGGAGTAACCCTGGGAGGTGTCAGCACTGAAAAAGGGAAACGTCACCCAACCATCCACAACAATGTCGTTGTAGGAGCTGGCGCAAAAATATTAGGCGCAATTGAAATTGGTGAAAGCAGCCGCGTAGGCGCAAATGCCGTGGTGGTGAACCCTGTTCCGGAGAATTCGGTCGTTGTCGGAGTACCAGGTCAAATTGTTCGACGTTCTCACCAAATTGCTCCATCAATTCCTGACCTGCATCATGAATTACTACCAGATATGATCGGAAAAACTTTGGAGGAAATTATCTTACAAATGGAGAAAATGGAAACAAGGATGGAACTACTTTCGCAGTCTCAACTGATGCTGGCGACACCTGAGAATGGAAATGGCAAAGAGAAAATTAAGGTACATCATCCAGTTGATGGTGTATGGCAGGGTGAAGATTTCTCTATCTAAAGGAGGTTTATTTTTTTATAAACCCTTTAATCACGACGATCAATAGCCCGATCAGGCAAATGATTGCCATGCCTATCCCGATGGGTAAACGTTGACTTCGTTCCATTCCATATATAGAAAAAGGTGGTTCAGGTGTAGCTGAGGGCGTTGGAGTAATAGTTATGGTTGGTTTTGGCGTAATTGGCGTAATGCTGGGCTTGATGGTACGAGTAGCCGGTATCGGTGTATTTGTGATGGTGGGTGAAAGGGTAGGTGTCGGCGCCAACTGTACAATCAATCGCTCCCCTACTTTGATGACGGGAGTAGGCAACAGGTTATTCCATTGAATAATTTCATTAATGGTGACATTGTAGGCAATCGCAATGGCCCACAATGATTGTCCATCTTTTACTTCATGGATAATAGAACCATCCAATTGAGGAGTTGCTGTCATGACATCACTAATTAAATTAGGGTCTGCAGTAATCTGATAATTGACAGTTGGTTGAGCTGCCATTCCCGTTTGGGTTTGCTTTACCACCAACACATAATAAACATTTCCATTTTTTTCAGCAACCCCAGCGCCAACTTTTCCAAAAGGGAAACCGACCATTGTGTTCCATTGATCCGGGCCAGTCCATAATGAATACAGAACAACCTGAACATTTAAATTGGCTCCTCCGGCAATGTTTTCAAGAAAGCCCAGAGTTTTAGGTGTTGAACCATCCGCCCTTGCATGAGTAATTTGACCTACAGCAGCCATATATTCAGCATGAGATTGAGCAATTGCCATTAAATCGTTGTCAATCTCCAATGCTGCTAAAGAGTTATTAGCTCTTAAGTTATTTACTCCGGTAATTAAGTCAGTTGCCTGGGTCGATTGAGCAAACAAAACAGGGTGGGATTGGAGAAAAAAAACTGCAATCAGACCCAAAAATGTAAATATTGATAATAAAAATCGGCGCATCGGTTGGAATTATAACCGAAGCGCCGAATTCTTACAGTTTTCCAATAGATCCTAAGATAAGGATCGTTCCTGGAAGTTTGTTCCCATTGCCTCAGCAATTAGCAAAAAGTCGCTTGCCGATACCATACCAACGATTAATCCGCTCTCATCCATAACAGGTAGATGGTGAATATCTTTTTCACGCATTAACTTAGCACATTCTTTTACGGAAGCGCTATGAGAAATGGAGATAATTGGATATGACATAATTTCTTTTACTTTAATATCTTTTGGGTTTTTTACCTCTGCAACGATTTTGTCGGTTATGTCTCTGGAGGTCACAATCCCAAATTCCGGATTTTCTTCGCTCTTCTTTACCATTACACTATTAATATATCTTCTCCGCATTATGCTTAGGATTTCATATACGGTCTGATCTGGATCTACAAAAACGACCAGATCCATCATCCAATCCCTTACTGTATGCTTATTATGCATTTTCAAATGCTCCTTTCAATTAAGAAAAACTATTTTCAACAATAAGCTACTTATTAGTATATAGAAAAGCAGGAATATTAATCAAGTCCTATTACAGTAGAAAATCACCATTTCCCTTGATTTAAGTACCCAAATAAAAAATATCTTTTTAAATAATTAAAGGTTAATTTCCAAAATTTTTCTGGACGATTCTATCAATCTTATGATATACTTGCCCGGCTGCAAAAAGCAGTAATCACACACGTTCTCTGACCATATCAGCGTGCATGCTAAATGTTCTGATCAAATGGGTTGACGAGAGCGGAGGACTAACGAAAATAAATAAGGAGAAAGAAAAATAATATGGCGTCAGTAATTTCCATGAAAGCACTTTTGGAAAGTGGTGTTCACTTTGGTCATCGGACAAATAAGTGGCACCCGGGAATGCGCCCGTACATCTTTACGGAACGCAATGGTATTCACATTCTAGATTTACAGCAAACCGTCAAAGCAATCAACACAGCATACAATGTTGTCCGCGATACTGTCGCTGCTGGTGGCTCGATCTTGTTTGTTGGGACAAAACGACAAGCTCAGGAAACAATCAAGGAAGAAGCTTTGCGTTGTGGGATGCCCTATGTAACCGAGAGATGGTTGGGTGGGACCTTAACCAACTGGACAACAATTAGTCAACGGATTGGAGAATTGGAACGTCTAGAGCGCTTACATGAAACTGGGGAAATAAATTCTTATACCAAAAAAGAAGCGCTGATGATCGATCGAGAAATTAACCGATTATTGATCCGGTTGAGCGGTGTTCGCAATATGAAAAAGATTCCTGAATTGTTATTCATTATCGACGTTAGCCGGGAAGAAACAGCGGTGCATGAAGCCAATCTCAAAAATGTTCCGATCATTGCGATGGTCGATACCAATTGCGATCCGAAAAACGTTGATTATGTTATTCCTTCCAATGATGACGCCATTCGAGCTATCAAACTGATGGTAGCCAAGATCGCTGATGCTGTAATTGAAGGAAAATCATTACGCAAGGATGAAGATCTTGATGCCGAAATGACTCCTACTGATGAAAAACCCGTTGTCGTTCGCCGTAGAATGGAAGAAGATGCAGAATTGGATGACGAAACCTTATTAGGTGCATCCACCTTAGCAAAACTTGAACTGGATAAAGAAGAAGTCGAAGAAGAGATCGAAGACGAGGTTAAAGTTGTTGAACCTGTAACTCTTGGCACAGAAGAAGAGGAAGAAGAAGTCAAGAAACCTGCAAGTAAAGCAAGAAAAACTTCGAAGGCTAAGGCAACCAAAAAAGAAGATGACGATAACTTAGTTGAGCCTGCAAATGAAGACTAGGTCTCTAAAAGAAAAGAAAATGAGGTAATAAATAAAAATGGCAATTTCTGTTGATGATATCAAAAAATTACGGGAACAAACCGGTGCTGGAATTTTGGATTGTCGCAAGGCACTTGAAAATGCAGATGGTAACTTTGAGAAAGCTTTAGATTTTCTGCGCGAAAAAGGGTTGGCAAAAGCTGCAAAACGAGCTTCCCGCTCTGCTTCTGAAGGTGTTGTCGAACTTTACAATCATGGTAATGGTCGTGTAGGTGTTATGGTAGAGGTGAACGTAGAGACTGATTTCGTTGGCCGTTCTGAAAAATTCCGTGATCTTGCTCACGAGCTGGCACTTCAGATTGCTGCCACTTCGCCTGAATATGTCAGCGAAGAAGATATTCCTCAGGAAGTTTTGGAAAAAGAAGCCCAGATCGCGGCTGCCAAAGCAAAAGAAGATGGAAAACCAGAAGCAATCATTCCTCGGATTGTCGAAGGCACCATTGAAAAATTTAAAAATGAAGTTGTTTTATTAAGACAACCTTACATTCGCAATGAAGAAATCACCGTTCAACAATTGATTAATGAAAACGTCGTTGCACTTGGAGAAAATGTTATCGTTCGCCGATTTGCAAGATGGGCGTTGGGTGAAACCACGGCTGAAGAAGAGTAGTTTGAATAAAAAAAGTCAACCAATTGGTTGACTTTTTTTTCGAAAGGCTAAAAAATGGAATCGATCAAATACAAAAGAATCTTGTTAAAACTTTCCGGGGAAGCATTAAGCAGTGAGTCAGGCGTTGGGATTGATCCACATTGTGCTGTCAGTATCGCAAAACGTGTCAAAGAAGTCCGCGAAATGGGTGTCGACGTTGCTATCGTTATCGGCGCAGGCAACTTATGGCGCGGGAAGCAGGGTATTGACCTGGGAATGGACCGAGCAACGGCTGATTACATGGGTATGCTGGCGACTGTGATGAATGGATTAGCGTTGATGGACGCTCTTGAATCGATTGACGTTGTCACCCGGGTTCAATCTGCTATCGAAATGCGCTCAGTTGCTGAGCCTTATATTCGCCGGAGAGCCATTCGGCATATGGAAAAAGGAAGAGTGGTAATTTTTGGTGGTGGGACTGGTAACCCATACTTTTCAACAGACACCGCCGCCGCCCTGCGTGCTATGGAAATTGATGCCGATGTGGTCATAAAAGCGACCAAAGTAGATGGAGTCTATGATTGTGACCCAAACCGAAACCCCAATGCGATAAAATTTGATCGTCTCTCTTATATTGATGTTCTCAACCGCCGGCTCGAAGTAATGGATAGCACAGCGATTTCATTATGTATGGAAAACAAGTTACCAATTCTAGTCTTGAATCTGTTTGATCCCTCTGCATTATTAAAATCAATTTTAGGAGAGCCAGTTGGCACCCTGGTGGATGAATCAGGTGAATAGTTCCCGACTGAAATAAAAAATTTTAGTCATTACAACAATTAAAAAATTCAAAAATTATTCTCTTCATTCTTCCTTTCTTGTTTTTAAATGAAAGCGTATTTATAATCTTTTTAAGAAACGAGGAAAGAATGAAAGCTGTTAAATTATTTATGCTTGTCATCTGGGCTTTTATTCTGATGGTATTTTCACTTCAGAATGTATCCAGCCAATCGGTGGCACCCATTGTATACACCATTAAAGTTCAAGGTCCATTAACCCCGGCGCTGGTTGGTTATATTGAGCGTGGTATCTCAACAGCAGAAAAGCAACAGTCTGAACTTCTAATCCTGCAATTGGATACCCCGGGGGGAAGTATAGATTTGATGAACACCATCATTCAAAATATTCGTTCCAGTACTGTTCCGGTCGTTGTCTATGTTGCTCCTCGAGGAGCTATTGCTGGTAGCGCCGGTACCTTAATCACACTGGCAGGACATATAGCCGCCATGGCACCTGAAACAGCAATTGGCGCCGCCAGCCCGGTGGGCAGCCAGGGCGAGGATCTGGGACAAACCATTGAAACAAAACAGAAAGAAATTTTAAAAGCTTCCGCAAGGTCTTTGGCATTAAGACGGGGTGAAAAAGCTGTTGCGATAGCTGAGGATACCATAGAAAATGCCAAGGCTGTCTCCTCAGGAGAAGCGCTTGAAGCCGGATTAATTGATTTTATTGCCTCTGACACCAACGATTTAATTGCGCAACTAAATGGTCAAAAAGTTGAACTTGCATCCGGAACACGAACGCTGAATCTAAATAACGCTGTGGTTTTGTCTGTTGAAATGAGCTTCATTGAAAATTTGTTGCAATTATTAACCAACCCCAATATTCTTTTCATTTTACTTACCATTGGTGTTCAAGCTATTTTCATTGAACTTTCTCATCCTGGTGGTTGGGTAGCTGGTTTCATTGGTGCCGTTTGTTTGATCCTGGCAGTTTATGGGCTGGGTGTTTTACCAGTCAATTGGTTCGGCATTCTGTTTGTGGTCACTGCTTTTGTTCTATTCATTCTGGAAGTAAAAGCGCCCGTTCATGGCGCTCTGACCGCAGCCGGTACAATCTCATTTATCGTCGGAGCTTTGGTCTTGTTTAATTCGATTCAAGCCCCAGGTTTTCCACGCGTATCCGTTCCTCTGGTAATTACCATGGGAGTCCTGTTAGCTGTCGGTATTTTTGTTGTCTTAAGGTTTGCATTACGAGCCTTAAGGACACCAGTTAAAACAGGGATGGAATCTCTGATCGGCATCAAAGGCTATGTGATCACCCCTCTGACACCACGAGGGATCATTCAATTAGCAGGTGAGGAGTGGAGTGCCATTTCAGAAGATCGTCATCCTCTTCAATCTGGTACTCCTGTTCAGGTTGTTGATAAACAAGGCATCTCATTAATCGTAAAAGCAATTGAGAAATAATCTGAATTTTCGTGAAAATCAAAAACGAATTGGGATACCGTTAACCTGCTTCAGGCTCTCCAGAACCCTCTCCGGATTGAACGCACATCCTGAGCAGTGACAAAAGCATCTTTATCCATTTCATGGACAATTTTTTCCACATCTCCAACTTTTTTTCTAAGAACGGCGATATGTAGGACAGACACCATCCCACTCAACCCTCTTCCTGAGATTTCTGTAACTGCATAGCCGTCATTCCTTAATGCGTCGGCAATTCGAGGTCCTGCCATCGGGCTAAAAATAGTCATATGAATATGTCCAATTGCCATACGATTCTCGATACTCATCCCCACCACATTCCCGGTGGCAAAGCCGGCCGCATAAGCAATCACATTGAAAAAATTATTCATATTCGAGAGCACTGTGGTAATTGCAATAACAAAGAGCATTGCCTGAAAAAAGCCTAAAATCCAGGCTAATTCTTTTCTCCCGCGAAAAACAAATAACACCCGAATGGTATCCAGGGTCATATCGCATACACGCAACAGAAAAATGATCAATACGACCAATATTGGTGATGAAGGTAACGGCATAAAACCTCTTATTTATCAGTATTAGAATTTATACCATTTAAATAAAGCCTATCCATATACTCTCTTACCATTCTCCTGGTTGAAAATCTGGGAGCATTGGAGCGAATAGTTTCTTTAATTTTTGCAATCCAATCATTAGGTAAATTATCTGCTGACCTGGATTTATAGTATAACGGCACAATCTCATTTTCAAGGGTGTCATAGAGATTGCGAGAATCGATATCATCTTGTTGATTTGCATCCTGATATTCAGTGTCATCACCGATTGGCCAACCATTCTTTCCGTTATACCCTTCACGCCACCAACCATCCAGCACAGAAAAATTAATAACGCCGTTTATAGCCGCCTTCATGCCGGAAGTTCCAGATGCCTCATTTGGTCTTCGCGGTGTATTAAGCCACACATCCACTCCCTGAACCAGAAGTCGGGAAATATTCATATCATAGTCTTCCAGGAAGATTAATCGACCGCCCATTTTTGAATCTTTTACCGCTCGATAAATTTGTTGGATAATCAATTTTCCGGGCTCGTCAGCTGGATGTGCTTTTCCAGAAAATACGATTTGCACCGGCATACGTTCATTTGTAACCAGCTTTAACAGACGATCATAATCTTTTAAAATTAAATTGGCGCGTTTATAGGTGGCAAATCTTCTGGCAAAACCAATCGTCAAGGAGTACGGCTCCATCAATACACCACTGGCGACTACCTGGATCGGATGCAGGCCACCCTCTTGCCATTTGGTTCGGGCAATTTGGTTACAATAGATTGTAAGCTTTCTCTTTAAATGTTTTCGCACTGCCCAAAGTTCATGGTCGGGAATTCTATCAATCTCCTCCCAAATTTGAGGGTTGTCAACCTGATCATGCCAATCAGGAGCAATATATTTTTGAAATAGAAGATTCATTTGTCTGGCCACCCAGGTACCGGAATGAATGCCATTGGTAATATGGGTAATAGGCACCTTATCCACCGGAAGGTCCGGCCAAATCCAGTTCCACATTTTTCGAGAAACTTCACCATGTAACTCCGAAACAGCATTCCGATTTTCTGAGAGCTTGATTGCCAAAACCGGCATAACAAAGGTTTCACCCCAAGATTGAACTTGTTTCCCGAGGTCTACAAATTGGTCGCGTGTCAGATTTAACTTCGGCCAAATCTGCGCAAAATACTTATCAATTAACCACATGGGGAATTGATCATTTCCGGCTGGAACAGGTGTGTGGGTCGTAAAAACATTATTCTTCTTAACGATGTCGGCAGCTTCATCAAAAGTCTTTCCTTTTTCAAATAATTCGAGAATACGTTCTAACGCCAGAAATGCTGAATGTCCTTCGTTCATATGCCATACGGTTGGTTTGTAACCTAACAATCGTAAGGCCCGTACCCCTCCCATTCCTAAAAGAATTTCCTGGGAAATGCGTACCTCCAAATCATTGCTATATAACCTGGATGTTAATTGTCGATCGTTCTCAGAATTCTCATCAAGATCAGAGTCTAAAAGATAGAGAAAAATTCTGCCTACATTGACTTGCCAGATTCGGGCATAAACAGTTCTTTCCGGTAATTCCACGGATACAACCAACGGTTTTCCGGCATCATCCATCATTGGGATGACTGGGATTTCCGAAAAATTAAGATAAAAATTACGGGTTTCTTGCCAGCCATCTTCAGACACTGATTGGACAAAATATCCATTTTTGTAAATAAATCCCACCCCAACGAGTGGTAATCCCAGATCACTGGATGTTTTTAAATGATCGCCGGCCAAAACCCCTAACCCGCCTGCATATACCGGCAGGCTTTCATGTAAACCAAACTCGAAAGAAAAATAAGCAATCTGCTCATTTTCCAAATTCGGATAAGACTCTGAAAACCATGTTTTCTTTTCATTCAGGTACTGGTCGTACCTTTTTAAGACAGCATCATAGTGTTCCAAAAAATATAGATCATTAGTCTTTTGATCCAGCAATGATCGATCGACCTGTTGCAGAAAAGCGATCGGATTGTGGCGTAGTTTATCCCATAAAGGTTTATCAATTAACCTGAATAATTGCTGTGCATCTTGATTCCAGACCCACCACATATTAAAAGATAATTCAGATAGTCTCTGAATTCGTCTTGGGAGATTAAAACTAAGGGGGATTTTTGCCTGGTTTTGCATCATTTTTCTCTCTTTCCATCTTTATTCATCAATAATAACAATGATTTCGATTTGGGATAAAAATACCAACAAATGGAAATTTGTGCAAGGATAAAGATTGTTTTTTCTTCTTTTACTCCTAAATTTAATTTCAATTCGATCAACCTTTCATACCAAAATAATAGAATTATCGGCAGTGATATAATCGCCTTATGATAAAGCGGAATATTGCTAAGACGATCCTGGGTGGATTAGTTTTTTTTTCACTATTGATTATTGTTGCATTTTCTGTTCCCAGTTTGAGAGATCGAATCATTTGGAGAATAGATCAGCTTAAATTTCAGATTGATTACACCTTAAACCCACCAGAAGAAGTTGTTTTTGTCCCAGAAGCCAGTAACATTCAAAACACGCCCACGGTTCAAATTACAATTACTTCAACACCAACTTTTGTGCCTGCTGAAACTTTAGATTCTCTACTAGCAACCGCTTTCCCCACTCCCCAGCCAACCACATTGCCTTCTAATATCACATTAGAAGGGATTCGTTACCAGGACCAACATGGGTTATGGAATTATTGTGCTCCTGCCAACCTTGCAATGCAACTCTCTTTTTGGGGTTGGAGCGGCGACCGAATGGACACCGGAAAAATACTTAAGCCATTTGAAAAAGATAAGAATGTAATGCTGTATGAAATGGCAAATTACGTGAATGACTATACAGCCTATCATGCAATTACCCGTTATGGTGGCACGCTTGACATTCTTAAAACGATCGTCGCTGGTGGATACCCAGTTCTGGTTGAAAAAGGTGTCTTTATCCGCGATGTTAATGGAAAAATAAGTTGGATGGGTCATTATGCAGTGATAAATGGCTATGATGATGAAAAACAAGAATTTCTAACTCAGGATTCTTATTTTAAGCCTGATTATCCAGTTTCCTATCAGGATTTGATTACTCAATGGCGCTCTTTTAATTATCTCTTCCTGGTTATTTATCCCACCGATCAGGAATCAAATCTGATGAATCTTTTGGGTGATTACGCGAATGACCTGAGTGCCAACCAAATCGCATATCAACAAGCCAACCAGGAGATCTACGAAAATCATGGGGCCGACCTTTTCTTCGCCTGGTTTAATCGCGGTACCAGCCTGGTTCAATTACAAGATTATGCCGGGGCAGCAGATGCTTATGATCAGGCTTTTCAAATATATTCCCAGATTTCTGAAAAAGATCGTCCGTGGCGGATCATGTGGTATCAAACCGGACCTTATTTTGCATATTTTTATAGTGGCCGCTACCAGGATGTAATCAATCTGGCTACCTTAACCATTGACACAGCCAGTGAGCCCTATCTTGAAGAAAGTTTTTATTGGCGTGCTCAAGCTTACGTTGCAATCGGGAACGCTCCAAAAGCAATTGAGGATTTAAACCAGTCCTTAGAGTATCATCCTGATTTTGGTCCCAGTGTAGAATTATTAAAACAATTAGGGTATTACCCCTAACACGAAATTCCATGATTAAACTTTTACATTTTTCCGATGCCCATATTGACATCGCATCTCAGGGGAAACGTGACCCCGAGACTGGTTTAGCGATCAGGGTTTTAGATTTTTTAAAAGCTCTGGATACGATTGTAGATACAGCTATTCAGGAGAAAGTAGATTTGGTCATTTTTGCTGGGGATGCTTATAAAGATCGGACCCCCGTGCCTACTTTTCAAAGAGAATGGGGAAAGAGAATCATCCGCCTTTCGCAGCATGCCATTCCAACCATTTTATTAACTGGAAACCACGATATTTCTCCCGCTGCTGGACGGGCTTCCGCCTTGCAGGAGTTCCAGACATTATTTGTACCGAATATTCATTTAATCTCAAAACCCACTTTAATCACCTCACAACAATTGGGAGGTCTTCCAATACAGGTGCTGGCTCTACCCTGGATTACTCGCAGTGGATTTCTTGCGGCACAACAGGACAATTCCCCGGATTTTACCGGTATGGATACCGATATCGAAGAGATTGTCACCAAAATTATCGACAACCTCAAACAAAAAGCTGATCCTCATTTACCGACCATTTTGACAGCCCACGCTTCCGTTCAAGGAGCAACTTATGGTGGTGAACGCAGTATCATGCTTGGAAATGATTTGATTCTGCCATTGGGTTTGGTAAAAAACTCAGAATTTGATTATGTCGCTTTGGGACATATTCACAAAGCCCAGGATCTGAACGATGGTTATCATCCTCCGGTGGTTTACCCGGGTTCGATTGAAAAGGTGGATTTTGGCGAAGCCTCGGATGATAAGTTCTTTATTGTCGCAAATATCGAAAAAGGTAAAACCAAATATGAATGGCGCCTTTTGGATGGGCGCGTTTTCCTGGACTTTCTGGTAGATCTGCGAAAATCTAGAGAGCAGCCTTCTGATGTTCTCCCCAGTCCGAATCATCTCATTGAATACCTAGATAAAGAATTACCCGATTCTTCTGAATTTGAAGACGCGATTGTGCGTTTGTCATTGATATACCCTAAAGATTGGGAAAACTTAATCAATGATCAATGGATAAATGACCGCTTCAAAACAGCCCTTGAGTTCCATCTCAACCGTAAACCAATCATCCAGTCCCGCTTGCGACTGGGTGAAGATGAAACAATTACGAATTTACCCCCTGAATTACTACTGGAACGATATTGGGAGAGCGTACATCTTTCAACTGAAGAAATCCAGGAACTTAAACGATTAGCCGTCGAAATCATCTATAATCAGGGTACAGAACAAGGAAGCACAAAATAAAATGGTCCCATGGAAAATAATTTATTAAGTCTATTTTTCATTCTTTTACTGATCTTAATTAACGGGATTTTCTCGATGTCTGAAATTGCTCTGATTTCAGCCCGAAAAGTCAGATTGCAGCAGATGGCAAAGGATGGGATGAAATCCGCTCAAACTGCCCTGGATATTTCTGAAAATCCAAATAAATTCCTTTCCACCGTTCAAATAGGAATTACGATTATTGGCATCTTATCCGGCGCATTGGGTGGCGTGGCCTTATCATCAAGTTTAGGAGAAGTTCTTCAAAAAATTTCATGGTTGAAACCATATAGCAACGCGCTGTCTGTTGCCTTGGTCGTATTACTCACTGCATATTTTTCGTTAGTCATTGGCGAATTAATCCCAAAACGTTTAGGAATGAACTCACCCGAAAGAATTGCCTCTGCTGTTGCCAAACCTATGAAAGCAATTTCCTGGCTAACTTCTCCCATTGTCAAACTTTTAAGTTTTTCAACCGATATTGGGTTAAAGATTTTGGGAATCAAAGCTTCAAAAGACCCGATTATTACCGAAGAAGAAATCAAGGTACTGATGAAAGAAGGGGCACAATCTGGAATTTTTGAATCAGCGGAAGAAGATATGGTTACGGGGATCTTCAGATTGGGAGGTCGATATATCGACTCCATCATGACCCCAAGAACGGAAATTGAATGGATCGATCTTGACGAGCCACTTGAAATGATTTTAGATCAAGTTATTCACTCGAATCACAGCCGCTTTCCGGTTGCAATTGGTGAATTAGATAATGTTCAAGGAATATTATTTTCAAAAGATTTATTGAGTAGCAGTATCAATCAAACAATTCCATCTATCCCCGAAATGCTTCGAGCTCCATTGTTCATTCCGGATAGTACGTCAGCCTTAAAAGCATTAGATCTAATTAAAGAGGCTGGCTCCCACGCTGCATTGGTGATTGACGAATTCAGTGGTGTTCTCGGAATGGTCACCCTTTATGATGTGCTTAAATCGATTGTTGGCAGCATTCCAACTGCTGGAGAAGAAGAGGATATCCAGGTATTCCAGCGCGAGGATGGCTCCTGGTTACTGGATGGGCTTTTACCAATCGATGAAGTTAAAGAACTGTTAGGAATCGATCAACTACCGGAGGAAGATCGGGTTGGTTACCAAACATTGGGTGGTTTTATGATGACCATGTTGGATAGCATACCTGAAACAGGTCAACATTTTGATGTTTCAAATTTACGTTTTGAAATAATGGATATGGATGGCAAAAGAGTGGATAAAGTTCTCGTTATGCCTACACTTCACCACGATATTCTAGACAACGAATCAGCTTCAGAGATATGATTCCAGTTAACTTATCGATTAAAGGCTTTTTATCCTACAAAGAAGAAGTTAATATTAATTTTGAGGAACTGCATTTAGCCAGTATCACCGGGGCAAATGGCGCCGGGAAATCTTCTATCCTGGATGCCATTACATGGGCGCTTTTTGGACAGGCGCGGGCAAAAAGCGATCAAATCATTAACCAACAATCTAACTTGGCTTCAGTCTCTCTGGATTTTATTTATGAAAAGCAGTTATTTCGAGTTCGCCGGACAAAACCATTTGAAAAGCCAATGTTGCTTGAATTTTATATCAGGGATTTGGATAGTGTCGAATGGCGCTCTATTACAGAACATACAATCACTGAAACACAAAAAAAGATTGAAGGTACTTTACGATTAAATTATGACACCTTCATTAATGCTTCCTTTTTCCTGCAAGGCAAAGCAGACCAATTTACGCAATTATCTCCAGGAGATCGGAAAGCTATTTTATCCACGATTTTAGGTCTGGAAATTTGGGAAGAATATCAAAAGAAAGCTAAGGATATCCGTCGGGTTTTTGAAATTGAACAAAAGAAAAATGAAAGTCTTTTGGATGAGATCAACAAAGAAATCGAAAATGAAAAACAAATCGAAGCCTTTCTGAAAGAAATTGAATTAGATTTAGAACGTAAACAAGCAGAAAAACAAACCCACAAACTGATTATGGATCAGGCCACTCAATTAGAAATGGCGAAAACCAACGCTGAAAATCAAATGATTACGCTTAAAGAAGAAATCCGGAAATTAATGGAGAAACTTCAGAAGGGTTCTGACCGCAAGAAGAATTTAACCGCACAGATAGAAATGTTGACCAACCAGGTTATGTCAGCTCCAAAAATTGAAAAAGATTACCAGCAATGGCAGCTTACTCGCGATCAACTTGAGCTTTCCACTACCAAATTTGAAAAATACATGCAAGTAAAGCAAAAATTAGAAGCGCTTGTTCACAAAGAAGAAATCGAAGATTCCCAACTAAAGTCAGATTTTAAAAACCTGGAAGAGAAATTTATCGTACACGAAAAAAACGTAGAAACTCTCCCCGAAAAAGAGAACGAATTAAACCAATCTATCTCCCTTATTAACGAATTAAATTCAAAAATAAGTAAAAAAGATCATCATAATTTAAGGCTTAAAGCTCTGCAAATAGACCTGACTACTCACCTTCAAGCTGTGAAGCATTTAACCCAATTGAATGATGAAAAAAGAGCTCACTTGAAAGAATTCAAAGGAGCCGGGCCTGAATGTCCTTTTTGCAGTCAACCGCTTACAGAAGAGCATAGACAGAAATATGAATCCTTAATTATTAAAGAAGGGCTGGAAAGAAAGACGTTAATCGAAAAAGAAAACAAGGTAATTGATGATTTACGAAATCAAATCCAGGATGTTGATCACAAAATTAAGGAAATTGAAGCCTTAGAAAAAGAGTCTTTACAGGTTCAAAATTCCATCAATCAAAAGCAATTAATCGTCAATACCATTAATGATCAGATTTTGGACTGGGAAAAAAATAAAGCCAATGTTTTCAAAACTTTACGTCAACAACTGGCTACGAACTCTCATTTAGAAAAATTCAAAGCGGAAAAAGAGGCGTTGCAGGTTGAAATTAATCAAATTAATTTCGACGAAAATCAGCATACTCAGTTGAAACTTCAAGAGAGCAATTTGCGCGGTGTTGAAGACAAGTATCGCCAGATGGAATCTGCGAAGAATAGACTGGAGCCACTGAATCAGCAAATATTGGAATTATCTGAAGATATTCGTTCAGATGAGGTGGACTACCAAAGAAAACTGACTACTTTATCTGCTATAGAAACTGATTTTGAAAAACAATTTTCTCATTTAGCCGAAATAAGTGATTTGCAAAAAGAACTGGATGATATTGATAAAGAAATTAACCAGATCACCCGCCGATTAGGAGCAGAAAAACAGAAACTTGATACGATAGGTAGAAAAAAGAAAGACAAGCTAATCCTACAGGAAAAACTGGCTCAATTAACCCTGCAAGTAAGCCGTTATCAAAAACTGGAAGAAGCATTCGGCAAAAATGGCGTGCCAGCTCTCCTGATTGAACAGGCTCTTCCAGAAATTGAAACACATGCCAATGAAATATTGGAACGGTTGACCTCCGGGCAATTTTCCATCCATTTCGAAACTCAAAGCGAATATAAAGACAAGAAGCGTCAGGATAAAAAGGAGACACTGGATATATTGATTAACGATGCCAATGGTCATACCCGCGCTTATGAAATGTTTTCCGGTGGAGAAGCTTTTCGCATCAATTTTTCTGTTCGCTTGGCGCTTTCGCGTGTACTCGCAAAGCGCTCCGGAGCGCGCTTACAAACCCTGGTTGTCGATGAGGGCTTTGGCAGCCAGGACATTGCTGGTCGCAATCGTCTAGTTGAAACAATCAATTTGATCAAATCTGACTTCTCGAAAATCTTAATCATTACCCATCTTGAGGATTTAAAAGACGCATTCCCTGGAAGAATTGAGGTTGAAAAGACTTCGATGGGCTCTCAAGTGGAAGTTGTGGTGTATTAATGTCTATTCGAGTAGCTCTTCAACAACGGGTCATACCCGCTTATCGTGCGCCTTTTTTAGAACTTCTGGCTAAAAATTCTGACATAAAGTTAGCCGTCTTTGCAGGTTACGCACAACCACACGAAATGATTACATCTGTAAAAGAACTTGTTGGAATGGATTATTATCGGGCAAGAAATATCCACTTTTTATCCGGGAAATATTATTTTTGTTATCAACCTGGCTTTTTACCTTGGGTGAAAGGTTGGAACCCGGATGTATTAATTGCAGAAGCCAACCCAAGGTACCTTTCCACCCCTGCTACGGTTCGCTGGATGAATGCTCAAAAAAAACCAGTCATAGGGTGGGGTTTGGGAATTCCAGAATCAGGGGGGTTATTTTCCAGTATTAGAAATGCTTCACGAACACATTTTTTATCGGGTTTTTCCAGCATGATTGCTTACAGTGAAACCGGTGCTCAACAATATATTCGGGCAGGGTTTGCAACGAATGATGTCTTTATCGCCAAAAATGCCACCTCCCCTGCACCGCTGCATCCTCCACCTGAAAAAGAAATCACGTTGGAAAATTATGAACTTATTCTTCTTTATGTGGGCAGATTACAACCCCGGAAAAGAATTGGCGCCCTTATAAAAGTTTGCTCCCGATTACCAGAACAGTTGCAACCACGTTTATGGATTGTAGGTGATGGTCCTATTCGATCAGATCTTGAGGAGTTGGCGAAGAATATCTACCCAAAAACACAATTCTTCGGTGAAAAGTACGGGGAAGAGTTGGATAAAATCTTTACTCAGGCAGACGTTTTTATCCTGCCAGGAACCGGAGGCCTGGCTATCCAACAGGCCATGGCTCATGGTCTTCCAGTGATTGTGGCGGAAGGTGATGGTACCCAATTTGATTTGGTAGATGAAACCAATGGATGGAACATAGCTCCCGGAAACGATGAAGAATTATTGCGGGTAATCCAAATAGCGCTTTCAGACCCAGGCGACCTTAGGATAAAAGGATTGGCTGCTTATCATACTGTTAAAAATAATGTAAATATTGAAAAAATGGTTTCCGTTTTTCTTCAAGCTTGTAAACATGCGATCAAGAAGGTTGGTAGGTATGAGTAACCATATCCTCGTGATTGCAGATGGCAGAAGCCCGATCACCCAAAATTGGATCACGATGCTGCAGGCATTGGGTTATCAGGTATCATTGGTATCTACTTATCCATTGGAGAACCCATTAGATGTAACCCACGCCTTTACCCTGCCTGTGGCCTTTAGCGGAGCTGGTTCTACAGAAAAAAAGCAATCAGTAGTTAAAAATAAAAAAAATCCAGATTCAGGCATTAAATCCAAAATAATTCAAACTTTTCGCCCAATGATCATGAAAATTCGATATTTATTGGGCCCTCTAACCATCCCAAAATATCAGGCAAAATTAAACCAAATTATTTCAGAAATCAAACCGGATATTGTTCATGCCTTACGGATTCCCTTCGAAGGCATGCTGGCAAGTTCTATTCCCGAAAAATATCCATTATTGGTCTCAATTTGGGGGAATGACTTGACCTTACATGCCCCTGCTACAAAAAATATGAGCGTATGGACTCGCAAAATTTTAACAAGAGCCAACGGTTTATTGGCCGATGTCCAGCGCGATATCACCCTGGCTTACCAATGGGGTTTCGATCAACAAAAACCAACGCTTGTTGTTCCTGGTGGTGGCGGGATTCGTCTGGAGAAAATCCTGCAATCAAAATTTAGCCATGATTGGGATAATGTGTTACCTTCTAATGTCCCAATTGTTGTGAATCCTCGGGGAATTCGAGCATATGCCCGCACCGATGTTTTTTTCCAAGCCATCCCAAATGTTCTTAAACATTTACCTGACGCTGTTTTTTTGTGCCCTGCGATGGAAGGCAAAGCAGAAGCAATTCATTGGGTCGAACGGTTAGGAATCAAAAATCATGTCCGGCTGCTCCCTAGCTTACCGCAAAATAAATTATGGTCGCTTTTTCAAAAATCGCAAATTTCTACCTCGATCACCATGCATGACGGTACTCCCAATACATTACTGGAAGCAATGGCTTGTGGATGCTTCCCAATTGCTGGCGACATTGATTCATTGAGAGAGTGGATTACACCCGGTCTCAATGGATTTTTGGTACCACCCGCTGATCCAAACGCTCTGGCTGAAGCGATTGTCTCAGCTTACCAGAATTCAGAACTACGCAAAAATGCCGCCGATTTGAACAAAAAAGAAATCCAATCCAGAGCTGAAGCCGAACGGGTACGAAGTCAAATTAAAACGTTTTATGCACAATTTTTTCGTGATCAATCCTTCAATTGATCTCTTTGAAATCACTTAACAATTAACCCGCTAACTAGATTTTCCCTTACAAATTCCTAACAGAAACCATCCAAATATCTATCAATATGCTATTTTTTCATTATCTTCATTAAAAAGCATATTGGGAGTAGGATGAAAATTACTTTAAGAATTTTAATTGTGCTAATCATGTTGCTGGGAACCACCTTCTCGACCGGGTTTCGTTATCCCCAGGTGGTTGAGAATGATGAAAATCCTCCCACTCTGACATCTGTAAATGAATCGCTCAATTTACCAGCATCTGGTACACCCCAAGAACTCAGCATTTCTCGATCTCAAAGCATTTCTATTAACATCCAGGCGATTGATCAGATAGCCCAAAATCTACGTGATGACCTGGAAGTGCAGCAAATAGCCAGATTGCAAATCTTCCCGGAATTAACAGTAGAGGTTTCCTTTGACAAAATTGAAAATACAATTCAATCCGGTTTTATTCTGAGTGGAAAAATAAAGAATGATCCGGAAAGTTCAATCATTCTGGTTTCCACAAAAGGTTTGGTCACTGCAAAAATTGAGGTGGATAGTAAACAATATTATTTGAATTCAAATGGAACAAATTCTTATCGCTTCGAAGAAATTGATCAATCCGTTTTTCCAATTGAATTGGACCTTATCCCTGAAGAAACCACACCTTCTGGAGATTATTCATCAACAATGATGGATATTCCAGCAGGCTCTGGTAATGCCCAGATCGATGTCATGGTGGTTTACACCTCAACCGCCAGATCAAAAGCTGGGGGAACCACTTCCATGGAAAATTTGATCAATTTAGCAATTACTGAAACCAATACCGGTTACCAAAACAGTGGTGTGGCAGCAAATATGCGTTTGGCTCATACTGCTGAAGTAGCATTTAATGAAAGTAGTTTATCGAGTCTCAGTGGTTGGTCTACAGCCCTTAGCCAATTAACCAATCAAGATGGGATCATTGATGAAGTTCGCAGTCTGCGAGATCAATATGGAGCTGATCTGGTTGTCATGCTGGTTGACAGCATCACGTACTGTGGAATCGGTTGGTTGATGACGCCTAATTACCAGTATGATTCAGTTGGGTATAGTATTGTCTCGCGTCAATGTGCCACCGGATACTATTCCCTGGCCCATGAAACCGGCCATAACATGGGAGCCCACCATGATCGCACAACCACCGGTAACGCTACCGCTATGTACAACTATTCCTATGGGTACTGGTACAAAACCCCTGGAATAAATTTCCGAACAATTATGTCATATGAATGCCCTGGTGGAGGATGTACCCGGATTAATAACTGGTCAAACCCTGACGTACTTTATAAAGGTGTACCGACAGGTATCATATCAACAGCCATTGATAGTGCGGACAATCGTTTAACATTAAATCAAACAGCTCCGGTTGTCGCTAATTTCCGACTTTCCAAAATAACCCCGGATTCTCCAACCAACCTGGTTGTAACTGAGGTGAATTCCTCCTCTGCTGTTTTATTTTTTACAGATAATAGCGTCAATGAACAAGGTTTTCGGGTCGAAAGATCGACTGACAATAAAAACTGGGGATCCTATTTAACCCTTCCAGCGAATACAACCACTTTTACAGACAACCAAATGATTTGTGACCAGGAATTCTTCTATCGGGTTTATGCCTATAACGAATTTGGAAATTCATCCTTAAGTAATGTTGTCAGCACAGGAAAAATTACCTGTACCCCACCTAAACCATTAACGAATATCCAGGTTTTTCGTTCAATTGCAAGCATTACAATAAATTGGGAAATGCCCTCAGAACCAACAACATACGAACTGGAAATTAATTATGAAACCAATCCTCCGTTAGGTTATGATCAAGGAATTGTGATTGATCAGGTACCATTTACCTTCACCGGCCTGGAAAAAGATACAACTTATTCAATTACAATCACAGCTACCAATCAATTTGGATCTTATGTTAATGATCCAATCGTGGTGAAAACCATGAGCCAGGTTATTTTTTTACCGTTAACATTTAAACGCTAGGTAATTTATCCATTTTTGATCCAGGGCTTCTCTTTAAAAGATTAGTCTTTTTTTCGTTTTGTTCCTAATCTTCCTGTATACTTAAAAATGAAAAAATCAAAATCCATCATAAGGAGGTCCAGTCGATGGGATCCGAAGGAAAATTTAAATTAACCTATGGGACAATGTTTAGTCCTCCAGAAGAATTTCACACGCTCTATGAAACTAATTTAGCAACGATCAGGAAAACATTAGGTCAAGAGTATGCAATGGTCATCAATGGCAAAGAAGTATTTGCTGATGATAAATTTGAAAATCGAACGCCAATAAACACTGAACAGGTTTTGGGAATATTTCAAAAAGGGGATGAAAGTACTGCCAATGCTGCTATTGAAGCAGCAAAAAAAGCATATAAATCCTGGAAGAGTACCCCCTGGCAGGAACGCATAAGACTATTACGAAAGGCCGCTGATTTGATCGAAGAGCGTAGTTACTACATTGGTGCTGCGATGTCTCTCGAGGTTGGAAAAAATCGCATGGAAGGCATTGGTGATGCAGTAGAAACTGCAGATCTGATTCGTTACGCTTGTGATCAATTGGAAAAAAATAATGGTTTCGAAATTCAAATGGGTAATGACCCATTTGTTGGTTTACATTCAACAAACCGATCCGTCATGCGCCCCTATGGCGTTTGGCTGATCATCAGTCCATTCAATTTTCCAGGCGCCCTTACAGGCGGCCCGGCTGGTGCAGCCATGGTAGCTGGTAATACCATCGTTATGAAGCCAGCCACCGATACCCCCCTAACTCCTTACCTTTTAGCGAAAGCTTTCCAGGATGCCGGAATACCAGAAGGGGTCTTTAATTATGTTACCGGGCCAGGTAGTTCATTAGGAAATGCACTGGTAAACCACCCGGATGTTGCCGGAGTTACTTTTACAGGTTCTTTTGACGTTGGTATGGGCATCTTCAGGAGTTTTGCTCAGAATGGCCGTTATGTGCGTCCAACTATTTTGGAGTTAGGCGGGAAAAACGCTACCATCGTGTCAAAGCATGCCAACCTGGAAGATGCCGCCCTGGGAATTGTTCGATCAGCCTTTGGCCTCCAAGGACAAAAATGCTCTGCTTGTTCACGGGTTTTGGCGGAAGAAGCCATCCACGACCAACTGGTTGAAAGAATGGTCGCTTTAACGGAAAAATTAGCCATTGGAGATCCTACGGAACGCGGCGTATTCCTGGGACCAGTAATCAATAAAAAGGCTTATCAGGATTACCAAACCTTCACCGCTGACCTTAGCAAGTCCGGACGGTTACTGACCGGAGGAAAAATTCTTACCGATGGCGAACTGGAAAAAGGATATTTTGCAGCACCCACTCTATATGCAAATGTTCCTTATTCACACAATTTATGGAAATACGAGATGTTCCTCCCGATTACAACGGTAGGAAAAATTAAAAATCTGGAAGAAGGCATGCAAATTGCCAACGATGTCGATTACGGCTTGACTTCTGGTTTTTATGGCAACGAAGAAGAAGCTCAATGGTATTTCGACCATATCGAGGCTGGTGTCAATTATGCCAATCGACCGCAAGGTGCAACCACCGGTGCCTGGCCTGGTTTCCAACCCTTTGGTGGCTGGAAAGGTTCCGGAGCAACCGGAAAAAATGCAGGCGGTGTTCATTATTTGCAGATGTACATGCGTGAACAAATCTTCAATCTGGTAAAGAAGTCCTGACGATGTTGAATAATAGAAAATAAGCAAAAAAATAGTGCTGACCAAAAAAAATGGACAGTACTATTTTTATAAGGAGGTGCGAGATATTATGTCCAAACTTCAAACCCTAAGCGAAGCTATCCGAAACCATGTTCATGATGGAGACCTGATTTATGCTGCTGGATTTACTCATTTGATACCTTTTGCAGCGGCACATGAAATTATCCGCCAAAAGATAAAAGGATTAACCGTGGCCAGAGCAACACCAGATTTAATTTACGATATGCTCACAGCGGCTGGTTGTGTTAAAAAAGTAATCTTTTCTTACATTGGAAATCCTGGTGTGGGATCCTTAAAGATTATTCGTGAAGCGATCGAATCAGGTCAAATGGAGTGGGAAGAATATTCTCATTTTGGAATGATCTCGCGTTTGCAAGCCGGTGCTGCCGGTCTACCTTTTATGCCCATGAACCAGACGGGAGCAACCAATCTCGAAAAGTCAAATTCAAACATAAAGCGGTTAAAAGATCCCTATACCGGAGTTGAGGTGATTGTCGTTCCCCCTTTAACCCCTGATGTCGCGATTGTTCATGTTCAGCGTTGTGATATGAATGGGAATTCGCAAATATGGGGAATCCTTGGAGAGCAAAAAGAAGCTGCTTTTGCTGCCAAACGGGTTATTATTACCGCAGAGGAAATTGTTGATGAGGAAGTCATCCGCAGTGATCCCAATCGAACTGTCATCCCCTCTTTTATCGTCGCTGCAGTGTGTCATGTGCCTTATGCCGCTCATCCCTCCTATACTCAGGGTTATTATGACCGCGATAATCAATTTTATTTAGCCTGGGATGAGATAAGCAATTCTCCGGAAACCATCGAACAATGGCTGAATGAATGGGTTTACAATGTCAAGGATCGTTCAGAATATTGGGAAAAATTAGGAGAAGAAACCCACCTAAGGCTAAAAGTTAATCAGCGATTAAGTACCCCAATTGACTATGGAGATTATTGATATGGATTACAACAATGCAGAATTAATGACTGTTAACGCAGCGCGATTATTGCATGATGGTGATGTTGTTTTTGTAGGGGTCGGTCTTCCTAATCTGGCTTGTAATCTTGCCCGGCGCACCCACGCCCCCAATCTGGTAATGATCTATGAAGCTGGCGTTATTGGTGCCCGTCCATCCCGGTTACCTTTAAGCATCGGTGACCCCTGCCTGGTGAGCGGAGCAACCGCCGTGTGTAGCATGTATGACATCTTCGCTTTTTATCTACAGCGAGGAAATATTGACGTTGGTTTTCTCGGGGGTGCTCAAATTGATCAATTTGGGAATATTAATGCCACCGTCATTGGCGATTATTTCCACCCCAAAACTCGCTTACCCGGTTCAGGTGGATCCATGGAAATTGCTGGTTGGGCGAACCGCTGTTATATCATCACACCCCATCAAAAACGGCGCTTCCCAGCTAAGGTTGATTTTATTACCTCCGCCGGATTCCTTTCCGGCAAAAAAGAACGAGATGCCAGTGGAACCCGTGGAGGAGGTCCCCAAGGAGTGGTGACTCATTTGGGCATTCTGGAACCAAATGAAGAGGGTGAAATGATGCTTGCTGCGATTCACCCTGGAGTGACAATCGATAACATTCGAGAAAACACCGGCTGGGATGTGAAAGTATCTCCGCAGCTGCGAGAAACAATCCCACCTAACACTGAAGAATTGAGAATTCTGCGTGAATCTCTCGACCCAACAAGGATTTATATCTAATGAATGACAATATAGAAGAAAAAATCAAAGTTTTAATTACCTTTCCTCTTGCGCAGGAATTAATTAAAAAACTGAATGAAGTCTCATCTCGATTAGAAATTACTGTTCTTCCAACGAAAGCAATGCAGGAAATTGATCCGGAAATTTGGTCAAAAACCGAAATTTTAATTACCGAACGGGTCTTACCGACCAGAGAGTTAGCACCTAACTTAAAATGGATTCAATTTAATTACGCCGGTATAGATTATGCCCTTCATGAGGAAATTATTTCAAAGCCCGGATTACTGATTACAACAGTCAGCGGAGCTTCCGCTCCCCAACTGGCAGAATATGTGCTGCTCATGATGCTGGCTATTTCTCACAAATTGCCTTCCATTTTCAAGCATCAAATCAATCATGAATGGCCAGCAGACCGTTTTATCCGGTTTACTCCCCGTGAATTAAGGTCTACGACTGTGGGATTAATCGGTTATGGAAGTATTGGGCGTGAAATTGCCAGAATTTTACAACCACTGGGTGTAAAAATCTTGGCTTGCAAAAAGAATGTAATGGAAACACAAGATCATGATTATTCCATCGCTGGCTTGGGTGATCCTAATGGTGATCTTTTCACTCGTCTTTATCCGTTCCAGGCGATAAAGTCCATGATCAAAGAATGTGATTTTGTAGTTATTTCTACTCCTAAAACACCTGAGACTCATTATCTTTTGGCTGAGGAAGAGTTTTCAGTAATGAAACCTTCGGCTTTTTTAATTGATGTCAGTCGTGGTGGGGTCGTAAAAAATTACGCCTTAAAAGCTGCTTTACAAGACAAGAAAATTGCCGGTGCTGTTTTAGATGTTTTTGAGCAGGAACCTCTGCCGAAAGACCACCCTCTTTGGGATACTCCTAACCTGATTATTTCACCTCATATCGCTGGCACAAGCCGGTATTATAATGAACGCGCTGTTGATTTAATCATTGAGAACCTGAAAAGGTATTTAAATAATTCCTCTTTATTCAATACTTTCGACCCAGACCGGGGTTATTAGAAATAATAAGAATAATTTATTTCGCTTCTAGAAGTCAAAAAATGGAAAAAACAGATCTTGTCCAAAAAAGTAAAGTTGTATTCTTTGATTTAGGAGATACATTGATTTACTTTACAGGTAACTGGCCAGAAGTCATTCGTGAATCCACTTTCGGTTTATGGAAAAAAATTGTCAAATCTGGATTTTCGCTCAGTTATGACCAGTTTTCTTTAAATTTTTCTCAACGAATGCGGAATTACTATTTGGAACGCAACAAGAATCTGCAGGAATATACCAGTGCACAGATATTGGAAGATTGTCTTCGGGATTTCGGTTATGAAATAAAGGATAAAAAGATTATTACGCAAGCAATGACAGCGATGTATTCTATTTCTCAGAAATACTGGATGCTGGAGGAAGAAACAAAACCAGTTTTACAGTGGATTCGGGAAAATGGGTTTCGGATTGGGTTAATTTCAAATGCTTCGGACAAAGATGATGTGTACACGCTGCTAAAAAAACATGAATTAACTCAATTTTTTGAACATATCATCATCTCAGCGGAATTTGGATTAAGAAAACCACACAGGAATATCTTTTTAAAGGCGTTGGGTTTGTTTAATGCACAGCCATCCGATTGCTTTATGGTTGGTGACCGCCTGGATATGGATATTTTAGGCGCAAACCAGGTTGGAATTCACTCGATTTGGATTACAAAACGATCTGCACACAAAGATATCGCGGATCAATTTGAAGAAAAGCCAGAATTTACGATAGATTCTTTAACTAAAATTAAAGATATTCTTTATAGAGCCACTGAAAAACCCACTCAATCCACCATCCAGGTCTGATCAAACCAGTCCACAATATGATCTTCCAGATCATCCAAATCAATATCTTTTTCGGATTCAATTTTCCCCCGAACAGACACTCCAACCTGGTGTACCGTATCTCGACTACCGCTAACCAGATGATGCCACCAGGGTAAATCTTTCTCTTCGGCTAACAAACGATAAGCACAGGTATAAGGCATCCAATCAAGATTATGAATTAACATTGGGTTTAATACCAGACAGGTTGGTACCACAGTTTGTCGGTTAAAGTAATCGGTACATTGGCAGGTTTTTTCATCAAAAAGTTTGCAAATTACATTGGTCGTATAATACTCGCCCTTTTCACCTTCCAGCCTGAACAAGCAGCATTTTCCACAACCATCGCAAATAGATTCCCATTCATCTTTTGTGAATTCTTCCAGAGTTTTCGTCTTCCAAAAAGGGAGATCTTCCAATTAATGTTCCTCTTTTAACTTACATTTAAATAACTAAAAATATAAATCGAAATGATTAAAATTCCGGATTATATTCAACGATTTTATCATTGACATATTAAAAATCAAACAAACGCTGAAAATAATTATCATAATCGTATTAAAATTCGCATTCTTGAAAAAGGCAATTATCGAAAATCCACTTTTGTGAGACAATAAGCAAAATCACTGATAGGACATCACATGCAAACATCCAGAAACTTATCACGACTTCAAGCCGACATGCTATTATTAATAACTGCCTCTGTATGGGGTAGCGGTTTTATCTTTCAGAGAATTGCCGCTCCAAACATGAGCATCTATTTTTTTAATGGTGGGCGCTTTTTAATTGGAGCTTTATTGTTATTCCCAATCGTAAAATTTCGTTTGAATATTGCCAAAGACAAAATCTTGAAAATAATCCTGGCTGGTTTATTGCTTTTTTCCGCTGGTACCTTACAACAAGCCGGGATGATTACTACCACCGCCGGAAATGCTGGCTTTATCACCGGTTTATATGTCATTTTTGTTCCGTTTTTTCTGTGGATCTTTTGGCAGGAGAAACAAAAATGGAATGTCTGGTTTGCTGCGGTCCTGGCTGTTTTTGGCATGTTGTTGCTGAGCACCGGTGGTCAGCTTAAATTGGCGCCTGGAGATCGGCTGGAATTTTTCGGAGCAATATTATGGGCTTTACACGTAATCGTTGTCGGGCATACAGTCAAAGGTATGCACCCACTCCACTTTGCAATCGGGCAATTTCTTGTCTGTGCCGTCTTTAATTTCATTACAGCCTTTGTAATTGAACCGCAGGGGATTGCTCAAATCTCATCTTTATGGTGGACAATTTTTATGAATGGCGTTGCTTCTGTTGCTATTGGTTTTACCCTGCAGGGAATTGCTCAGAAATACGCTCCCCCAACCGATGCTGCTTTGATATTAAGCATGGAAGCTGTTTTTGCTGCGTTATTCGGTTTCCTTTTCTTGAATGAAAGGTTTAGTACGGAACAATTGGTTGGCGGGTTTTTAGTTATGGCTGCTATCGTTCTCGCCCAAATTGATTTGCCTATACTCAGGAAATCGGTGCTTGATAAAAGCGATCCATAATTTATTAATAGCAATTGAAACGTTTCAAATGCGTACTTCGTATATGATTAAAGGCTTATGGGTCGTGGAGGTATTTTATGAAAAATCGAACAATTATTGTTTTTGGTTCTGTTTTGATCCTGATTGGTTTGTTCTCGATCATTGAATCTTTAACCAAGATCAATCTTTGGGCAATTCTTTTCCCTATTCTTCTCATTTTAGTGGGAATCTTCTTAATTCTCAGGCCGAATTTCATCTTTGAAGATTCTAATTTTGTTTTTCGTTTTGTAAATGAGACTAAAAAAAATGAACCATGGATGGTAAAATCAACAGAAACTTTAGCCTTTGTCTCAGAAACTGTTTTAGATTTTTCGCAAGCCATCATTCCTGAGGGCGATACAAAAATACGGTTTAATAGTTTTGTTAATGAGATTGACATCGTATTACCATCTGATGCAGGATTAAAAATATCAGCCTGGGGAATTGTTAAAGAAGTAAAAGTAAATGGGCAGAAAGAAGATCAATTGTTCGTTCCTTTTGATTATCAGACGCCTGATTATGACTCACAGACGAAAAAGATTAGTATCGAAATCTTTTCATTCGTTGCCAGTATCAAAGTGAAATAAAAAATGACTTCTATTTGGATGATAAGAAACAATCAACCGACTTTATATCTGGATTTTGAAGGAGCTCCGCATGAGTGATTTATTTCAACATGCAATGGATGAAAGAATGCAAAGGGAGGCCCCTTTAGCAGCCAGAATGCGCCCGAAAACCTTTGATGATTTTATCGGTCAAGAACACATCATCGGGGCAGGAAAATTACTGCGCCGGGCAATTCAGGCTGATCGCCTTTTCTCATCCATCATCTTTACCGGCCCACCTGGCACGGGAAAAACCACTCTGGCACAATTAATTGCCCTCTACACAAAGGCTCAATTCGAAACCATCTCCGCTGTGCTCGCCGGAGTAGCTGAGTTAAGGCGGGTGATCCAGGCGGCTGAAGAAAGGCGGAAATTGTACCAGCAAAGAACGATTCTCTTTATCGATGAAGTTCACCGCTGGAATAAAGCCCAACAGGACGCCCTTTTGCCACATGTTGAAACCGGGATGATCACCTTGATCGGAGCGACAACTGAAAATCCATACTTCGATGTCATCCCTGCTCTGGTATCACGCTCAAGAATTTTTCAACTGGAACCGCTCTCCGAAGATAACCTGAATAAAATTGTGGACCGGGCTCTCTTTGATTCGAATTACGGCTATGGAAATTTAACCATCCAAATCGATGACGACGCCCGAAGACACCTGATTCGCACTTGCGGAGGGGATGCGCGCAATTTACTTAATGCCCTTGAACTGGCCGTTGAAACAACCGATCCTGAAAAAGATAAAACCATCCATATCACCCTGGAGGTTGCTCAGGAATCCATTCAAAAAAGGGCTGTTCTGTATGACAAACTTGGCGATGTACATTACGATACCATTTCGGCATTTATCAAATCGGTCCGGGGTAGTGACCCTGATGCAGCCTTATACTGGCTGGCTAAAATGCTCTCGGCAGGCGAAGATCCGCGTTTTATCCTGCGACGATTAATCGTCTTGGCGGGGGAAGACATTGGTTTAGCCGATCCGCAAGGTCTAGTCATCGCTACCTCAGCCGCGAATGCCTTTGAATTTATCGGTTTACCGGAGGGAATCTACCCCATTGTAGAAGCGACCATCTACCTGGCGACGGCTCCCAAATCCAATTCTGCCGGTGCTTACTTTAAAATCCTGAAACAGATGGAAGAGGAAGGCATGGGTCAAGTTCCTACTCATCTGATGGATAGCAGTCGTGATAGCAAGGGCTTTGGGCATGGAGCCGGCTACTTATATCCACATTCTTTTGATAACCATTTCGTACCCCAACAATACCTGCCGGATCACCTGATCGGAAAGTATTTCTATCAACCTTCAGATCAAGGCTATGAAGCAGATGTAAAGGAGCGGTTGGAGAACTGGAGAGCAAAACAAGCTGCAGGATTGAAGAAGAAAGGGCAAACCGGGGTAAGTCAGCAAACCAAAAAGGAAAAATAATGGCGATTTTTTTGCTCATTCGACATGGTGAAAATGATTTCGTAGGAAAGAAATTGGCTGGTAGGCTGCCAGGAGTTCACCTTAACCAAAAAGGACAGGAACAGGCTCGCCAATTAGCTCTGAAATTGCTAACCGTTCCAATTAAAGCTGTTTACAGTAGCCCTCTTGAACGAGCAGTGGAAACAGCACAACCAATAGCTGATATTCGAAAACTTGAAATCAATATCTGCGAAAATCTTAGCGAAATCAACTTTGGCAACTGGCAGGGAAAAACCATAAAACAAATGCAGCGCATGAAATTATGGAAAACTGTCCAGGAGCAACCATCAAAAATGCAATTTCCAAATGGAGAAAGTTTTTCAAGTGCACAGACGCGCCTGGTGGATTGCATAATGCAAATAAACGCGAAACACGAACAAACTGATTTGGTTGCTTGTTTTAGTCATTCCGATGCCATTCGTTTACTGGTCGCCTATTTTCTGAATGTTCCTCTAGATTCATTTCAACGCATTCAAATCTCAACAGCCTCCATCAGCATCATTGCAATGATGGATAAAAATGTTTCTGTTCCATTTGTGAATCTGATCGATTTTAATCAATGGATCTCACAATTTAATGAGAGAAACAAGAAGGCAGAAAAAAAATAAGTTTTTGCTAGCTTTAATCTGAAATAAAAACTTGCTGCAACTTTTTATAATTTTTTTTATCTAAAGAGTGTGTACTTATTTTTAAATTTTTTTCAAAAATGCAAAAAACAGCTAGAGAAAATTACCTGACTATTTATCAACATGAAAATTAAAAAACTGGCAAGAAGTAAAAAGAAACAGAATAGAAACATTCAGATCATCATCTCAATTGCCGTCTTACTGATCGTGAGCTTGTTGCTCATCGCCAATCAAAATAATAAGCAACTTGAAGTGCAACGGGCAATGCCAGGAAAATCTGTCGGCAATTTCTCGCTAAATGATATCGAAAATAAAACAATTAAGCTCAGTGATTACAAAGGGAAATATGTGTTGTTAAATGCCTGGGCAACCTGGTGCCCTCCCTGTCGAGCAGAAATGCCAGCTCTGAATGCTTTTTACCAGGAGCATAAGGAAAAAGGTTTTGAGATATTGGCAATCAATGCTGGGGAAACCAGAGATGAAGCGGCTCATTTTGCCAATTCCTACAGTCTGGGTTTTAAAGTTCTTTTAGACACAGATGGACAAGTAATCACCGGTTTAGGAATAACTGCCTTTCCAACCTCGATATTGCTCGATCCTGAAGGCAAAGTTGCATTCATGCATTTCGGGATGTTATTTCCGGATGACCTGAATAGCAAAATCCTCCCGCATCTACAAAAATAAAAAGCCCAGGCAAATAAAAACCTGGACTTTTATTCATCAATTAGCTATTCTATTTAGTTAATAATAGACTTTCCAATCGGTCCACAATCTCAGCCAGGTAATTAAAGGCTTTCTCAACAGGTTCTGATTGGGTTAGATCGACGCCAGCAGCAGATAAAGCTTCCAACGGGTAAACAGAATTACCAGCGCTTAAAAAGGTCAGGTAACGATCCACAGCACCAGCCTGGCCATGAAGAATGTTCTCTACCAGCGTATGCGCTCCTGAAATCCCAGTAGCATATTGATAAACGTAATAATTCATGTACATATGACTAAATTGTGACCAGGTAATCCCAATGCGGTCATGGTCAAAGACCACCTCATCACCATAGCCTTCCTGGAATAAATCAGCACAGTGATCAATCATCACTTTCGCATTAATCGCCTTCCCCTGCTCCAACCGCTGGTGCATTTCCAATTCCCATTGAGCCAGCGTAGGCATAATAAAGAAATAGCGATGAAAATTCGACATTGCCTCTTCAATAATTGCCAGTTGGAAGACCGGATCTAGCTGGGTGCGCAACAAATAATTCCGCACCATGGCTTGATTAAAATTAGAAGCCACTTCTGCCACAAATAATGAGTAGCGCCCATGAATATAGGGTTGAGTCTTTCGGGTGTAATAGGAATGCATCGAATGCCCCAACTCGTGCGCCAGAGTGCTTAAGCTGTAAATATCATTGTTATAACTCATCATAATAAAAGGGTGGGTTTCATATACACCACTGGAAAAAGCGCCTTGCCTTTTTCCCTGATTGACCGCCCAATCCACCCAGCGATCCCGGGTGGCTCCCTCGTGAAGAATACCCACATATTTTTCTCCCAAAGGTGCCATTCCTTCGGCAATCCAGTCGATCGCTTGGGAGTAGAGAATTTCCGGTTGATGATCTGTCAACGGCGCCTTTATGTCATATACATGGAAAGCATCCAACCCTAACCAGCGCTTGCGAATTTTCCAATATTTATGCCAGGTGGGTAAATGAGATCGGAAGACGCTGATCAGATTGTGGAAAACCTTTTCTGGGATATTATTTGGAAACAAAGAAGCTTCCAGGCTATTTTCAAAATGATGCGAATTTGCATAAAAGATGTCCTTTTGTAAACCAGCAATTTGGAGCCCTGCCAGTGTATTTTTATAGGCCAGGAAGCCATCACTATAATTTTCCCAGGCTGTCTTTCGGACATTTTGATTTTCATGGCTGAGCAATGACCCTAAATTCCCCTGCTCGATAGGATAAGTATTTCCGGCACCATCCGTAGCCTGACCAAATTTAATTTCAACATTTGTTAAACTGTTATAAGTTTGCACAACGGTACCCATTGGCTCAGAAGCCATAGCTAATACCGTTTCCACCTCAAACGAACGCACCTTGGATTGTTTGCGCTCTAGTTGCTCAAAATAAGTTTTATAAAGCGATAGTCCGCCATCTTGCTGGGACCATTCCTTTAACTGTTTAAAACCAATCTTAATCAACTCCGGTTCAACAAAAGCCATGGCAGCCTGTAGTTTCGAAGATTTACCGCGTGCCTGAACTACCCGTGAAGAAGCACCTTGATTAGAAATATCCACTGCACTTTCCAAACTGGCATACAGGAAGACTTTTTCCATTAAACGACTGGCATGTTCAACTGTTTGGAGACATTTTAACAATTGTTGAGGGCTTTGGGCTAAAGTGTTTCTAAAAGGCTGGATCAGGCCAATTTCCGTATCCATTTCATTTAATGCTTTTTCCCAGGCTTCTAAACTGGGAAAAATACTATCCAGATTCCAGGTTTGTTCCAGTGGAACTTCTGAACGTTTCATTACTTGATTTGTTTCCATGTTTACCTCTGTAAAATATTTAATCCGATTCGTTTCACCTTGCCCAAGCATCTTTTTATTATAGTGCGTATTTAAAATTACAAAACCTTTAAAAAACAAAAAATTCCTGCCTTCACAGGAATTTTTGTGAGCGCGCAGGGGATCGAACCCTGAACCAATGGCTTAAAAGGCCACTGCTCTACCATTGAGCTACGCGCCCAGAACGGTTCAAAGTTTACTATAAAGGCAAACCTGTGTCAAATAAAAAAATAAATTCGTGACTGTAACCAATTTTCTGAATGATTTGCACATTCAACAAAATTAACATACACTTAAAACATCTTCTTATCGTTCTAAGGAGTTTTATTTTATGGACCTTCAATATAATACCTTCTTACATGATCGTTATCGAATTGAGAATCAATTGGGAAAAGGGGGTATGGGGGCTGTTTATCTGGCGCTGGATACCGTTTTACAAACCAAAGTAGCTGTAAAAGTCAACCAAAATCCCCGTCGAGAAGGACGAGAACAATTTTTACAGGAAGCGCGCCTGTTAGCTGGTTTACGCCACCCCAACTTACCGCGGGTGATCGATTATTTTGTGATTGAGGATAGTCAATACCTGGTTATGGATTTTATCCCGGGTGATGATCTTGGCACGATCGTTAAACGAGATGGGCAGCAGGATGTTAATAAAGTAATCCAATGGGCAAAACAATTGGGCGATGCTCTAAACTACCTCCATACTCAGGAACCGCCTGTCATCCACCGAGATATTAAACCAGGTAATATAAAAATCACCCCTCGCGGGGAAGTTGTTCTGGTTGATTTTGGAATTGCTAAATCTTCGGAAGTAACCCAGGAGACCTCCACCGGAGCTCGCGGATTAACCCCTGGTTATTCACCGCCGGAGCAATACGGTTCTGGGAGAACCGGTCATTATTCAGATCAATTTGGTTTGGCATCCACACTTTATAATGTACTTACCAATGAGAAACCAGTGGATGCTGTTGAACGCTTGCTCGGCTATGCCACTTTAAAACCAATTCATGAACTAAACCCGAACGTACCGCTTGAGGTTGAAAAGGTAATCGAGAAGGCCCTGTCTATAAAACCAGACGATCGCTATCCTTCGGTTATTGATTTTGTTCATGCTTTGATTTCTTCCAATAAATCTACGGTAAATGAGACGAAGATCTCATCTGAGGGAATTCCCCAAGGAAATAATACTCAATTAGCTTCGAGTGCAGATTCAACCAGAGTTATTGGCGGGTCAGCCGGTTCACAACCGCCTTTATCAACCCCTATTTCAGGGCCTGTTTCAACACCGGTTTCTGGTCCTCGATCAACCCCTGTCTCTGGACCATATTCTACCCCGATTTCTGGACCAATCTCCGGATCTTATTCCACTCCAATTTCTGGTCCGGTCTCATCTCCGATTTCTCAACCCCAACCAAAACAGAAATCGAAGCTCATTTGGGTTCTTGTGGCAGTTTTTATTATAGGGGCAATCGCTTTAGTAAGCGGTGTTTGGTTCCTGGCAAATAAGTTCCTTTCAGGAAAAGGGAATCCACCAATCGCAACCTCGCATGTTGTTCTATTTACTGAAACCTCAATGGCGGTTGTCGTTCCTTCCGAGTTACCAACAAAAACTTCAATCACTGAGCCAACCCTGACATTAACTTTAGCACCTGAACCAACTGAAACAATCGAACCCACTGCTACCGAAATACCTGAGCCCACAATAACACCTACCGAAGCCTTACCTGCCATTGGTCGTGATGGAATTGTTGCCTATGTGAGCAACTCAGGCGATGGAACCACTTTCCAATTATGGACGATGAAGGTGTACCAGCAACCAGATGGCAGTTTAATCGCTGGTGATCAAAAACAATTAACCAATAACCCAGGAAATAAGTCTTATCCGAACTGGTCACCCGATGGATCAAAAATTGTTTTTTCAGCTGAAACCGGTGATACTGTCAACAAAATCGATCTATATACCATCAATGCTGATGGCAGTGAAATATCGAATATCCTTGCCCTCCCCGGAAACGAAACCGAAGCTGCCTGGTCACCAGATGGCGAGTGGATCGCCTTCACAACCGATAATCGCACGGACGGCATTAAGCAAATCATGATTGTCAAACCAGATGGAACCGGGTTACGAAGATTAAGTACCGACAAACAGGAGTATTCACCCGAATGGTCACCCAAGATGGATCGATTGGTCTATGTGCTGCCGTCTTCCAGCTTGCGGTATTTGTGGATGCGCGACCCTCAGAATGACTTCATTGATTTGGATCGGGATATGTTCTTCATGCGCATCACTTACATAAGTGACCCGGCCTGGTCCCCTAATGGGGAATGGATTGCCTATACCAATTTACAAGGCCGTATCCAGGATATTTATTTAACCCGGGTTCAGTCTTTCGGTATGGAGGTCAAACGGTTAACCAACACTACCTTCGACTCCTATCCTGCCTGGTCTCCTGATTCTGCCTGGATTCTTTTTCAATCCAATCGGGATAACAACATGGAGATTTATATTATGGATATTAAAGGTCAGAATCAAACAAATCTTACCAATAGCCCGAATTCCGCAGAGATGCAACCAGCCTGGCAGGGAAAATAATTTTATTATTAAGACAAACTTTTGAGCAGATGGTTATTCAGACTATCTGCTTTTTTTAGATTATTAATAACTGTAAAAGGTCAACCTTAAGACTTTTTTTCACACAGTTTTTCAGCTTGTTGATGAGCATTTTCAAATACCTGGTCACCCAATAAATAACGAATTTCATCTTCAAAAATTAGCAATGGCGCTTGCGGTTCTTTTGAACTGCGCAGGCAACTTTTCTCTTCAGTTATTAAAATGTTGGTTTCATCTAAAGAAATTTGATCGTTGTCATCAATATCCAATGGGTGCAATACACAATAAAACGGTTTTAAAAACCAGGGATGCTCGCCGATTTTTTCAGAAGCAACCTGTAAGGCACACTTATGATCAGACCGTAAAAAAACACAGGTTTCTCTGGTAAATGGTTTTTCACGATTGACAATTATTGAGTGAATTACTTTTCCACTGAATGTGTAAGAATCTTCTTCAATCTCATCTTCAAACCAATCTTCGTAAGATCCAGAATTTGGATCCATACAGGAATGTACAATTTCCGAATATTTTCGAATTTTTTCTTTTTCGCCAACATCCAGCCAAACCCCATACGTGCAACAAGCACCGAAACATTCATGTAACTTGCAGCGTGCCAACAACTCTTTTTTGAATAATCTTTTTGAAATACTTAATTGCATTGACATATTCATAATTCTAACAAAAAGCTTTCAAAATCTGTAAATTTTATGAATTTGAAAAGATATTGTATGGAACACTAATTGAATAATTGTTTATGATTACAGTAGGAAAAAATCTTTTAATTTTTGGCAATGAATTTGCAACAGAGAATCAGAATGGTAAAATTATTATTTAATCAACCTCATTTACATAATTCAGATATAAGGCAGGCTCCCTTATTGTTTGATGATATAATAGTTAGGCTGGTTTCGGTTGTGAAATCTGTGCTACTTCAAATATGTGTGAATTATGATGGGGCAAAAAACAAAGATCAAATACAAATTAAAAATAGGATTAAGATTGTTAATCGACCCGTTATCTCCAATGAATGTCAAAATTATTACGTGCGGAGGTTTTGATGGCTTCGGAACTCATCAAATCCGGGAAGACCTTATTTCTAAATGGTAATAAAAAAATGGCAAAGATCCTTTTTGTAGACGACGACACGCATACTTTATCCCTCATGGAACAAATCGCATTGATTTTGGGCCATAATGCCATTCTTTGCCCGGCTGCAAAAAATGCCATGAATATGGCAATTGAAAACGAGCCTGATTTGATCATGATTGACATCAATATGCAAGAATTGAATGGCTTTGACGTAGTCAGAGACTTACGAAAACATGAAACAACCAGTGAAATACCGATCATGATTTTATCGGCTAGTGAACCTGATTTCGAATCCAATAAAGCGATTAGCGTTGGTGCCAATGGTTTTATCCCCAAACCATTAACCATTCATGGGTTGGAAACAGTGATTGAAAAATTTAATATTTAATATATAATATTTCTCATGAAGTTTGGACTTATTCTCCCTAATTTTGGTTCTCAAGCCACAAGGTCATCTATCATTGATTCTGCACTTGCTGCTGAGGAAAACGGGTTTGATTCAGTCTGGCTAACTGACCATATCGCTCTACCCCAAAAAGATGCTGACGATTATGGCAATCTTTATGAAGCATTGACAACAATGGCTTATCTTTCTGCCAGCACCAGTAGCATAAAAGTTGGGACCTCCACCCTGGTTTTACCCCAAAGAAACCCTCTTGAAGTCGCTAAAGCCGTGGCCACTCTTGATAATTTATCAGAGGGCAGGACGATGATCACAGTTGGAATTGGTTGGTCAGAGAGTGAGTATCAAAATCTGGGTTATCAATTCCACAATCGTGGCAAGAGAATGAACGAAGCGATTCAGGTTCTACGGACCTGTTGGCGTAGCAAATCAGAAGTAAGCTTTCATGGGAAATTTTATCAATTTGAAAATGTGGTTTTTTCGCCTTCACCTGTTCAAGCCGGTGGACCGTCTCTTTGGGTTGCGGGAGTTTCACAAACAGCTTTAAAGCGAGCGATTGATTTAGCAGATGGTTGGCACCCAAATGGTCGCTCACCAAAGATACTGGAAGAGTCATTATCCAGTGTTAAATCAATTATTGAATTACGACCTTTCACGGTTGCAGTTCGATTAAGAGTAGCAATTGACAGCCAGCAGACAGAAGTCGATCCTACTTTAATTTCCGGAAACCAAGAACAAATCATTCACCAATTAAAAGAATACCAAAATGCCGGGATGACCTACGGGATCATTTACTTTAAAGTGCAGTCTCAGTCAGAACGAGAAAGAGTAATAAAAATCTTTATGCAAGAAATTGCACCAGCATTTGCTTAAAGATTATGGAGAAACTTAGCTTTTTTTCTTTCAAAGGTTACTTGTCCAGAACCTCGCTAATTCCTATCCTTATTGTTTTATTATATTTAATTTCAGCTTGTACCCAGCAAACTCAACAATTGAGCCCAACGGAAAGTGAAGTTCCCCTTTTACCTTCACCGACTCCAAGCGTTACCATGACCCAATCATTGATCCCTGAAGATCCAACCCACACAATCACATCGACACAATCCCCTCCAGAACCAAGTGCAACCAGAACCAAAAAACCAACTCGAACATTTACTCCAGATCTTTCCAGTACAGTCACAGATACCCCCACGATTACGTTTACCCCTTCACGAACACTGATCCCTACACGCACCAGCTTTCCAACGCGAACACCTTTCCCATCTCGAACGCCTTCTATCACTCCCACTGCTACTCCGCCCTTGGCTTATTTCCGGATTAACAATATTGGGCAATATTCATTTGTCGTTTCTCCCATGCGACCTGAAGCTATCGTCAGCCCCGGAGAGGACGGTCTGGTGATTGTGGAACTTCTAGGAGAAGATGGCAGAACCATCCTGAAAGACAATATCAATTACCGAAATTATCTGGGACGTCATTTCGGGATTGCCCCTACCATCAATTTTGAATTACAGACTGTTTCTGAATATGGTCGCTTATTAATTTACACAAGAGACCGGTATCAACGCTTGATGAATTTGACATCAGTCGATCTCATATTACTGCAGTTAGGAAGTAACAAAATCACTCCCCTAAAGGATTTCAGCGAGCCTATTATCATACGCCAGCCCAGGGAAAATAGTATTACCCAGGGAGGAATGTTGATTGTGGAAGGTCTGGCGAGAATCTTAAGCGCTTCACCCATTATTATTGAATGTATTGACGAAAATGGGAATGTGATTGGCGATGCACATTTTCAACTGGATGCTCCCAATGAAGTTTTGAGCCATATCCCCTTCCAGGTGTTTATTCCTTACTCGGTTGAAGAAAGCACGAATGTCAGATTAACCATCCGGCAGGATAGCGCTTCACGGTTACCGGGGACAATTTACTTGACCAGTTTTGAAATTACGCTTGAACCTTAGGGATTGATCTAATTATCTCAAAAAAATTTTCTTTTAACTCACTCAAACTGGTTAAAGCTTTTTTTTTCGTTTCTTCATCCAGGGGCAGTTTATGAAACTCGTCTTCATCCAGAATGAACTTTCTACCATCTGGAATAACCAATAAATCCAATGAAAGATCACAATACGAAATTTCACAATCTGAAAAAATTGCTGGTTTACAAATATCGCAATACCACCCTTTTAATTGATGATCGTCGCGGTCATAAATTTCAAAAATGTTATACCAGCGATTATTAAAAAATACTTCCCGGAAGATATCCTTATTTTTAATAATAATTTCCTTCACCGGGGTATCACTCCGGTTGAATAATGCCTCCAGGGCGATGAGATCCCCTCTCCGGAATAATTCCTGTCCGGTGTAACGCCAAAGTTCCAAACCTTCATAATTCTGCTTGATAACCGTTATTTTTTTCATTTCGCATCCAGGAATATATTGATTTTTTTTGGATTAAGAGACACATGCTGAAAATTTGTACTCTTAAGGGCAGCGCTGGTATAAAAAATAAAATCATATTGGCCTATCATCATTTTTACTTTCCATTGATCCCCTAAATATATTTGATCCTTTATTTTAACCGGGAAAACGTTTATTTCTTTATCATCGATCATTAATGAATCTGGTCTTAATAAGACTGTAACGCTATCCCCAGTTTGTAACCTATTGACCTTTTGCCTTTCAATCTTCAAATTTCCCAGAGGTGTTTCCACCCATAAGGGTTCCACAGATAGAATCTTACCAACCATCAGATTAGATAAACCTAAAAATTCCGCCACCCATGAGCTGTGGGGATACAGATAAATTTCTTCAGGTGGGGCATCCTGGACAACCTGCCCATCATGCAGGAGTACCAGGCGGTCTGCAATCGTGAAAGCCTCCTCTTGGTCATGGGTGACGTAAATCGCCGGGATATTACTTTCATGTAAAATGAAGCGAATCTCATCCATCAATTGCTCTTTCAAGGTGCGATCTAAAGCCCCTAAGGGTTCATCCAGCATCATTAATTTGGGCTCGGGGGCGAAAGCTCTGGCTAATGCAACTCTTTGTTGCTCCCCACCGGAAAGGTCCTGAACATTTCGATGTGAAAATTGTTCCATTTTAACTTTTCGAAGTATGGCATCAACTTTCTCTCGAATTGTTTCTGCAGGCAGATTCTGCATTCTTAATCCAAAAGCAACATTTTCAAAGACATTCATATGCGGAAATAGAGCATAATCCTGAAACATGAAACCAAAGTTGCGTTGATGAACCGGGATGTCTTTCATATTTTGCTGATTCCAAAACACCTCCCCGCTTTCAGGCTGTTCAATCCCAGCAATAATACGTAAAATGGTGCTTTTTCCACTACCAGAGCGGCCTAATAAACAAATGGTTTCCCCTTCCTTAACAGTAAAACTAACCCCTGCTAACAAAGGTTTATTTTCATACTTTTTAAATAGATTTTTAACTGTGAGTTGATTTTGCATAACTAAAACTCATTAATCACCGGGGTTTTTAATTTTTCAATAGAATAAATCGATAAGGTACAAATAATCATTAAGATCGTTGACATCGCCATTGCCTGCCCATAGTTGAGCCCTCCAGGTTGAGAAAGATAGCGATAAATAGCGATAGGGATTGTTGGATATTCCGGACGCGCTAGGAAAGTCGTTGCCCCAAATTCTCCCATAGAAATAGTAAATGCAAATAAGGCAGCCGAGATAAAAGCCCGCGAGATAATCGGAAATTCAATTCTCCAGAAAGAACGCCAGGATGATGCTCCCATTGTTTGAGAAGCGAAAATTAATTCTTTAGGAAAAGATAACAGGGCAGGCTGCAAAATTCTTACTACAAAGGGAATGGCTACCAATGAATGGGCTACAGGAATTAATAATGGAAATGTATTAACTTCTAGTGGAGGCTTATTAAAAACAAGCACAAAACCCAATCCCAAAGTAACTGCGGATGTTCCCAATGGTAACATCAAAACCGGATCCAGGATTTTTCCTAAAAAGTTTCTGATTGAAATAATACGCGCTGCCAAAAATCCCAACAATAAAGCGATTCCCACAGTAATGAACCCAAAATATAACGAATTCAGAATTGCTGCCACCGGAGGGACATAAAATAGCGATTGGCGCCGATTCAAAAATAATTCCTGATAATAAATCAAGGAAAACCGATAATAATTTGTGATTTCCTGGCTAACCAATTTGGTTTCAATGAGAATGACCGAGCGAAAGAGCAGTGCCAATAAAGGTAAAACAAACAATCCAATTAAAAGGGCATTCATTGAAATAACAAATAGATGCTGCTTCCATCCCCGAACTGGCTGAACAATTACGTCCGGGTTTCTGGGCGTGAGTTGGACTGTTTTAATATGAGTGAGGCGCATGTTAAGGATTGACAATACCAATGTAAACAAAAGTTGGATTGCTGAGAGCAAACCAGCTAAAGGGAGATTAAACAATTGGAGAGCCTGAACATAAATTTCAACCTCAATAGTTGAAAATTTTGGGCCGCCTAACAAAAGAATGACCGCAAAGCTAGTGAAATTGAATAAAAATACAAGGATAATTGCTGAAAAGATGGCAGGTTTTAATAAAGGCAAGGTGATTTGCAACCATACCTTCCAGGGTGGAGAACCCAGGGATTGGGCTGCGTAATCCAATTTAGGGTCTAATTGGCTCCAGGCTCCACTCACCACGCGAATAAAAACTGTTGAATTATAAAAGACATGGGCTAACAGGATCGCTCCCAAAGTGTTCATGATCTGTAAAGGAGCATGATCTAAAGAAAAAAGAGATTGTAAAAGCAAATTGATCCAGCCTTTAGACCCCAATAAGGCGTTAAACCCGGCAGCAACCACCACTGTCGGCATGATAAACGGAATGGTTATCAGCAATCGCAGGAAAGACTTTCCCCAAAATCGAAATTTCGCCAACATAAAAGCAGCCGGAAACCCTATGATACCTGTCAAAATCGTAGACAAAGAGGCTTGCCAAAAGGTAAAGTAAATCGGCCTTTTTATCAGGTTCCAGGAGGTGCTAATTTTTTCAATCACTGTTGCCTGAAAAGCCATTTCAAAAGTTGCAAACAAAGGCTGAAAATAAAAAAATAGTAAATACAAAAATGGCAATGCAAAAAGAAAAAATAACCCTACCAGTTGAACAAATTTCTTGAATTTATTCAAAAATTTACCTCAATACAATCACAGTCCAATCCTGTATCCATTTCTCTCGATTTTGAGAAATTAGCTCAGGGTTCAATAAAGCTGGTTGGGCTGGAATTTGGGCATATTTTTCGAACTGAACAGGTAAACTGGCATTTTTGTTGGCCGGGAAAACAAACATTTGCAGGGGAACATCTTCCTGAAATGGAATATCCAGCATGAAGTCGATAAACTTCTCGGCTAATTCCCGCTCTTTTGTACCTTTGAGGATACCCACAAATTCGATCTGGCGAAAACACATATTCGGTGCGGTGATGGATGCGGTGGGTGCATCCAATAATTCTGTCTCAGCGAAAATTACCTCAGCCGGCGGACTGGAGCCATAAGAGACCACCATTGGCTGTGCCCCCCGCCCGGAAGATCCACTGAAGTTCGTGTAATAAGCTGTTTCCCAATCATTGACGACAACAAGGCCGTTCTCACTTAAACTTTTCCAGTAATCTAGATACCCATCTTCACCAAACTCGCCAATGGTAGCCATCAAAAAAGCTAATCCGGGAGAAGATGTAGCCGGATTTTCCACCACCAGTAAGCCTTTATACTCCGGGAGGGGTAAATCATTAAATGAGGAAGGAATTCTTAATTTGTTTTTTTCAAAAAACAATTTATCATAATTGATGCATACGTCACCATAATCAACAGGAAGTGCACGATAACTCTGATCAAGCAGCAGAGAAGGCGTCAAATCCGGAATGATTGGGCTTTGATAAGGTTCAAAAATTCCTTCTGACAAAGCGCGGGATAAAAAGGTATTATCCAGCCCAAAAAATATATCAGCCTGGGGAGAATTCTTTGTCAGGATTGCTCTATTTAATGCTGTGCCAGCATCCCCAGATAGGATAAATTTTATTTTGGCATTATTTTCGGATTCAAATTTGGTTATCAAATTTTCTGAAACCGCAAACGAATCATGTGTCATAACGGTCAACACATGCGATTGCTTCTCTGATGAAGTCTTTGATTGATTTCCACCTGAGGAACATGCAACCAAAATAATTGTCAGACAAGAAAAAATGATAATTGGTTTTAAGAATTTCATGTAATCTCCTTACTAATCAACCTCCATACGAAAAATGTGAACACAAAGTAAAGAACCTTTTTGAAATTGAATTCTGGCGTCTGTACTCTCCATTTCATTGCTGATCCCTCTGGTTCTCCAGCGTACTAATGTTTCATCATTTAAAGGGTAGAGTAACCCTTCTGTAGTAATGCCAGTCACTTCCGTGGTAATTGGGATCAAACTAATGAGGTCACCTTTTTGTCCTTTAATCTCCTGATTAGTCTGGCAATAGAAAGTCACATTCGATTTTGACCATATTTTGATTTCTTTTTCCACATATCGGGGATCAGAAAATAAAAAGATATTTCCGAGGAAATGGTCAAACCGCCCACCGGTTGCCCCAAAAACGTCAATTTGTTCAAAACCCAGATCCAGGACATGATTTAAGGCTAATTCCAAATCAGTTTCATTTTTATGAGGATTAAATTTCTTAATTTCAACCCCTTTTTTTATATAATCTGCCAATAATTCTGGTCTGATAGAGTCAAAATCACCGATTATCAGGTGCGGCAACAGGTCTAAATAAACCAGATGATTGAGCCCTCCATCCACAGCAACTAACAAATCAGCTTGTTGAAGCATTCCTTGGAGCCTTTCAGTTGGCTCAAATTCGCCATTAACCATTATTGCAGTTTTCTTTTTACTCATCTCTCACCTGTTTAAGTGAAAACCCGCCAGTCGGCGGGTCAATGATTAACGTTTTCGCATATTCCTCCGCCGGCATGATCCGGATCAGGTTTGCGGGTCGAGAACCAGGATTGTTCTCCTCTCAGCCCAATTAAGGACTCCCCGTTGCTCCTTCTATTTATCTTTAGTATAAAGGAATTAGAACCATTGTCAAGACAACCCTGTATAAGGGCGGTTTATCTCAATCTTCTTTTCCACTTCTCTTTAATTTGCAAATTTCGAGGGGAATCCTCTTCACTTAATTCTAAGAATTCAGCCAACAACCTGGAAAAAGCGCTATTTTCATCAATCATGGGAAAATGATTAGATCGGTCAAAAATAATGGTGTGTACATGCTCGTTTAATTTTTGAAGTTGGTCTGCCTGGGGAGGACGTATCAATGGATCATTTTGCCCAAAAACAAGTAAAGAGGTTTTCCCAAATAAATTGATCCAGTCTATTACTTCTAGTAAACCCAATTCATCGATGTTGGTTGAAATTGCTCGCATTTCATTCTTTTCCTGGTCCACCTTTACATTTTCAGCAAAGGCTCCTTTCCCTAACACCCTGTCCACCAATGCATTCAGATCACCGAAAAGCATGCGAGAATTTATAGAAGCAGGAGAGAGTGGTAAGGAGATCGCCATTATTTTGTTGATCAGGTCGGGATTCAAACGTCCCAGTTCAAAAGCGATGATACCTCCCATCCCATGCCCAACAACCGTGATCTCAAAAATGCCAATTTTTTCCAAAAAAGCAGATAGCATCTCGGTTTGATCCTGGATTGTGTAGCGTTGATTTTTGGCACTATCTCCGAAACCCCAAAAATCGATTGCATAGGCCCTGTTGCTTGAAGAAATAGCCTGCATCGTTGACATCCAATATCTCCATGAACCCAACCAGCCATGCAGAAACAGGACCGGTTTTCCACGCCCTATGACCTCATAATGAGCTAAATAGCCATTAATGAAGGTTGCACTCATGCTTTCCTTTCGAGAATTTCCCTGAGTCGTTTATTTAGCTCCTCAGGGGCAAAGGGTTTTAATAAATATTCCACCGCTCCAGCCCCTAAACCTGCATTAATTTCGTTTGTCTGCCCTTTGGCGGATAGAAACACAACCGGAATATTTTTGAGATCCTGATCAGCTTTTATTCTCTTACATACTTCAATCCCATCCATAACCGGCATACGAACATCCAACAATATCAGATCAGGTTTGTATTTTTTAACCTCCAACAAGGCCTCTTCTCCATTTGACACTGAATGAACTTCATGCCCGCCATACCGCAATGTAAATTCGATTAATTCGCGAATATCCGGTTCATCTTCTGCAATAAAAATTCTTGCCATCTTTACCCTGCCTGTTGATCCAAGATAGGTAGCCACATCGTTACAGTTGTTCCCTCACCTGAAACACCATTGGATTCAAGTTCAATTCTGCCAGCATGCATATTTATCAGGGTTTGTGCAACTGATAATCCCAGCCCTACGCCAATTGCATTAAATTCCTGGGCATTTCTTCCACGGAAGAAGCGCTCAAATACATGCTCCTGCTCTTCTTTTGGCACTCCAATGCCCTTATCTTTAATCACGATTTTTAGAAAGCCTGTTTCGTCACTGACATGGACTTCAATCTTTCCATTTTTGTGAGAATAGATCCGCGCGTTGGAAAGAACATTCATTAAAATCTGTCTAATTCTTTCTGGATCAACAATTATTGTCTGTAAAGAAGAGTTATAGTCAATATAATATTCAATTTCCTTTTTTTCCTGACTGGTAATATTTTTTTGTAATTCGATCGACTCAAATAATAATTGCTTTAAATCAACGTTATTCAATTTAAGTTCTAGATGCCCGGATTCAATGCGTGACATATCAAGAATATCGTCCAGCAAATTATTCAATCTGGCTGTATTGAGTTGAATAATTTCCAGAAAATGCTTTTGTTGTTCATTGATATTCCCCCCAGCTCCTAATAGCAGGACCTCCACATAACCTTTAATTGAAGTTAACGGCGTCCTGAGTTCGTGGCTGATATTGGAAATAAAATCTGACTTTAATCGATCAATTTGAACTTCAAAGGTAATATCCCGAAAAACCGATACCGTACCAAGAAATTCATTCTTCCAGATCACCGGTGTTAGATGGATGGAAATTACCCGATTATTTTTCAGATTAATTTGTTCGGAATAAATGAGATGCGATGACAAATTGTCTGGCTTTTGCGTCCATTGCTGGATGGTCGTTATCCAAGGAGTAATGGAACCTCCCAAAAATGTATGTAATTCTTCCAGGGTTTTCTGCCTTCCAGGATCGGAAAAGTTGAAAATATCCATGGCGGATTGGTTTATTAATAAGATCTCACCTTGCACCCCGGTAACTAAAACCCCATCTGCCACCGCTTCAAGAATTCCTCTTGAACGTGTTGTCCCTACTTCTTGTTCCCGTAACAAGGAGCCTAAATTCTCAGATTGTTCCCGCACGATATCGTAGATTTCAATGTTATTAATCGCGGTACTGAGTTGTCGGGCGATCGCTTCAGCTAATTGGCTGTCTCTTTTAGAAAAGAAATTATTCTGATTATGAAATAACCCTAAGATTCCCAATGTGATATTACCGAAAATCACTGGCGCAAGCAGAAGGCTACCAGATTTAATCTCCAGATTCAAATCATGAATATCATCATTCAAAAAAATTGTTTTAGTTTTTCTCACCTGCTCAAACAAAGTATCTCTTAAATTTTTTGGGATAAATGATTTAGAAAAATCTTCATCCTCACCCAATTGATAGGTCTTTTTGTTCTCGAAAACAAAAATAAAGCTTCCGGATAGCTTTAATGTCTGATTTACTTTTTCTAAGGCACCAGTTAAGATTTGATCCACATCCATGCTGGCTGCTAATTCATTTGAAATACCTAAAAGCAACTCAGTGTTGCGATGTTCAACAAGTAATTCTTGGGTTCTTTGGTGAACTTTTTCTTCAAGGTTTTCTTTTAATGCAACAGTCTCTTTTAATAACAAAGCATTATTAATAGCTGATGCAGTTTGATTTGCAATTGTTTGAGCCAATTCAATTTCTGTGTGCCCATAACGCCTAGAAGTGGTTGATTCAAGCCCCAGCCATCCCAGAACCTCATCCTTTCTTAGCAGTGGAACAAACAAAATTGATTTTATCTTCCTAAGGTTGAAATAATTTTCTCTCAAGGATTCAATTTCAGGTTCTGCAACCAAGTCGACAATTTGATATACACCTCTTGTTTGGGTTAATTTATGGAAAAGACCCTGATCTTGAATTATTAAATTGGGGTTTTTAGTTATATCAGGAGTTTCAAAAACTACACTTACATTGCCTGATTCATCATTCAGATACACGGAGATCATTTCGCAGTTCAGTACTTCTACAAGATATTTTGCTGATAATGAGTTGATATGAGCAACATCCAACAAGCGGTTGATTTCGGTTGAAAAGTGATGTAATTGCGTTAATTTCAAAGAGCGTTCATTTAATTCTTTTTCACGTTTGCTGATCGCTTCAAATAGACGGGCGTTTTCCAATGAGATGGCTGCCTGAGAAGCAAAAGCCTCAGCCAGCCTTACCCGATCCGGCACATAGTAATTTCTTTCTTTTTTTTCCAGGGCAATTACACCGATGATCTCTTCATCAGAAATTAATGGGATTCCCAACCAGGACAAATTCTCAGGCTCTACAAGGGAAGAAAAACGCTCATCTTCCTTGATTGCATCTACAACTAAAGGTTTTTTGGACGCAAACATTTCCTGAAAAAGTAATGAATCATCTATTTGCACTTTTAATCCCAGCCTGGATTCATGATCTTCGAACCCATCCGTGGCAACAATCTTCAAATATTTTTTATCTTTTTCCCAAAATGTGGCTGTTTGATAATCGACGATTGATTTTAAATTTTTTAACAAAGAGTTACTTAAATCCAAAAGATTCAAATTGGCTGTTATGCTTTTTGAAAGCGTCGATAATCTTTCCATTTGGATAGATTGGTTTTTCAATGATTCAATTAAATTCGCATTTTCCAAAGCATAGCTCGATTGCTGTAAAAAAGAAAGAAGGATTGACTTATTTTCTGGTGTAAATCTTTTCTCAAAATCGAAAATTTCTAAAACCAACACCCCAATAGATTGGTTATTTATCCGGATAGATGCAAAAATTGCTGAAAGAGGAACCTGATGATGAGTTGCTTTCATATAGAGGTTGGCTTCTTCATCGGAAATCCTATATTGAAGTGGAAACTCAACCTCATCCAAATCAAGTATCTCGCCAGATTCGCAAGCCTTAAAAGGCAGTGAATTCTGCCGGAAAAGGATTGATCGTAAATCATCGGTATATGATTTTATAAAGGTCGGTTTTATTAACTGAGCAACGTCATCCAGAAGGCCAATCCAGCCTGCATCCATTTCTGGTATAAATTCAAACAGTGTGTTTAATAATTTTTCAAGAATTTGGTTGACATCCAGGCGGGCGATTTTTTTACTGAACTCATTAATTTTTTGGAGTTCTTCAATCACTTTTTCCTGCTCAATCTTTTCATTGATAGCGTTCATGGTCAGTACAGATAGTTTTGTCTGGTCAACCACGTATGCCAATTGGTTTGCTGCGGAAAGAATAAAATGAACATCGCCCTGATCAAAGAAACTTAATTGTTCACTTCCAAACCACAATTCACCAATCCCCTTATTTTTTATGATCAACGGCACAATCAAAGCCGACTGAATTTCACTATGATCAATTATTTTTTGATAATAGGAAGGGATTGGTTTTGTTTCATCAAACTTGCCAATGACAAGCGATTCTTTGGTATTTGTCACTGTACTTTGGAAATCTTCTGAAGTCAGGAGTAATTCTGTTTGGTCGTATGGAATTGCCCAGTCTCCAAATTTGGATTGGTCGTCCCAAACTAATTTTGTATTTGTTTGGTCAACTAAAAACAAACCTCCCGAATTCGCTCGGAGCAAAAGGGATAACTCATTCACCGTAAAGGCATAAATTTCATTCGTCGTCGCATTTGAATTCGCGATAGATGATACTCTTCTTAAGACTTCAGCTCGTTGGGCTCTTAGTTTCGACTGTAAAAGCAGAAACAAATTTTCAATCAGGGGGCCAGTTTGGTTGGCAATAATCATGAGTGAATGGATTTCGTCCTGTGAAAAAGAAGAAGTCCCATTGTTATGATTGGCAGCCAATAAATATCCCATTGGCTCACTGCTCGGTGCCAAGGGAATCAGGATAGCTTCCTGAATGGATGCCGCACTTGCTAAATGAGATAAACCCAAATCTTCCCACTGGCTATTCTCGGCAGCATTATCAATAATCAAAATATCCTGGGAATTAATAATTTTTTCTGCCGGGCTATTGGGCTCAATTTTTATTCGAATAATATCTACAATGGGATCAGGTAAGCCTTTAAATGGGCTTTTGGCTTCTAAAATATTTGTTCGTTCATCAAACAAAAGGAAACCAAGAATATCTACAGGTAACAATTCTTTATAATTCGTTAATATCGTCTGGAATAATTCTTTCGGATCTTGAATATGACTAAAGGAGACCGATAATTTTGATAAGCCATCTAACTCAGATGATTTTACTTTTAATTCCTGGTAAACCCAGGCGTTTTTCAGGGCAACAGCTAGCTGGCTGATATCATCGGGCTTTAGAAAATATTCAATATCTAAAATCCCTTTTCTGGCTTCATTTCCAAACGCTATTGCGCCAAAATATTCATTTGCAACCATTAATGGGTATCCGATGAATTGTTGAATTTGATTATTTGGTAAACCAGGAAGGGGAATAAGTTCGTTACTTGAAGTATCATCAATCCGGATAATTTGTTTATTTTTAAAGATATATCCGGACAAGCACTCCTTCTGCGGGATTTTTTCTTTGAAGTAAAGTTTTTGGTCGGACAACGAAGCCAAGAATTGGAAAGTAATCATTTCTTCTGATTCAAATTCGGCAATACCAATCTCTACATAATCAGCCTGGTGTCGGGTAATAAATTCTTCTGCAATAATCCGGATAATTTGATCGAACTCATGGGCAGCGCTTATTTTTTTAAGAAACTGGAGCGCTCTTTCATCTGTTTCTTTTCTATCAGAGCCTTTTTGATTGACTGAAGTTGTTGGAGAAAATGTAACTAACATCCCATCGGATGTTTGATAGCTTTGCACATCAAATTTGGCATCATTCAATACAATACTTATTTTTCCAGGTGTGTTTAAAATCTGGTAAATGGTGGTGGATTGAGTTTTTTCTTCTATGATATCCAGATTAAATTTTTTATCAGTTGGGATATCAAACAGTTTCCTGGCTGCAGGGCTGCAATATTTTACTTTCCCCCCCGGTTCTATCAGGATAACCGGTGTGTCTTCATCTGCAAGGATTTCGCTGCGATTCCGATTTTCAGGTTTAGAAAATTTAACCTGACGGATGATTAAATCGATTATCAACCATCCAATCACAACGATGGCAATGATCAGGATGGCAACAAATATTTCAATAATCACCTGAATTTTCCAAATTTAATTTTGATTATCTTTTCGTCTTTCTTCAGCAGCCAGTTCAGTAATTTCACGAATATCTGAAAATTGATGAGTGGCCGGAGAAACCATGCCAACCGCCAAGGACATAAATGGAATTTTTCGTTCAGACCCATCGTCCCTTTGCATGATCAGGTAACCCCGATCCCGATCCAAAAAATTGTAATGGGTTTTTATTACCTCGCTGAATTTATTTTTTAAAAGAGAATAAATTCTTTCCGACAAGTTGGCATCTGAAATCAAAACAAAATTATCTCCCCCCGCATGCCCGACAAAATCATATTTCTGGGTACCAACCTCATCCAGGATATCGCCCATCAACATGCCGGTAAATCGCAAAACATCGCTGGCAGCGATAAACCCATAAGTTTCCTTAAACGATTCTAATTGATTGATACGGATATCAAAGAGAACCCATTCTTTTTCACGGATTATTTTTCGGAGTTGATCTTCAATCAATTTGCCGGAGGGAAGACCGGATTGAGCATCTGTCAAACTCTCCCTTTCAGCCCTGGAGATTGCGTTTTGAACCCGTAAACGTAACTCTTCAATATCAAATGGCTTGGTAATATAATCATCTGCGCCTAATTCCAGACCTTGCAATTTATCGCTGCGCTCATCTTTTTGGGTGAGGAATATCACTGGTATATGGCTCGTTCTGGTATTGATTCTTAACCGGCGACAAACTTCATACCCATCAATATCGGGAAGCATGATGTCTAAAATGATTAAATGGGGCATTATTTGCCTGGTCTTTTCCAGAGCATCTTCTCCCCTGGGAGCAACATCTACATCGTACCCTAAACCAGAAAAATAAATTTTCAGCATATCAGAAATATCACGGTCATCTTCCACCACTAACAGGTGCGCTTTGTTCATGCAAACCTCCAGAATTTTGATTCAAAAATGAAGTAAGTATTTTTGACAGTAATATTAACGCAATTTTTATCAAGATGTATAGAACAACTTTATTATACTAATTCCGATTCGGATTGGATATTAAAAAGTGAATGGATTGTTATGTAACACTAATTGCGAGGGTAAATTTGTTTATGGAAAGAGGCTTGTGGGAGCGTATGATGATCACTCTCTTCATAAGGGATGTCATGATCGATCACTCTGCGTTTATCTGAGCTCAGCAATACAACATCCGATTCTATTGTTCTGGCTGGGTAAATAACCAGCCCTGCCCCGATTCTGCAATTGTGGCCTACACACCCCCCCAATACAGGTCGATTCGAATCGGCCAACTCACCTTTTCCATTTCTGGCCTTGAGCGTTATTGGTATCAGGTTGAAATCCGTAAATGTCGTTCCAGCCCCAACAAATGAATTTCTTCCGACTACACTCATTTGTAAACATGTGTTTTGGGCCACCATGCTGTTATCCATTAATGTTGTCATGAACAACGAAGCTCGAAAGGGTAAAAATGTCCCATCTCCGATAACAGACAGCATTAGATTACATCCCTGCGAGATATTCACATTATTCCCGATAATACAATTCTCGATTACAGCACCAGCGCCAATGGTGACATTATCGCCAATCGTGGTCGGACCGTGAATCACAGCGCTGGGATCAATTGTGCAGTTTCTCCCAATAGTGACTAATTTTGAACAGGATAGAAGCTGTTTCCCTTCATACATCGCACAAAACAGGACACTCAACATAAATTTCGGGTCACTTTTCAATCTTTTTTCAAATCTTGCTCCTCTGGCAAAGAGACCAAAAATTGCATCGGCAATAAAAACATGCACCCAGGAATCAATGGCGATAAAACTCTGTAATGGCACCTGATAAATTAAATCGCCCTGATTAAAAGCCATATAGGTGGGCACATGATAATAACCTATTTCCTGGGATTTTAATTCCATAACCAGAGGTTTTACTTCGTCCTGAATTCCATTGGGATAAAACCACAAATCTGCCAGATATAAATTACCTTTCTTTTCGTAAGAACAGGCTAATGGGAGACAATGTTCCCTAAATGCAGGATCACCTGTTGTAAAGGCAACGCGAACCGCTGATTTTTCCTGCTGAGCCAATTTCAGAAAATTCATGATAAAGGTTTCGTCAAAAAACAGGTTGTCTTTATAGACTACACAGGCGTCAGAAATATCTGGAATTTGTTCGCCAGGTTGAACTTCAATTTCTTGTTGACAGTAAGGCGCTAAAACATCTCTTTGGTAGAGCCATAAGGGTTTATTCAGAATACGCAAATCTCTGGCGGGTTCGTTAAACGGTAACACCATTTGATCGGTTCGAAGCACTACACGATAAGAAAACATTAATTATCCAGAGGTTTTTTTAGGATACCAATTTGCAAAAGGGTTTCTGTATCTAAAAATTCAATCATCTCTTCCATTTGATAAAAACGCCCCCCACTTGTCCACAGGAAGTATTCACGCAATAACCCCATCATATAGGCAGTATAAATTCGATTCCAATTGATTGCAGCACCACAGGATACGATTTTCCAATACCACCGTTTTTCATCTTCTAAAATTTCAACCTTTAATCCACAATTCTTATTCATAAAAGCAGCAATTTGTGATAAACCAAAAACGATGCGGTGCGAAGAATTCATTAAACGATAAGAATTATCCGACAATGAATATTCTTTCCCCTGCCGTCTAATAAAGTATCGGAAGCTTGCTTCCCCTATACGATGCGCTATTCCAGATGCTCCCCTTTCCCCATAGAACAATGGGGCTTTTAACAATAAAGAAATTAAACGTCGTTGATTATCTAAATCCTCAACTGAATTGTTATTGATTGAAAATGGCTTTTCTGTCAGGTCAATTGTTTCCTTTACCCCCTCCAGCAAAATATTTGTCATTGTGTTGGAGAAATTTAAAGTTGGTTGATAATTCATTTCTTAATCAGTCTCCTGATTGATAAATTCATGTACCAGATTTATAAATAATTTTGGTTCTTCAAGCATGAGAAAATGCCCTGCCTGTGCAAAAAGCTCAATCTGTGCATGGGGAATTCCTTTTTGCAGGGTTTTATATTGGTCAGGTGATACTATATTATCATGTTTCCCATACAAACCCAATATCGATTTTTTTATTGTATGCATTTCAGGACGTAAATCAATCATTTTTAAGGACTCAATGCTGAGAAGAAAGGATTCGAGGTTGGTTTTAGAAAGATCGTGATCCATTAACTCCGGAAAGTCGGGTTTTTTGCATATTAACGGCGCTGCCATTTTCAGAGTTTTACGGAATAGCCCAAAATTGGAAAATAAAAATTCAGCCACCCATCTTCTTCCTGCTAATCGTAAAGGGAAACTGAGCGATTTCCCTTGAATCGGTGAGCCAACTACAACCACTTTTTCTACCCGTTCCGGTTTACGGATGGCAGTTAATAAACTTACTGTTCCTCCCATGCTATGTCCAACCAGGGGAACCTGATCAATCCCCAACTGATCCATAAATTGGGAAACAAGATCGACAAAATCTATCACCTGATAGGTATTCAGCCGGCCTTCTGAATCTCCAAACCCCCAAAAATCAAGTGCATATGCCCGGTTTTTCTTTCCGATCGCTTCCATGGTTTCCTGCCATAAACCCCAGGAACCCAACCAGCCATGTAAGAAGATTACAGGTTTTCCCCTTCCAAAAACCTCATAATGTAATATTCCTTTATCGGTTGTGATGGATGACATTTACAATTCTTACTTAGACTCCATCTCAGCTAAGATGGTGTACAAAAGCTCGAGAAGAACTTTCTTGACCGATTCTTTATCATGTGCCACGCAGGGTAACAATTTTATTTTAGGATCCAACCGCAAGGCAAAGCGCATATCTTCGATTTCCCAGGCATCTTCCAAATCTTGTTTATTAGCAGCTACTACATAAGGCGTGGGGGCATAAGCTCTGAAGGTTTCCAGGATATATCTGGCCTCACGAAAAGTTTCAGGTCTGGAACTATCAACCATGACGATAAACCCTAACATTCCCTCAGATAAGATTTCCCACATGAAATCAAATCGCCTCTGACCTGGGGTACCAAACATATATAAAACCAATTCATTATCAATTGTTATCCTACCAAAATCCATTGCGACAGTTGTTGCAGCTTTAATCTTTTCAGCTTCAAGCGATATTTTTTTCTCCGTTGAAACAACATCAATTTCACTAATCGTTTGAATAAATTCTGTTTTTCCTGAGCTGAAAGGCCCTGTTACAACAATTTTTACGGTTTGCATAAATACTCTTTAAATGGTACGAATTCTATCGATAATTCGATTTATTAATGATTTTTGTTCTGTCTTCGCAACTACCGGTATGGTTCGAGGTTTTGCGGCCGGCATTGGTTTTTCTCCTGGACGAATGATTTCAACCAGACCAGCCTGCAACAATGAAAAAACGATCCGCCTTATTTCCAGATCATTCAATTTTGTGGCTTTGGCGATCTGCCGCATCGTGTTCTTCGGATTTACATAATAAACCACACGCCATTCTTCCACACTGAGGGTAATATTTCTAATATTGATACCAGGACGCTCACTAAATTTTAAGGACATGTCGAGGGAAGGAATTTCCTGTTGTAATTGTTCCCATTCACGTATCTGCCGTGAGCCTTCAATAATCAAATTTTCAAGATCCATGCGAATAGGAATTTTGTCCGGGGGTGGCAACGAATTAACCTGAAAATTGAAAAACCCATCCACCCAGGTAAATAACTGGCGGACAATGCTGATAAAATATTGCTGCAAACTCTCGATAATATCATACTGATTTAAATAACCGGCGTTAATCAACAAAATCCCAAGTTCTTTGTCACTCATGTTTGCAGCCCGTTCGGAAAGGATCGTATATTGGCGAGCAGTAATCTTTTTTGACCGTCTTAATATTCCAGCCAATGAATTATCCAAATGATCCATCTGGGCATAGACTAATTTCCCCTCCCGAAAGGTAATTTTTGCAACATTAGCTGATCCTTCAATAACCAAAGTACCGGTTTTACCAGCTAGATTAACCAAATTCAGTAATTGCGTTATTGTAAAATCTCGGAGGTTACCTTTTAAGGCCATTTGATACCCATTATCCTGTTGACTTGTGAAATTATACAAGTAAGTAGTACGTAAGTCAATTAAATAAGATCGACGAAATCGATAGGTTAACGAGCAATAATCATGCCAATTAAATATCTGATTGACACAATTGAACATTAATTCTATAATTTTTATGAAAATATATGATTAAGGGATGTTTCATTATATGTTAAATATCGCCAGCGTTTTGAATGGACAGGATTTAGGCTTCTTAAAAATCGTAGCAAATGGATGGGGCATTGAATTAAAAGCACCCGATGCCTACACCGCCAGAACTTATTTAACTTTAGAAATGAACAATCCTGAAATCATACGCGAGATTTATGATACTTTACCAGAAACGGTTCGCACCGCATTCGATGCTATTCTTGAAAATCATGGCCGCATTCCCTGGGCCAAATTTGTGCGGGATTATGGGGATATTCAGGTCATGGGTGCAGCAAAACGAGACCGCGAACGTCCTGACTTGCATCCGTCCACTCCCACTGAAAATCTTTGGTATCGGGCTTTCATCGGACGGGCTTTTTTAAGCATCGATGCAGAACCCCAGGAATATGTGTACATCCCGGAGGAGATATTTGCCCAATTAGAACCGGTCCATCATCAGAAGAAACAAATTCCAGGCCGGCCAGCATCAGTAAAAGAAACTCAAACAATTAAATTGTCATCAGATTTAATTCTGGATGACAGCACCACTTTATTGGCTGCCATTCGGAATGGTTTTTCACCTGAAACTTACTCTGATTACTTTGAGTTCTCCACCAACTTTCAGCGAAAAGTTTTAACTGAGATGGGAATCTTATTATCAAACGGTGATGTTAACTCTGAAAAAACACGTTTATTTTTAGAAGCACCCAGAGAAATTGCTCTTTCGCAAATGATCAAAGCCTGGATGGAAAGCGAACAAATTAATGAGATCGAATTTGTTCCCGGCTTATCAGTTGATGGTATTTTAGACCGTAACCATAAAAAAGCCCGCCAGTTTGTTCTCGAGCAATTATCGTTAATTCCCATCCAGCAATGGTGGAATATTGAGAGTTTCATTGAATATATTTTTCAAACAAATCCGGATTTTCAAAGACCAGTTGGAAATTATGATACCTGGTACATAAAAAAAGCGGGTACAGAAGATTACCTGCGCGGATTTGCGCATTGGGACGCTGTAGATGGAGCATTATTACGATTTCTAATCACAGGCCCTCTCTACTGGTTGGGATTAATAGATCTGGCGTTATCGGAAGGCCAGGACCAACCGGCTTCATTCAGATGTTCGGGTGTTTTTAATGATTTAATAACTTTTCATGCTCCGGAAGCCGCTAAACCTGAAGAAGGTCGCGTCACTATTGATTCTTATGGAAAAATAACTTTTTCAACCCGATATGCACGTGCTATTCGCTACCAGTTATCACGGTTTTGTGAATGGGTTGGAAAATCGCGGGAAGGATTTATTTACACAATCACAACAAATTCATTAACCCGGGCATCCGAGCAAGGTTTAAAGGTAAATCATTTAATAAAAATTATTCAACCTGTTTTGAATCACCCATTTCCTCCAAAATTAATAAAATCTCTTGAGAATTGGGAAAAGTTAGGTACTCAGGCATTTATTCATACAACTATTATTTTACAAATCAGCGATCCAGAAGTAGTCAAAGCTTTGCTTTCTTCGTCAGTCAAAAAATTTATCCTGGCTGTCTTCAACCCAAATACGGTTTCGGTTTCACCGGGCGGAATTGAACAGGTTCGAAAAACTCTTTTGGAATTGGGTTATTTTAGTGATTTTAATTTATCGGATCAAAAATAAAAGCATTCAATATAATAATTTTTTTAAACAAATCATATTTTCCTGCGCTATAATTTCCATAATCAATAAACCCATAATCTGAAAGGTGTAAAAATGATAAACCGTTTAAGCTGGGCAGAAGATGAAATTCAATCCTTAAAGGATAATGGTTTATATAACCAAATTCGAACAATTAGTTCACCCCAAGGCGCCTGGTTAGTTGTCGATGATAAAAAGGTTCTGAATTTTTGTTCAAACAATTACCTTGGTCTGGCAAATCATCCGAAAATGATTGCAGCCGTTAAAAAAGTCGTGGATGCCTATGGTGTGGGGCCGGGTGCAGTGCGATCCATCGCTGGAACGATGGAAGTCCATCTTGAATTAGAAAAACGGTTGGCAGAATTTAAAGGTGTAGAAGCGGTTGTTTCATTTCAATCAGGTTTTACCGCTAATTTAGCCACAATTCCCTGCCTAGTTGGGAAAGAAGATGGCATCCTCTCCGATGAGTTAAACCACGCATCAATTATTGATGGCTGTCGCTTATCCGGTGGAACGATTATTAGATTTAACCACGCAGATGTAAACGATCTGGAAGCGAAGATTCTGGAAAACCAAGGAAATTATCGCCGGCTATTGGCCATTACCGACGGCGTTTTTAGTATGGATGGTGATTTAGCTCCACTCGATAAAATTTACGATGTCACCAGCAAATATGATGTTATGCTGATGGTCGATGATGCTCATGGAGAAGGGGTAGTCGGAAAAGGTGGGCGCGGGATTGTAGATCACTTTGGATTACATGGAAAAGTGGATATTGAAGTAGGCACCATGTCCAAAGCTTTTGGTGTGATGGGCGGTATGGTGGCAGGGAATGCTAAACTAATCGAATGGATTCGCCAACGTGGCCGGCCATTCATTTTTTCTTCTGCATTAACTCCAGCTGATGTAGCTGCTTGCCTTACTGCGGTTAATTTACTGGAAGAATCCACTGAATTGGTGGATCGTTTATGGGCAAATGGAAATTATTTTAAAGCAGAAATGAAAAAACTTGGCTTTGATACCGGAGTATCACAAACTCCGATCACCCCTGTGATGCTAGGGGATGCAAAACTAGCCAAAGAATTTAGCAAAGAGTTATTTGATGAAGGTGTTTTTGCCATGGCTTTAGGGTTTCCAACCGTGCCAGTCGGAAAAGCCAGAATACGGGTAATGATTTCAGCTACCCATACCCAGAATGATCTAGATTTATGCCTGAAAGCTTTTCAAAAAGTTGGGAAAAAATTATCCGTTATTTGATTTTTATTTAAAAAAAGTTGAATATTTGATTTGCTGGTAACAGAGTGCAACGTTATTCAGCAAAGGGGTCAAAGTTTGGGTTTGTGCCTGCCCATGTACAGCTTGGGTGTGTCAGCAGACTGCATTGCAACCCATGGGAGCATCGATGCCCGATGACGCGCGGGGGTTGATCAGGTAGATATTCAGCCGGCAGCACGACATGAACTTCGAGTTGAACATCGCCCCCAACATGTTTGCAGTATTGGGTTTTGATTGGATACCATCGTTTTTCTGCCATCTTTATCCTCCTTTAAAAATTCGATGATTATTCAAAAATGATTATATCATTGAGGGCATTAATTACTTTGAGCGCAACTGATAAACCGACCCATTGTGAGAAATCAAATATAACTCTCCATTCACATCTTCACCAAAAGAACTGATATTTTCACCCGTTGAAAACAATTGTTGAGATTGAAATTTACCGTTTTCAAGCGGCAATAAACCCCAGACAATTCCGGTGCAATAGTCCCCAAACAAATAAACGCCATACCAGTCCGGTAAATTTTCTCCCCGGTAAACATAGCCGCCGGTCACCGAACAACCCAATCCGTGGTTATATTCAAATACAGGGTCAATCATGTCCGCTGTATTGGGTGGATCTCCCTTATAGGCATGCGTTCCCTCGCGATAACTCCAGCCAAAGTTTTTTTCCTGAGTGGAGCCCTTAGAAACAAAATCAATCTCCTCCCAGTTATTCTGGCCAACATCACCGATCCAAAGGTCACCTGTCAGGCGGTCAAATGAGAAGCGCCAGGGGTTCCGTAATCCAACCGCCCAAATTTCTGCACTCCCGCCCCCATTAACAAATGGGTTATCAGACGGAATAGCATACATACCCTGTCCCTGTACTGCAATCCTTAACATTTTTCCCAATAGCGTAAAGTTGTTTTGTGCCCGAAAATCCGGATCTCCTTGTGATCCTCCATCTCCCATGCCAATATAGAGGAAGCCATCCGGTCCAAATAATAAATTGCCACCATTATGATTGGAATATGGTTGATTGACAGTAAATAATATTTGTTCGCTATCCGGAATTGCTTTTCTGCGATCATCCTGGGCGAGGTAACGGGCAATCACTGTGTTGCCATCAAAATTGGTGTAATCCAGATAAAAGAACCCATTGCTTCCAAAATTCGGGTCCAGAGCCATTCCCAATAATCCGCGTTCGTTTCCGCTGATGGTTGTTTTATTGGTCAAATCCAAGAAAGGTTCATTGCTCAGCGTACCGTCTTCAATTACCCAGATATAACCATTTTGGTCTAAAACGTATATCAAGAAAGTATCACCCTTATATGAAGCCATCCCAACCGGTCTGGTAAACCCGGAAGCAATTTCAACCCAATAAACCCTACTTGCATCCGGGAATGTTGAAACTGTTTTCATTTGGGGGGTTTCAGTTGGTTCAAGGGTGGGGGTAGGTTCTGCAGGTACTTCAACTGTTGCGGATTCGGTTGGCAATTCACCACTTGAAGATGTCGGAATAACAGTAGGTAAATCCACTTTGGTCGCTGTTGGAATTTCAACAACCTGTGGAGTAAATGTTGCCTGACTACTAGTACAGGCAGACAAGAATAAAAGGACCAAAAAGGCAACACATATATTAACAAATCTTTTCATGATCAACCCGAAATGAATTTATTTGATTATAACGTGTCGAAAGATGGTTTTCGAAAAAATTTATATCGTTTTCTGGCTTTGTTTATTCTGAAATCATTTTTTTGCGTTTAGATCGAATATAAGGGGCAACAATTTTGCGAATCCAATATTTCCAGACAATGGGTTGCCACCATTTACCCCCATTCCGGTAATGGATTTTGACCATATCGATCCAGCAGCGATCATCCTCTGCAATGGTTTTAGCATCCCCATGCAGCCGGAAATTGGCCCACATTCGTGGGTGATAAATGATGTTACTAATTTTTGCGAGCCGCAGCCATAAGTCGTAATCCATTGCAAAATAGATGGATGAGTCTAATGGCCCCACCTGGTGCCAAAGTTCAGCGCGCCAGAAAGAGGATTGTTGCGGAATATGCACGTAGCCGGTCTTTAGCTTCTGGTAATCTGTTTGTCTGGCATTGAATTTCCCGATAATGTTATCTTTATCATTAATGAAATTACAATCTCCATAAACCAAACCAACATCCGGGTTGTTCGTTAAAAACTCAACCGCCTCAACCACAGCCTGCGGTTCGTAGGTATCGTCCGAATTGATCCAGGCAAAAATCTGACCTTGAGCTCTGGAGAAACCCTGATTGATTGCATCGGTTTGTCCCTGATCTTTTTCTGATTGCCAATAAGAGATTCTTGAAGCGTATTTCTTTATGGTTTCTACACTACCATCTGTAGAACCACCATCAATAACAATGTATTCGATGTTAGGATACGATTGGTTTAAAACAGATTGAATCGTTCTTTCCAGATAGCGATCCTGATTAAATGATGGCGTTACGATAGATACCAATGGCTGCATTTATTTTCCCGTTTTTTGATGTAAGTCAAAAATAATATAATCTCCGGTCTGTTCTTGAATTGAGTAATTATCAAATAAAATTTGTTTAATTTCTGGTTGATTATCCAATTCTGAAAGATTTGTCACCAGGAAGTAATCCTTCCCTTGAATTTGTTCTTCAAAATAGGCTTTCATATCAAATTCCTGGCCTGCTAATTCACGCAAAGAGAAATCGTAGGTAGCCATCCAGTTTTCAATATCGCGCCATCCCCAATAATTGAGCCTATATCCATAATCCTGGGTTATACCAATCAAGCTATCATTCGGGGAGAATTTTTCAGCCATCTTCTGCCAAAAGGTAACTTCATTACGATAATTATTGCGGGCTAAAGATACTCGCACATCCCATGCGTTCATGGCTAAATAATAAGCCAGGACTCCAATAATCACCAGATTGCTTAGCCAATTTGGTTTTTGAACACCCTGGATAACCTGACTGAATGCAGCCGACGCACCCAGAACAGCAATGGGAATAAAGGGCAACTGGTAATAATCGTGGGTCGAGATATGGTAAGGAAGTGTTAATCCATACACAAAGTAACCCGCAAAGAGGGCTGTCAGAAAAACACGATGAACGGGTTTCTTTAAAAGCAATATCCCGATTATCGAAGCCAAAAATATTACAAATCCGATCACCGAACTGATCATGTTATTCCAGCGAATCCAGAAGGCTGGATCAGTCCATAGTTCAGGAAAGAATCGTAAACTGAACTCTGAGGTAAGCGCCCCATTAATCTTCAGACCATAAATCAAGTACCCAATATAAGGCAGAATGGAAAGGGAGCCCATTACCCAGATAGATGGGGATTTTATAAGGTTTTTCAATGATTTCTTTTTAAAGATGACCACCGCGATAAAGACAAAGGCAAGTGGGAAAATTACCACCGATTTTACAAAAATTGCCAGACCTGAGAATAATCCGGCAATCACTCCATTCACCATGTTTTCATCTTTAATCCAGCGTACCAATCCCCATAAACCAATTATCATCAACATCACCATTAACGGGTCTGGTTGAAATGCACGGCTGGCAATGGCTGAATAAGGTGTCACCATAAATAACAAAAAGGCGATAATGGCTGCGTTTCGATCGATAATCGCCAAGGCGATCAACATCAGAAAAACTCCCCCGATTGTCCAAAAAAGGATCGCTAAAACTCTTGGAATCCACAAAGCTTCCATTCCAAGAACCTGATAGAAAAAAGCGGTAATTCGTTCCATGACCGGCGGTTCAATGAAACCTTGTTTTTTCCATTGCTGGATCGCAAATTCTCGCTGCCATTCGGGGGCAGTTTTCAGGTTTTCGTAAAACATTCCACGGGCTTTTAAGGCAGAAAAGAGTTGTCGGGTTGGGTGAAAGTCCAGAGGAGCATCCGTCAGATCATAAAAACGAATACCTAATCCGACCAATAAAATAATGACAAAAAAAATGTAAAAAAGCGTTTTATTCTGGTTGAATAAAAGTTCTTTTTTTAGCGAAGTTTCTGGGTTGTCGGTATTCATTATGATTTACCCTTCAGGTCTGGTCTTGTAATCCGAAATCTTAATTTCAGGTAAAGATCCTTTATCTTTTTAAACCCTAAAGGCGCAATGAGAGCATAAATCATTCGATGTAATTCGGGAAGAATAACAGGAAAACTTAATTTGATACCTTGCCAATAAGCATTGGCTGATTCATGATATTGGCCGGCATCCAATAAATACCTGGCATCCATGCGATGAGCGCCAGCCAGAATTTTATTGTGATTAGCTAAAAACAATGCATTCAGATCAGGGTTGTTCTCCATCCATTCAACCAAACGATAAGCTTCCTGCCCAAATTTCTCAGCCTGGGCTAAATTCTTGGCTTCCGAATGAAATCGTGCTGCTGCCCAAATTTTTTGCGAATACAGTATTGGTCCCTTAGAAGCTAACTGCAGCCAGAGATGGTGATCAAGCAAAAGATGGTAACTGGTGTCTAGCCCACTAATTGAATCCAGAAAATCTTTGCGCATAAAAACTGCCGGTTGACCGATGATTCGGAATTTCATTAAGTCCAGCAGTCCCCAGGAACCATATTTCATAATATTAATGGGTTGCCCATTGTCATTTATGGATTGAACATCGCCAAAGACAAACGATACTTCTGGATTCGTATCCAGGAGTTGCACTGCTTCAGCAATGGTATGATCGAAAAACAGGTCATCTGAATTCAGCCAGCCAATGTATTTCCCGGATGCATGCTTTAACCCTTTATTAAAGGCATCTGCCTGACCCTGATCCTTTTCAGAAACCCACCAGGCTAGTTTCTCTGTATATTTTTCAATGATTTCCTGGCTGCCATCTGTTGAACCTCCATCCACCACAATATATTCCAGGGATGGATAATCCTGACTTATTACAGATTGCATCGCAGCTTCAAGGTATTTTGCCTGGTTGAAGGATGGTGTGATAATCGAAATGATAGGTGTTTTTGTCATAAAGGGTATGTGAATTTATTTTCTGGATATCCGCTTATCTTAGAACAAAGAGTTGTAATCAACTTTGTCAAAAATCGTCAGCTTACCGTTTACTGTTGCATCCAACACTTTTCTGCCATCTTCTTCAAAAACCTTGCGTGCCATTCGATATCCGACTTCAGACTTTTCCAGATCAGGTAACTGCCAGCGAAAGCCTTTGCCAAAATAACCAGGGTGAAAATGATTAGGGTCGTCACCTTGCGAAACAACAGTGGTGTTAGCTTTTCCTTTTGTTTCAAAATTGTGATCAACACCAATTAAAATTGCTTCTTCAAAACCCATGTAATATGCGAGTTGGAGTGCTACATAAGTGACTGTGGCGCTTTCCCATAAGCGATTACAGATGTTTTTTGCAAATTTAGGTTCTGTGTAAGTCGTGTAGAGAAAATATAATTGTTCTTCTTTCGTGAGCCAATTTCTTCCTGCCCGCCAGGAGACAAATCGCGGTATATCCAGATTTTGAATATCAGCAGCACATTGTTCAATCACCAGGTCATTAACGGAAACATAATAACTGGTTTTAAACCCCATATCTTGAAAAGCTAAGTAAATACGATTCATTCCAAAAGTAAATTCATTCTTTAATTTCTTTAAATCTGTATCTTTCAGACTGGGCCCATTCCCTAAAATGAAACAGCGTTTTCCAGTATGGATATTTTTAAATTGTAGTAATTCTTTTCGGGATTGTGCCCGCCAAGAATGAAAATATGCATCCGGAATTTGTTTAACGCGCTTGATCGCATCCAAAGTATCTCGTGCCACCGGTAAAACCGGTGCAGGAATAAGTTTTTTGATCTCTTCTTTCATATTTTTATTCCGTACTGAGTTTTGCGGTAGCGCCGCCATCGACGACGATAGATTGCCCTGTCATGAAGGAGGATTGTTCTTCATCAGCCAAAAAATAAATTACATAAGCAACTTCTGCAGGTAACCCTATTCTGCCATTGACAGTTTTTCTGGCAAGGTTTTCCAAACGAAACTGATCTAAATGCGCTAAGAGCATTGGAGTATCGACTGCACCGGGTAATATTGCATTAACGCGAATGTTGTCCTGGGCAAATTCGATCGCCATTGAACGGGTCAAGGCAAGTAACCCACCCTTACTGGCTGCATAACTTCCCACCCCGGTGGACGTGGCAATTGCATGCACCGAAGAGACATTGACAATTGCACCTCCGTCTCGGTTTTTCAACAATGGATATGCTAATTTTGCTCCCAGAAAAACAGATCGTAAATTAGATGCCATGACCGCATCCCATTCCTCAACTGTCGTTTTCAATAGCGGTTTGACCACCTGTAAAGCTGCGTTATTGACTACTGCATCCAGTGAATCAGTAAATTTTTTCACGATATCATAAGTGTCTTCTAATCGGGCGGGATCTGAAATATCAGTTTCAATGAAGAGTCCTGATGGCGGGAAGGAACTCCCATAAGGTTTTCGGTCAACCCCAATGACGACCCAACCTTTCTCATTAAATAACTCCACGGTCGCACGGCCGATTCCTCCTGCTGCCCCTGTAATTAACAATACTCGTTGATTCGTTTTCATTCTCTCAAATCTTAATAATTATTTAAATCGTTCTAATCCAGCCGGGTCAATTCCGAGGCCTATGAGCAAATTTTTAATGGTATTCCAATGAACTCTTTCCCAGGCTTGTGGGCTGGAATTGGAATTGTGCGGAGCCAACATAACGTTATCCATGGATAAGAGAGGAGAATCATGTGGTAAAGGTTCCACCTCAAAAACATCCAGGGCTGCGCCAGCAAGTTTTCCGGATTGCAACCAGTTAATCAAAGCGACTTCATGAACAATTGGTCCCCGGGCTGCATTAATCAAAACAGCATCTTTTTTTACATGGGATAATGTTTCAGAATTAATTAAATGAGTACTGGTCGGGTTGAGATCACAACTTACACAAATAAAATCTGCCTGACTCAATAACTCCGGTAATGAAACCATCCGCACACCCTGTTCTAAAATAAAGTCTGGCTCAATATCACGGATATCATTTCCCAGCATTCGCAGTCCAAAGGCTTTTGCCCGGCGAATTACAGCTTTGCCGATATTTCCAACCCCGATCACCCCTAAAGTGCATTCACTTAATGACCGTCCAGGAATTTTTTCCCATTCGCCTTTTTTCATAGCTTTGTCCATCCAGGGTATTCGCCGTGCAAAGGTCAACATATAACCAATCACTGAGTCCGCCACCGGCAAAGTAAAGGCGTTTGGCGTGTTTCCGACCATTACACCCACTGAATTAGCGTAAGGTTTATCGATTGAATCGATCCCCGTTCCCCATTTGGAAATTACTTTCAAGCGTGGGAGGCAGGCATCAATAACTCGCGGTGTGAACCGGTCATCTCCACAAATAACGCCATCAATTTTTCCAGAATATTGCAGAATCTCTTCTTCAGATAATCGCTCGTGAACTTCCGGAATGATTACTTCAATATCAAAGGCTTCCAGAACCGGGATAAATCGCTCCTTAAAAGGAATCATATACGGCGCAGACAATAAAACAGTATGGGTCATAAAGCTCCTGCTGAATGAAATCGTATTGGATTATACCAAATCATTTTTTGACTGATGCGAAAGCATTAAATCAGCCAGTAGAAAATCAAATTCTTCGTCAATATCAAAAGATTCTGCCCGATCCATTTCGAACATTAAGGGTCTCTCTCCCAATCTATTTCTATGCTCAACCAGAGTTTTTCGTTGAAAAATATAAATGCAGGAATTCTCTTCGAAAATTGGGGGTAAATCCTGTGTCCGCAGTAAAATGGAGGGATTATGATTCACCGGTCGGGTTAGTTGATCCCAAAACCGAGTTTGCTGCTTGGTTACAGAGAATAAAGAGTCATACGCAGGCATGTTTTCCAATAACTGGTTAATCGCTCTTGAAAAAGTCGCTGGTTTAACTAGCGGATTGGTACTGTGTGTTTGAAGATATAAATCGGCGTTTATGGTTTCTGTATCATGAAGCAAAATTTCATTCATCGGAACAGTGTCGGTCCGTAAACGTTCGGGGCGATCGATGATCGTTACAGATGGGAAGTAAGTTACAAGTCCCTCAACAATCACCGGACTATCTGTATCCACCACAATATGATCTATTTCTTTAACAGAAAGGAGGCTGGAAATTATATAGTGATACAGAGGTTTACCAGAAATCATTCGATAATTTTTTTCTGCAACCCTTATTGAGTTATGACGCATAGGAACCAGTGCAGCAATTTTTAATTTTTGATTCATTTATTCTCATCCTTTTCTACCCGATCCTTATAATGAATGGGTCTGACTTCTCGATCTTTTTTGGTAATATCCTGCCCATCGCGGGGGTAATAAAATGTTTGTTTCAGTTGCCAGGTTAATGGTCCGGATTGGTGATAACCCAAATAAGTTCCATAGAACTGATTCCATCGAAAACCAATAATACTCTTCCAAACTTGCTTTGTCTTTTTTTCTTTTTTGGCAACATCCAGATCATTTTTGACGTTCGTAAAGAAGGCCTTCATTAAATCCAAGAATGTAAATTGTTCCTGTGGATAGATCATTTTAAAAGCCATCCCTTCCCGCCGATACCGATTGGAGATTCCGCGCCAGGATTCATTGTGAACATGAATGATCTCAGCTTCAGCAACGTAGGCTATTTTATAACCTTGTTCATGCGCCCATCTGGCCCAGGCCAAATCTTCCAAACCGGGTAATGTCTCATTGTAAGCATTTTGTTCCCACAATTTTTTTCGAATGGCAGCATTGGCATTATTACAAAAAGGATAATCCTGATTAAACGTTGAAAAATCCGGAAACCAGTGCTTGAAAATCTGATGCTCGGAAAACTGGGTCGTCTCCATCCCTCTTTGTTTTCCGTAAGAAAGTGCCACTCTTTCATCCGAAAATGGTTCCAATAATCTCTCCAGCCAATCAGGATAAACCGGATAAACATGTGCACTGGCAAAAACAACGAGATCAGCGTTGGCATGGGCAATACCAAAATTAAGAGAGCGCCCAAAGGTGAACTCCTGCGGTTGAATGTTGACTATTTCCACACTATATTCTTTTGCAATTGTTACGGTTCGATCCGCAGAACCTGAATCCACCAGGATAATTTGGACATCCTGAACGGATTGATGCCGAATTCCATCCAGTAATCTGGCAATGTGTTTTTCTTCATTAAAAGCGCGAATAATGATCGAACAAACGGGGCTCATATATCCAACTCAAAAGGGGCATCATACAAAATTGCATCTGTAATAATTTTCATCAGTTTTGAATTTTCAGGTAAAAGATCTTGCCAGCCAAAATCCTTTAACTGAACATAACCTTTCCAAACCTGATCCTCTTCTAAATAATCTGCAAATGAGAGCGATACACGATATAACTGGGTATAAAGAAATTTTCGGGTATTTTCAATAAATTTTTGCGGTAAATTGATTTTTTTCGCATGAAGAAATTGTTCGAAGGTTTGCAGATATTCTTCGCGGTCAGGAGGAAAATACACTGTGTCAATTTGCGTAAACCTGGATTTACCAGCACATAATACTGGAACCCCCAACAAAGTAGCTTCCAATCCAATGGTCGAATTATATATCATTACTAATTTAGATTTTTGAATTAATTCGTAAGAGCTAAAATACTCGGTCGCATCGACAAACACCACGTTTTCAAGCGTATCGACTCGATTTAATTTTGCCCAATGTGCCACACTTTCACGGCTTGCTTTCCCTGGGCGGGCTTCATCCGGATGAGCCCGAATAATGAAAAGAGTCTCGGGATGTTTCTGTATAATGGTCAAAACCTGATCTAACCAATCAAACATATGCTCGAAAATAACATTGGCGTGTGATTGGCTGGTATCAAAGATCACATTTGTAAAAATTGGCACAATTTGGGTAAACTGTGCAGACAATTTTTGAAAAGAATCACTCAATGTGCGCATGGTAGGCCAAAAGCGAACCCCTGCCATGGTGAAATTTCCCTGAAACCGTTGCTCTAAATAATGATCCAGTGATTTATTTTGCTCAGCAGTTAATGAGAAATTATCGTCAATCGTAATCGGATAGGCAGTAGCATGACCATAGGTAAAATAAGCTGAAAACGGTTGTAATCCAACTTCATGAGTGACCACTGGAATATTATGCTTCTTTGCGATCCAGCGGGCAGTTGCTTCCGGAAATGTCATGCCATTAAAAACGATCAGCTTTTGTGGTTTCTCGCGTTGAATCAGTTCTTCAAATTGACGGGCAATACTTTCAGCCGCCAAAATATAATCTTTGAATAGGATTTTTGTCTCCTCAGTTTCAGGCAAATGGAAACAACGCAGAACCCAGCGAATAGACGGGAGAACAAAAGCGCCAAGAGGGATATCGTTATAACAAAAATCCGATAACTGCTGGATTGAAAGCTCTGATAAGTCTTGCTCCAAAGAAGTCAAGGATTGATTGGAAAACCAGGCGATTTTTGAATGTGGGTAGAGCTTTTTAGATTGTCGAATACAAATCTGGCATGGGGGTGGGTCTAATGGATTGTTCAGGATACTGCCGAGCATACAATGATTCATGCCAGCATCACATACAAATTGAATTACCGGAACCCCCTGCAACTCCAGACACCATTTGACCAACAAAGCAAAGCCTGCATTCAGACTCATACCCTGAATACGTGTTGAGACACCCATCATGATAACAGGTGCCTGATTGGTTTTTTTTGAATTTTTTTCAACCTCGCTGGCTAATTTTGCGATGCGCTGATCATTCCCATAATGGATCCAGCGCTGACGAACTCCAGCGTTAATTTTCTGCAACTTGCCAAACATTAGAAAGAAGTAACCCGGCGCAATTTCTGTAAAGATGATTTTTCGCTATCGTAAACTTTTTTAACGCCGTCTCCTAACGCTTGTTCAGTTACACGAATATATTTAACCAGTTTTTCCATTCCTTGCGGCTCAACCGAGGCAGCCTGGTCTGAGCCCCACATGGCTCTATCGAGCGTGATATGGCGTTCAACCAGACAGGCACCTAATGCAACCGCAACTGCAGATGGTACCAAACCAACTTCATGACCGGAATAGCCAATTGGGCATTCAAATTCTTTTTTTAAAGTTTCAATCATTTTTAAGTTTAGTTCATCCGGAGGACAGGGATAGGCGCTGGTGGTATGGGTAATCACCAAATTCTCATTCCCAATTTCATTTATTGCAGTTCGAATTTGATTCATGGTGGACATACCAGTTGATAAGATTAATGGCCTACCAGTGGATCGAAGTTTCTTCAAAAGGGGCAGATCAGTCATGGAAGCGGATGGAACTTTGTAGCATGCAGGCGAAAATTGTTCCATAAAATCTACGGACAATTCGTCCCAGACAGAGACAAACCAGGTGATACCCAATTCTTTACACAGTTTGTCAATTTCTCGATATTCATCCACACCAAACTCGACCTTGTAGCGATAATCCAGATAGCTGATATAGCCCCAGGGAGTATCGCGCATTTGAGATTGTTGTTCTTTTGGCACACAGATTTCGGGTGTCCTTTTCTGAAATTTTACGGCATCCATCCCAGCCAGAAAAGCTTCTTTTACCAGCTTTTTAGCGATATTTAGATCTCCATTGTGGTTAATGCCAATTTCTCCGACGATATAAACTGGTTGATCTTCACCAACTTTTTTATTTTCAATATCAATTACCTTTGCCATTATCACTCCTCTAACGGATTAATTTCTGCTGGATTGTATCAGCAAGTCACAAATTTCACGAACAGCCCCCTGCCCACCTTTTTGCTGTAAAACAATGTCTGCCTGCCGTAAAGCAGCCGGGTGTGCGTCCGCTACTGCTAAGGCACAACCAACCAAAGGGAAACATGGCAGATCATTAATATCATTCCCTAAATAAATAACATGTTTAGGATTAATTTGGTTTTCATTCAGATAATTCTTAAGCACAGATGCTTTTTCTTCCACCCCCTGAATTACCGGTAAATTCAATTTTTTACAGCGCGCTTTGACCACTGGATTGGTTTCAGAAGAGAGGACAATCATTTTGACTCCCAGCTTATGCAATTGGGTAACCCCCATCCCATCTCGCCGATTGGCAGCCACCATCTCGATACCTTCCTGATTAACATAAACTTTATCATCGGTCATAACACCATCAAAATCAAATACGATCAGATCCACTTTTTGTGGTAAGGGTCGTCGTAGATTTCCAGGCACAACCATTTCCAATCCCCCATACCAGACCAGCCATTCAGCTTTTTGCCAATCCGAAGGTTTGTCAATATCGACGGTATAGTCTGGGTTAATGAAGATTGGTTTTATCTTCCTTCCAGACAATGATTTTTGATGTGTGATCACCTGGGTTCGAATGACATCAATATGACCGGTTTGCCAGTATGTGTCCGGTAAAGCCTGGCGGGCAGAATTATAAGGTTCATCAATTCCGTCAACCGTTAAAAGGCCTGACATAAAACCACTTTTTGGGTCAACTTTCCACATTTTAAAGGGGTTTTGCCCGGAAGGCACCACACCTCTGACCGAATCAATTTCAGGGTCACTCATTATGAGTTCAACTGCATCATCCACCAATGATAAAGGGCGGATGGGAGAAGTTGGCCTTAACTGGATAACAAAATCAGGTTCATAGCCTTCTTTTACTTTTAGTGTTTTAAGCAAATGCTCAAATACTGGAAAGTCCAGAGTTTTATCCTGGGCTAATTCTGCCGGACGCAGGAAAGGAATTTCAGCTCCATATTGTCTGGCTATTTCAGCAATTTCTAAATCGTCTGTGGAAACAACCGTCCGTGTGACAAATCTTGAATTCAATCCAGCCTGAATACTATAAGCGATTAATGGGTACCCAGCAAAGTTCTTAATGTTCTTGCGTGGGATTCCTTTGGAACCTCCTCTAGCCGGGATAACTGCCAAAATTTCAGGTTTGGCTACCATGCTGTCCAGCCTCCATCTACCACCAGATTAGCGCCTGTCATGTAAGATGAGGCATCTGAAGCCAGGAATAGGCAGGCGCCATTCATTTCGTCCTGATCAGCCATTCTTCCTAAAACAGTTTTGGCTGAATAGCGTTCAGTGAAAATTTCATCATGGTTATTGTAAACACCCCCCGGTGTTAAGGCGTTTACTCGAATCTGCGTGCCACGATAATAAGTCGCCAGATATTTGGTAAAGCCCAAAACGCCAGCCTTGGATACAGTGTAAAAAACTGGTTTAAATTGTTTTGGTTGACCTGCGCGTTCATATAGACGTTGATCCGGTCCAACCAGTCCATAAGTTGAGCAAATATTGATAATGGAGCCTTTGTTATGGGGCAACATGGCTTTAGCTGCTGCCTGAGAACAAAGAAACATCCCTACTAGGTTTACATCCAAGGCAGAGCGAAACATTTCCACCGGATAATCTTCAAAATTATTGTTGTGCTGACCGGCATGTTCACTATCAAATTTCGGATCCATTGCCGCACTATTTACGATAGCATTGAGGCTGCCAAATTCTTGAACTGTTGTTGCAACCATATTTTCAACGGAGCTTTTATCAGTTATATCCACCTGGACGGCAATAGCTTGTAAACCAGAGGAACGCAATCCTTGTGCAACCTCTTCCGCTTTTTCAAAGAAAAGATCAGCCACCACCACCCCAGCGCCCGCTTCTGCCAGCGTTTTGGAAAATTGTCGTCCTAATAACCCTGCCCCCCCAGTGACAATGGCTGCTTTGTCTCTCATACTGAATTTTTCAAAAATATTACTCATTCTCTTATCCTTTAAGGTTGACCACAGACTTGATTAAAGCAATTTTATTAACTCGCAGTAACCTGAATGCGACGATTTTCTATCTGACTTTGATAGATTGCGGAGATAATTTTCTGAATTTGAAGACCATCATCCAGGGTACACATTGGTTCTGCTTTTTCATTTATCGTGTCAATGAAATTTTTCATTTCCGCCAGGAATAGCGTGTTTCTTTCAAAATCAGAGGGGGGGATAAACTCGAGCATTTCATCATTTAATGCAGAATAACACTTGGCAATCCCATCTTTATTATCCCAGGTTATTGTACCTGAATCTCCAATAATTTCTATCACATGTTTTCCAGGCCTTTGTATATAATTTAAGTGCACATAACCCAGGACGCCATCAAAATCCAGTTGAATATCTGCTACCCCTTCTGTATCAATTTTCAATTCCGGAATGGTTCGATAGGTACCAAAAACTGCCTGAATTTCTCCAAACATCCAGCGAAAATAATCGATAGGGTGGCAAAGGGTCAGAATCACACCGCCACCCAAGTCTTTACGAGCACTATAACTCTGGCGATAATCCTCCCACGGGTGCCAGCCGGGCAAATATTCTCCCCAATGTGCGCGCGCAGAAACGACATTTCCAATTACACCGCCTTCAATCCAGTCCTTAACTTGTTGTAACCCTGGGTGAAAGCGGTATTGAAACCCGGTCACTGCTTTTCCTTTGCCAATTTGAAGTGCTTTTTTTAATTCCGGGATTCTATCTTCCGAATCGGAAATTGGTTTTTCAAAAAAAAGGTGACAGCCTTGTATTGCTGCCGGGATCGCTACATCCAAATGTAGAGCAGTTGGGTTGGAAATAATAACAGCATCAGGTTTATGGGATAATGCTTTTTCGTAATTCGTCTCGACGATAAAGCCTTTTAATTCGTCGGTATCCAAAGTGCTTTTTTGAGAGCGATACAGAATAATATCATGCTCTCCTAAAGCAAGGAGATTTCGAAAATGTCGTCGACCAATTGAACCAAACCCTGTAATCAGAAATCGCATTGTTAACCTACCTTATTGAAATGTTTCCCAATTTTCGAGTAGATATAATCTGCTACCCGCCTACCTGAACTGGCATCCGTAAAAGAAATTTCTTCCTGAACAAATTTCAGGCGGTTTTCCTCTTGAAAATGGGGGTTTTGTAGAGCCTTATTCAACGCTGCTTTCACTGCTTGCTTATCAAAAGCTACCTGACCAGCATTCGCCGTGCGAAAACGCAAATGCGTAGGCCATTCGCCAATCTCCCTTAATGAGAGCGAATATTTGTCAGGATCATTCCAACCACCCGGCACATCGATACAAATGCTTACAATGGGTTGGTTATGAATCGCAGCTTCCACGACCATAGTTGAATAAACTGTAGTAAAAACATCCGAATACGCCATCATTGATGTTTTCTCGGGCATATCTTCTCCGGAATAATAGCCTAATTCGCCACCCAAAGGAACCGGTTCAACCATGTGAATATATTTGTTTTCTCTGGTTAACTTTCTAATTTCTTCCTGTTCTCCCCGAAAATGAGGGTCATCCAGGAAATGGTTGGGATGCAGGCGAATTAATAATTGAGCTGGTTCGATTAACTGGTCATTTTCAATCAAATCTACTAACGTCTTAATATTTTCGATATTTGGTGAAAAAGTAACAAAACTGCAGGCGTAAGAAATTAATTTTCGATTAGGGTTCAGATGATGAATTGCGTAGTATTCATCTTTAGATAGCAACCAGGATTTTTTATAATAGCCATCATAAGTAGGAATTCCACCAACGTGGATCTGTCCAGGAACCCAATCAGAACCATCAATCAATTCCTCTTTCTGGATTTCTGACCAGCAATTGATCCAATCGATCGGGGCGCCAGAAATACTGTAACTACTGGGGTTATCCCAGCCAACTACCACTGCCGCCGTCGGGATTCCTAGCTGGGCAGCTTCTCTTAGCAGATAACGATCAAATCGCCAACCGGGAGAACTGGCTACTACCAGGTCTGGTTTGTATTGGGCAAATAAGTCTGCATAAATAGCCGGGGAGTATTTGAGCTGCTGGCGGTAAACAAATTTTCGAACTCCTTGAAAATGGCGCATGAGGAATAAAGTAAACCGAATAAATGGCAAGATCAGTTTTCTTTTCCCTTTTGCCTCAAATTCGACTTGTGGAATTTGGCTATCCAGGGCAGCTGTATTAATTTTTTTGGAGGCTCCAAACCGGCGTAAGTGATGCAACCAATATTGAATTAAAGGGTCCTTCTGTTCACTGTATTTTTTGGCTTGATTCAGCCGTAAACCTTCAAAAACAATTCCAGGCTGTCCAAATTTTTCTTCGATCTGTTTTAACAAGGCATCATCGGTCAAAAAGACTATTCGAACTCCTTTTGACAATAAGGTTTTCACCACGTCGGATTGCAGAAAATAAACGATTGCCAACCCATGATCTGCTGAAATGAAGACTGTTTGTGAAGTCATGCAGTTACTCCTAAAGTGCTTTAACGATCATAATACGCCAAAAATATTCTATGGTGAATAAATAACAAAAGGCGTTTGATCACAGGGAAATCCAGAATCGCATATGACTTTTTTGTTCGATCTTTCCGCTCCGCTTGCAGAACCTCCATTTTTTCAAGGGTGTTACTCATATTATCAGCCAACACCTCTGAGGTCATTAAGCGCAGGAAACCGGCTTCATTCATCCTTTGATCCAATTGTTTCACCTGTCCCATCGGGCGATCCATATCGAAGGGCAAAAATTTCCTGATGACTTCCTTTCTTGTTAGAAATTGCCAATGGGAAGCGCCTGCGAATGCAATAAGCCCTTGATATTGAATTTTTTCAATGTCATTCGCTTCATAATCTGCCCGAATATCATTGATATCCTGACCCAAGCTAAGATTAAATTCGGCGAAAACTTCCCAGGGAACATATTTACCGCTCTCAATTTCTACCCGATTATTTTCATTCGCCCATTTTATGGTGTTGGTGATGAATTCTTTTTTGGTAATGAAAGGTCGCGCCGTCACCATCCCTACATTGGGATAAATATCCAACACATCTTTACTTTTAGATAACCAATCAGTGTGGAAAAAAACATCGCTATCAGCATAAGCAATGACATCTCCGGGTGCAGTTTCAAAAATAATATTCCAGGCACCTCCCTTACCAAGATTTTTTTCGGAAAGGAACAAAAATTGGATCCGGCCTTCGCGTTGTTCAGCTAAGAGATAATCCTGAACTTCTGAGCAACTTCCATTGTCAAATACCAATAAATCATATTCCAGTTTCGTTTCTGTGCGAATACTGGATAAGCAAGCATCTAAAACATTTAATGCATCTGCATAAAAACCACTCAAGTAAGGTATATAGCTTAGAACTGCCACAGTGATGTTGGCTGGTTTTGCCACTGAGTTAACAAATTTCGCTGGGTTTTGACCTTTACGCATGATTTTACCTACCTTTGTTATCCCGGTTGGCTAACCACTTTCTGAATTCAATATAAGCCCGTTTAGGATGAAAAATTGCGAAAAATATTTGAGCAAGTTGTTTTGACTTGAGAGTAATCAGAGGGAAAATTTCCACTTCCCGCCAAATTTTCTCCCAGTTCCACGGGTATTTGATCACTTTCTCTCCAGTGCTTTCATAATTGACATCCAGCAAAGTGAAAATTGTTCTTCTACCACCCGCCAGTCGTACATTTTCATTCGTTTCTGGTAATCGGTAATGCGGTTGCCCACCTGGTAAATGGGAATAGTCGTGGTTTTGATGGATGATCTGAATGCTTTTGGAGGTATCAATACAAGCCCAATTTTTCAGTCGCGCCTGATAGAACATCCAGTTATCCCAGCCAGCTCTACCAACCGCAAAGTCAGGAACTTCTGAAAAACAAGCTCTGGGATAAACGAAATAATCACTGCCCCCTCGTGGATGTAATTTCCCGGTTTTTGCACATTCCTTTTTTAGATTTATATCCCAGCCATTTTTAAAATCAATTCTTTCTTTGATATCCATATCCCAGCGCTGACCTACCAGCAGGAATTCAGGAAATGTTTTCGCTATCTGGGTGGATGTCTCCAGGAAATCATTGAAAAGGATAATATCTGCATTAACATACGCCAATAAAGGGCTGGCGTTGTAAGTTCTCCCTAATTGAAAAATTGAAGAAATTAGCGGGGTGCCCTGATCATTTCGGGTCACATTGGGTTGATAAGCAAGGTTTAATTCTTTGGCAACAGATTCAATCCCTGGTTCATTCCCAATCAAAATAATTGAGACATCTGAACCCAAAGCTTTCCAGGATCGGACTGCATTATATTGAATAACCGAAATATGGGGGTCAACAAACGGTTTTGGAGCTGTAAAAATGGTTAATTTAGAATCAATCATCGCAATTATTTTAATCCTCCAAAACGCTTATCAGTCTCAGCCATATTTTTTGCTGTTACTCCCTGATTAATTTTTTCAATTTCAGGGTGCTTTTGAAGTTGCTCAATTGCTTCCAACCAGGAGAAATCAATTCTAGGATGAAACAGGTTAAATAACCTGCTGATCAATTCAAAATCTTCTGGAGTATCAACGGTTAATCTTTTTTCTCCAAAATCAGGATCATGATCAACTACCTGAATTTTGAAACGTCCAGGTTTATCGTAGAAATAAGGCATCACATGCTCCCGTTCAAAGGGTGACTGTGCCTCTCTCCAGGCTCTTTCCAGGCCTGAAAACCTGACAATTTCAACATCTAAACCAATCGGGTAAGTTCGTTTCCATGGTGGTGGTAAACGGTTTGTCAAAAAGTCGACATCAGATGAAAGAAAAGTATCAACAAGCATATCAATCATGGCTGAATCCATCAGAGGACAATCAGATGTGATTCGAACAATCACGTCAGCTTCCGTTTGTACCGCAGCCTGAAAATAACGATCTAAAACATCATAGGAATTCCCCCGAAAGCAGTTGTAATTGTTTTGAAGACAAAATTTAAGGATTAAATCATCTGCAGCGTCCTTGGTGGTTGCTACAACAACTTCATCGACCTTTTTTGCAGCCATTACCCGATTAACCACATGATAAAGCATCGGAAAGCTAGCAATCTCTTTCAGTACTTTACCGGGTAACCGGCTGGAAGTCATGCGTGCCTGAATAATTGCAACAACTTTTACTGGTTGGCTCATAGAAAACATTCAGGGTTACCCTGAAATCCCTTCTTTCATAGGTTTCGGCTGGAGCACATTCTGGTAGGCATTCAGCAATTTCTGGAAATTCAAATCCCAATTGGCTTTCTTAAGAGCTGTCATTCTGGCTGCCAAACGAATGCTCTGATCATCGCTTTTTGTTTTATAAATCTCCAGGATCATTCTGGCCAAATCTTCTTCATCTCCGGATTTGAATAACCAGCCGTTTTTCCCATTTTCAATCCATTCCTTGTTTCCGGGAATATCTGAGACCAACACCGGCAACCCACTGGCTAACGCCTCCATTAAGGATACTGAAGAACCATCACTGTAAGAAGCGCTTAGATATAAGTCGGCAGATTGATAGATTGCAGGTAGATCCGATTGATTGATGGAACCCCCAAAGAAGATTTTGTCTATAATCCCTGACTGTTTGAAAATATCTTTTATTTCATTTTCCAGCGAACCTTTACCTAACAGGATTAACCGTATATTTGGCTCCATCGTAACTACCCGAACAACTGCCCGGGCAACAACCTCCACACCATAAATCTTTTCAAAGGATCGCAAGGAAAGTAATACGAAATTGTCCTGCCAGCCAAGGCGATCTCGCAAACAAGTCTCCTGTCCCGGTTTAAATAAATTCAAATCAATCCCCCAGGGGAAAAGAATAATTTTTTCTTCCGGAAAACCGAATTCTTTAGCTTTCTCTTTCACTACCTGACAATCTCCTAATAACAGAGATGATCTCCCCAGCGTATATTTTGTTGCCCACCGCATGAAGTTATTTTTCTCGCTATCCACTAACAAATCAGATCCCCACGACATCGAGACCAATGGAGAAAATCCGGAAAGAGCAGCTAGAAAGGCACAGGATTGGATAGGTCCGACATGTACCAGGTCAGGTTTTATCTGAGAATAAATCTTCTGTAATATATTAACGATTTTTGCTAACCCGGTGTAATTAAATGGTTTCCCTTCCTTCAAAACAGGCAATATGTTCACTTTGTCAGTGAAAGAACCTGAAATATCGTTTCTATTTTCAAGACGCAGATAATACACCTCAAAATTTGTTTCTGACAAAGAAGTCAAAAAACGATGATCATGGGTTGAATAATCACGACTGAAATAGAGTACTCGTTTGAGATTCTTCATGGAATCCTAAATCGTTAATTTACATCCGTCCAACGAATTTCTTTCCCAAAGGGAATGTCAACCATGACCTTTGTACCCACCAGGTTCCCAATTTCATTTGGTTTAACTGCTCCTGTTGTTGCAGGTCTGAGCACATCCAGCATCTCACGGGTGATCACCTCACCTGCTTTTAGATCTCTGGCTGCCCGAACACAACGGCGTTGAATAACTGCCGTTTCCTTTTCATTCTCAGCGATATCCTTATCTGCGCTGCCCAGGGCTGCTTCCAATTCTCTGGTCCGTTTGACCATTTCACTCCAGCTTTCTGGGTCCATCGAGAAGGGATGATCTGGTCCTTCGCGGGTTCGATCATCAGTGAAGTGCTTTTCGATCACCCGCGCTCCCAGAGTAACGGCACCCAGAACAGTTGCATGCCCGGGAGTATGGTCAGAGAGACCCAAAATCACATCCGGGAACATAAGTGCGTAGGTTTTCAATACATTGAGATTGACATACTTTAAATTCTCGAGACTGCCAGTGTAATTTGTATTGCACTGCATTAAAACCAACTGCGGATTGATATTGAGAATCGCATGAACAGCACGTTGTACCTCGCCAATATTAGAGGCTCCGGTTGCCAAAATAACCGGTTTTCCTTTTGAAGCCATTCGTTCCAGGGCTTCAATCCAATCTATTTCTCCGGAGCCAACTTTGTAAGCTGGCATATATTGATCCAGGTAGTCAATTGCCTCAAAATCATAAGGGGATGAAAAATAGTCAATCCCAACCTCATCACAGGCAGTCTTAATCTCTTTGGACCAATCAAAAGGGATGGAAGCATCTTGGTACACTTCAAAAACCGTTTTTTTCCAATTCGCCTGATGCGATTGCTGCCCGCCCAGGTTCTTAAATCCAAAGTCGGAAACAATTTTTGCTGCTTGAAAATTTTGAAATTTAGCGGCATCCGCACCGGCTTTTTTAGCCAACCGAATCAAATATTTAGCTCTTTCCAGGCTACCATCATGGTTAGCAGCGATATCTGCGATAAAATAAGTAGGTTGGTCTTTTCCAATCAGTTTATTACCAATTTTTAGTTCCATATTTTTGCCTTTCCCTAATTCTCAATTCCCGGCTGGATTTGAAAAATCACGAATTTTTCCAGCGTATCCATTATAAAAATCATTATAAAATTGTTGAATGCCATCCTGAATGGTTGGTAATTTCCGTTGTAAATCAAACGCAAGTTTGTCCGTTGACAAGGTTAGATTGTGAGATCGCGGTGCCGATAAATGGCTATCACTGACAGAGATTGGATTAATTAACTGCTCGTCAAATCCGAATTGCTGTGCGATGGCGCGTCCAAACTCATATTTGGTCATATGATCAGCGCTTACCACGTGGTACACGCCAGAAAGTTTTTTCTGTGCCATTTCTAATAATAAATCGGATAGTTGATTAACATACAAAGGGCAAAAGTTGATATCAACAAATCCATTTACTTGTTTACCATCTTTAAGATTGTTGTAAAAGAATTCGCCCAGGCTGCGATTGCCACTTTGACTCCAGCCAAAAAAATTAACCCGAGCCACAATCGCATCGGGATTCTCGTGTAAGACTTGAATTTCACCTTCTTTTTTGGTTCTTCCATAAATAGAAAGTGGGCTGGTTGGGTCATCTTCAGAATAATTTCCGTTGATTCCGTCAAATACAGCATCCGTGGAAATATGAATTAATTTAATATTTCTACGTCTGCATTCAGCCGCTAATCGTCTGGGGACGAGCGCATTGATCTGATAAGCAGCTTCAGGATGGTTTTCACAGGCTTCGAGGTTAGCCATGGCGGCACAATGGATAACAATATCTGGCGAAAAAGATTCAAACATTTCTATTACAGCTTTTTCTTTCGTCAGATCCATTGCCACGGTTTTAAATGGAGCATTTCTCAATGTATTTTCATGGATGATACCCAACAAATCATCTTTCTTTGAGATTTGTAAGGACAAATGGAGACCCAAAAGCCCACTGGCACCTGTCACGAGAAAACGTGTCATTAAAGGTTCCCTGCCAGATATTCCTGTTCAATCGGAGCAATGATCGAGTTGATTTGATCCACATCTAACCAGAGCGTATTGGTATTACTGGCGTATCGATATTCTTCGGTGATTAACCTTCCTTTTTTCTCCCAATCTCTTCCAAACCATAAAGCCTCGGCTGGCTGGACGACAAACATATCATCCAATTCAACCGTTGTTCTGGCTTCATCTTCAGAGATCAAGACCTCATGCAGTTTTTCACCCGGGCGAATGCCAATTACGCTGATGTTTGCATTGGGTGCCATCGCTTTGGCTAATTCCATAATGGACATGCTCGGAATCTTTGGAACAAAAACTTCACCACCATGCATCTGCTCCGCGCAGCGAATAACAAAGCGTACTCCTTGTTCCAGGGAAATCCAAAAACGCGTCATGCGGTCATCGGTAACAGTAACTTCGCCATTTTCCCTTTGTCGCAGAAAAATCGGCACAACACTCCCCCGGCTGCCAACAACATTACCATAACGAACGCAAGAAAAGCGGGTTTCCCGTCCGCCTGCATAGGAATTACTTTGGACAAACAACTTTTCCGCTGCCAATTTTGTAGCACCATAAAGGTTGACCGGATTGACGGCTTTGTCAGTACTAAGCGCAATCACCCTTTCCACGCCAGCATCCAGAGCGGCATCCACAACATTGCTGCTTCCCAGAATATTTGTTTTGATGGCTTCCATTGGGTTGTATTCACAAGCTGGTACCTGTTTCAAGGCAGCCGCATGAACCACAACATCCACGCCCTCAAAGGCTCTTTTCAATCGGTCACGATCCCGCACGTCACCGATAAAATAGCGCAAATTATTGGCGTTGAATCCTGCAGAACGCATTTCATGTTGTTTTAACTCATCCCGGCTAAAGACGATGATTTTGGCGGGATGATATTCATCCAACAAAATCCGGGTCAATTTTTTTCCAAAAGAACCTGTTCCACCTGTTATTAAAACAACTTTTTTTGACCAATCCATAAACTTACTCCATCTTATTTTTGAATAACGATTAATGGGTATTGCCCATTCGTTCCGAAATATTTCGGGTATCTTTCTTCCAATGCAAATAAAATCCTAAGCCAGAATTTTCCACCTAACGCACGATGAAAAACGGCGCGTAAAAAACGAACATTGACTGAACGCCAAACCAAAATTTTTATTTTCATGTCGGCTAATTCATTGCGTAAAGTTTGGGCAGTTAATTTTTCAATATAAGTTCCGGTTTGTTGTGTTTTTTTCTTTTCAATTCCAGACTCGGTTTTCCCGTCCGTTTCGATCTTTATTTTTCCGCGTAAGCGTAATGAGAGTTGACCGATTTTTTCCATCAATCTCACCAACCAGAACCATTGGGTCATTAACTGCGACTCAGTCCAACCATTCACCAGAACTGCTTGTTTACCTTCCAGTAAGACTCGAAACAAATCACGATAAGCTTTCTTTTGATCAGTAATTTTTAGATGGTGCAAGGTATGCAGGGAGACGATCCCTTCGAAAGCATTATCTTTGAATGGTAAATTGGCTACATCTGCCACTACAAATAAACCTCGCTCCCCGATTCTTTTTCTGGCTTCCTGCAGGGCAACAATTGAAATATCCAGACATACCCGGTATTGATAGCCCTCCATATAAGTCAGGTAAGCCGGATATTGAATCGGTCCCGATCCGGCATCCAACAAATACTTTCCAGGGCGAATGAGATGCCGGTTAATTCGCAAATGGCATTTTTCGATATATTCTTTAGCAACCGGACGTAAATCTTCATAACGAGCATTTTGATAAAATCCATCCGATTCCATCTGCCAGCCGATTTGATCATAAAAATTACGAACCTGTTGCTTAATCTCTACGTCATTCAATCGGTTTTTCCTCATTGTTACTAGCTGACCAATCCAATGGTTTTCCAACCAGATTTAGAAAAGATTCGCCATATTCACTTATTCCAGTCGGGCTCAGCACTGCCTCAAGATCGTGTTGGGAATAATCCTCCCACATACGCACCAGATGCCAGGGGAAGGGTCTGGGAAAATCAAAGAAAAAGTGATAAGCATATTTCCAAGCAAGATCAATTTTTTCTTTTGATAAACGATAACTTTTAGGATTTTCCAGCATGGCACCCAGGGTTTTATAATAATTAACGTAAGAATCAGGGTCGCTGGTAAACCCGCGATTGCGATAATGCGTCTCACCTACTGCAATAACCGGAATACCACTCATCGCCATTTCCATTCCAACTGTGGTTGTATAAACCAGGCCAATATCTGCAATTTCCACCAGATCATAAGTGTTTACTTTTTCTTCCGGTTTGATGAGATGGATATGTTCCGGCAATTCTGGAAGTAACCGGTGAATGACTTCTGTCATAGATACACCCCGGGATTTAATTTCTCCAGGATGAACCCGAATGACCAATTGTGCATCCACCCGAGCCACAAAATATTGGACAGTTCTCTCAATCCATTCTGCCATACTTTTCGTGAATATTTGCCGTCCTAAGGTCAGGCTATCTCCAAGTACATTGGTAGCCAACAAGACAATTGGGCGGTCGTCCAGATTCAAATTCCTGCGAGTCTTTTCTGCACCCTGGGTTGGGATTCCTTGCCAAAGACGTGAGAAGTTTTCAAAAAGGCTTGCTTTTTGCCGCGACATCATGAGCGCCCGAACTTTTTCCAGTTGTTCTTCTGATAGTTTTTCATCTTGTTTAGCTTTCCAGAGATCGTTCGTATCCTGGTGCATGATTTCGCTATTTTGGGCAATCCAGAACCGATTCCTTTGATCACAAAACTCATAGGTAATCGTTTGAATTTTCAATGATCTGGCAATTCGGTAGCAGATTCCCAATTCCATGACTGTTCCATTCGGAACAATGACAACATCTGGCTTTTCTGCCCGCAACCATGCCAAAAGTGATTGTGCAGCATCCCGATTTCTGCGATATCGTAATCGATAAATTTCACTTTTTTGGTCAATATCCTCTATTTGGTCTGTGTATTGCGAATCATAAATACTGACTTCATTCACTATATTTTCAAAATCTCGGGTCAAATGGATATAGGGTGCTCTCTTCGAAAGGAAAGATACCGGATTAATTATGGTTGCTGCTTTAGATAAAACATTTTTTGCATAAATATTTTGGCGCCGTAAATCAAAACGATTACTGGGGAAGCGCCATTCGCAAAAAGGAAGATAGCCCAAAGTTACATCATGTCCCTGAGCTGCTAATGCCAGACTTAAAAGAGTCGTATGCTCAATCCAATAATGTAAGGTTGAAAAAACAAATACCTTTTTCCCTTTGGGTGCATTCTCCCGCAATCTGGATGCCTGTGCAACAATTTGAGGTAAATGATTATCCAGATTCTTTAAGGAAAATCGGTTAATTGGCTGCCCTTGTTGTCTGAAAAGCCAGTACAACTCAGCAGTATAAGGGATATTTCCAAAAAATTTTTTGATAGATTCTTTTCCGACGATGGTCATATTATCTTTTCTCTATTATCCATTCTAATCTTGGTCGTATTGGGCCAAGCCTTTGCTCTGGCCATTGCATTCCTGGCGCACCGGCAGGATCAACATTAAATGTGATTGCATATTCATCCTGAAAATAACGACGAATTCTAAAGGTGCTGGCATTGACGCCTACCACAAACCGCCCTTCATTGAAGGTATCAGCAGGAATTATGCATCTGCTTGAATACACGCCTGCTTCCCTCACGGAATGATCCTGGTAAAGTCGCGGTTCATCTGTATCAAAGGAAGTAAAAATAAACTCTCCTCTGGCGCTCATTAAATAAAAACCGATGCGCAGTCCGGTTACAGGTGCGGTTAATTCATATTCAAATTCAATCTGCATCCTTTCAGTTGACCGAATCGAATTAGTAACCAGTTCCTGTTCATTTTTTATACGTAAGGCTTTTGGAACAAAAGGTGCTGCGTTTTCAGGAACTTCATCTTTTTCCCAAACTCGCTCACCCGTCTCGGCAAAACCACTGGACAAATAATAGTCAACAGCCTGGGCGGATGGTGCTCTTTTAACGATTCTTCCTTTTTCCATCACCAGTGTCTCTTCGGTAAGTCGTAGAATTGCGGACATATTGTGAGATACGAACAAAACCGTTCTGCCCTGTTCAGCCACATCGCTCATTTTTCCCAAACACTTGCGTTGAAACTCGGCATCTCCAACGGCCAAAACTTCATCAACAACCAGGATATCCGGCTCCAAGTGCGCTGCGACTGCAAAAGCCAGGCGCAAATACATCCCACTGGAATATCTTTTTACCGGAGTATCGATAAATTTTGCTACTTCTGAAAACTCGACAATTTCATCGAACTTCTTCTCAATTTCAGTACGTTTCATGCCCAGAATGGCACCATTTAGAAAAATATTTTCTCTACCGGTTAATTCGGGATGGAAACCAGTACCTACTTCAAGCAATGAACCTACCCTTCCATGAATTTCTCCAACGCCGCCAGTTGGGTCTGTCACTCTTGACAATATTTTCAGCAGCGTGCTCTTGCCAGCTCCATTTCTACCCACGATTCCAACGACCGAACCACGTTCAATATCAAAACTGATATCCCTCAAAGCCCAAATGGTTTGATTATCTGAAGAATTTCTTTTTTGAAATGGATTGCGAACCATCGATACCAATAAATCTCTTAAGGTGTCCTGACGTTCATACATCGCACCTAATTTATATTTCTTGGATAGGTTATCAACGTGAATAGCAATATCTGTCATTTAGATAATATCCGCAAATGTTCTTTCAGTTTTTCTAAAAAAGAAAACACCGCTAATTAAAACAATTAATGTAATAGAAATTGAGGCCGCAAATAAAGGGCCTGGTTCAAAACTTTGAGCGTATTTGGTCCCGAGAATTGCCCATCTAAAACCCTCCACGACTCCGGTCATCGGATTCAACCCTAAAAGAAATCTAAATTTTTCAGGAATGAGTGTGCTTCCGTAAATCACCGGGGTTGCATATTTCCAGATTTCAATCAGGAACGGAACCAGATAGTTGATATCCCGGAATCGCACATTGAGTGCGGAAAGCCAAAGTCCGAAACCCAAAGCTGTCAACATAGCCAAAAAAAGGAAAACAGGCAGCAGCAGCAAATTCCAGCTCGGCACGATTTTGTAAAACAACATCATCCCAACCAGGACAATTAATGAAACAACAAAGTCAACAACTCCGGATAAAACTCCTGAGATGGGAATCACCATTCTGGGGAAGAACACCTTGCTGATCAAATTTGCACTCCCAACCAGGGACGTGGATGAGCGTGTTAATGAGCCGGCGAAATACAGCCAGGGAAGTAAGGCTGCAAATGAAAATATTGGATATGGGATTCCGTCTGTGGGTACTTTTAAAAGTTGCCCGAAAAGCAAAGTGAAAACGACCATATTGATGATCGGTTGCAAAATTACCCAGGCAAAACCTAACAGTGTTTGCTTATAACGAACTTTCAGGTCCCGCCAGGTAAGAAAATAGATTAATTCGCGATAATCCCAAAGGTCTTTTAAATTTAATGCCGCCAACCCTTTAGCAGGTCGCAAGTATGTTGTTGGAAGTTGATTCTGAATGCTTGCCATAGATATTTATAAAGTAACAATCAGGGAATTTCATCCATGTGTTCGCGATACCAGGTAATCGTATTCGCCAACCCCTCGTCAAAGGTCATCCCGGCTTTAAATCCAAATTTTTCAAACGCCCGGGTGGTATCCAATCCACGCCGAGGTTGACCATTTGGTTTGTCTGTATTCCAGACCAGTTTTCCACTGAAGCCAGTTAATTGTGCAATTTTCTCAGCCAGATCCTTGATACGGATCTCGTATCCCGAGCCCAAATTCACTGGTAAAGATTCGTCATAAAACTCCGTGGCCAAGAGAATCCCCTCCGCCGCATCTTCTACATATAAGAATTCACGGGTAGGCGACCCATCTCCCCAAACTTCGATTTCTTTAATGCTATTTTTCTCAGCCTCGATGCATTTACGGATTAAGGCTGGGATAACGTGTGACGAACGCAGGTTAAAATTGTCTCCTGGCCCATATAGATTGACCGGCAGCAAAAAAATTGAATTGAAACCATATTGTTCCCGATAAGCCTGAGATTGAACCAGCAGCATCTTCTTTGCTAGCCCGTAAGGAGCATTAGTTTCCTCAGGGTAGCCGTTCCAGATATCGTCTTCTTTAAAAGGAACTGGCGTAAATTTAGGATAGGCGCATACAGTGCCGATTGCGGTAAACTTTTTAACACCGGTTTGCCAGGCTTTATGCATCAATTGAACACCCATCATCAGGTTGTCGTAGAAAAACTCAGCTGGATGTTCGCTATTTGCGCCAATCCCGCCAACATGAGCAGCCAGGTGAATAATTACGTCTGGTCTTGCATCAACCAACAACCGGTCGATATCGGCCGGATTTACCAGGTTGTAATCTTCAATTTTTGGAATGAAGATTTGCTCAGCCCCACGTTCTCGCATTTTGCGGGTTAATACTTTTCCAAGAAATCCTGCGCCACCTGTAACAACAAAGCGTTGATTTTTCCAAAATTCACTCATGAATTGTGATCCTCCACTAACTCGACAAATATTTTTAATTCATGAATCCGAAATACCGGAGCTTTCGATTTATGATCCAAAACAATAATATTTTCTTCCAGGCAGGTTAACTTACAGATTTCAGCAACCTCCCCTTCTCCTTGAATATACACTTCATGAAAGCCAGCTTTTCTTAACTGTTGAATGGCTTTTAATGATCTTTCTCTTACGAGGCGATAAAGGCTCATGGACGTTTTAATATAATCAATAGCCAGACGGGCACGTAAAGCCAGACCTTCAGGCGTGATGATGTAACGTAATTTCCTTCTTTCTGCCCGACGAACCTTGATATAGCCTTTATCAATTAACCGTTTCAGATGCCAGTTGATAGTCCCGACTGCCACACCCAATTGCGAAGCTAAGGTAGCCTGGGTAGCATCCGGATCAACCGAAATTTGTTCCAGTAAGGCTAATTCTCGATGTTCATTTTCAGAGTAAATGGTCATAATTCAAAATTCAGCTGCTGAATTATAAACCCTTGATGTTATTCGGTCAAGCTGTTCGTGTTGCTGGGAGTTACCCCTTTGGCAGGTGCACAACATTTTCTTAAAAATTAATCGCATCTCCCTCTGAATAGAGAGATGCGATTTTCTTACCTCAAATGAAGCGTGTGTTTGTATTAATAGTATATTGATTATGGCATTACAGTTGGTACGTATTTACTTTCTACCTCAGTTTTCACTGAAAAGTTGATAATCGCCAGATTTTTTTCACAGGTTCCATCCATCTGGAAAGAATAAATACCACTTAATGGTTTTCCTTTCTGATCAAACAACTGGATCCAGAATATACCGGGTTTATTCACCGTGCTGAGAACTAACTCATATCCACCTGGCCCATAATCTCCCGCCAGACCACTATAACCCAAAACCTCAATCATACCGTTATTGACAGCTCCTTCAACGACCACCACCAATCCATCCTGTGGATTATCGCTATCCCCAAATATTTGACCGGCCACACCCATCCAATTGCAGGCAGCCTCCGGATGAACAAAGTTCGCCATATATAACGGGGAAATAGATTGCAGATTATACGGCAGGAAAGAACCTGGGACAGCATCCTGTAATTGTGAAAAATCCATCATCAGCTCTTCGGGAGCAGATTGTTGTTCCACAACTGGTGCTGGGGATTGTGGTGCTTCCACGATTGTCATAGGAGCTGTCTCTGGTGTAGATGCAATCGGGGCTGGGTACCCCATAGAAAAGTCCACCACTGTCTGGTTGGTTTCCATCGGCATTTCAGGTTGTTCCAGCGTTGCTTCCTCAGTCGATTTAAAATCCTGCTCCTCTGTTACGACCTCTTCTGCTTCCAGTTCAGCATGATTTGCCATCATCTCTGCTGTCAAATCATTCGGCTCCAGAACCACATAATCCAGATCCATATTACCATCACCCCTATCTTTGGGTGAGAAAAAATGATCCAAAGCGGTGACAATTTGGTTTAATTCATCCTTGAAGGAAAAAGTTTTAGCTTTTTCTTTCATAATTTCTGCCTGAGTCTGAACCTCAACTTTTACATCCTGTGGATTTAGATCGTCCAACCATCGAAACCAGACTGCTACAGCCACAAACAAAAAAAGTAGAACTATCAAAACACGTTTCATCTTATCCTCCTGGAAATTATTACAAGAGATAAGGTGCAAGACTTGTGCCGAAAATACGAAACCTAAGCAAGATTTTCTGCCTGAATTTTTATTTATATAAAAAATGATTCATTAAATCTGCTTATGATATACTAATCAAATACTCCCTATCTTCTTAGATATATGAAACTAATTATTCAGATCCCCTGCTATAACGAAGCGCTTACCCTTCCGGAAACGCTAAACCACCTCCCGAAGAAAATTCAAGGGATTGACCAAATCGAGTATCTGGTTATTGATGATGGCAGTCAGGACAATACAGCCGAGGTAGCCAAAAGCCATGGCGCCAATCATGTAATCCGACTCATGAAAAATCAGGGATTAGCTGGCGCTTTCAAAGCTGGACTGGACGCCTGTGTGCGATTGGGAGCTGATATCATCGTCAATACCGATGCAGACAATCAATATGTTTCCGAAGATATTGCTAAGTTGATCGAGCCAATTCTCAAACAAGAAGCCGAATTAGTGATCGGTGATCGCGGTGTGGCGACAGAAGAAGCGTTTACACCATTAAAAAGGAAGTTACAAACGATTGGCAGCTATGTGGTCAGCAAAGCATCAGGATTGGAAATCCCGGACGCCACCAGCGGTTTTCGTGCAATGACCCGTGAAACCGCCATGAAAACGAATGTGCTTTCCAATTATTCCTACACCCTGGAAACCTTAATTCAAGCCGGTAACCGCAATATCAGCGTCGCCTCAGTGCCGGTACGCACCAATCCTCCCCGCCGGCCCTCCCGACTAATGCATGGTATCTGGGATTATTTATTGCACTCAACTATAACTATCATCCGTGCATATGCAATGTACCGCGCCATCCGGGTGTTTTTTAGTATCGGTCTCTTATTGCTATTAGCAGGCGGGATATTGGCAATTCGTTATTTCATATTCTTTCTGCAAGGTCAGGGTGGCGGACATATTCAATCCGTCGTCCTGGCAGCCATCTTGCTGATCGTTGGTTTTCAGACGATGTTGAACGGTCTCCTGGCAGATCTGATCGCGAGCAATCGGAAGATGCTGGAGGAGATAGGGGAGAAAATAAATGAAAAAGTTGATATGTAAAGGTCTTTTATAATGAAAATTGCAGTTATAGCAAGTTCATATCCTCGTTATGAAGGAGACGGAACGGCTCCATTTGTAAAATCAATTTCTGAAGCTTTAGCGAAAATTGGTAACGAAGTTGAAGTTGTTGCGCCTTATCATCCATTAGTCAATGAAAATTTTAAAGATATTATCAAAGTTCATTGGTTTAAATATGCTCCATTTAATAAATTCTATATTATGGGGCATGCTAACTCTTTAGATTCGGATGTGAAGCTTAAAAAAGGAGTTTATTTTTTACTTCCGCTTTTCATTTTCTTCTCTTTTTTAAAATTATACTCCGTCGCAAGAAAACAAAAGTCTGACATGATTCACATACATTGGGTCATTCCAAACGGTTTACCAGCTCTACTAGTCTCCAAAATATTAAAAATTCCGTATTCAATATCTTTACATGGATCCGATATTTATATTGCGAATAAAAATTGGCTTTTTAAACAAACCGCACAAATTATTTTTAAACACTCCTCATTTGTTAGTGCTTGCAGTATGGACTTATATTCAAATGCTAAAAAATTGGGAGCTCCTAACAATACAAAGCTAATTCCTTGGGGTGCTGACCCAGAAATATTCTTCAAATTCAATAAATTAAAAAATGAAAAATTTAACTTTCGCTCAAATAATGAACAAATTATTCTTTTATGCCTTGGTCGATTAGTTCACAAAAAAGGATTTTCTAATTTAATAAAAGCAATGCCAAAAATATTGGAGAAAGATCGTAATATAAAATTAATAATTGGCGGAGAAGGACCTATTGGGTTTTTATTAGAAGATTTAGTAAATACATTACAATTAAATAAATTTGTAACTTTTATTGGCAAAGTAAATTGGGATGAAGTAGTTCTATTTTTAAATAGTGGTGATATTTTTATTCAACCTTCAATAAAAGATGAGTTTGGTAATGTGGATGGTTTACCAACTGTTATACTTGAGGCTATGGCGTGTGGATTACCAATAGTATCAAGTGATATTGGGGGTGTTAATATGGTCATAAAAAATGGAGAAAATGGTAGAATTGTAACTCCAGGAAATATAGAAGAGTTAGCTGAAGTAATACACGAGATTGTTCAGGACAAAGATCTTTTAGATAAAATGGGAAAATACTCAAGAACTTTGGTCGAGAATCAATTCAACTGGGATATGATAGCAAAAAAACTAGTTTCAAATTTTTAAATTAACTAAAAATGAAAACACGTATTGGAACTTTGTATCGGTTAAATTTAGTAAATCTACTAGGAGAAACGGAAGTAAATGGTCCAGTTTTAGATATCGGTTGTTTCGATGGATTGTTATTATCTTCGATTAATTCGCCATTTAAAATTGGCATTGACAAATCTTTTCCGGTAAATAAAGTAAATAATTTAATTTTTGTTTGCGCTGATGCGAATTTCTTGCCATTTAAAAAGGAAGCTTTTTCTCGAATTTATTTATTAGATGTTATTGAACATATCGAAAAAGATTTTTTAATTTCTGATTCTATTAATTTCGTATTATCAAAAACCGGCAAAATTCTTTTAACAACTCCCAGCAAAGAAATAAGACTCAATCCTTTTTTCTTGACAAAAAAAATAAGTAAAAAATGGGGACATAATTATAGATTAGGCTATTCAAAAGATGAGTTAAATAATATTTTTCAATCAAACTTTAAATTAGAAATAATTGAATGGAATTCTCCTTATTGGAGGTTTTTCTATTTATTAATTCGTTTTCTAAACGAATTAAACAGTAATATTAATAGTTGGTTGATTTCTAAAATTGGGTATTTAGATAGTAAAAACTCAAAAGGTTGTCATGGTTATTTTATAGTTAAGGCAATCAAGAAAAATGAAAATTAACCCAAAAGTTATAATTATCTCTGGGGGTGATTCTTGGGTTAATCGAGGAGATAAGGCAATTTTAACAGGCACATTAAAAATTTTAGAGGAAATTCCAAACATAAAAGTTTGTATTCTCTCAGGAAACCCTACAATAACAAAGCAAGATTATCCAAAATATGAAGTTATTAATAGAAATAATTTTTTTGATTTAATAACATCAATAAAACGTTCTTATTTATTTTTATGGGGAGGAGGCCATTTACTGCAGAACACTTCTAGCAAACTATTTCTTATACATCAATTTTTGCTATTATTAATTCCTATTGTTTTTAAAAAAAAGATCATGGGTTTTTCATTGGGCGTTGAGGAAATTAATGGAAATTTCTGGAAATTAATTGCAAAAAGAATTCTTAATAGATTCACACTAATTTCAGTTAGAGATAATCTATCTCGAGAAATATTAATTAATTTAGGAATTCACATTCCAATTTTCATAACTTCAGATCCTGCAGTAATTCTAAAAAAAACAAATGATTTTAAATCAAATTCTGAACAAAGCTTTGTTATTATTGCCCCCCGGAAATGGTTTCACTATAAATCTAGATTTTTTCCAATAAAATGGCAAATTACTAACAAAGAAGATGGACCTTTATGTTATCTTCATACGTTTGCAAAAATCGCTGATTATATAATTGAAAATTATTCTTTGGAAGTTTATTTTTTGCCAATGTATCCTGGAAATAATCAAGGAGATGAAATCATCTCTCAGGAAATAATCAATTTAATGGAAAATAAACAAAGAGCATCTATTATCGATTCAAACATTAGTACAAATCAATTAATACAATTTGTTTCCAACTCAAGTTTATTAATTGGGATGAGGATGCATGCAACGATTTTATCAATTTGTGGAAATGTTCCAGCAATTTCAATATATTATCAAAATAAAGGTAAAAGTTTTTTTGAGGCAATGGAATTGGAGGATTTTGCTATTCCCATAGAGCAGATAAACGAACCAAGAGTTTTTAATATGATTGATTATATTTTAGAAAATGAATTAAAAATTAAAATCAAAATTGAACTCAATCGAAAAAAATTATCTTATGAAGTAACTAAAAATTTAAAATTTATTCTTGATATATTAGATGAATAAGTTTATAGAAAATTTTATAAAGATAACAATCAAGTTGATCCATAGTAAATTTTTAAAAATTGTATTTATATTCACAATTTTATTTACTGTTTTAGTTCAATTTGTTAATTTTAAGAATAGATTTTCAGATATTTTGGTAATAAAACATCCCGTCTTTCTTTTGTATGCAATACCATTTGTTTTTGGAACCCTAATATTGCATGTCATTACTTGGAGAATAATTATTAATGATTTTGATGGAAAAATTAATTATTCTAATTCAATATTTATTTATAATTTCTCCGCTTTATCGAGATATATCCCAGGTAATTATTGGTATATTATTTCCCGATCAGTCTTGGGAAAAGAAAAAGGGCTATCTTATAAAAACAGTATTTTAAGTTCAGGGATTGAACTCATTTTTAATATTCTTAGTGCTGTTCTCATTAGTACACTGATAAGGGTAATGGGTTTTACCCTAAATTATCAACAATTTATTTGGCTCCTCTTTATTTTTATCCTAATCTTATTTCCTATATTAATATTTTTGAAAATTGATATCGATAAAATAAATAATAAAGAAGTAAAAAATTATTTGGAAAAAATAAAAATATTAATTCTTTCACTAAAAACTAATATTTATCAGTCTCCCCAAAAATATTTTTTCTTATTTTTATTATTCATTTGTATTTGGTTGTCTCAAGGCTTAAGTTTTTATTTCATTTTATCAACTTGGGGTAAAATAAATTTTCAATATATCCCAATAATTGTTACAAGTTATGCAACAGGTTGGGTAATTGGTTTTCTAAACCCTTTGACTCCCAACGGGATAGGAACAAGAGAAACAATATTTATAACTATTCTTAAGGGTATTATTCCTGTTTCAACATTATTAGGAGCAAGCCTAATTATTCGAATATTTGTATTAATAGGAGAATTTATCCTTGCATTAATAAGTTGGTTATTTTTACGAAAAATTAATTATCGAAATTAATTAAACCAACATCCAAAAATTGATCTGAAAAAACTTCATACTTCAATGCCAAACCATTTTCTCTGTAAGGAATTGCTGTTTCAGTATCAGGTCCAATAACTAAAATATATATACCTGGGGGTATATTGTTAATTAAGAATTTCCCATTTCTGTTAATTTCAGAAAACGCATTTAATTTGTCATCCAAAATAAAGATACCTTCTCCTTCTGGATCTCCTAAATATGGAGCTGCATATGCATATAACAAACTTTGTTCCCAAAATTTTGGAATTTTAATTTGACCTACAATTCCGCCTAATCCTGGAGTGGTAACAATTTTGGTATATAATTCATCCTCTGTCTTCGCAGGTTTATTATTTGCATTTGGAGTACAACCTGTAAATAGAATCAAAAAAACTAAATAAATAATAATTCTTATTTTCATAAAAACCTCAACAAACACTTTTCCAAGTATTGATTACTTGGAAAAGTGTTTTATCACAAGTGTTATTTCAATGAATAGAAACTAAAGTTCATGGGGCTACTGCAATACCATTATAGTCTTCACCTAAAAGACTAATGTTTGGTATTGTGTTAGGTTCTGTTGAAAGTCGAATTAAAACCACCACAGGTTGATCACTAAGAATTTCTACTGCACCCCCATTAGCTCCACCATCAGCTGGATACCCAAAGCTATTATTAATTAAAGCACCTGCAGAACTTGCATTTGTATTAACTTTTGTATATGGTGCCAAAGGGTTACCGGCAGTAGCTAAGGTATGAGTAGCACGCAACGTTCCATTTACATCGTAGTATTTTGCCACAATGTTCGTTGCATTAGCAGTTCCAACGTTCATTATTGCTAGATTTGCACTCCAACTTGTGTTTTGGTTTGCTGCATATCTTACATAAGGAGCAACAACGCTAGTAGAACCGCTAGCTTCGCCAGAAAATGCTGTTAATAAACCACTTGCGCTAGCCACCTTTCCCATAGCGATAATAGGAATTGAATTTGTAGATTTAATTACAGCTGAACCAAGTTGACCAACAAGCGCATTACTTTGACATGGATTTGTTGATAATTTTGCACCAACATTAATTGAAGTGCTTGATAAGGATCCAACTAGTGATCCAGCAGTATTGTAGTAATCTATGGTTACATTAGCCGTTGAAGAGCCAGTATTTTGTATTGCAAAAAAAGATGTTTGCCCATTTCGCTCACACATTGCTGTTGGAATAAAAATGGAAGTTGAGCCCTCTTTTGCCCCCTCATATGAATAAACGCTTACTCCATTATCCAAGGTCTCCTGGGCTGATGCAACCACTTTACCTGGGGTTCCTACATCCCCTTTCTTAGTTGCAGATATAATAAGCGACCCATCAAACGAACCTCCCGGATAGGTAGGAACATCTAGTATATTTGAAATAAAAGCACTATTTGGTTTGATATCAACCTGATACGTAAATGTAGGAGAAACTGCCCCTACTTTATAAAAATCGAGTGTTGCAGTTATATCAAAGTTCTCAACATTCTGAACACCAATAGAAGACGTGGAGATTCCATTTGCTCTAACGGTAGCTAAGTAAAACTTTGAACCAGCTTTTGATACATCAAAACCAGTATAAAATGCTCTAGAGAACGAAGCGGGATCAACTTTTGCAAATTGAACATATGTGGAAAAAATTGGGACGTTAGCTGACAATATAGCCGAACCTGAAAATCCATCAGGAACCGAGGTAGCGCCAATATTAACTGAGCCCGCGCCATGAGGGTTAATTGTATATGGTCCTGCAGTATAAACATTTGAACCCTCATAATAACTAATAAAAAGCTCACCATTTGATTCACTGGTTGAATAATAAGTTATAGATGATGTCCAGCTTGTTTGTGTAGCAGATTCAGCATTTGCTGAGCCAAACTGAAAGGACAACAATAAAAATACAACAAACAAAATTATTATTTTTTTCATTTTGCACTCCTTTTTTTCTAATTATTATCTTTCACCATAAATTTTCAATAACTCTTTATGGTTAATTAAAAAACAGCTCAAAAAAAATTATAAACATTTTCAATATATTTATTATTATTCTTGTCCAAAAGGAATATGTTTTTCAAAAAACATTATTAATGCACAAAATTGATAAAAGTTACTTAGAAAAATAATAATTGTAAATATTTTCTTCCTCTAAAAAAATCGAGTTTTTATTTGTGCTTTTCATAAAATTTACGGTTTTTTATAAATTTCTATAATAGGCCCTCTATATCTATTTTGAAAATTATTGCCAAATTTCATTTTTAAATAATAAATAATATTTGATATACAATGAATCGGATTTTTATAAGATATATTTGTTGGGGTAAATTTTGCGACTAATTCATAACTTTCCCTTATATTATTGTAAAAATTAATTTCTTTTTGATAACGATTAGGTTCTGCAAAATACCTATTATACATACTGGAAGATAAAATAATATATTTTATTTCTGGTTTATCTAACTTATCGTTTGAAAATATAGTTTTAGGAAATTGAGAAAAAAACGGAGTATATCCTTCGAAAATACTATTATCAGTATTTATTCCATTATTAATACAATAAATTAGTGAGGTATATCTTGTATCTGGAAAAGTAAATGATATTGAATATGTTAAAGATGATAATAGTTGTTGTGACAAGTAGACAATTATAACAATTATTACTAGAATATTTTTCCATTTGCTTTCTTTCCGAACATTTAAAAAATATCCTATTGCAAAAGAAATTAAAAAAAGCGGAGAAATATACATCGGTAAAGCCCATCTTTCCCAATGTAAAGATAAACCGCTCAGAATTATCCAATAAAAAAAACCATAAAATAATAAAAGAAATTTTACATTTTTTTTTCGTATTATGTAAAACAGTCCTAAAAACATAAAAATATATGATAAAAAATTTGAGAATGAATAGAAGCTCTTAGAGTAGAAAAATAAATTGCCTAACCAATCTAAATTATCTGCTCCCAAATGTATTGGATGAGCCATATCTTTTATTGAAGTCATCATATTACCAAAATTAATGAATAAATTTGGCGCAAATAGAAAAAGAAATAATAGATAAATTGTTAATAATTTAAGTGAATAAGAAATAATTTTCTTAATTGTTTGGATTAAAGATCCATTAATCTTTTTTCTGTGTTCAATAATTAATGATAAAAAAATGATTCCTAATGATAATAAACCTGGATATTTTTCAGCCGTATTAATCGAACAAAAAATTGTTGCAAAATAAAGAAAATAAATATTCTGAGTATTAAGAAATTTTAATGAAAAATAAATAATTAATAATGTAAATAAAGTTATTGGAATATCAGGAGTTATATATTTAGAATGGACAACAAATGAGGGAAAAAATGAAAAAACAAAAGCAGTTGGAATGCAAATATTAGAATCGAATTCTTTAGCAACCTTATACGCAATAATTGGTATGAAAGAACCCAAAATACAAATGATTACCCTTGCATTATAGTAAAAAAACAATGGATCATTTTGAAAGCTTCTTGAAAAATCAACTTTAAACTTTATAAAACTCAAAATATTTAAATAAGTGAAATTTATTAAATATAAAATTTGGTCAGGTCTATCATACTGGTTTGAATCAAAGGTTTTATTTTTAGTCATAGAATATACTGGATCTATAATCGCAGATTCATCGGGGTGTGTTAGTAAAGGGAAACCGAACTTCAAACCAATTCTTCGTATGACAAAAGAAATGGTGAAGATAAAAAGTAAAAAAAATATCTCTTTATATTTCCATAATAAAAACTTCATTTTTTTTAAAAAAATCTTAAGTTGAGGAAAATTGTTATTAGTAGTTAGAAAATTCATAATTATTTTTGTAAAAATTTTTTTTCAAAAACAATACTGAGTTTTGATAATTTTTATTAATAATTTATTATATTGTATTATATTTTGCTGTTCTTTTGGTTTTGTAAACTTAATTTATTTTATAAATGTTTTTTCTTAAAAATAGTATTCAAAGAAATTATTTTATAAAATTCTTTTTTTGAGTATCTCCTGTAGTTTACAGCTTTTCAATGTATTATTAGACCCTCACTGAGAATTGCCCATTTTTTTTATCCTTTGATCATGGTTTTATTTCGTGAATAATCGGATCGATAAGTTCCAAAGTAACAAACTGAAAAAGTTTTGTTTTTCATTTTTTTAAATTTTTATTTGTTAGTTTCACTCGAAATGTTAATCAAAGTTATCCGCTTTTTTCTTCGACTCTAATTTCTTATACAATTCCATTAGATAAACCAATTATAAAAAATTAAGTCAAACTTTGAAATGAATTTAAATGGTCCTCCAAGAAAAAACAAGATCAAAACAATGGCAAGAGTAACATATTTTATTGGTTTCGATTTAATAACAGAAACAATATAGGAAACTAGTACGTAAATTAATCCAATCACAGGAAAGATATATCTGCCTTGTAAAGCAATTTGTTTGAATCCATATGTTAATTCTGAAGCATAATTATTTAAGAACAAAACAAACGAATAAAAAAGGATGATAATAATCATGCTTGTTATCTCAAATGGCGGTTTTTCAATATTCCGAAATCCCATCAGAATAATCCAAAAGAGCAGCAATTTAAAAAATATTACAATATGAGATGGGAAATGGCTCTTATGACCTAGGATACCAAAAACCCTGGTTAACATATGGTCAATCCAAGAGTCAAAGAAGTATTTAACAGGATTCGGATAGCCCAATTCTATACTTTCAATTACTGACAGTTTATGATCAAGACCAATTTCTTGATATCTCTTTACAAAAGGGCTTATATCACATTTATCTTGAGAAAGAATTTCAGGACAGGCGGGCAACATCTTTCCAAATTTTAAAATATTCTCCCCATAAATTAAAAAATTTCCAATTAATGCTGCAACTAATAATATCGCTAAAAACCATGTTTTTTTCCATTCATACTTCAAGAATGTAAGATCTTTTCTATGAATAATAAAAAAAACAATCCCAATAATTACCATGACCAATGCTAATGGGAGAATAGTAAATTTCACTAATGTTCCCAATGAAATCAAAAATAAACTCAATAAACTATTTGAGACAAAATTTATTTTCTTTAAAGCTTTTATAAAATAATAAAGTCCAGACATAGATAATAGGTTCGCAAGATTATCATAATTCACTCCGCCTGACAAAAAAACGAACATAAGCGTGTTGGTTAACAAAAATACTGGCAATAGCTGCCACCACTTTCCTGATATGAGTTCTTTGGATAAAAAATAACAAAAAATAATGGTGCCCAACGAATAAAAAGAAGACATTAATCTTAGTGCAACCAATAATTGCCAATCACTAATTGCAGGATAAATTGTTTGGAAGAGGTTGATAAAACGACCATTTATCCAGTAGTATAAAAACGGATTATGTTGAATATACCAACCCTTGGAATATGTTTCTAATGTGTCATCCGGTATACCTCAGGTTGTAGCATAGTGTTTTGAAAAAACTAGATGTGCTGGTTCATCTGGAACGATTCCCTGTTGTAAATGGGTTGCTATAAAGAGAGAATAAGAAAAGAAAACCAATAACATTATTATAAATAGAAAAAGGTGAACCTTATTTTTCAAATAAACTTTTTTTTAATTTTTTATAAAATTTCATTTCTATTTTGCCAAAAAAGTAATATTTGATAGTTTGAAAAACTTAATTATATCATTGAGATTGTAAGATTAATTATTGTTAATTTAACCAAATTGATGGTAATTTATTTTTAAGATTTTCAACACAATACTTATTTTCTGATCATCATAAAATTTTTTAATAAAAAAAATACCATGATTTTTGTAAAGAAGTTCCATTTAATAACTCTAATTTATTTCATATATATTTTGAAAGGAATTCGTCTTATTTTGTTTCTTATTTAAAAATCATGATTTCAGTCGCAATTTACCTTGAGAATTTCAACTTTGTTATTAGAAAAAATTACCTGGTAAAAATTTTGTGAAGTGAACTTTTGATTTTCAGGAACAGTCGGCCAATAAATATATTCTATTTTTGATTCACAAATTTCCTGTAAATGTTCATCAAAGTTTTGGTTGTTAAATAAATCCACCATCAGCTTACTATCGCGGTTAACTTCATTCACATAATCTTTTGGTCCTAATGAAAAAAGCATTGTGCCGGTAGTTGTTTTTCTTCCAGTGAAATATGGAATCCAAAACCCGCCATCAATACCATGAGGAGAATTTTCCAGCCAAAACATTGTTCTGACTCCAATTTTCGTATTCAGCGGTAGATTTTCATTGATCCAATTCATAGCTTCAACATCGTCATTTGATAAAAAGAAACGAGATTCTTCAAGATCGTATAACCTCACAAAACTAAAAAAGATTGCTAATATAAGAAACCCTGCAAACAATTTATTTTTAAGTGCATTTTTGGGAATGAGCTTCTCCAGTTCTCCAAATCCAATGCCAATGATCAATGCTGATGGTATGTATAGCATAATCAGGATTGCCCCTAAATTTGTTACCATCAAAAAAGGGATACGTAATAAATATAAATAACCTATGCCAATAATACCCAATACCCATATGAATAATTTAATTTGCCATTTATTTTTTCTTAATAGACCGATTATAAGGAATATCATCGTTAAAACAACCATCCACTTATGTAACCCTAATGTGAAATAAGAAGAAAGTGCGAATTGATAATAATTAAAATCTAAATTCTTGTTAGGGTTTATTTCCATCGGTTTTATTTCCAAATATTTACTTAAGGCCTGAAATATTGAAGGGGATATAAAAATAATCGACAAAACCGCAATTGAAATGATTAATATTAGTAATCTGAACAATTTTTTTGATTGAATTGCCTTTATTATTTCAAACAAAATAAAAACAAAGATAAGACCAAAATAAAAAATTGCTACACGAAAATGCATCAAAAATACACCTGCATTTAATAAAGAAGCAAATAATATTGAAGACAATTTCTCAGATTTACTTCGGGAAATTAAATAATGATTAATAGATTCAATATTTAATACAAAAGCGATAATCATTAAGGTTTGTGCTGACAATTGAGTAAATCGTCCCCAATTAAAATACCAGTTCGGTTGAAAAGAAAACAAACCAGAAACAATCAATCCAATAATGGCGGCTTTTCTATCAACGTATTTATCCAGAAATAAATAAATTCCAATACCGCATAACCCACTAAATAATTGAGAAACCCATAAAAGTGATGTATGAGCAGGTAAGCTCGTTAGGAATGTAAACGTTCCGGTAATTGCATATAATCCCAAGTGGTACATGGATAATTTCACGGTTTCGAAGGGTTCTAACGTATAAGGAAGTTGACCATTCATTGCTACCAATTTGGTTAACAAAGTGTGGTGAAGGGAGTCAGTCCAGGCTGGAAAAGGATGCGTTCTTAAAATCAAAATTCGGGTTAGCAAGGTGAGAAAAATTATTCCAATTGCTATCAATTCATATGTATCGAACTGAAAATGGAGTTTGAAATTTTTAAATTCCTTAATTACGATGAAAGTTAAAAATAATAAACCCAGAAATAATACCTTATTTAATCCAATTTTTAGGTCTGGGATTAACAATCTCGAAAAATAAAAAAGGACTGGATAAAAAGAAATGCCAATTCCAATTGATGTGATCCATCGTTGTAATGCAGTCCATTTTTTCCAAAAGCCTGTAAATGATAGTAAAAACCAACCTGGTATCGAAAACATTAGGAAAAGAATTATCAAATTTTTAAATTCTTCAAAACCTACTAAATTGTTCAAGCTGCCTCCAATTACTTTTTGAAAACAGATATAAAAATTTCTTATTTTTTAGTTAATTGCGGAATTGGATTCCAATTGAAGATTTTTATTAATTCTATTGATTTTAATTTTTTAGTTTTTTGGATATTTTTACGCTTTTTCAGTATATGAGGCAAATACAAAAGAGCATCAATTTTTGATTGTAAACCAATTTTCCCTTGTTTTCTAAACCCTAAAAAAAATATTGAAAAGATATTTACGATTAAATGAAATGGAGCTAAAATCCAAAGTAAAATTCCAGGCATATTCTTCACAAACGTCCAAATTAAATTTCGCTGACCATAATAAACCGAAAAATTGCTCCGTTTTCCGGTACTCCCTGATCCAACATGGTATACAACTGCATCGGGCAGGAAAATACATTTATAGCCTAATAATCGCAAACGGAAACCTAAGTCTACATCTTCGACATAAGCAAAATAATCCGCGTCAAATCCTCCAACTTTATCAAAAGCGTTTTTGGGGTAAACAGCGGCAGCTCCACAAGCGCTAAAGACTTCTTTTTCTTGAAGAATCACCTCGTTTTGGAAACGATTATAGTTTTTCCTCCAAACAAGTCCAGAAAAATGATAAACGTCGCCAGTTCCGTCCAGCCTGGAAGGCGTATCTTCCATTATTAATTTGGATGCAAAAAAACAATTCGGATGATTTTGGGTAGCTTTGTATATGTTTTCTAACCAATCATTTTCAGGAAAAGCATCCAAATTTAAAGTAATTAAATATTCGCCTTTTGCAAATTTTGCTCCATAATTATTTCCAGCAGAAAATCCTATATTTTCAGATAATTCCAAATACTGATTTTTTCCTATATCGATTATTTTGAAAAGACTTTCGTCAAGAGGTTCGGTGGAGCCATTATTTATGAAGATGATTTCAAAATCTTTGTTTGATTGATTACATAACGAATTCAGGCATCTTTTCAGATATTTCTTGTTATTCCAAAATAAAATGATAATTGAAAAAAAAGGATTGTTTTTTAAATTATTTTGTTTGTCATCCATTAGCAATTAATTTTATAGAAAAAATATTATTTGATAACAAATTTAAAAAATAGATTATTAGTTCACCTTAATTTTAATAAGTAAAGTAATTTGGTAATTTTTTGTATTGTCTTCCAAGTCCTACTATTTTTTATTTGGTAGATTTCTTCATTTTTGGATTCTAAAGTTTTTTTCATCATAAGGATATTTTCCTCATTAATCTTGTTCTGTTCTCCAAGAATCTTTATTTGGTCTTCGTAAATATTAAGTTTTTCATTATTTATTCTAAATTTCTCTTCGGTTGAATAAATTTCTGTAAACATTTGGGAAATTTGGTTTTCTTTTTCTAAAGCCAACTCTCTTAGATCAAAATTTTCTTTCTTATATACCCAAAATTTTTGTTCATATTCTTTAATTATTCTGTGAATAGGTTCGTTTCTTTTTCTATATCTAACCGCCCATGGTGTAATAAATGAAGCATCAAAATTGACATCACGAAAAAAACCGTTCTTAGCAAATTGTTCTCCCCAATAATCGGGGTTATTTACGTTAACATGCGTACTTTCTTTGTAATCAAAGGGTGTAGAAGAAAAAAGAATGTCATCACTGGCATTACAGAAATTTACTATTGCTCGTTCAGCATCATCTTTGTTCATATGTTCTAGAACTTCAATTGTGACAATCAAGTCGTATTTTTTCTTTAAAGGCTCAATTAAAGAACCAACCCAACAATAAGCTTTGATGGTTTGGTCAGCTTGAGAAATTGCAAATTCTGAAATGTCACAACCAAAAGCTTGAGTTCCAAGTTCTCTTAATTTTTCAACCAAAAACCCAAAAGCACATCCGGCATCGAGAACCACGTTAGGATTAATTTCAGTTTTAATTTTATTGGCTATCCCCCCAAAAAAGTTTAACCATTCCTCATCTCTTTTGTAAGGGCGCCCACAGCTAGTATCGTAGTAATGTTTATCAAATTCCATTAGAATAATTCTACCATTTATTATTATAATATTTAATAAAATTAATCTTATGGTAATATTATCGTCATAGGATTCTAACAATAAAGATGAATTAATAATTTCACAAACAAATATTAAATTGTAGATGTTATGACTATTAATTTTTAAATAATGGAGTGTTTTATGTATTTAGATCCTGGATTTGGTAGTATGGTTCTACAGCTAATTCTGGCAGGTATATTAGGAACAGGATTAGTCATTAGTATGTTTTGGAAAAACATTAAAAATTTATTCAGAAAAAAAGAGTCAACCACAACCATGATTGTTGATGATATTGATTATGGTGAATCTAAAAATGAATAAAGATGGATCTTCTTTTA